>Ga0214917_10000068_pt1 | contig 118229 bp, 102 predicted proteins | sample LL_1208_BB_MetaG_FD_177983 | JGI IMG/M metagenome (GOLD analysis project Ga0214917, IMG submission 177983) | Freshwater microbial communities from Lake Lanier, Atlanta, Georgia, United States - LL_1208_BB | ecosystem: Environmental > Aquatic > Freshwater > Lake | place: USA: Georgia... | reverse complement strand
AATCCTCAAAAAATTAGTGAAACTCTTCCAAACAGCGAATTAACCGCTTATAGTGAAAACAAAGGGGAGAAAATTGCTTTCTGTTTGAGCAAGACTAAAGAAAGCACTACTCTTATAGACGTTAATACGCTCACATTTGTTTCTATACACGAACTCTCACACGTTATGACAAAATCAGTTGGTCATAAACAAGAATTCTGGCAAAACTTCAAGTTCTTATTGGAAAACGCAAAGGCTGCAAACATTTACGTTCCAGTTGATTATAAAAAGAAGCCTGAAAATTATTGTGGAATGACAATCACCGATAGCCCATATTATGATTTGTAAATAATTAAAATGCTCCATGTTTAGCACTATAATTATTTTTGGTCTCCTGCAAAAATGATAATAATGCAAAATTTATATATAAAATAATACTAAGAGTATATATAATGACAACAAAACGTAATTCTATATATAAAGTAAATCATCTAGTTGACAAGGACACTATTAAAACTATATATGTATTTTTTGGGAATAATTTAGATGTTAAGAAACCCAATGAATTATTTAAGCAGGACCCAAGAAATGCCGCTTTTGTTGACAAAGTTTCAGGACAGCATATATTTAACGATGAAGAGCTTGCAAAAATTTTAGATAAAACCAAACCAATTGATGTCCGCTTTTCAAAACAGCAAATCCATTTTGACGATTCAATTGGAACAATAAAAATTAAAATTTTGGCCGAGTTTCCAAATTCCTTTTCATTAGAACAGATATATTTATTTTGCTTGAAAGAAGAAAAACTAAACTCAACCAATATTTATCAAACTCTTACTCAAAACAACCGTTTAGAGCTGACAAAAGTGCGTTTGAATCAATTTATTATGAATATTTACAAGGAAGCTAATGGCAGGCCGGTTAGTTTCAATGTTCCTGAAAAACAAGTATATAATTATGATGACATTTTGGATATGAACTTAAACGGCAATTCTTTTTTACTTACAAAAGTTCTTGGTCAAAAGTTTTTTATTGTTTCCAATGAATACCCATTTGTTTGCAACCCATTTGATGCAACGGAATACGACCCATTTATTGAACGAGCTGCTAGAAAATCATTGTCAACATTAAACAGTCATTTATTATTAAACACTGGCGATATTAACAATAATAATATTTATTTATGCCTAGCAGAAGATGTGTTGTTGAGAGCAAAAAATTCCGGGCTTTCGGAAGAAACTACTATTAATATATACTATCCTTTTCTCTCAAAGAGTGACATACACTCATATGAAGAGTTGGAAAAACAAAAATATGAGCTTATTGAAAAGAATAAAAATATACTTAAACCAGCAACTCTAAATACTTTTGAGAGTGTTAACATGTTTTATGATGTTTATAAATATAGGGCTGAAACAAATAAATACAAATATAAGGGAAATGGAATCAAATTTATTAAACTTTCCATTAAACCAGAATTTATTGTTAAGATTCCGTTGGACGTTATATTCAAAATTATTCATGCAACAGATGGAAACCCATTAATTAAGTTCAATCCTTCAACAAAACAAGAAAATATATATCGTCTTTATGCCGACAAAACTTCAACCGATGGTAGAAAGATTCCAATGCTTCCAAAGTCTAATATTTTTAAATTGATGAGAGATATTGGAAAAACAAAATCAGTCAGTGTGTATGTAGATAATGTGGATGGGATTTCTCTCTTAACATGCGATTTTGAAGACAATGGAACCATAAGTATTACTTGTGATTGCGAAAAAATCATGTCACTTGATGCAATAGAGACTGTTATTAAAACAAACGCTAATCCAATTATACAAGAGGTCAAGGATTTTTTAGAGCAAAGTGGTTACACAATCAGTCTTTATACAAATATATACAATGAAAATGTTGACGTAAAACAATTGGATTACCAAACGGCAATTGAAATTACAAAACCAATTAAAATCAGCGAATTTATGGGTTGTATTACAAGCGCATTTATTGTTGAGTCTAAAAACTTAAAGGCCAAAACGGGAATTAATATGCGATTCAAACGTGTTTCAAACTTTAATAAAACTACTAGTCAAGAAGCGTTTATTATTGAACAGGCAAATAATAAAGATGGTTTAAAGGGACAAGAATTAGTATTGGCTCTTATTGAAAATTATAGAATGACTGAAAGTGATGCAAGATATTTAATACAAAAACTGGCAAGCGAAGTTCAAGTGGAAAGAGGAGTAAGAAAAACTGATATTGAAATTAAAATGAATCCTGGGTTTAAAACAAATATCACTTTAAACAGCATCACAAGCACTATAACTATCACTGTTGAAAATATAAATGACATTTATTATTTGAATACAATTCCTATTTATTTAGATTCATTTATTCGTTTAACACAGGATAAAAAGAGCACACTTGTTCCGACAAAGACTATTAATTCATTGTGTTCTGGCGAAGAAAATGTTGAACTTCAAGTTGATGAAATTATTGCGCCGGCTGAACAAGCATTTCCTGAGCAAGAAATTCCTGTTATTGAAGGCGAAGACATGGATTTTGAACCTTACTCTGAATACATAGAAGGGGTTGAAAATTTTAAAGAACCTAAATTTGCTAATGCACTTGATTTAATTTATGGAGATGGAGATGAAGAAGAGGAGGATGAGGAAGAGCAACCAAGTAAAGGTGGACAAGTTACCTCGTCTAGTGACGCATCAAGTTTTCATGAAGGAGTTGTTGTTGCAAACGATTTGCCAACTAGTAGCGATGAATCTAAAAAGTCTGGAATTGGTTCTTTATCAACTTTTGGAGATTCTCTTCCATCTTCAACGCCAACGCCACCTCCAGTTACGGCTCCAGTTACGGCTCCAGTTATTCAGCCAAAAGTGGAAAAAGCAAAACCTTTAGCAAAAAAAGTATTAAAGTTACAAGAAAAGGAGGACGAAGATAACGATGAAGACCAAGTGCGAGATATTGTTGGAATGCGTTTAAAAAACCCAACTCCATTTGCATCAAAAATGTATGAATTGGACCCAACGTTATTTTTAAAAGAGGACAAGGGCAAGTTTTCCAGATACTCGCGTAGTTGTTCTTCCTCAGCAAAAAAACAGCCTGTATTGATAACCGAAGAAGAAATGCAAGAATTGAAAGACGAAGAATATGCAAAAATTATAAATAAATACGGAAAGGAGAAATTTGAAACTTTTTCAAAGGAAAAACAGCAAAAAATTATACAGGATGAAAGTTTTTTGAGACCAGAAGACGTAATCAAGTATGGTTCAGACCCAGACAACAAATATTACTACGTGTGCCCAAGATATTGGTGTTTAAAAACGAATAAACCAATTGACCCAAAAGAAATGGTTGATGTATTGGACACAAAAACAGGAAAGATGGTTAAGCGACATCCAACATGTGGTGGAATTATTTCCGACGGTCAAGATGAAGTAAAAAATGATGGAAACTATGTATATGAATTCTTTGATGCAACGGAACATGGATCTAGAGAAAAATACAAAAAACACTTTCCTGGATTTTTAAAATCAGATAAACATCCTGATGGACTGTGCATTCCTTGTTGTTTTACAAAATGGAATACTCCAGGACAGATTGGTAGACGTAAAGAATGCGTGCAAGCTGAAAAAGAAAAAGAAAAAGAAGAAGAAGAGGAAAAACAAAAAGAATCTGAATCAAAAGTGGAAAAATTGGGAGAACCTGCAACAATTCTCACAGAATCTGCATCAGAACAACCTCGCGCACCTGAAAGAGTTGTTGAGAAAGACAATTATGTAAAGGGTCCCGAAAAATTCCCTCTAGACATTGGTAGATGGGGTTACTTGCAGTATAGCATTCAGAATTTTTTTCAGGAAGCAAGTTCAACGTGTCAAATTAGTAAAACTAATACAAACATTAAACCAAATCATACTTGTTTGTTAAGACACGGTGTAGAATTCAGCGAAAAACAGTCATTTATAGCGTGCATTGCTGATGCAAAATATTATGGTGACACGCCAAAAATACCCAGCATAAAAGAAATGAAACAGATTATAATAAACTCACTTAACATTGATGACTACATAACTTATCAAAACGGCAACAATGTGACAAGTTTTATGGTTGATGATTTCTCTCAAATTGGCGACCTTTCAAAGTATAAAGACTCTGCGTTGTATAAAAGAATTTTCAAACCAAGTCACACGACAGCTCCTTCAGAAGAAAATTATTTTAAAGGTGTAGTTGCGTCTTATGAAAATTTTATAGCATATTTAAATGATGCAACGCAAATTATAGATTACACGTATTTGTGGGACATTATATGCAGACCTAATCAAGCGTTGTTTCCACAGGGTATCAATTTAATAATTATGGATATTGTAAACAATGACTCAACTAATAACATTGAATTAATATGCCCAACAAATCACTATTCCAACGAGTTTTACAATCCATCAAAGCAGTCTTTGTTTATTGTTAAGATGGATGACTTGTATGAACCAATTTATTCTTATGAAAATAAAGTAAAAACAACAAAAGTTGTGAAAACTTTCAGTGAGCTAAGTTTGTCTCTAAAAGCAAATATTAGAGCTATATTTAAAAAAATTATTAAACCGGTTTTGCAAGATACTTGCGGCCCACTTCCAAGCATGCCAAACGTTTACAAATATAAAGAGCCCATTTTATTATCAAAGTTAATAGCCATTTTACACAAGAAGAAGTATGACATTGAAAAACAAATATTAAATTATCAAAGCAAAGTTATTGGACTCTATGTTAGCAAGGGGGGCGAAATTTCTGGTTATGTTCCTTGTTACCCATCTTCGGCCGATCAAACATATCCAAATGTAGTTTTTATGGACGATATAAGTCTTTACTCAAGCTATGAGGAAACAGTATTTTTTTTAAATACAGTTTACAAGGACACCAAAGGCGCAGTTCCAAGTAAACCGGAATTTAAAATTGTTGAAGATGAACACGTTGTTGGAATATTAACTGAAACAAATCAATTTATTCAATTATCTGAGCCAATGCCGATATCAAATGTAAAAGATTCTATGCCGATAATGAATGATAACAATTATGTTGTCAGTGTAGATAAAACTCCGCTAATTTCAAGTGATTACGCAATTGCTACTTCAGAAGAAAATGATTCTGAGAGAACGGCTTATGTAAAAAAAATCAAATTGGAAACAAATTTTTATAACGTGTTTAGAAACACAATTAGAATTTTATTAAATGATTATGAAAACATTAAGATGAGAGAAACAATTGAATCTGTTTTAAATAAACCATATATATTGTATTCTGCTAAGCTTCATGAGGTTGTTTCTCTCTTGAAAAAATTAGTGGATAATACAAACTCGGTTGTTTTTGATGATAGCTATGATTATAGCTTGATAAAATCAGTATCATCTTGCATTGTTTTGCCAAAGGATAAATGTGAAGCAAAACGTCCGGTGTGTGCATTTGCAACTAATAACAAATGTAAAATAATTATACCAAGAAATAATTTATTATCAAGCAAATATGATAATGAAACTCTTTATTTTGGAAAGATGGCTGACGAATTAATAAGATATAGTAGAATAAAATCATTCATATTTCAACCACAGACTTATCTTTCATTTGGGTCTATTGGATACAATTTGCGAGAGAACGAAATCATTGTTATTCAATCGCTTTTGACAAAAGATTATTTTGATGGACTCATTCCTGAGGTTAAAAATAAATACGTCACCTATAACACATACGATACAGCAGAACCAAAACAGTCACAAGTATACGATAATACAGTCGTTATTAATGAAACTCCAAAATTAGAACCAGAAATTGAACGCAAAAACTGTTTTCCAGTGGAAACGCATATATCATCCAAAATTTGGAAAGACAGTTTCCCATCAGATTTTAAAGAAATGTATTATGAAGATACAAATTGCGGTTTTTACTTACTAATTGACATTGTCCTTGAGTTTACAAAAAAGAATTTAAAGGTAAACGAACTTAAAGCCGAACTATTGGAAGAGTACAACAAATACTTGGTAGCATACGGAGACCAAATTATAGACATTTTAATTTTAGAAGGCAAAAAGACACAAGGGTTAAGATTAAAACAAAAAACTTTGTCATTTCAACACTTTATTTACTCAGAAGACTACTATATTACAAACTTGGATATTTGGATGATAATGAGTAAGTATAAGATTCCTTCTATTATTATTTCATCCAAACCCATCCTTTTAACAAAAAAGGAAAAGACTTCCCTAGCATTATACGGTGACTTAGCTAGTAAATTTGTTTTCATTTTTAGTCCAGCAATGAGAGCTGAAAATATTCCCAAATACAGCATCATAATTTCAATGCCAGAACATATAGTGTTTCACTCATTGGAAATGATTAAGAGCGAAGAAACTTTGAGAGAAGTCAGAGAATCTGTTGAGAATATTGTAACCGTGGAAGTGTTTTTAAAATCATTTACAAAAAAGATATTTCCTAAAAAGGCAGTTAAAAAACCAGCTGTTAAACTTGTACTTCAACAAGACGAACCTGACGTTGTTCCTGCAAATACTTTACCAACTGTCGCTCAAACAAAAAAACAAAGAACCACAGTTGTTGTTGCAAAACCGAAACAAAGAAGTAAGAAAAATATTAAGTTTGCCATAGAGGAATAAATTATCTCATGACAAAAACAAAATTTTACACCTTTTTACATTTCAAATGCAGTCATTAATTCTTCCCATTTTATATCATCTTTTTACATTTCAAATGCAGTCATTAATTCTTCCCATTTTATATCATCTTTTTTAAATTCATATTCAGATATCATTTGGGATAATTCTGTTTTATTCTTTATTTCATAAACTTCCATAAAATATTTTTTCCAATAATATTCCGCACCACTCATTACTTCAAATGGAAACAAATATTTTTCTTCTCCTTCAAATTTTTCTATCATATATTTTGATATGTTTAATCCTGATATTCTACTATCAATAAAATTAATAAAATAATATGGAATACATCCCTCATTATGTAATGTCCAAGGACATAACCATATATAACCTAATATATAATTTTGTTTTGCTAGTGATAAATTAATTGAGATTTTTTGGTTAGATGTTAATTTTTCAAATGGAAAATCTTTTTTTGAAACTAAAACATAAATGTCTGAAAAGTCAGGCAACATTTTCCCATATCCGTTATTACAATCATCATCCATATTCATAACAACATTATTAAGAAATTCGCGAAGTGCGTTTTTATCGTGTAAACAATCATTCCAAATATCCTTTATTTTTGAAAATTCTGTAAAATCTTCTAGATTAATTTCTGTCATATTTTATTTATAATTTAGTTAATGATATTTTTTATTTTATTTCAATTTTTTTATAAATTAATCGGCATTTGAAATGAAAAAAAAGGTGTAATAAAAATTACTTAAACAGATGCATTAATGTTATATATTATGAAATTTATAACAAGAATTTTAAAAAAGATATTTCCCAAAGAAGCACCAAAACCAATTGGTAGATGGAATATAGAACATTGTAACAAAAAAATAAATAATAAAGTAGATTTATCAAACGAAGACCATTGCGGCCCTTGTGGACAATATGCATTGACAAAAATTGATTTGAATGAAAGTGTAAAAGTTTATTTAGAAAATACAAAAACCAAATAAAAATTTATATAACCTAAGCCAACTTGTCGCTTAAAATTGTATATTAGGTATTTGTTTTTATAGTTTTCACATAAAACCTGTGTTTGAAATTTAAACAGTTTAAAAATATCTTATGTATTTAATCATAACATGTTTCGCACATTAAGACCCATCTCATTTAAAGCCTTTTATAACATCACACACACACCGACCGGAAAGAATCATAATAATTATAATAATTATAATAATTATAATAATGGCGGAGGAGTGGGAGGAGATGACAATAAGTTTTTATTGTTTTTACTAGGAATTACAATATATTCTGTTAATAAATTATTGAAATAATACAATTATTTTTTATGAAATAGAACCATCATCTTCTTTTTCTTCTTCGTCATCAATTTCCATGTTTACCTCGTTATTTTCATGAAAATTATAAATTAAATCAGGAACGTCATTATAATCTTCATCAGTATCAGATTCAAATACAGGTGTTTCAATAGACGGAGAACGTGCACGTTCATTCTGATAACTATAAAAAACGCTTTGACTTCTTCCACTATAAACTATATTTTCTCCTTCTAATTCATCATCTTCTTCGTAAACATACATTCGCCTTGAAGGGTTAAATGTTGGGAAATTATTTAAAATTTTTGGGTCGTATTCTTTATGAAAATTCATATGCGTATCATTAAAGTGATACTCAATTTTTCTCTTATTAAACATTAATCTTTTAATAGTATACATCTTTCTTCCAAACTTTTTGTTAAAATTAACAAATAATCTAAGTTTTCTTTTTAACGTATATTCCGCATTGCATTGTTTATATGTTCCGTTTGTGGCGTGAATCCAAATATAATACAAGTGCAAATACGGTTTCATTATATTCATTAATCTATCCTTTGGAAAATCTTCGTCAATGTTTAACTTTCTTGTAATGTGTCTGCAATCTGTAAACATATCTTCAAATATTGGATACAATGTGTCGTGATGAGAATTATAGATGTAGTTTTTAATAAAAATATTAATAATATTAAACTCATAGTTATAGCGAAAATTTTTCATATTAAAATTAGAGATAAAGTATCCCTGAAATAATTCTGGGATAACGCGATTATTCCATCTCATAAAAAAATAAATGTTGTATAAATCAGTTTCACTTAATATTACATTATTGTACGGATTTTTTGTAATGATTGGTTCTGGAGCAAAGTCTATACAATTGGATAAATTGCAAGTTAACATATTTGTCAGGTCCTTTATAGAAAAATAATAGTTTGAGTTATTCTGATATAACACGAATACATTTGAAGTTTTGGGGTCCAAATCATTCATGCATAAATCTGTTGCTACTTGCACTGTGGCTTTTTTAAATTTATATATTTGCGCTAATTTTACAAACCCATAATACAATCTCTGGATCTTTGAAAATATTTCCAAGAACTCGTTTATTTGTTGTTCTAATAAAAATATATTTGTAATAATACTGTTAGCACAATTAAATTTTTTCCTTACATTATCCCACATGTCATAATCGCACTCGTCTGTATTAATATTAAAAAAATAATAATAAATTAGATTGTTTATTGAATGGTTTCTATGATTGTTTTTATGAATATATTCACAGAATTCGTATTGATTATTTTTATCAAGCATAAAAATTCTATCCTGATTAAAAAATTTTTGAATAATTATGCGAAATGCGTTCATTAAAACTTGCCTTATATTAAATTACTTTTATTTATTTAATATATAATTTTTACAAATATTAAATAAAGCATATTTTGTGTTTGTTTTTCTTTTACTATTTACTTTTAGAATCCAGGGTTGTATTCATTGTCAGAACCCAAATCGCTTGTCTTGATATTTGAAACGTTGTTCTGAATGACCAACTTATTGTTGCTGCACGCATCATCTGGATCCTCTATACCACCCATCAACTTTTCTATTGTCTCGTAATCTGCAACCTTTTCATAAGCAACAGTCTCTTCCAATTTCTTCATCTCCTCTAAATCTAGAACCACTTGGAATGCATTCGTTCCATACATACCTTCTTGACCACACATAACATTTGCTGAAACACCACGCATAGTATCCAACTCAGCATGTCTAGCAGCCTTCAAGAACATTTCTGGAGTCTCCTCAAAGGATGCCTTTGCAATTGGACCAATGTTGTCATTGTTAATTCCATGTCTGAAGATTGAAATCAATTTATTAGTGAACGTCATTCTGTCACACAACATACATAAGTGATGGTAATTAATGTATGTGCCGTCAAACTCTATCACTTCTGCTAACTCATTGTAAATTGTCTGTCTAGCAGCCTCAATTCCAAATACCTCAAATACTTCAATAATATTGTTACTAAATGTTCTTTTGGAGTCAATATAGTCAAGTGCAAGAATATCCAACATATTAGTTCCAATCGTATCAAGAACCCAAATATCTTGCTTTTTGTAGGAACCAAGCGTCTCTACAACGTTGTCCTTGATTTTTCTAAGAATTACCTTGTTAATGTTCTTGATTCCACGAACAACAATGTTTTGCAAAAGTTGCTCTTGGAAATTCTTCAACAAGTAAATTTGGTCAGATTGATCAAGTGGATTCACCTTGACCTTCTTAGCGCCAGCCTTTCCAGCACCTTGTTTTAAAATATTATTCATGCGAATTCTAAAGACAAGTTTGTCAGCATTATAATCAGAGTATACACACGAAATGTCATCTCCATAACTGTTCTTGAGAACAAAGTTAACGTCCTCCATTGTGAGATTCTTTTCCAACATAACCTCTGGGTTCATCACCATCCTAATAATCCACTTAGATTTTTCGTTTGTATCATCCGAAATGGATGTCTCCATGCACTCATCAACCATATTTTCAAATGCACGATATTGTTGCATCGTTGTCTCGTCATCATTAATTAATGTATTCAAATCATCCGGGTCAAAACATATCTCAATAGAACTCACGAGTTCTTGCAATTTTGTATGTTCCAACATATACATGATACTCTGGGCCTTTTCGCGGTCCTTTTCATCTTCTGGTTTTAAAAACACGGTTAGTGAAGGATTTTTGGGTTCAGCTGACAAAGACAAAATTTCCTCAATTCTTGGCACACCACGTGTGACGTTAGATTTTGATGCAACTCCAGCGAAGTGAAACGTATTCAAAGTGTTATGCACTATGATGCCATAATCTGTCATGAATGTTTGATTTGCTGGCACTGTAAAATCATAGACATATTCTGTTTGTTCTGGTGTCCAAATTTCAATCTTTTTAACTTCATCCCATATGACTCCAGAATTGGATGCTTGGTTCAAAATTTTAAGTTCGTCACTAATCAAACTAGCATTTTCGTGAGACTTGAATATTTGAATATACTTTTGAAGAGTACGACGTCCGATGGAATCTTTCTTTGCCCAACGCCCATAATTACGGCTTTGTCCCGGCAACTTTAGAACTTTTCCACACTTTGCGATTATTTCGCCAAGACCATTTATCTTATCAATCTCATCAGATAAATCGTGAGCATTTTCTCTACTAACATAATCTACTAAATTTTGTAACTTATCAGAATGAACTAATGAGTTGATTTGTGATTGATATTGCTCGCTATACTTTGCAGAAATGGTCAAATTGTAAATGTTAGAACCACGTGTAAAGTTTTCTTTGATAGAACCAAATATATCAAAATAATTCAATAATAGTGCCATATCTTTGATAAGTTGTTTGGAACGACTACAAACACGAATTTGATGATGTCCTTCATCACTCTGGAAATTACCATCGCCATCAAAATAGGCTTGAATAAGTCCAGCTTTGAATTCATTCGGAGCTAGGAAGGCAAAATCCGGAACATGTTTTACGAAAGAACCATTATCACATGTTTTAAGAAGGAAATCTGCAAGGGGCTTGCATGAAAATACAATTGTAACGCCTGGACCATATTCTCCGGGTCTGTCATTCATTCTACAATCTTTACCAAAACGTTGTGCAAATTTCTTAGTATTTTCAATAAAATGGTTAGAAATGTTTGTAATATTAATGGAACCAGATACCTGTTGAGTTCCTGTCTTTTTATTTAAGTTTCCCTCTGCAAGGTAAGCTCCAATAAACCATCCAAACAAATAATCCAACTTATATTCTTCATCACCAACAGTTACAATATCTTGAACAAAAGTATTATCTACGTGTTTTGCTACTGGAATACGCATTCCAACTTTCATATTTGAACCGGTGATGGGAACAACCGTTTGAGTATCTTGGTCACGAATCAAATGAGAATGACTTGTAGTTGTTTCAACAATTCTCCCGCTTTTAGTTGTGACTCGCATCAATTCACCATTCACTGGATGACGGCTTACATGTGAAATTTTATTCCAGTGTGTTTTTTCTTCAGAATCAACACCAACCATGAAATATTCATCATCAAGTGCATCCAATAAAGTTTCTACACTATCTTCGTGACCAGTATTAAATGTAAATTGTGGCAATTGTTCAATCAAACTATCGCAGAATTTACCAATCTCAGTAGATATCATTTTTGAATTTTTGAAAATTTTATTTTGTTTTATTACCTTTATGCACTCGTTGCGTCGTTGGCTCATTTGAGTTGTAGGCTCACCAATGCTCTGCGCCGCAATCATTCCCACCATTTCACCAGGTGCAACAATAGCACGCTTATACATTAACGTAATCGTTTCCAACAATAGTGTCAATGATGCTCGGTTAAAACGCTTTACAATAAGTAAATCTTTCGGAGATAAGTTGAAGTAATATAAAGTCTTAAATAATGCAGTAGGTGGAGCGCAGCGAATCTTTTCCAAGTTCTCGTAATTCTCTTCAATCATTTGAAATGCCTCTAAAGGTGTAATATCAACAATTGAATTTCCGTTAATTTTTTGCTGACCTATAATGTTATTCACAATATAAGCAAATGCAACCGGGCAATTTACAACGCTATCACCCTTATTTTTAAAGATATTTTTAACAATTTTATCACGATTTTCAATCATCATGTCAGTATACTTTTTGAATTTTTCTTGTGTTTCTTTGACTTGTTTATTAAAACGGGTCATTGTGTTTTTCAAAAATAACTTTGACAACATTTTCATATCACCCTTTTCGGTTGGAATGTTGTAATGCGCATAAATATCTTGCACACTCATGGAAACCAGTGGCATCGGTTGATTCTCCACCTTGATTGGGTCAATTCCGTCGTCACCATATGAAAACTCTACTAGCTTTCCCTTATTTGTGCGCACAGTCATATCATATGACACCATAAGATCTTCCATTCCTTTGATTAATCTGCGCTGAATATATCCAGTCGTTGATGTATCTCGGACTTGAAGACCATTTGCCAAACCAAAGTTGAGTGTAGTTGGAATTGTCAAGTCATACATTTTTGGGTGATTCTCTACACCTATAATATTAATTTCAACAATCTTATCCAATACAACATCATTATAAGTCGCAAAATTGCGATGATTTTTATTCCACTTAATCGCCAATAGTTTTTTCTGTTTATTCTCTTCCAATAAAGGAATTTTTTCAGCAAATATTTTTCCCCACTGAGCACGAATGGAAAACCTATATGTGGGTTTTATATTTTTTGTTCCCAAATTATTGGACTTCAGTTGAGACATAAACACCTTACCAAAAATTCCAATACGAGAACAAAGCATAGAAATACCCTCAATCAGACGCTTTGATGCAGAACCAACTTCCACCGAATTCTTACCAACACTTCCATCGCCTGAGAAATAACCGTTCAATAATCCAACTATAAAGGATTCGGATGCAATAAACGCTTCATTTGGAACATGTTTGTTGGAAGCACCCGAACCCACAAGTCGTGTTAAGAACTTTGATAGAATCGTTGAAACTCCACTAACTGTATTTGTTGTCCCACCAATCTTGTTAATTCTTGTGCGTTCTGTCCATGCAATTGAATGTTTATCAAACCATCCCTTGACAAAATTTCTTATATAATTGTCATTATTTGTAATTGTAACCGTTTTTTTGTCAGCATTTCCTTCTGCCAGGAATAATCCAATAAATATACCGTTTTCTTCATTCAGAGCAAATTTATCTGGAATTTGTATGTCCTTACGATTTCCAGAGTATGGATAAATAAATCCATCTTTGATATTTTCTATATTTGACATAACATTTGTTCGTTGAAGAGAACTCTTCTTTTTATATGGAAGAATAAAACTGGTTCCATTATTTTCGTTCCACCAACCACTTGAGATTTTATCACGATTTTCCATAGAATCTATCATCATTTTTGTAGCTTTATTAAAATCCGTTCCATAAACAAACTCACCCTTTGGAAGATAAGTAGTCATATGAATCATTTCCATAATGACCGGTGGGTTACATAATTCACCTGTCACCGGAACACAGTCTCCTACTTTAATATCAGGAGTTAGCATTTCTTTTAATTTTTTTGTTTCTGGATTCCAAATTAATAGAGACTTGCTTTCTGTGACTATAACACTTCGACCGCCAGAGGTTTTTATCTCATAAAGTTCAGTTCCAGGGTCGTGTCTTGTGATTGCTGTAACTTCGCCCCAGGTTACAATACCATCCTCATCTGTAGTAGGAATGTAAACATCGCCATTCTTGATATTCAACAACTCCATTTGTCTTTCTGTGAAATGTTTCACAAGTGAAACGTTGCTTGAATCATCCAATTTATTATCAATCCATCCACCAATCTCCGTATACTTTGCCATTCCATTTTCAATTATAACAATGGGCGTTTCCCATGTTACAGATTTCACTGCGGTGTCAATAAGACCAACACGACCACCCATAGCGTGGAAGAAGAGTTCCTGAGGAGAAAGCCCATTGGTGTAAGAACTCTCTACAAATCCGCGAGCGCCTGGCGTGTCGTCAAACTTGGTAAAGTGTGGCAATGTTCTGTGGTCAAATCCATAAGGAATGCGCTTTCCATCCACGTTCTGTTGCCCCAAGCAGGAAATCATAAACGAGATGTTCAAATCGCTTCCTTTTGATCCAGCATTAACCATGGTAACAAAACGATTGTCTCTGTCCAAGCTCTTAAGGCCAATCTTACCGGATTCTGAAGTGGCTTGGTTAAGAATGTTGTTGACTTGTGTTTCAAACTCCTCCTCGTTTGTCTTTCCAGTATTGTTCTCAAAAACGCCGATTTGCGTTTGGTCAATTAGATTCTTTACATCATTCTTCTTCTTGTCAATGACTGCAATAATTTCCTTGTTGGTTTTCTCATCAGATAGCAAATCACTAATGCCGACACTGAAAGAACTAGTCTTCAAATACTCCGTAACAATGTTTTGCAAATCATCAATGAAATCGGCTGAAGCCATATTACCATAATCATTGCAGACGCGATGAATGAGGCCCTTGGTTCCAGCACCTAGGACGCTTTTTTCCATTTGACCACGAATATATTTTCCATTGACGATTTCCAAAATGTTGTTAGATTCGCCAGGCTTTTCGCTTTCATTAAACAACTTGGTCTTGTATTTCAATGAAATAGGAGGAAGAATCTGCGACATGACCTCAAAGTTACTAATCAAATCGCCTTCCGCTTTGTTTGTAAACAAGTTCTCATTTACTCTAGGAAACATCATAAGCAAATTCATTGCCTCACGAGGAGTGAAACGAATGTTTTCGCGAGTAAAACGATAACATCCTAGCAGCGAATCCTGGAAAATACCAATGATAGACGAATTATTCGCTGGACTAATAATTTGATAAGGCACTGCGGCCAAATTTTTTAATTCTGAATCTGACTCCGCATCTTGCGGCATGTGTAAATTCATTTCATCGCCATCAAACTTTGACTGCATATTATGCTGTGAGAATTATTTTTATATTAAATTTTTGTTTTTCAGTCTCACAATATTATATGTAGCCCCCCACAAGGTTTCCCAAGGGGACGGACTGTATCTTAAACAAGCTCAGGATGGCTAATCCTTCACGGCTCATCAACACCCGTTCAGTCTCTGAATGCCTTCCATAGTCTGCCAAACGACATTAGGAAGTAACACTGCGGATTGCCCAATCCTTTACATTATTACCGTTGGGTTCGGCTATTAACCGAGTTCCTCTTCATACCTTTCGGTATTAGAGTGGTAGTAAAGGCTCTAAGGGTGTTCCCGCATCAAGGTGTTTCGCAAATAAATCAATAAATACTTGAGGCAATTCAAGTTTTTTTTCTGAGTGATATTCTACCAGTTTTTTATAATGCAATTCTATCTGCTCCTTTATTATTTTTTTATTTTTTGACAAGTTTTCTTTACGAGACAACGGCATAGTGTTTCTCCAGTTAAATGCTAACAACTGTTGATTTTCATCATTCAAATCAAATATAGATAGTGGTATTACATGGTCTATGTGCCAATCTTTGCCGTGATTATCTAATTGATAGTTGTTGTCATAACTGAACATCCAGTCAAAGTATCTATCAGAGGAACATCCTAAATACTCTATTGAGTGTTTAGTTTTATTTTTATGTCTCAAACAAGTGTAAATTCGTGTTCTTACGTAGCGTTTAAACTTTTCAACAGGTTCATCTCTTTCACAATCTTTACATTTCATGCGATTATGACGAAACCTATCGTTGTGTTTAATTTTGCTACAATATTTACATAACTTGTTATCAACACCAATTTTAATTTGTTCCTCTTCTTTCAACTTTTGTCTTTCAAGCGTTCTTTCATGCTTAAATTCACTTGCCATTTTTATCAGTTTTTTTCTATGTTGCTCGTCATTTTTATACCGTTCTCTTCGTTTGTTGTTATTGCAATCATAACAAATTGAACGATTTTTACAAAACTTGTCAATATTTTTATTTTCTTCACATTTGGAGCAGATTTTTTGTGCGACATTATTTGGTTTTGTATCACTCATTTGTTTTATATAAATTTTATTCTTTAAGTTATTTTGCCTCATTATTGATTTATTCACTAGGGAGTAACACGCTTTTAACGCTCCCTGTTGCTAACCTCGATGGACGATTTTGATCAGCATTGTACGGTTTTGTGTCCGCAACATTCATTCTAAAAGTGTCACCTATTTGCATGACCTTTGCGATATGACACATCATACTCATTCTATGAAGAGTCGGTTGTCTGTTAAAGAGAATAGGATCGCCATCCATCATATGACGGTGAACCGTGTCACCATTCTCCAAAACAATTGACTTCTTGTCAACATATCTGAGTGTTATTGAATCACCATTTTTCTTTTCTAGAATCTTAGCACCAGGCCAAATATCAGGTCCATTCTGTACCAATTTTGTCAAGAATGCGCGATTCACATCATTTACAATTACGGGCTTAGTAATGTTCTTTGCAATTTTCATTGGAATTCCAAGTTGTCGTATAGAAATGTTGGGGTCAGCTGTAATAACTGAACGAGCGCTAAAGTCCACCCGCTTGGCCATCAAGTTTCCCCTCATTCTACCGCCCTTTCCATTCAACCTATCTTTGATAGATTTGAGAGGACGACCGGAACGCTGAGCAACGGATGCAACGCCTGGAATCTTATTATCAACTTGAGTTGCAACATAGTATTGCAAAACAGTTGACCAATCATCAATGACATTTGCAGCCGCATTATTTTGAATCTTTTCTTGCAACGTTTTATTAGTCTTGATAATATTCACCAAGATATGACTCAAATCGTCCTCTGAACGCTGTTGGGCGTCATGCTTAACAGATGGACGAACTGCAGGAGGAGGTACTGCCATTACTTGACAAACCATCCAATCAGGTCTAGACCATATAGGACTAAATCCCATAAATGAAACATCTTCATCCGAAATTCTTTTAAATATCTTGAGAACAATCTCAGGAGTGAGTTTTATTATAATATTTTGTCCTTGGTCAGCAGTGGTCGCTGCGTCATTTTTCCATTCAGCGTAGATGGTCGCAAGTCCCTCCTTCCTGATTTTGTTTGGCTGCATGCAACCGCAACCATCATCAGTGTCTTCGCCGCAACGCTTCATTTTACTAGCAAGTGAAAACACATACTTCCATCTAGCGTCTCCAGTAAGCTTAAGAGCTTGCTTGTATTTTTCCTTGCTAACCAAAAGTTTGCTACACTTGAAACAGCAGCATCGGAGAACCTTGAGAACTGTGCTTAAATATTGAATGTAAAAGACTGGTTTTGCCAATTCAATATGACCAAAGTATCCAGGAGTTTGCATGTAATCCAAACCGTCTGTTGGGCAAATTAGACCAGGCTCCAAAACACCCATTCGCGGGTCAAAGAGTCCTCCAATAATTGGTTTGTTATTAATATACGTATCCCTGCTAGTAATCTCTGCAACCGAACCCTTTCTGATTTCATCTGGAGATAAAATACTAAATTGGATTCCAATAATTTTGGAAGGATTAATATTGGTGAGTTTCATACTCCTAGACATCTTCCTTATATTAACAATATAATATTTAGATTGTTTATAATCAATTTTATTTTATTAGAATAATTCAAAAGTTAATTATTGTTGTTGTGTAAAAAATATTTTTTATAATATTTTGGATTTATTTGCTAAAAACTTTTTTGGATTATATTTGGCTTATATATTTGGTTCACCGCTTATTAATATCACAATTTTATATTTTACGATTTAAATAAAAAATTGATTTTGATTTAAAAAATAAAATAATAATTACCTTATACAGAATGGCACGTGATACTCAAATTAAATCAAATAAGAAGGATATGTCTAAAAAAACTAAAAAGCAAGAAGAGCTCTCAAAAAAGAGAAGATCTAATGAACAATCTGATGATGATGATGCTGGAGATTATATTACCAGTGACGACGAGGATGGTGAAATGGACGTTCAAGAATACCGCAAGTTTCTCAAGAAGATATTTCCGTCCAAGTATATGGATAAAAAGGTAAAGATGGGAGAAAAAATTAAGAAATTATTGAAAACTGTTTCTAGTGAAGACGATGATGAAGAGGAAGAAGAAATGGAGGAAGATGACGAAGACCAGGAACCTGTAAAGAAGTCTAAAAGGTCTTCAAAGAATACCAAGAAGATTTCCAAGACCAAGAAGTCAAAGAAGATTGTAAAGGAAGAATCCTCTGATGAAGAAGATGATGACGACGAGGAGGAAAGCGAGGAACATGATGATGAAAGGGCTAGTAAATTTAATATTATCTTCACGATTGGTCAACCTGCGGACGACGAGGATGAGTGGGAAGACGATGAAGAGGAATGGGAGGATTGTGATGAGGACGACATTACTGAGAACGAGGATGAAGCTGTTTCAAGTGATGAAGACTCTGACGATGAGGAAGACGAGGAAGACGAGGAAGATGATGATGAGGAGGAAGAGGAAAACGTAAAGCTTGTTTCTCGCAAATCTAAGAGAAATGCAAAGGTTTTCAAGTCTTCAAAATCTGAAGGAGTTGAGCTTCTCGTTGAAGAGTCCACAAAGACGTGTCGCGACAATGATGAAGAAACTCTTAAGCAATTGAAGGAACTTTATGAGAAAAATAAAAGCGAGATGGTTGAGCAATTCATTAAAGAGTGCGAAGACCGAATCAAGGAGAAAAATAAGAAGGCCGAGAAAAAGGCAAAGAAGCAAAAGGCTAAGAATGGCCGCATTTTCAAAAGAATTGTTCGTGATAAAAACACAATGAATGATTTCAAGTTCTTTGAGACTTTGACTCAAAGTGAGCAGGTTAAAATTATCAAGGAAGTCCGCGAAATCAACAAGATTACTCGCGTGGAAGTTCCTTACAGAATGTCACTTCTTGAAGCGAATATTCCCGCCGTTTTCAAGGCATCTGCAATGAAAAAAATTAATTCTTTGAAATATATGGAACCTGGAAGCGGTGAATACTACAAGATTAAGAACTGGGTTGATACATTTATGCGAATTCCATTTAACAAATACGAAAAGTTGCCAATCAACATTTCAGATGGAGTTGAAGCCTGTCACGACTTCATGGCAAATGCTCAGCAGACACTTGACAACGCAGTTTACGGTCTAAATGATGCCAAGATGCAAATCATGCAAATGCTCGGCCAACTTGTTACCAACCCTTCAGCTCTTGGAACTGCAATTGCTATCAAGGGTCCGATGGGAACTGGTAAGACTACGCTCGTCAAGGAGGGCATTAGCAAGATTCTGAACCGACCTTTTGCGTTCATTGCTCTCGGAGGTGCAACTGATAGCAGTTTCTTGGAGGGTCACTCCTACACCTATGAAGGTAGTGTTTGGGGTAAGATTGTTCAGATTCTCATTGACAGCCAATGCATGAATCCTGTCATTTACTTTGATGAGTTGGATAAGATTAGCGACACACCAAAAGGTGAGGAAATTGCTGGTATCTTGACGCACTTGACGGATACTTCTCAGAACAGCCAGTTCCACGACAAGTATTTTGCGGAGATTGATTTTGATTTGAGCAAGTGCTTGTTCATTTTCAGTTACAATGACGAGAATAAGGTGAACCCCATCTTGCGCGACCGTATGTATAGAATTATGACCAAGGGTTATGACAAGAAACAGAAGACGGTCATTTCCAACAGCTATTTGCTCCCAAAGATTCGCGAACAAGTCAAGTTTTCCACAGAGGACATTATTATTCCCGAGGAAGCTGTTCATCATATTATTGACACGCATTGCGACAAGGAGGATGGCGTTCGTAATTTGAAGCGTTGTTTGGAAATCATTTACACGAAACTAAACTTGTATAGACTTATGCGCCCTGATTCCAACCTGTTTGAGGGAGAAATGGCCCTCAAGGTGGAATTTCCTTTCACTGTGACAAAGGATGTTGTGGACAAGCTTATTAAAAGGGAGCGCAATGATGATATGGCTATTCGCGGTATGTATGTCTAAGTAGGGAACCAACGGTTCCCCTACGACCCCTCCTTTTGACTGAGCAAAACAATGTATTTAATGCAACCCATATAAACAGTTCATTGTAATTATATTAATCCCAATGAATACAGATTCTAACTCTTCTATTGATTCCCTTGTTCAATTACGTAATACATTAATAAGTTCTAAAAATTTTTTATTGGATTCAGATTATAAGGGAATTCTCGGACAAATTGACACATTAATTAAAACAATTGACTTAAAAGTTAAGGCTGGGTGCAAGCATGAATATGTAGAGGATTATATTGATATTGACGTTGAACGCTCACAACGCATTTCTTATTGCAGAAAGTGTTGGTCTACATTTCCTAATAATTAGGTTTAAATATTTGTTGCCATATTATAATACAATGAGCGACACGGCGCTACAAACTGTAAAAGAATTAGTATCTAAAATCATAAATATTCAGAATAAGAATAAGTTTGATTGTTTAATGCAAGAATTTGAAAAATATATAGAGGTCGGAACCGCGCACAACATGGTTGAACTTAAAGAAAAAGCAAATAATAAAAAGAAAAAGGGAGATTTATTTGAAGCATTTTGTTTTTTATATATTGAGAATGTCTTGAAACACGACAAAGTGTGGTTTTATAAGGATTTTCCAATTGAATTAAAAAATAAGTTTGATTTAACTAAGAATGATTATGGGATTGATTTGTTGTCAAAAAAGGGGGAACATTATTACGCAATACAGTGCAAATATAGAAAGCCGCAAGAAAAAATTCAAACTATTCCATGGAAGTCTTTGTCCACTTTTTACGCAATTGTTGTCAAAACTGGGCCATGGTTAAAGCATATTAACATGACTAACACAAATGGTTGTAGACACATTGGAAAAAAGACGGATAAAGATTGGTCAATTTGCTTGGGAACATTTCGTAAAATAGATCATTTTTCGTGGTTAAAATTTATTGATTTTAAACAAGAAAATATTTCAATTGAATCAAGTGAAAAAGTTCAAGATGAAAAAGAATTGTTGCGACAGAAACGATTGGCTTATTATTCTAGTGGAGTTTAAAATATTATTTATTGTAGTTTATTTCCTTTTGCATCATAAACCCATATTTCATAAAAATATCCCAGATTTTTTGCAGCTTCTTGCTTTAAATATACACTATCTTTTTTCTTTTTAAATGTCCACGTTGATTTAACTTCTATGCATAAATTTTTTGATGGAATATAAAAATCAACATAATGTCTATGTTTTTTTCCGTTTTCATCTGAATACCAAATGAGTGGAACTAATTTTCTTTCATTTATTATGTCGTTTTCGTGTATTTTATGAACGTTTATTAATTCGTCTAAAGCATAATTTTCATATCCTTGGATTTTTATTGTTTTTCCAGACGGGAATTTATATTCCTTTGATAGATAACAATTATGTGAACATTTTTCCGATATTTCTGGAACATGCATAACATTTTTTTCTCCATACTTTTCCAAACAACTATCCGCAATTTTATTTTTTACCTCTTCCGATTGAAATGAACATTTTACCCTATATTTTTCTAAACAAGTTTCTTTTACCTTATTTTTTATTGCGTCTGACTGAGATGCATGTTCAACACCATACTTTTCTAAACAAGTATTTTTTATTTTTGCTTTTATTTCTTCATTTTGCAAAGGGTGTTCAAAACCATACTTTTCTATCATAGACTCTTTACTTTTATTCTTTACTGCTTCATTTTTTAATGAGCATTCATTTCCATATAATTCTACACAGGTTTTGTTTCTTTTTTCTATAACTTCTTTACTTTGCATTGGAAATTCTACTCCAAAATTTTTTAAACACGTCTGTTTGCATTTTTCTCTAACTTCTGGTGCTTGCGAAATATGCTCCACGCCATAAACAGCCAACGCGGATTGTTTTTTTTTCTCTTTAACAATATCAGATTTTGATGCGTGGTCTACACCAAATTTTTCCATTAAAGTTTTCTTTATTTTCTCTTTAGTTTCTGATAAACTTAGAGTGCATGATACTCCATATTTTTCAATATTGTTTTTTTTTATCTTATCTTTAATTTCTTGAGATTGTATAGCGCATTCACTCCCATATTTTTCTAGACAAGTTTTTTTCATTTTATTCTTTATCTCAGTGCTTTTCAGTGGGTTTTCAACGCCATATTTTTCTAGGCAAGTTTTTACTACTTTTTTTAATCCTATTTTTGTGCTACAATTTAAACAATAACCATTTGTTTTTACTAAAGACCTGAAACTTTTGCTGAAGACATTAGAACAAGTTTCATTTAAACAATTACCTTCAATTATTGTAAATATATTAACGGTTCCCAATAAATAATCTTTTGTCAGATTAATATTGTTTGTTTTGCATAATTCTGCCAATCGTGCATAGTCGTATCTCTGAATGATTATGTCTCTATATACTATAGAGACTTTAACTTGTTTTGCACATAATATTTATTTTATATTATGTATAACAAAAATTTAATATATGACCTAATATTCCGAATAAGGAACATTATTAGAACCCCTCGAAATTAAATAGTTGTATTGGTCAACAGTCATACAAGCACAACCAGTGGAGTTACTGTAAGCATTGGGGCAGCACTCGGGTTTAAAAGGGGTGTTGGCAAACATTAACATCTCACCCTCGGGTAAAGGAATGGGCTGCTCGGGTCTATTTAAAATGGCTTGAACGCCTGGTCCGCCAGTGGTGCCCTTGGTGTAAGTAAGGTCGGGAGTAAACCAAGAAGACGTATTAACTGCGTTGTCATTTGAAAGGCTGAACTTAGATGACTCTCCGTAGTTTGTGTTGGCGCCAACAAAACCTTCTAATGTTTTACCAGTTCCAATTGTAGGAATAGGATTTTGAAGCACCTCATAATCTAAACTTTTCTTGTTGATTTGAGAGTTGTACATATTATGAATTCCCTCCATCAAATTAAACTTGGAGCATGAGCAAAGAACATGTCCCCATAAAATCCAATATGCTAGGACAATTAAAATGATAATTTCAAGTCTAAATTTGTATCCAAATAATGTAAGTTCCATGTTTTTTAAACATACAATTTCCATATTATACATATTTCATAGATAATAATTTTCCACGATACTTGTCTAAAAGTAACTCCACATTTGAATCATAGTCGTAAAATTTAACGTCATTCACATAAAATATTTTTTGTTCGGTTATTAAATGATATAATTTATCATGAGTCTTTTGAATTATCGCCCTATTTTTATAAAACTTTTCGTCTAAAATTTTGTCGCATATGTGCAAGTTATAACCACCTTCAAAAACGCATCCATTTCCTAAATTATAAACATAAGATTGTTTCAAATCACTGTTATCTATCACAACTACACCAACCACTTTTATATTTTTATCTAAAATGTCTCCAGCTTCAACATCCATTATATTTACAAACGTTCCATCCATTTTTTTTATTTGCGTTGAAGACGAAAACCCTCCGTCAAGACATTTGTGAACTTCTTCTAAATTTTTAACATTTGGAATATATTTCATTATTTCATGAAGGTTATTTTCATCTAATTCATCCCAATCCAAATATGTATTTCCATTAATTTCTATTTCTTTTGAGCTTGTATTCAAGCAATATAAGAATGGTTCAGAATAACAATCTACTTCTTTTCTCTCTGGATGTTCGCAAACTGGTATCCACTTATTATTGTATTTTATCTGATGTTGAGAAGAAACAATTATTCCATTAAGATTATACATTTTTTGTCCCTTGGCGTCTAGCTTCATTTTGGCATTTACTTTTATATTATTATTTAATACGTCGCCTGTTTCAATATCCACTATTTTTTTGCCGGTTCCATCCGCCATTTTAAATATGGTGTCTTTGTCAAAACACACCCTCGGTCTAGACGGAACACTTGGAATTGAAAAATCAGTTTGAACGTGTAATACGTCTATCATGAAACCGACTATAATTGCCAATGGTATTGAAATGGAAATAAAAACAGCTGTCATTGTTGCTGCAACTGGCCAAGTAAATGGTATAATCCACATTGCAATAATTAACGCAACAAGAATAATTAAAATTATTATTATCATTTGCACAATTGCACCCAACATTGCTTTTAATGCGTAATATGAACCCAATGCAGTATATAATCCAGCAGTTAGAACACCTTTTACTTTGTTCATTGCATCTTTAAATGAGATTAATATTTGTTGAATTGGCACCATAATGTTCGCAATTCTTCCTAAAACATCTTGAGCAATTTTGGTCATATTTGACCTGATGGACGATAATATAGTGCGAATATACTGAACTACTTCTGCAATTGCTTGAAAAACTTCTCTAATCGCAAGCGTCATATATGTAATTGGTTGAACAGAATAGCCTGTAATTCCAATTAATATATTTTGCATGCAATAAGTAAAGTTTTGTCCAGTAAAATCAATTATTGACATATTATCAGGTTTATTTATTAACCCGGCAAATGGTATTATATGTGGTTTGCATCGTTGATTCGCCCAATCGTCCTTAATAGGTTGAAAATTTCTCATAACAGTTACATATGAAACTACTACAAATAGAACGATTAATAGTATAATAAACATAAAAACAGAACCACCATACTGGTCAAAATATGTTAGTTTTTCATACATTTGTTTTATTGTTTTTGCACTTTGTTGAATATTATCCATATATAGTAAGCGGATAATATTCAAATTTATTTTTCTTATTTCGTAGTTCGTAGTTCGTATTGTAACTTAACACTTATTTTTTAATCTTTAAAATATCATCTTCCCAATCCCAGAAATTTTTCTTACCAATCTTTATTTTGTGGTCATCTGTAATTATTGAGCTAAACCAGTTATCTGTCACGTCTGTTTGAGTTGCCTCGGGATGGTCCTTAACTTCAACGTATTTATTCAATAAATTATTAAATATCATGTGTGTTCCTGTTACATAAATATCTGATTCATCCACACCTTTTTTAGGGATAACGTAATATTTTTCATTAAATTTGTTATCTATTTTCATTAAAGCATGCACACGGCTACCATTTTCTAATATATCTCCTAAATTCAAGTCTTTCATAGAAACAATTTTTCCATTCATTAATTTAATTTTTGTTTCTGGTTGAAAACAATTTCCACCCAATGCTCTTACCATTTGGCCTGGAGGACCGTTCCACGTGCTTTGCATTGTTTTAATACTTCCGTCTATCAAATACATTATTGTAACCATTATACCAATAATTTTGCCCACTAAATCCTTGATGCCAATAGTTATCTTTTGGAATTCAATAATTAAATTTAAAAAAACTCCAAATACATTTTGAATAATAGTTGTAATCATAGACCTGATACTGCTTATCATTGTTCTTATGAAATTCAATGAACCTGAAAATTCGCTACCCATTAAAGATAATGAATTAATAATATAATTGATTGGTTGCAACAAATATCCCATAAAATTGGTTTGCATGCTCTGCACACAATAAGTAAAATCTTTTTCTATATTGTCAGATAAAGGCATAAACATAGGATTGCATCTGTATTTTGGCCAATTATTCTTTATTTCGGCAACCGCACTGAAATAATACATGACGAATATTTGTGCGACAAAACCTAAATTGACATATATAAAATTTATCCAGTCTACTCCTTTTGGCATAACTTATATTATTAATATATAATTCTTATAATTATGTATTCTAAATACCCCATTTTAATGTCTTCTGGTTTTTCTAGCTTTCTTTAACTTTTTTAATTTCTTTGATTTTTTAGACTTCTTGGTTTTTCTTGTCTTTCCACCGCTCATGCAAGGCCAAACAAAACCTCCACGTCTTTTTGTTCTTCTAGAACCACCAGTTGATCCTTTGGGAATAGGAACCAATGCAACTTTGTTGTCAAACACTTTCTGCGAATCATTGTTAACAGTTAAACCAGTCATTCCTTTTTGCTGAGCTAAAACTCCCTGGTCTGTTCCTTTGGAAGGGTCATTTATTAAATTTGTGTTTGGAACTTGAGGAACAAGAACTTTACCTGGAACAACTTGACCGCCATATTTTCTGTGTCTTTTATTAGCTCCTCCACTTGGTAATGCTGATTGTAAATTATTTCTATTTTGCATTGTTTGATACGCAGAATCTCTAACACTTGACCCTATCATTCCTGTTTGTTGTGGTTGTAAAACTGGCATATAAATTATATTGATATAATAATTATTGCGTAAATTTAGGTTTAAAAAATTTATCATAATTTGTATATATGGACGCAAATGCTAGACTTCATTTACAAGAAATGGTGAAAGCCAACAATGTGGAAGACCAAACCGAATTAATACGTGAGCTTAAACACAGCCATTTATTACAAGAAGATATTAATAATTTAATTATGATAATGGCTAAAAATAAGAATGACCCCGAAAAAATTAATCAACTTGGCATGGAAGAGTGCTCCTTCTTGTTTACTTATTATACTGATATTTACAATAAAATAAGAAAAGATGAAATTGACTTGAAAATTTTAAATAAGTTTTTGAATGTATTACAGAGAATAGAGCAGGGTGAAATTGACCAACATGAAGGTTCTTATTTTGTCGGACAACTTCTAAAGGAACTTTACGTAGATAGCGCGCTTAAGAAGGCCGGAAAACTAGAGGAACAACATAAGACCGAACCCGTTCCTGAAAAAAATGGTGGGATGAAAGTATCGTGGAAGGACTTTAAAAAGTTTCAAAATCTTTAAGCAGAGCAGCACGTATAAGTTATTCCTGCAATTGGATTTCCCACACATCCTCCAGTCTGATAAGTGCACACATCGGTTGTAAAATAATAATTATTAGTTCCAAGTTGATTTGCACAATAGTTGCACATCCACTGACACCCAGTTCCAGATGAAACACTAAAATTAATACAATTATTTTGAGGAAAAATTAAATCACAAGTTTTATTCTCAATACCAAAAACAAACGCAGCAGTAAGAGAGAAAAGAGAAAAAATAATGGGGTAACACTTCATTATGTATATTACAATATATAATGTTTTTAATACTATTTTTTTCTAAGTTATAAATTACAAAAAGATTTAAATGTATCATGAAATAAAAATATAATATATATCATGAAACAAGAAACTGAAATTGAAAAGCAGCCAAGAAACGCACTATTGATTGCAATTTATATTTTGCAAATGATTCCTGAAGGTGAGACAGAATTTTATGATGCAATTGATAATTTAATAAAAAGTGATTTTTGTTATAAAGACCACGACGCTTTAACATTATCCTATAATTGGATAAAACTAGAAACAATTATGCATAGATATATCCCAACTGCAAACGAAGAATGGAAAGAGAAGATTGTTAATGTATATATTGGGAAAACGATTTCTTAAACAAAGTTAAATATATAAATAACAAAACTTAATAAAGAAAAACACGACCAAATCAAATATTTTGATATTCCAAATCGTCTGAGAAGATAAAAAGAAGTTGCAATATAAAATATATTAAAATTGTTATACTCCTTATACCAAATATAATATGTCATTAATAATTCTGCGCTGTAAACGACACTCCAAATTGTTTTGTTTATTAGATTTTTCCTTATTAATGTCATACCAAAAGCCGAAGTCTGAATGGGTGGTAGAGTTGAAAAAATTAGAATGGGAGAATCTCCCAGCATACAAATACAAGTTGCTCCCATTTGACTGATGCTGAAAAATGCTCCAGTAAGTTCTTTAGTTAGACTACGTTTACCCACCTTACTATGCTGGCCTCGCACAGTTGAAACCTTTGAATTACCGTGATAACTGGTTGCAATGTCTGCAGAAATCATTGTTAAAAAACAGATAACCGGCGCCCAATTTGGGTATAAGATTGAGAAACAAGAACGCCATGCGAATAACAATGAATGAATTCGGAGCTCTTCCCAAATGAACATATTCAACATTGATTCAGTTGGACGCTTTGCCAATACTTTAAAAATAAATGAAGATGTGTGAAGCAAAATATGAGGTGCAATTGTATATACATTTAAATAATAAGTTCCGTGCATGAAATAATTATAATACTGGAACGCATAATTTGCCAAGCACAAAAATCCGAGGCCTTTGTGAATAAAATATGGGTCCTCATGGGTAAATAGTTTTTTTAAAACTCCGCTGTTCATATATTTCTAATGTGTTGGTTTGTTTATTATCTTTTTTTAATGTATTTTTTTGAATTTTTTTGTGTTAGTATATTTAGCCGAAAATAATATATATTCAAAAAGTGAACTTAAAGAACCTGGCGGAAATTTCGAATAAAAAAGGGTCAAAAGTGTTTCCAAAATTCAAAAATGGACAAAAATAAATGTCCAATTTTCAAAAATCAAAAGATTTTATGAAAAAAGGGTCAAAATTTCTCCCTTGTGAGCATAATGGTGCGACCCACCAAAAAAATCATTTAAATTTTGTGATGCTAATTTTTATATATTTTTGGGGAAAATGATTTAGGCGTTTTTTCTGTCCTCTAAATATAGGACAAATGAATGACATTTTTACGCCAAAAAACGCCGATAATTTTAATTGTAAATGTTGTGACTTTAAATGCTCTAAGAAGAGCGACTGGGATAGACATAATTTGACACTGAAACACAAAAAGAATGACAAACGAATGACAAATGATGACAAAATTACGCCAAAAAACGCCGAGAAATTTGTATGCGAATGTGGTAAGGAATATAAACACCGCCAAGGATTATGGTCTCATAAGAAAAAATGCGAAAATGCCGCCGCTGAACCAGTAGAATCTGAACAACCCTCAAATAATATAATTGTTGAGCTACTTAAACAAAACAAAGAATTCAAAGACCTCATTATTGAGCAAAATAAGCAGATAATGGAACTTGCAAAGGAGAAAAATACTATTATAAACAATACTACAAACAATAACAATCAGTTTAATTTGCAGTTCTTTTTGAATGAACAGTGCAAAGATGCACTAAATTTAGGAGACTTTGTTGAACAAATTAAACTGCAATTGTCGGATTTGGATATGATTGGGCGCGTTGGATACGTGGAAGGAATGAGTAAAATCTTCTTGAGGAACTTGAAGGCACTTGATGTATTCAAAAGACCTATTCATTGCAGCGACTTGAAGAGAGAAACTTTGTATATAAAAGACAAGGATTCCTGGGAGAAAGAAAATGGTGAAAATATAAAAATAACACGAGCCATAAAAGAGGTTGAACATAAAAACATTAAACAACTCCCTCAATGGAGAGAAGAAAACCCAACAGCGGATGACACTGAAACCAAGAAGCACATGGATTATCAGAATATATTATTGGAAGCCATGGGCGGATCCACATTGGAGGACGATAATAAAAAGAGAGAAAAAATAATTCGCAACATAGCAAAGGAAGTCGTCATTGAGAAAAAATAATATATATATTTACGAAAAGTGAACTTAAAGAACCTGGTGGAAATTTCGAATAAAAAAGGGGCAAAAGTGTTTCCAAAATCAAAAAATGGACAAAAATAAATGTCCAATTTTCAAAAACGGAAATACTTTATGAAAAAAGGCTTAAAATTTCTCCCTTGTGAGCATTATGGTCTGGTCCACCAAAAAAATCATTTAAACTTTGTGATGCTAATTTTTAAGTATTTTTAGAGAAAATAATTTAGGAGTTTTTTCTGTTTCATTTATATGAAACATTTTGAAACAAAAAAAACTCAAAAAAGCGTCATTTTACATGAATGCATAACATGTGACTTTACATGCTCAAGGAAAGGCGATTGGGAACGGCACATTTTAACCCATAAACATAAAATGAAACAAAATGAAACAAATGAAACAAATTTCGCGCCAAAAAGCGCCAAAACGTGCTTGTGCTGCGGAATAATTTTCAATAGTAGAACTACGCTGTGGAGACACAAAAAAATGTGCCCTACATTAATCACCGAACCAACCGAAAATGACGATTCCTCGTCCGATAAAAAACTTATCATGGAATTACTTAAAAGCAATAATGAACTGCAAAAACAGATAATTGAACTTTGCAAGGATAAAAACATCATAAATAATAATTCCAATAATAACACAACCAATAATAATAACACAAACAACTTTAATTTACAATTCTTCTTAAATGAACAGTGCAAGGATGCGCTCAATTTAAAAGACTTTGTTGACCAAATTAAACTGCAATTGTCAGATTTGGATATGATTGGTAGAGTTGGATACGTTGAGGGTATGAGCAAGATCTTTTTGAGGAACCTCAAAGAGTTAGATGTATGCAAAAGACCCATTCATTGCAGCGACTTGAAGAGAGAAACTTTATATGTAAAAGACCAAGATGCGTGGGAAAAGGAAAATAGTGAAAATATAAAAATAACACGAGCCATAAAAGAGGTTGAACATAAAAACATTAAACAACTCCCTCAATGGAGAGAAGAAAACCCAACAGCGGATGACACTGAAACTAAGAAACATATGGAATATCAGAATATATTATTGGAAGCTATGGGCGGATCCACATTGGAGGATGATGATAAAAAGCGAGAAAAAATAATTCGCAACATTGCAAAAGAAGTTGTTATTGATAAAGAGAAGAAATAAAATGGTTTGAAATGCTTTTTCTCTCTTCACTTGTATTCTAGAAGACCAAATTGGTCTGAAAATCTAGTAAACCCACTTAAACATAATCCACTATTATATATATTGAATTATGTCAAAATTTGCTACCACTAGTCTTGTTATAGTGGAATCTCCAGCAAAATGTAAAAAGATAGAAGAATATTTAGGTCCCGGATACAAATGCTTAGCCAGCTTTGGACATTTGCGCCAATTAAAGTCTCTCAAAAATCTTGACATTGATAACAATTTTAAACCTACGTTTGAAGTTGTTGATGACGCAAAGAAGCAAAAGCATGTGGATTTCCTCAGAAGCGAAATTGCAAAAGCCGACGAGGTTATACTTGCATCCGATGACGACCGTGAAGGCGAAGCTATTGCGTGGCATATTTGCGACCTCTTTGGTCTACCCATTGAATCTACAAAGCGCATTGTATTTCATGAAATTACTGAAAACGCAATTCAATCGGCTATTACGCATCCTAAGACCATTGATATGAAGAAGGTAAATTCTCAAATAGCTCGTCAAATTCTGGACCTTCTTGTGGGTTATAATGTCTCTCCCATGTTGTGGAAGTTCATTTCAAAAACAACGGAAAATAGTTTGAGTGCAGGAAGATGCCAAACTCCTGCTCTAAAATTGGTATATGAAAATCAGCAAGAAATTGACAAGTCTCCTGCGCAAAAAGTATATAATACTGTTGGATATTTTACTAATAAATGCATCGCGTTTGAACTTAATAAGCAGTTTGACAATGAAGCTGCCATGTCGGAGTTCCTGGAAGAATCTGCAAATTTCTCTCATGCTTACTCCAGAACAAACCCAGAAAGGGTCTATAAACAACCTCCAGAACCTTTGACAACCTCTAGAATACAACAGCTCGCAAGCAATGAACTACATATTTCTCCCAAGGAAACTATGCGATGTTGTCAAACGTTATATGAAGCAGGATATATTACTTATATGCGAACTGATAGTAAAAAATATAGCGCGGATTTTCTGGAAGATGTTAAAAAGTATATTGTTCACGAATTCTCTCTTGATAAGTTTATCAACCCAAAAATAGATACACTGTCTAATGCAAACACAAATTCATCTGAAAAAGAACCATTAAAGACAAAAAAGACCACAACCAAAAAGACATCCAACGTTCCACCTCCGCAAGAAGCTCACGAAGCTATCAGACCTACCAAGTTGGCAGTTAAAAATGCTCCTGATGAAATGAGTGCAAGAGAGAAAAAGTTATACAAAATGATTTGGGAAACTACAATGGAGAGTTGCATGTCTCCTGCAGAGTATTTCTCATTTACTAGCACAATTTCTACAGACATTGATGGAATTAAATACACATTAACTAGCGAACTATTGGATTTTTTGGGCTGGAAAATAATTAAAAATAAGGAAACCAAGACATCCAACAAGGAAAAGGAATATAATTATCTTTTGCAATTGAAACAAGGACAAATAATAAATTACAAAAAGATTACATCCAAGGTCACTCTTAAAAATAACAAGATGCATTACACGGAAGCAAAATTGGTTCAGCTTCTAGAAGATAATGGCATTGGCAGACCTTCTACGTTTTCCACTTTGATAGATAAGATTCAAGAGCGCGGATATGTTAAAAAGGATGATATTCCAGGCAAACAAGTTGCATGCAAAGACTTTGAATTGGACGACGAGTCCTTAACAGAGACAAATACTACAAGAGAATTTGGAGCAGAGAAGAACAAATTAGTAATTCAACCACTAGGAATTATAGTAATGGAGTTCTTGAATAAAAACTTTGAGAATATGTTTAATTATGATTATACGAAGAATATGGAGGACGATTTGGATAAAATTAGCAGAGGTGAAAAAGTCTGGTATAAGTTGTGCGAGGATTGTTTGAGAGAAATAAATAAGTGCTGTGAAAAATTAGTAGACGAGAAAAAGTGTGAAATCAAAATAGACAATAAACATTTTTATATTATTGGAAAGCATGGACCGGTTATAAAAAAAATTGATGACATGGAGTCTGGTAAAAAGAATAATGTTTCTTTTTTACCAGTTAAAGAAGGTGTTGATATGAAAAAATTGGAGCGAGGAGAATATAAATTAGAAGAACTAATTGCACCAGCAAAACAAGGTCAGATTAATTTGGGAACATACAAAGCCGAGCCACTTTTTTTGAAAAAGGGTAAATATGGGCTATATGTTACGTGGGGACAGAACTCTAAATCTCTCGCGTGCTTTGGTAACAGACCAATGGAAAATGTAACACTAACCGATGTCTTAGAAATCTTAGAAAGAACAGAACAACCGTCAATCGGCGAATCAGGAAAAGAAAGCTCATCAGGAATAATAAGAATTATTACTAATAATATAAATATTAGAAAGGGAAAATATGGCGATTATGTATTCTATAAAACTCCCAAAATGTCCAAGCCATCATTCTTAAAATTGGATGGTTTTGAAGATGATTATAAGACTTGCACAATTAAAACAATTACAAACTGGTTAAAGTCTACTTATGGAGTGGTTTAATTATTTCCAATTGACTCTGGAACAAACATCTTATAGTCTCTCCTCTGTTGAGGTCTAAACAATATAAATTCTAATAGTATTGAAAAATCAAATTTTCCAAATTCTACAAGTGTTCCATCGTGGTATCTTAGTTTTAATTTTAAACGTCTGATTCTCTCTGCAGGTGGATTATATACTTTACTTGGACCAGCATTATTATCAAACCACTGCGCAATTGGTGTTGTTGTAACAGCAATTTTAGCAAAGGCAGATTTAATAACCGAAGACGTTTCATTCGTAGATACTGTAAAGTTATTGACTGCAAAAGGGATTAACTCGTCAATACTATTCATTCCATCAATTTCTAGGTAAAAATATGAATTACCCATGAGATTAATTTTATTAGGAGCTTCTAAATAGTAAACAGGTATTGATGAGTTATTACCAAGGTATTGTGCATCAGGGACTAACCAGAAACCATTATCGCCTGGATTTACAGAACCATAAAAAAATCTAGGATATGAACCATTAGACGCAGTAGTTGTAGTTGCCACACAACGTGTAAATCCCAAATAAGAAGGCAACCCCCAATTTGTAAAATCAGGATACTGTTGTCTAAAGCATATTGCGTCTTTTAGAACACTGTTTAAATATATAATTGAATTGTTTGATATATTAAAATTGGAACTTTTATTACCAAACCACAATTTTTGTCCAACTTCATTATATACAACAACAAATTGGTCATAACCTCCATTTAAATTAAATTCTGTTAAAAGTTCGGGAGCATATTGGGAAATATAACTAGTAATATAAATAGACACAGAATTATTTAATCTGTTTGTAAGTTCAGTGGCCATTTGAAATGGATTATAAAATCCTTCTTCAATAACAGCAATAAATTGTTGACCTTTATATGCAAACAAAGCATCAGATATAATTGCTAAAATTGGATTATCAATCATCCAATCGCTTGGGTTATATGGGTCAGTTATTTCAAATACCAATGCAAGGTTATTTTGCCCTAGAGAAAAAGTATTATAATTAGCGGGAAAGGTCCATGACTCTAATCTAACTGCCTGAACGTTACAATAATCTTGTGGTAATTCTACTTCAAATTCGGCAGACGATGGGAATTTCAAAACGTTTCTATCTTCAGAGTGTATAGATACAAATTGCCTTTCATACATATATTCATTCGCATTTGGTATAATTGGATGGTTTGTTGCAACATTGAATCTACTCATTTATATTTTATTGTAATATTTTTTTAATATCTAATATGTGAAAATAGGTTATTAAATATTAAAAACAAATATTTTGGTATAATATAGTAAAATGGCCCAATCTAACTATGGTGGAAAACAAGGAAATCAATCAGCTTATATTAAAAATTTTAACATTGGTCCAACACCAAATACATGGAATTATACTACAAATAATAATCAACTAATTTTAACACCTGTAAATTCAACAGCGTTAGTATATATTAAAGGAGACTTATTTGTAGGTGGTTCTATTAATAATCCGTCGGATTTACAATTAAAGGATAATATTGCTAATCTATCCTTAAGTTTATCCGACAATCTCATGTTATTAAATCCTGTTAAATATAATTATAAAGATGACGAAAAATGCAGGGAACATTTTGGTTTTATAGCTCAAGATGTTGAAAAACTTTTCCCAAATTTAGTAAACACTGTTTCTGTTCCTATAGCAGACGAAGAAGTTTTGGTAAAATCTGTAAATTATTTAGAGATGGTGCCAGTTTTATTATTAAAAATTAAAGACTTGCAAAACCAAATAGACGCATTAAATAACAAAATTTCAGAGAAATAATATAAACTATATTTATAAGCGCGCACTATGACAATTAATTGGTATTCAAATATTTACAACTCATTAATAGCCGTAGGTATAATAATCATTATATGCACAATAGGTTCAATTTCTGTATCAAGTTTAACCGGAACTATTACTGGTTATTCTTTTATTATAACAGGAACGCTATTATTAATAGGTTATTTAATGAATAATATGACAATGTCACAGTCTGGTTCTACAATTATTTCGCATCTAATAACAATTGGACCATTTGTAGTGTTAGTTGGAATTCTAATTTATATGATTTACTTGTTAAGCTTTTATTTTAATAAGATAACAAATGGAAATGTTGCGAGTAGTTATTTCAGTTTTATGAATATTTTTATAGTTTTGTTAATGTTACAAATGTATGTATTTTATAATGGAACTCGCGATAAAAGATTCACAGAAACTGGTTCAATTGCAAAGGTAACTGGATTAGTTTTATATCTTTTGGAAATTATAAACATTATTGTAGTCATAACTTTAGGAATTATATTGAAGTATTTTTCTACGGATGGTTAATCTTGACAAACTTATAAGTGACACCATAATGAAATTCGGTTTCCCAGATACCTGAAATTTTAAGCATAAATAAATTATTATTAATTTTTTCTATATTCTCAGAAAAAATTTTTATATTACCATTTTTAAGTTGTTCATAAATTTTGAATTGCGGAATCTTGTTTCTTATATTTACATGTTTCAATAAATTTTCCTCAATTGTTTTTATACGTTCAATCATTTGCTTATGATTAATTGGATTAAAACTGCATCTGTATTTATTGTAATATTTATCAATAGTAACATCGTTCAATTCAATAAATAGATTGATACCATTAATCACAAACAAAGATGTTGAATATAAAATTCTGATAAAAAACCCATCATTCATAACATTGTTTTTAATTGGTTCGCAGAAATATATGTAATTGTCATCATATTGGTCAATTGTTTTAACTATGTTCATCTTAGACTGATTTAATATGGTAAAAAGTGTTTAATATAAAATTGCCAATAATATACAATACAAAAGGCAAAAATTAATAAAATAAAATAAGTAATATAACTAAATAAAGATTCTTACATTTTATTATATAATGAAGTTTCATGAAACCCATTTTGAAGAATATGTTGTTTCAAATCAAAAGGAAGATTTACACCCAAAAATGAATAAAATATATCAAAAATTTCCTAGTAAGATAAATAATTTGAGAAACTTGATATTCTATGGTGCGCAAGGAGTTGGAAAATATACTCAGATGTTGAAATCAATAAAAAAATATAGTCCAACTGAACTGAAGTATGAAAAAAAGATTAGTATAACGTTCAATAAGCAGCAGTATTTTTTTAAAATTAGTGATATACACTACGAGATTGACATGTCTCTCTTGGGATGTAACTCAAAACTCTTATGGCATGATATTTACACACAAATCATTGATATTATATCCGCAAAAACAGAAAAGTCTGGAATTATATTATGCAAGTATTTTCATGAAATACACAGCGAGCTCTTAGAAAACTTTTACAGTTATATGCAGCAAAACAATGCAAGTGCAATTGATTTGAAGTTTATATTAATCACTGAAAAAATTAGTTTTATTCCAGACAATATATTGAATTGCTGTGAAATAATAAACATTCCTAGGCCAACCAAGGCTATTTATGTAAAATGCATAAAAAATAAGATTCCAAATACAATGAAGTTAGAGAATATTACAAATATAAAAAATATAAGTAATATTCTTGACCCTTTAATGATGCCACACAAGATTATTTGCGATAAGATTATTGATTCTATTATAAAAATAGACGAATTGAAGTTTTTGAAGTTCAGAGACCTTTTATATGATATATTCATTTACAACTTGGATATTACAGAATGTGTCTGGTATATTATTTCAACATTAATCTCCCAGAAAAAGATCAAGGATAAGGATGTTTCTGGATTGCTTATAAAAACATATACATTTTTCCAATATTATAACAATAATTATAGACCGATTTATCATATGGAGAATTTGATGTTTTATATTGCTAGTTTGATACATTCTTTTCAAGATAAATAATCTTGAACTATTTACAACTTAGATATTAATCAGGTTAAAATACTAATTAATGGATTTACAAGAAGCTTTAAATATATTTGAAATAGAAAACGTTTCAAATCTATCACAAGAATTATTAAAGAAAAGATATCATAAATTAGCACTGCGAAATCATCCTGATAAGAATGGAAACACAACGGAGTCAACACAACATTTTCAAAGAATTCAATATGCTTATGAATTGTTGAAGAGAGAAATAAGTTTTATAAATAATTATAATGAACAAGGTGAACAATTGTTTGATGAAATTAATTTAAACACAGGATATACAACAATTTTACATTTGTTTATTGATAGCGTTTTGAAAGGAAAATATAATGAATTTCTTTCAAACATTGTAAAAGATATTGTGAGTGGTTGTAAAGAGATTTCACTGAAACTGTTTGAAGATATGAATAAGGAACAGTCTCTCGCGGTATATAACTTCCTTGTCAAATACAAGGCATTACTGCGTTTAAATGATGATACTTTGGATAAAGTGAGAGAATTATTATTAAATAAATTCAAGGACATGCAAATTTATGTATTAAATCCCAGCATAAACGATTTATTCCAGAACAACGTTTATAAATTGCAAATAGATAACAAGCTTTATTTTGTTCCGCTGTGGCACAGTGAGATGTACTTTGAATCAGATATAATAGTGAAATGTAATCCAGAATTGCCCGAAAACATTGAGATAGACGAGGATAACAATATATTAATAACAGAACGTATTCCAATTACTTTTTCTCTCTTGAAAGAGAAGACAAAAACAATAAAAGTTGGTAATAATTCGTTTGAACTCCCTTTGGACCAATTATTTCTAAGACCAGTTCAGACATATATCTTAAGAAAAATGGGAATATCAAAAATATTAGATAATGATATTTGTAACATAGACGAAAAGTCGGATATAATTATAAAAATAATATTTGAATAATATAGTTAAGCGTTAAAATGGCAGAACCTGAATTGATTGAAGGTATTAAAACTGAATTGCAAAGAGCAAATTTATCAAATAGAGAATTAATAGCAGTATTTCAGCAAGTTTTCCCTTTAGTTCCTGAAGGAAGACCAACAACTTCCGGTTGTTGGGTTATGACAGGGCATGGAAGTGATTTAGACGCTAGAGTTAGACCAACAATTTTAGATGAAATTCTAAGATCATTTGAAGATTTTGAAGAAGAAAGATCAGCATTATCAAGGTATATAACAAATAATGTTTCGTTAACAATGGTATTGGGGTTACCAGGTCCTTCAGCACCAATGCAAGTTGAGTTAGAAAAAAATAAAAGATGGGCTGGATTAACAACTTCAGAAGCAGATGTTCAAATAATCAGAAATATATACCAGTTATTTGATCAATATATAGGAGGTCAGCCAGTAACTCCAGATATGTTAGATTTACTTGACTATATTGTAAAGCAACAATTAAGAGCAAATTTTATGGAAATATGGGGACCAGGTGGTGAATATGAATTAAAAACAAGAGGAAATTGGCAAGCAGATATATCAAGATTATTACGAATGGGAGAAATCTGGGTGTCTAAAAAATTATCATCTGATAGTGTAGATAGACATTATCAACTAAGACCAAATATTGGCGAAGAACAAGAATTCTGGCCGAGAGAAGGTCTTCATTTAATTGATATGAGAGATACAAGAGGAGTTGAGATACCGGATTTAGTTTTACCAGTAAAAGAATCTGGACGAGGTCCAAATAGAAATCCTTTACCAGACACACGTGAATTTGATATAAATAATTTGCAATTTCCAGGTGCTAGAACAAGACTAGAAAATTATTTTTATAGAGTTTTAGGTGTTCAGAGAGCAACAAAAGAAGACATTGCTTTTAAATTAATATTAGATAAAATATTTTCAAAAACTACACCAGACGTATTTTTAAGCGAAATAATACTATTGGGTTATATTCTAAGAATACAACACTTACAAATTTATGACCCATTGTGTAGACCACTTGCAGATGAACATTTTGAAGCAGAGACGAGGTCAGGTGCATCATACAGCGGTTTAGTTCCAGCAAAAGATGCAATGGCATATGAAACATTTACTAGAGAAGGAAGCGAAAAAGTTTTGGGACGCATAAAAAAAAAATGCGATAAAAAAGGAATGTGTGCAATTATGGGTGGAAAAACAAGACGCACAATAAAAAGATATGCTAGAAAAACAAAAAGAACGAGAAAGTCCAACCGTTCAACAAAGCGCACTAGAAAGCATAGACGCAAATAAGAAATAAGAAATAAGTTTTTCATTTTCACATCATTGTTTAAAATGAAAAAATAAAATTACATGAGGGTTTGAAAGTGAACCTATGTTCTATTCCAAATAAAAAAGGGGTTATTTATTAATTTTTGTTTTATTTTGTTTTGTTTTGTTTTGTTTTGTTTTGTTTTATTTTATTTTGTTTTGTTTTATTTTATTTTGTTTTGTTTTATTTTATTTTATTTTGTTTTATTTTATTTTGTTTTGTTTTATTTTATTTTATTTTATTTAATTCTCAGCTACCTTCTTCTTGACTACCTTCTTTTTCTTGGGTTCCTCTTTCAATGCTGATGCAACCTCATTCTTCACATCAACTGGAGCCGAAGGTGGAAGTGAAATAACTGGGGTATGAACAGGGACGTCATCCTCATCCTCTTCGTCTGAATCAGCAACAACCGTGCTGGAAACTGGCTCATCATCATCTGCGTCGGGAGCAGGAGCTGCTACCAAGCGAGCCTTATCAGCGGGCTTTAGCTTAATCAAGCACTCATCAATAAGCGAACCCTTGGGCCGCTGAACAACTGCCTGAGCAAGTTTCCATGTGACACCAAACTTTCCATTTGCAAACCAGATACCACCGCACTGCATGATGACTGCTACATGAGTGCCCTTCTTGATGAAGTCAAGCGGAGTCTTAGTGGGCTCCCCAGGGAACAGTTTCTTGCCGTCCTCGTCACAAATCAAGCACTTCCAGACACCCTCCCAAAGAGGAAGCTTCACGCGAAGCGTAGGCGACTTGGTCAGGTCAGGATTTCCCGTGAGCTTGTCCTTGGAATACTTGAGCATAGGAGTGTAGAGGGCATCAATCACATCAGGGCTGGTGTGCTGCTTGCCAAACCAATCCTTAGAATTGACAAGAGCATCAGCCTTAATCTTAGCCTCAAGTGTCTGCATATTTCTCAGAAACGCGTCAGTGTCGGCGTTTGCGTATTCGCCGCGAGGAAATTGCAACGACATTTCAAACTTACCATTTCCCTCATACTCACTTGCTCCCCACGTGAGCATCAGAGGTGTTGCGATTCTAAGACCAGAATTAGTAGAATTATTAAGAATATTGACACTTTTACCACCAGATGTATTAGCCTTGGGCACAGAATAACGAATATTCTGAGCGCTAAATTGGGTTCCGTCAACGATTGTCTCGGCCATGCTTGCTATGATACATATAATAAAGGAGCTATCTTTAAATCAATTTTTTTTTGAAATGTTATTAGAAAAGAAAATACATTTGATTCAATGACACCAAATATGGTTTCACGTCTTTAATTAATAATATTGTTCATAAAAGGTTCAAAAAGATTTCTATAATGTATATATAAGAAAAATGATTAGCGGAAAGTATACGGATATAAATTTTATTAAAAAGAACAATACTATTATTTCTGTTATTCCAATAGAAGATTATAATAATATTCTATTTTCAAAGTGTGAAAAAATGATGCCAACTCATAAAAAACTAGAAAAAATTACAAATGATAATTTATCTTTGCCAACAGTTGAAAATGCTGATATTCTTTTTAAATATAATTACAACGTGCAACAATTGAAGCTGTTTGCAAAGCAATATAAGTTGAAAGTTTCTGGCAACAAAAATGAGCTTTTAGGACGAATTTATGTTTTTTTAAAGTTATCAAAAACTATCGTCCACGTTCAAAAAATATTTAGAGGGTTTTTACAACGCAAATGCAACAAATTACATGGACCAGCATTTATGAATAGAAAAATGTGCACAAATGATTGTGATTTTTTAACTGGTGACACAATGTCCGAGTTAGATTATTCGCAATTTTTTAGCTACAAGGATGCAGATGGTTTTATTTATGGTTTTGATATTATTTCTCTCTATAACTTGATTTTGAAATCAGGAAAACAGGTGAAAAATCCATATAACCGCAACGATATCACAAAAAATGTAATTCAAGAAATGCGAAATTTAATAAGAGTGAGCAGAGTTCTCAATGTTAAAATTGATATTGACATTAAAGACGAAGTCGTATCAAATGAAAAATCGGTAGAATTAAGGACACTTGATTTATTTCAAAATATTGATTCTTTAGGAAATTATAGCGACCCGTCGTGGTTTTCATTACTACCAAGGACTCAAATGATTAAATTTGTGAGAGAACTTATTGATATTTGGTCATATAGAGCGCAACTAACAAGTGAAATGAAAAAGAAAATTTGTCCTCCAGTTGGCGACCCTTTTAGGAATATTAATTTTTCTTATTTACATAGTGAAGAAAATAATGACAATGTAAAAAAAATTGTTTTAACTATTTTAGAAAAACTCGTTAATACTGGCGTTGACAAGGATAGTAGAACTTTAGGAGCCTATTATGTGCTTGGAGCTTTGACATTAGTTAGTGAAAATGCTGCTTCATCGCTTCCTTGGCTTTTTCAATCAGTGTCTCACTTTTAGAATTTCATAGTATATATTTGTGATTGGGTGGCATCACAAATATATATATTAGACCCGAAACCAACTTAAAAGGTAGTCGCCTAGGTATAGTATAGAATGGCAAGAACTGTTAAGTCTAAGACATCTTCCGATGCTCCCGTTGAGTCAGCACCCGTTGTGACTACCGCCTCTGCGGCCCCTGCTAAGGCTCCCAAGGCACCCAAGAAGGCCAAGGCCCCCGCTGCTGAGACCTCCGCCCCCGCCCCCACCACCCCTATCACTCCCACCACCCCTGTTGAGGCCACTGTCCCCGAGACTGATTCCCTTGAGGCCTCCATCCTTGAGCAATCCACTGAATTCAATGCAAAGCTCCAGCAGCTTGCTTCTCTTATCTCTTCACTCAAATCTGAATACAAGGGTCTTGAGAAGAAGTGGCAACGTGAGCTTAAGACTGCCCAGAAGCAGAGCTCTAAGCGCAAGCGCAAGTCAGGCAACCGTGCCCCCAGTGGTTTTGTGAAGCCTACCCGCATCAGCGATGAGCTTGCATCTTTCCTTGGCAAGGACAAGGGCACTGAGATGGCTCGCACCGCAGTCACTCGCGACATCAACGCCTACATCCGCACCAACAACCTCCAAGACAAGGAGAATGGTCGCAAGATTAACCCCGACGCCAAGCTTGCTGCTCTTCTTAAGCTGAAGAAGGAGGATGAGCTCACATACTTTAATCTTCAGCGTTTCATGAGCCCCCACTTCGCCAAGTCTGTGAAGGCTGAGGCCACCGCTTAAACACCCCAAATAAAAGGCAAACTAAAACAAAATAAAAAAAACCAATAATAAGTCTAAAAAAATTAAATTATTAAAAAATAAAAAAAACCAATAATAAGTCTAAAAAAATTAAATTACAAAAAAAAATGCAATTTTAATTAAATTACATATTTTTCAAATACTTATGCTTCGCATGGAAACACGAAACCATCATCCTTCAAAATTTTGTGTAATGCATCTTTGTCAACGTTTACATTTACAATGCGAATTTTATCGTAGACATTAAAATTAATATTGTTGTTATTTGTCAAATCAAACATATTATATACATTTTTTAACGAATCATAATTTTCAATATAAGTTTCATCGTGCTTTTGAATCCACTCGTAGAATTCACTAGAGTTTTTGGCCTTTTTATACTTCTTGAAAAGCTTTATTGTTTTTTGCAGGTTTGGTCCATTAACCGAATCGTTTGATATATTATAATCTGTACCAGACAACACACACATTTCGCGAAACTCTTTTTGATTAATTGACAACTCTTGTAAAATATACTTCATCTTATACAATACAGCAGTATGATTCAATAAACTAAAATATCTAAGAACTCGTGGACACCCATATACAAACATGTCCATGTCTTCACTCAAACAGGCCCACACCTTTTTCTTAATTACCAACAATGCACACAACTCATCTGCCTCTCCTGGAGCAACATAATATGAAACACCACAACTCTTTATCAACTCTTTCGCAAGTTCTATATGTTTCTTGTTCACACACATAAATTTCTTTTTTAATGAATCCATGTTTGTAATAATTTCATGTCTGTCAGTTTCATCAATTGAATACATTAAACACTGTTTCAAACGATTATATTCATTCTCTGCAACCTTCTTGTCATCCTTTCTTTGTTTCAATAGTTCCCTTTTTTCAGCTGGTGGTTTCCCATCAAATATGAAAATTGGAATAATATTATAATGCCTGAATATGGAAATCATTAGATAAATATTCTCAACAAGACAATCATCACTAACATACTTGTAAAGATAAATACTGACGTCAATTGCTATTTTCTTGCCAGACAAGTCCCCCATTGAGACGCACTTGATAGATGTAGGACAATTGTCCTTTAAAAAGCTATTTAGATATTTAATTCCCATGTTTAATGAATTTGGTTTAACAGTTTTATTTTCCATTTAACTGTAGCATTAATGGTTTCAATTTTTCTTTTATAAAACATTATTTGGTTAATGCGCTTAAACGTATTTTCATAATAATAAAATATAATTATGAAGACTCGCAGTGGAACTCGTTATTTAGAAGAAAAATATCAAATAAATATTGATTTTGATGCAGCTAGCAATGCTTGGAAAGCTAATAAAAAATCAACCGGTGATGGGTGTTATAAATATATTTGTGAACATAGAAATAAAAACAATAAGAAATGCAGAAGAAATCCCATTCCAGGTAAAAGTTTTTGTTCTCAACATAATATATAAATGCGTTCTAAAACTTTTAGGCGAAAGAATGGAAAAATGTCTCGCAGAAGACGAGGCGGCGAAGGAAAACTAACAATGACTCGTCAAACTAGTGGAGAATTAACAGCAATGGAAGAGGGCCGACCTGGCATGACTACTAGTGAGATGCCAATGTTGGGAAGATCAACTACTGCGGAGTTAAGTAACATGGAGGAAGGTGCGGCTCCAACTGCTCCTCCAATTGAAATGATGAATGACACAACAGCTCCCTCTGCTCCTCCAATTGAAATGATGAATGACACAACAGCTCCCAACCCTACTTACAATACAAGTGACGAATTAGAAGCCATGGAAACTGGTTCTGCTGACATTGAATCTGGGTTTGGAACTGGAAGAGGTGGAAAAAAGAGAGTCACCAAAAAAAGCAGAAAAAGCAGAAAAGGAAGAAAAGGAAGAAAGACAAGAAAGGGTGGAAAAAGAAGAAAGTAACTCACACGTTAAACAGTAAATTATTGAGTGTATATTATTTTATACACTCAATAACAATATAATATAATATAATAGAAAATGGCATTTTTCAGAATTTCACGTAGATAAAAATAAACTCTATAGAAAAAAATTCTAGCCAAGCTCGCAAAGTGACATTCTCATATTATTCAAAATAAAATCCATAATTTTAGTTTTTTTTCCAAGTTTATCAGTTCTTTTAACGTTATAATAAAATCTCTGCATGCATGCAACAGATTCTATCATAGACTTTGTTTTATAATTTCTCTCAATGAACTGACAGAATGAACTCATATTTGACGAAGTCTTCTTAAATTGGAGGAGAGAAAGGTTGTTTGTATTACACCATGAGAGAAACCCTTGATAGTTATTCATTAAAATTGTAGTAATAATATAATAAGAGAGAACATTTGAATGTTCCTTATACAAAGTTTCTCTCATGGTCCTGGAAACAGAACTATTGGAGTATAGATCTTTGTATTTTAGTCCCATAAAATCCAACGTCTTTACCATTTGGAAAAACTTGAATGTTCTCTCAAAATTAATAAAAAATTCGCAATTTGACAAAAATTCATAAACAACATCAAGTTCAGTTTCATTGGGAGAACGTTTTAAAAAGAAATAACTGCAAAATGCAGCATTCATTATCTCAGCCCAAAATTCCGTGTATGCTTCATACAAATTAACATCAGATTTAACATTAAAAATAGAGAGAATATGTTTTGTGCAATCTTCTGTATTCATGTCTGAAAAATCTAGAGCAAAATTATGAAAACTTTCATGCATTAATACTTTGAACCATTCTTCTCTCCTAAAAACAACAATTTCAGAGTCAACTGGGCAAGTATAAGTAAATGCAGTATTAACATTATTATGATTTAAAATATGAATCTTACTTTCTGGAAGCTTTTTTTTGAGAGAAGTAAAATATAAATATAATACAAGTCTCTTGGAGCATTTCTTTGAAGCATAATCATTTATAATATGCAACCAGATAAGTATCTTCTCTATATACTCGTTGTAGATTTCAATCTGATACTCGGGACTTGTCTCTTCAACAATAAAATGCACCTTGATTTCTCTGTCCATGAGAGAAAAAGTATACGATAAATTATATAACATGTTGTTGTCAATGTGCTCTCTTATTTCTGAAGGAAAACTTCCTGGATTAAAAGATTTAGGTTTTGGAATCTGTGAGACATTTGTTAACTTTGTCACGTTTAATTTATAAAAACTGTTGCCTTCCTTTGCCTTCTGTGCTTTTACAAATGTTTCTCCTCGTTTTATATCATGATACAATTTCTTCAAAATGTTATTGGTTTTAGCGGTTTGTTCCGAATGATTAATGCATTTCTTTTCTAAAAAAAAAGACATTAATAATTCGCTATTTTTAGTGAGCTTCAGCATCTATTATATTCTTACTTTTTATTTTTTTATATCGGTTTTATATATATGGACTTATTAGAAATAATTATTATTGCACTTCTTATAATCATATTGGCAATTATTCTTGCTGGACACGTTATTGTGGTAACAAGACCAACGCCTGTTCCTGTTCCCAATCCAACCCCAACACCTGCTCCTGCTCCTCAACCTTCTATTGGTGGATGTGCTGGAACCAGATATGGTTGCTGCCCATATTCGCAGGCTCCTAAATTAAACGAGATTGGTTCAAACTGCATTAAATAATCCGGAAAACAAATAATATACTTTATATAGATTATTTAAAAATTAAAATCTATATAACTATTATAAATGGAACCCAAGCCACAAAAGAAACCTAGAGGTAAAGCAAAAAAAATAAAACAAGAAGAAATTGAAATTGAAACAGAAAATGTTATTATTGACGAAATACCATCTGAAATTCCAGCTTCTGAACCGAAGGAGGAGGAACCAAAGGAGGAGAAAACGAAGGAGGGGTTAGAGGAAGAATCCAATGAAGATGTTCCCAAGGAAGAGGTTTCAAACGATGAGGCACAAAAAGTTGAAAATACCATTTCTGAAGCGGTAAAAACAGTAGAAGAGTTGGAATCCGTCATTGTTCAATTTTCAAAATTGATAGAGTCTGAGTCAGAGCCCACCGCTACGCTTGAACCCACCGCTACGCTTGAACCCACCGCTACGCTTGAACCCACCGCTACGCTTGAACCCACCGCTACGCTTGAACCCACCGCTACGCTTGAACCTCAAGAACCTATTGTTGAAAAACCAGAGATTGAAAATATTTTTGAGATGAAATCTCTCTTAAACCTACTTATTTTAATCTCAGTAAGATCAGAGTTGCAATCAAAATATGAATTGAATCCTGAAATAGTCAAGATAATTACTCTTATTCTTCAAGGCAACTCAGCATTTTTTTCTAAGATAGAAGATTCTTTTAAAAAAATTGTTGCAGACAATAAGATTGATGCAGATGACGTTCCTGAATTAATGTCATTATTCTCCAACATGTACGAAGTCCTTAGCACATTAAAGTTGAAAAAAAAGACAATTGATTTAAGTAACACGTGTGGTGATATTATTAAATTAGTGTTCAATATTATGCTAACAGAAAAACTACTTACATTTGAGTGTGAAAGCGTTAAAAGCACTACAGAGTGTTTTAACGCATTAGTGGACTCAAGTATTTCTCTTATTAAACTTAGCAAAACTTTAAAAAATAATGGAAACTGCTGTGTTATTTGTTAAAATTATTTCTCTTGAAAGTATCTAAGTAATGAATTTTAATTTTAAAGAAAGTATCAATAAAATTAAAACAGATAAATTAAAATATGAATTAGATAGAGATAATTCACGTTTTAAAAAGGAATTTCAAACTAATTATAATTTTTTTAAAAATGAAAACAATGAAAACAGTAAAAACAAAGAAAAGGAAACAGACTATGAAATTGATGAGGCTGAAAAAAATATAAAAAAAAATTCAATTGCATTTAAAAAAATATTACCAAAAGTTGAAGCAGGAAATTATATTTTACCATTAAAAATAAAACCAGAAATAGATAGACGTCTTGAGTATATTAGAAAAAATATACGCAAAATTGTTAACGTGTATCAGAAAGAATATAATAATAATGTAAAAGCTTCAGGATTTGGCGATTTTATTAGAGGAACCTATTTTTTAATACAGTTTTGCGAGAGATATAAATTAAAATGTGATGTTCAACTAAATCACCCATTTCGCAAATATTTAAAATTATATTCAAATATACCAGAATTGGAATCAGAATTGGAATCAGAATTGGAATCAGAATTGGAATCAGAATTGGAATCAGAATTGGATTCAGATTTAAAAATTAATTTTTTTGAAAAAAATAACTTTCATTCCGGTGAGAATGAAAACGAAGAAATTATTGATGATTTTATTAATTATTTAAAAGAACAAAAATTTGAATCAAAAGTTGCGCGAGTTTATGTAATAAGTTTTAATTTTTCTAAAATTACAGAAGAGCAAAAACTTTGCATGCGTTCATTACTAGAACCTACGGATGAATTTAAGCGTTATATTTTAAATACACTTAAAAACATGCAATTGGTTTTAAAAAATTATATTGTCATACATGTTAGAAGCGGTGATAATATGTTAATTCATAACGAATATATTAATGTAGAATATCTGCGATGCATTCTGGGTGAGATTTATAGAATTTATAAACCACAATACAAATACTTACTTCTCTCTGATAGCATAAGTCTGAAGGAAAAGATAGTGTTGTTATTTCCTGAAATTAGAGCGGAGTTCAAAGAAATAACGCATTCAGGTGAAGGAGTTACATTGACAGATGAAAGTGTAAAAAACACAATGCTGGATTTTTATTTAATGGCTTATTCAGGAAGAATTTTTGCTTACTCGTGTTATGACCATGGGTCAGGATTTAGCAGATGGTGCGCGGAAACCTTTAATGTTCCTTATAAATGCGCAATTGTTAAATAAAAAATAAAACTAGACAATCATTTAACCTTTCAAAGCAGCTAATTCTGCTTTCAATGAATCAACTTCGGCCTTTAATTCCTGGATGGATTTGACCATGATTGGTAAAAGTGTTGAGTAACCAGCCTCTAATCTATCTGGATTAGATTCATACACTAAATCAGGAATAGTTAGTCCAGTATCTTTCTGAACTTGTTGTAATTCTTGCGCTATAAATCCATGAGAAGGAACATCTACTTTTCCACCATCTCTCATATTCCATACAAATGAAACTGGGTTCAACTTACTAACAAAGTCTAAACCATTTTCTAAAGTTACAATATCTTTTTTGTCGCGAGCGTCACTTATGTTTGTCCAACTACTAGCATATATTCTATATACATTATTTAAATTATTTCCTACGGTAACTTCATTGTTAACATTTGCACTAGACGACTGTGCATTATATCCAATTAAAGTATTATTTGAACCAGTTGTTAGAGTATCACCTGCATCTTTACCAACCGCTGTATTATTTTCACCAGTTGTATTTAAATATAATGCCTGATCACCAATTGCTACATTATATCTAGCAGATGTATTTTTATTTAATGCCTTATACCCAACCGCTACATTACTGCTTCCATTTGTATTTACCTCTAATGTTTGATAACCAACCGCTGTATTATAATCAACAGTATTATTTTGTAAGGCATCAACTCCAACAGCAACATTAAATTGTCCACTTGTATTTTTATTTAGCGCATAAGACCCGACAGCTACATTAAATGAACCAGTATTAAGTTGTAACGAATAATGACCAATTGCTACATTTTCACTTGCGATTATGTTTGAATATAATGCTTGATTTCCAACCGCTACATTTTTGTTTCCAGTTGTGTTTAACTGTAATGATTGATAACCAACCGCAGTATTACCATCGGCTGTATTATTATATAAAGCCTGAACTCCAACAGCAACATTATTAGAATTAGTTACACAGTTTTGTGATGCATTAGTTCCAATTGCTACATTACTACTACCGGTTGTATTAAAACATAATGCAGCTGTACCAAGTGCAACGTTATAATTTCCTGCAGTATTCTTCAAAAGAGCATTAGAACCCAAACTTGTATTATGAATTCCTGTAGAAGTATTTAAAGACGCCCACGCTCCAATAGCTGTATTATTGCTAGCATCTACTTGAACATTTTCAAGAGCCTCAACTCCATATCGAGTATTTGAAATGCTCATGGTATACAAATAAATGATATTAAAAAATTTGTAATTAAATTAAAAATCTAATTCTAAATACTTAACGTAGGTCCACGGATTTTATCTCTTACCATGACCAATTGTTCTGCTAATTCCGCATCCTTTCCCTTCAAATAATGCATTAATTTTGCATTTTTTGTTTCTAGTAACACATGTTTCAACTCTTCAATCTGGGTGAATTTTGCACATATTGCGTCAAATAATTCCTTCTCCTTTCGTTTTCCATAAAAAGTAGCGTCAATAGAAACCTCTGAAGGTCTCAAAAGCGTTCCCTTGTATTTGCCAGAAGAGCTCGCAGCCGCCTTAGCCATTTCGGGATTCTTTGATAATTCTGTTCCCGATTCGGCCGCAAATGACAAATAAAACTCAGGATTAGATTCCTTAAATTTGGACCCTTGATAATAGTGCTCGGCGCTATTCCATCGATGACCATCTAGAACAAACGTCTTATTAGGCTCAATCCAAAAATCGTCTAGTTTTCTTCGCCAGTCTTTTACGGCGTTTAAATTGGAAAATTGATGGACAGCCTCCTTGGGAATAGTTTCACCTGAACCTTTTCCAGGTAATTTACCATCAGCTGATTTATCATAGAATTGAAAAACAACCGCCTCATCATATAATCCGCGAATTTTAGCATCTGATAATTCCTCAAACTTGCAAACACCTTTCGTGCTAAATTGATCTTTAAATTTAATAAACTCAGGAATTAATGCAAATGCACCGCTATTTTTTTCCATACATTTATCAACAACAAGTTTTCTAACATCATAAGGTAACTCGGAATACTTAAACAAGTATTTTTTCTTATATGTAATCAATTTATAGTGCCATCCTAAAAAGTCAACCATTATATAAAATTCGGGATTGAATTCACCCCGAGATTGTAATATATCATCATTAAGCTGACCACAGTTCAAAACATTTGCAAAATCCTTAGCCTTATATGCCTCGCTTGACAAAAGAATAAATTTAATGTTTAAAATGCGTTCAAGTGTGCTTAAAGCCCATGTTTCCGCCCAAAATTCGCACGTTTGAATTTTCTTCTTGAATTTTTCAAGTGTATTAATATCTTTCATGAACTTATATTCGCTCAACATGTCTTGAGATACCTTTTTGTCATTCAATATTTTATCCCGTTGTGCCTTTACCTTTTTAGCAGCTTCAATAAATTGCTTCTTTTCGGTTCTATCCAAGGTTTCACTATAAAGTTTCTTATATTTCTCATATTCAATTTCCAATTCCTTTGCATCGCTTGTAGCTCTAACAATTGCCGCATTATACATTTCGTAATGGTCTTTATAATTTAAAAAAAGCTTTTCATCGGCTTCTGCTGCCAATTTTTTTCGCAACTTCTGAACTGTTGTTTGTTGACCAAGTTGCAAAAACGCATCTCTAATAGTAGCAAAAAGACAATCACCGCCTCCCTCATTATCTATAATACCATACTTGTTATTTTTCATAAACGTTTCAATCCATGTTTCGCCTGTAGATTGTTTATATTTTCCCTTGATTGCCTCTGCGTCTAATTTGGATTCTTCATTTAAATGCGGCAGTATAGGAATTACCGCTTCCGACTGTATAAAAACGTCTTCTCGCAATTTTGGAATTTTTGGACGTTCAAATGCTTCTTCTGATGAGGAAGATACATGTTTTTTGCTTGGACTGGCTTCTTTTATTTGGTCTTCCTCCGAACTTTCTTCTTCATCTTCTCCATCTTCTTCATCTTCTTCATCTTCTCCATCTTCTTTTTCTGAAACAGACACAGGTACTAACCTTAAGTTTTCCAACATTTTCTTTGTAACAAAAGTATAAATAAGTGGGTCATCTAATTTTTCAACTTCTAAATTTCCCTCTTCGTCCATATAATTAAGTAAATCTGTTGTGAATAACTCATACACACCAATTTGAATCACCTTATTGTTAGTTTTTACTAAATAAACTGGAAAATATGTTATATTTTTATCCTCAAAATTTTTCTTTGCATGACCTACAGCAATAATAATATCCACGTCTCTAGCTTCAATTTCATATAAATTTGCCTCAGTTTTAAAATCATCAGGATCAATACTTTTTAACTCTGGATAACTAAGTGCTTTGTCTAATTTTGATAATACCATCTATATTTTATAAAGATAATTAAAACTATTTAATTATGTTTATCCCCAAATAACAAATTTCTTCATCATTTTATCATTTTTTAATTCATTTATATAATACCACAATTCTTTGCGTTTCATTGTTATTTCAAAGTTTTCCATATTTTTTTCAAAGAGCAATATCTGTTCTATAATATCTTGTTTTTTGGCTTTATTAGCACGAACATCCTTCAAAATATCATAATATTCACAAATTAACATCAATTGTTTTACGGTGTAGTTTATTTCATAATCTTTCATCTGTAAAAAAATGTCGTCACTTTCGTTTGCAGGCACGGGATGTTGACCATATATTTCAATGTCGTTCAAATCATTTTGCAATTTATAAAGATCAATTAAATCATCATCGCATTCTGTTTTGTCATTCAAAAAAAATGTTATATTTTCTTTGTTTTTATCATTCGTCATCTAATAATACTAATCAAGATTTGTTTAATATTATTATTCTTAAAATATTGTTTTTACATTTCAATCAAATCCATAAACTTGAAGATTGCCTTGCTAGACAAACTAGGATAAGTCTTTGCCTTGCAATTAGCCAGGATTTCAATTGTCGCAACAAACTTTTCTCCATCAAATAATTCATCACATGATTCAAAAAGTTGCTTGTTATACGAAAACAAGATTGAGATATTCTCAGTAATTTCATCTACTTCGTTTTTCTTATTATCTACCTTTATAAATTCAACCAACATCCTTAACAAACTGCATGCCATCTCTTGCAACTGGGTTTCACTAATAATTTTATTTGTCGTAAGATTAACAAAGAATAAACTTAGAGCCTTTCTTCTCTCATTGTCAATGTTTACTTTGCAAAACTTATCGTAATCCTTCTCAGGGTCAACGTATTCAATGCTGTTAAATAGACCCATGAAAGTTGCCAAATTATCATTAAAGACATCATTCATCACCTCAAAATTGCTGATAAGTTTGCAATATAGTTCTGCATATAGCTTTGAAAACAATCTGTTGTTAGAAGCAATCTCAAAGATTGCATTTCCAACACGCATCATATCGGCCCTAGCAGTTCCTTCTTGATTCAGTTGATTTAAAATGTCTAGAATATTATCACAAGATTCAAGAAAGGTCTTGTCAGTCATCTTATTCAACCAGAACCGCAACAAATCAATTTGTGCATCAACACCAACTTTCTGTTCAATCTTGGTGGTTTGAAAAGTTCTAATTGTCTCCCAATCGGCGTCATTAAGAACCTCTGTTGGTTTTCCTCGTTTCTTCTTCTTAAAATCAGCCGACAATTCAGGTGCCATATTCAAAATATTTTCGCGCTTTTGAAATGTTGGTGTTTTAATATAAGTAGGAGAGCCAACTTGCTGCGATAATTCTGTAATTATAATTAGAGTTTCCTCAGGAAGTTTTATGTCAAATCCATTAAATGTGATATCATTAAAATCTTGCAAATTATATTTCATTGCCATAGTCATGATATTGTTATATTTATTATAGTTGCATTTATATCAATTTTTTTTTATATATTTTGCGTTCCCATTAAGCTTCAATTCCAAAAAAAATTGATATTAAACAAAATGCATTTAAATATAATAACATTAATATATTATGTCGCTTGAAAAAGAAAACAACGCAACGCCTATCGAAGAGGAAGCATACGATTCTTCTTACGAAATCAATAATTGGGATGAATTAGAGATTGATACCAATTTGCTAAGAGGAATTTATGCTTATGGGTTTGAAAAACCCAGTCCTATTCAAAAAAAGGCAATTAAACCTATTATTATTGGAAAGGATATTATTGCGCAGGCCCAGTCTGGAACTGGAAAGACCGCAACATTTACCATTGGTGCTTTATCACGCGTAAATACTGAGAGTGATACGACTCAAATTTTGTGTCTATCTCCAACTAGGGAGCTTAGTATTCAAACCGCAAATGTTATGAAAGGAATTGGTTCAATGATTAACAATCTTCGCGTTCAAGTGTTGGTCGGAGGTTCATCTATTGATGAGGATATTGGAAGTTTGAAGGGAAATGTTCCGCATATTATTGCTGGATGCCCTGGACGAGTCTATGACATGATGCGCAGAAATCACATTCTTTCAAAGAACATTAAGTTGGTAATACTTGATGAAGCTGATGAGATGTTGTCAAGTGGATTCAAAGAGCAAGTGTATAATATTTTTCAGAACTTCAATTCTGATATCCAAGTAGCGTTATTTAGTGCAACGTTGCCCGAACATATTAATGGAATTACAAGCAAGTTTATGAGAAATCCAGTGCGAATCCAAGTAAAGGCTGAGCAGCTTACTTTGGAGGGTATTTCACAATACTACATTGCAGTAGAGGATGACCGTCAGAAATATTTGACATTGAAGGATTTGTATAGTTATATGTCGGTTTCACAGACCATTATTTATGCAAACAGTATTAAGCGAGTTGCCGCGCTATATGATGCAATGACTGAAGATGGATTCCCTGTCTGCAGAATCCACAGTGGTATGGACAAGGTTGAACGTGACAAGGCGTTTGCTGATTTCAGGACAGGTAGTTACCGAGTGTTGATTTCATCTAATGTGACTTCACGAGGAATTGACATTCAACAGGTAAGCCTTGTTATTAATTTTGATATTCCCAAGTGTGTGCATAACTATTTGCACCGAATTGGTCGTAGTGGTCGTTGGGGCAGGAAGGGGGTTGGAATTAATCTTATTACACGACGCGATGTATCAAAGATGAAGGAGATTGAGGCACACTATTCAACGCAAATTAATGAGATGCCTGCCAGTTTTGATGGAATAACAAAGTAAATAACGCAAAAATAAAACAAATAAAAAAAAATAAACAGAAATCGCGTAAAATAAAAAGAAAATAACTCTATATTTGATATAATATATGTCAATATCCAATATAGAAAAAATAAATACGCACTTCAAGTTACCAATTTTTTATAACGAAAATAAATTTCAATTAAACAAAAACATTGTAATAGATTTAGAACTAATTAAAACAATTGATGCTTCGGCTGGAGAACCATTATATCATTATGCTTTTCAACCAAACACCGTCTTTGCTGAGAAAGTTATTGAGCAAATGGCAAATTATTATACAACAGATGTAAAGTTTTTAAAAGATACACAAAAATTGTTGTCCACTTTTCCCAAAAGTAGTGAATTTTGCGCTACTTTTCCCAAAAGTAGCATAATTGATATATGGGATGAAATCAAAAATGACACGGGTTTCAAAGAGAAATATCATTACATTGATTGGCCAATGTGGGAGCACTTGAATAAATCTGACTACTTTCTTCAAATTATGAGTGTGTATAATTTGGCAGCTCCAATCATTTCATTATGCGTTCCCTTTATAATACTAATTATACCTTTTTTTGTAATAAAAGCAAAAGGCTTGACTCTTACTGTTAACGAATATATTGAAATACTTAAAACTATCGCTTCAAATCATGCTATTGGAAAGCTATTTACTAAATTCCAAAGTGTTAAAATAGAGGAAAAGATTTACATTCTATTATCTGCAGGATTTTACGTTTTCTCTATTTATCAAAACATTTTAACTTGTATGAGATTTCATCAAAACATGACAAAGATTCATTCACATTTAAATGAAATAAAAGACTACATTATAAGCAGTGAGGCGAGAATGTATAATTTTCTATTATACTCGTCTGAGTTGGCAACTTACGAAAAATTCAATAAAAATTTAAAAGGAAAACTAGATGTTCTAGCAGGTTTAAGAGATAACTTGGAAAAAATTACACCATATAGGCTTTCATATGCAAAAATTGGCGAGTTGGGTCATGTATTGAAGAATTTTTACGACATTTATGATGATGAAAAATACAATGACGCATTATTGTATTCATTTGGATTCAATGGTTATATTGAAAATTTGGAAGGGCTAATTCAAAACATTAAAAACAAACATATTAGTTTAGCGAAATTTTCCGTAAAGAAAAAATCAAATGCTTTTAAAAATGCTTATTATCCTACACTCATTAATAATAATCCAATCAAAAATTCATTCAAATTCAAAAAAAATATAATAATCACTGGACCTAATGCTTCAGGAAAAACAACTACATTAAAAACTGCATTAATAAACGTTATTATTACACAGCAGTTTGGATGTGGTTTTTACGAAAGCGCTAATATTTATCCATATAAATATATTCATTGTTATTTAAACATTCCTGATACATCGGGAAGAGACAGTTTATTTCAAGCCGAAGCACGACGTTGCAAAGAGATTATTGATATTATAAAGGATAATACTTTAAAAGACACACATTTTTGTGTATTTGATGAATTATATTCAGGAACAAATCCAGACGAGGCAGTGTTAAGTGCAAAAGCATTCATGACTTATTTAATTAAGTATAAAAACGTAAGTTGTATTTTAACAACACATTTTATAGATTTATGTAAAAAGTTAGATAATAATCCTTCTATAGAAAATTTTCATATGAAAACATTAAAAATGGGTAAAGATTTCAAATATACTTATTCTTTAAATAAAGGCATATCAACTGTACGTGGGGGGATTAAAGTGTTAAATGACATGAATTATCCAAAAGAAATAATAGATAATTCGTTTTCTTCAAAATAAAAATATATAATCCTTTGTTAATAATGGCTTTATCTGATATATTTACTGTCCAATTTCTTATTTCTTTAGGAATTACTCTACTTCTTGTTGGGCTTTTAGGTATGTTCTTTGTTCAACGACTTCAGGAGCAAAATCATAAAATGGCATCTATGTTGGGCCTTGTTTCAACAATGGCTGAAGAATTAAATTTTATTAGAGGACGATTGCAAATGATGTCATACGTTCCTCAAACTGGTGGTGTTCCTTTTTCAAAACAACAAACCCCCGTTGTGGATAATTTAATTCCTGTATCTGATGGAGATGATGAAGGTGATTCAGACGAGGATGAAGGTGATTCAGACGAGGATGAAGATAAAGAAGATGATGATGAAGACGAGGATGATGAAGACGAGGATGATGAAGACGATGATGATGAAGACGATGATGAAGATAAAGAAGATAATGATGATGATGAAAATAGAAATGAATTATCTGTTTTAGATATTAACTCATCAATGAATAACATTATTGAATTAAACCAACATGATAATTCACAAACAGTTAAAATTATTAATTTTGGAGATTTGGTTGCTCCATCAAACTCAGAAATTTCAAATGAAGACCTAGAAGATTTAGATGAAGTTCAAGAACTTGATGACATGGACGATTTAGACGTAGACGAAGAAAGCGAAAATGACGTTGAAATCAAAGAGGAAGACAACAATATCAATCTTGTAGCTGAACATAAATTACAAGAAGATTTACATGAAAATGTAACCCTTGATAACTTGAGCTTTATTAAGAGCATTAATATTTCTAATTTAGAAGAACAGTTTGAATCCGGAAGCGTTGATTATAAGAAAATGTCAATGACCAAACTCAAAAGTATTGCTCTTGCAAAAGGGTTAATTCAAGAAAACTCCAAAGCAACGAAAAATGCTATTCTTAAAATGTTGGCTTCTGAATAATTTTCTCTAATGATAATATATTATGTCTTGGGCAACATGTTATAGTGGATCTAACAATATTCATTTTAATTTTCCTCCTATTATGGCCGATGGTAGGCTCTATTCTAGTTGGCAACCAGAGGCGGTTGTAAATGACCGCATTCGCCATCAAGAAAATATAACCACCAGTTGGCAATATAGACAATACTTAACGCATAATGCAAGTAATATTATGAAAATTAATAACCAAGAAGCTTGCAGCGCTTTGGGTCTTCCAACTCACTTTCAAACAAATACAACACCATCATCCAACGTTCCTTATGCGTTCAAATCCACATTTGACACAAATGTTCCTGGGTATGGTTATTGCAACAGCAATTTGAAACAACCATATTTAACGAGAGAACAATTGCAGGCTAGAATGATTGCTCCTATAGTGAATGCGCCTTTAAATACAAACCAGTAAAATAAAAGATAATATAACGATACATTATAACAACATGTATCATTATATATTGGGTCTAACATTTTTAAAATCATTAAATCCTTATTTCCGAAAACATGTATTGGGTATTTTAAGTGGACATGAATTATTGTTTATAAACACATTTTGCATATCCATTATTGTATTTTTAGTGTTTCTTTATAAGTTTATGTTTGATAAATCGTTTCACAAAACAATAGAAAACTATAAAAAGCTTTCCTTTGGACATTACACGTGCATTTTTATAATTGCATTATTAACAGTTTTTTCTGCATTATTAATCTACGAATTTGACAAGTCTTATAATACGCCTTTTTTGAATTCCGTGTTTATAAAGGTTGCATCAGTCATATTTTTATTTTTAGTAAGCGTATTTTTATTTGAAGAGAAATACACTATAAAACAAATTTTAGGCATTGCGTTAACAGTTGTCGGCGTTTATTTAGTTACATCAAAATGATTACACCGACCAAAAAGAAGTAAAATATTCTAACATTATTATAATTAGATTTACTTAAACAATAACATGTATCAATATTATTATATACTAACTTATTAGAATATGAAGGTATTAAGCATAGACGTTGGAATTAAAAATTTAGCATTTTGTTTATTTGTCAAACCAGAGGATGGAACAAATAATTATGAAATTGCAAAATGGGATAGTATAAATCTTACTCAAAAATCTGAATCCAAATGTTGCGAAATAGAAAAATTCAAAGACTGTAATAAACCTGCTAAATTTATTAAGAATGGGAAATGTTATTGCCTGAAACATAGTAAAAAACAGCCATTTCAAGTTCCAACGTCTGATTTAAAACCTGCTTTTATAAATAAGCAAAAAATAAGTGGACTATATGAGTTGGCGGAAAAATATAAAGTAAAATATGAAAATCCCATTAAAAAAGCAGAATTAGCCGCATTAATTAATAACTATGTATTTGAAAAATGCTTTGAACCCATAACAGAAACTAATGCGTCAAAAATAGATTTAGTTACAATTGGCAAAAATATGAAGCGAAAGCTGGATAGCATTCTGAATGAACATTTGTCAACGATAACACACGTTATTATTGAGAATCAAATTAGTCCTATTGCTAATCGCATGAAAACTGTTCAAGGCATGATTTCTCAGTATTTTATTATGAGAAATGAAGACATTACTATTGAGTTTGTTTCCGCTTCTAACAAATTGAAAGACCAGAATGCATGTCTCAAAACAAGTTATAGTGAGAGAAAAAAACTAGGCATTCAGCAATGTTTAGAAAGTATTTCAAATAATAATAACTATACATCGTGGGAAACATTCTTTAAAAATCATATTAAAAAAGATGATTTAGCAGATTCCTTTTTACAAGGAAAATGGTTTATTGAAACTAAAATAGTATAAAAACATTACACAATAATATGTATTGCGCAATGTTTGATTGTATTACTTCTCTTTTTTCATCTAATAAGCCCTTGACTATTGTCGCAGATAAGATTTCATCTGACATAAAGCTAGATTTCTCAAACGTTCTCATCGTTCCTCAAATTAGTCAACTGAATTCCAGAAATGATGTAGACTTGGAGAGAGAAATAGTTTTTGAACACAGCAAACGTATATGGAAAGGCGTTCCTATTATGATTGCAAACATGGATACAACTGGAACAATTGAAATGGCTCGTGTTTGTCAAAAGCATCACATTATTACTTGCCTCCATAAGTTTTACAAGGCCGAAGATATTCCAGACGATCTTGATAGAAATTATTTTGCAGTTTCAATTGGCACTCGTCCCAATGATATGTACAATCTTGTTGATATTATGGGAAAGGTAAACCCTTATTTTATTTGTTTGGATATTGCAAATGGTTACTCAAGTCATATTTTTTATGTAATTGACCATATACGTAGTGCCTATCCTGAGGCTACTCTTATTGCAGGAAACGTAGTAACACATGAAATGGTGGAAAAATATTATGAACATGGAGTTGATATTGTTAAGATGGGAATCGGCTCTGGAAGTGTTTGCACGACTCGTTTACAAACCGGTATTGGTTATCCACAATTTAGCTGCATTTATGATACTCGGCAAGAACTTAAAAAGAGCAAAACCCCTAAGGCTCTCATTATTTCTGATGGAGGAATCCAATATGCCGGAGATTTTAGCAAGGCTTTTGGTGCCGGTGCAGATTTTGTTATGTGTGGTGGGTTGTTTGCTGGACATGAGGAGTGCGCTGGTGAAACCATTGTTGAAAATGATGTTACATATAAAGTATTCTACGGAATGAGTTCTTCTAATGCAATGGTAAAGCATTATGGAAGTGTTGCAAATTATAGAGTGGCTGAAGGAAAGTGTGTCAAGCTGAAGCATCGTGGCGCTGTAGAACAGACTATATTGGATATTCTAGGAGGAATTCGTTCCACACTAACTTATATTGGAGCAGCTAAAATGGAAGAAGTTGAGGAAAAGGCTACGTTTATTAAGGTTAATAATGTCGCAAATGCTATTTACAATGGAAGGGAGATGTAACTTAACTTTTTCTAAAAGTAAATAAGTTGAAAATATAATTTACAATTCGTAATACTTAAAATTATATGTTCTTATTAATTCATAATAGATAGAATGGACAGCGAAATTATTGATATTTCTGAATTAAATGGACCATCTTTAAAGTCATCTAATTTTGGCGGAGGAATTGAGCTTTTAATGAATGATAACAAAAAAGTCGGTGGTGGACGCCCTTCAAGTGATATTGATATTGATGATTTGAATAATTTAGAGAATGAATTAAATGATTTAGTAGAAGATGAACCCGGACGCAATTTATTTGAAGGTCAATCCGATATGTTTAGCAAAGGCTTCTCTCTTAATTATGATGAAAAGCCATCTGTCAGATTTGACGACGCTTCAAAAACCATTGGTCAGGCCACAGCCGAAGGTTCTCCTGAAAATAAAACATGGGATGGGTTTACCAAGTTCAATAACGTGCCTATTAACCCTGACAAGCCTATCTCCAGTCAGCCTCAAATGAGCAAGGAAGAGCTTTTGCGAGAGAAGTTTAAGTTTCTAAGAAAGTTGGAAGCTTTAGAGCAAAAGGGAGTCAACTTGACAAAAAAATACAGCATGGATTCTCCTCTTGCAGAAATGCAAGGTGAATATGAGATGATTATGGAGGAGAAGACCAAGCAGAATTCAATTAAATTCCAAGGCAACATGCTTATGGCGTGTATTAATGGTATTGAGTTTTTGAATAACCGTTTTGACCCCTTTGATGTTAAATTGGACGGATGGAGTGAGCAAGTGAATGAGAACATGACTGATTATGATGACGTTTTTGGTGAACTTTATGAGAAGTATAAGAGCAAAGCATCAATGGCACCAGAACTTAAGTTGTTGTTTCAACTTGGAGGCAGTGCAATGATGGTGCACATGACCAACACTATGTTCAAGTCGGCTATGCCTGGCATGGATGATATCTTGCGTCAAAATCCAGATTTGATGCGTCAGTTCCAAACGGCAGCTGTTAATTCTATGAGTCAACAAAGTCCTGGATTCTCTGGATTTATGAATAATATGATGAACCCGGAGCCTCAACCATCCATGAGTGGTCCTCCTCCACCACCCATGGCCACACAAGGTCCAGGTGCACCCATGCCTTCTTCAAGCCGTCCAGGCAATAACAGCAGTTTCAATAGCAGACCTGACCTAGGTGCAAGCATGGGACGTAGTAGTTTCAACCCTAACCAGAATGATGGAATAAATATCAGGGAGAATTTTTCTGGAGCTAATGATGGAGACAGAAGTACTAGACGTGGACAAGGTCCTCGCGCAGAAATGAAAGGACCAGCAGATATTTCTGATATTTTATCCGGTTTAAAGACTAAGACAATTAATATTCAAGAAGCTCCTCCACAAAATAATAATAATGTCAACAGCATAAGCCTTAATGATAGCAGCACAATCAGCATTTCTGACTTGAAGGAATTGCAGTCAGAGGGCAATATGCCAAAGCGCAGTAAAAGACGCCAAAAGTCCGATAAGAACACTGTCAGTTTGGACATCTAAAAAAAATTGAACTAAATTTTTTTGAACTTGGAATTTCAAAAACTTATCAGGATGTTCGGAATTAAAACCTTATTATTTATTCTTAGCTGTTTTGCTGTGCGTGTGTATAGCAAAACAACTGTCATGGTGGTGCTTGGTTGTGCCATTCAAGATGTTCAACAAGAACGTGTTGCTGCAGCTCTTAATTACGTAAGCTCATTAGACGATACTGAGATTGTTTGGTTCGTCACTGGTGGCGTGAAAAATGTTGTGTCCCAAATGGCTTCCGAGGCGGAGCAAATGAGAGAAAAAATTACAGGGTCTAAAGGCAAGATTGTGTTGGACGAGAAAGCCAAAAACACAGCAGAGAATTTTGCCTATTTGAAAAAGTGGATGACTGAGTCATATGGCGACGCGGAGGCGGTTGAAATTGTCATAACCACTTCAGATTTTCACCAAGAGCGAGCATCCAAGATTTTCAATGGAATATTTACAAACAATGCATCAAGACTGGAATGGAATTTAAGCAGAAGCGAAGGTTGTTCGCACTGCTGGAGTGATGAGATAATCCACATGAGAAACGTAGCAATTGATGTTAAAAATGCAGTGCAAATTTTGGCTTGAATTAAAAAAAATAAATAGAAGCATATAGTAACAAGAGAATGCATGAAAATGGATTGTTCATATTTCGCAGAGACTTCAGAATTGTAGATAACAATGGACTCAATCTTATAAACTCCAAATGTAAAAATGTATATACTATTTTTGTTTTTACACCTGAACAAGTAGGTAGTGGAAATCAATATAAATCAAATAATGCTGTTCAATTTATGATTGAAAGTTTAGGTAATTTGGCTTCAGATATTCATAAACAGGGTGGAAAATTACTCTTTTTTTATGGTTCTAACAACAAAGTTGTTTTAGACTGCATTGATTCGCTTGACATTAACTATGTCTGCTTTAATGCAGATTATACTCCTTATGCTTTAGAGAGAGACCGAGACATTGTAGACCTTTGCAAGAAGAAAAAAATAGAGTGTGAATTAGCACATGATTATTATTTGCACGAGCCAGGAACAATTTTGAGTGGTGGAGGAACGCCTTATAAGAAATTTACACCTTATTATCATGCATCATTAAAAAAACAAATTCAGTCTCCAACTAAAGCTCATAAAATTAAATTTAGCCAATCAAGCAAACATATTTCAAATACTATTTCTCTCGCAACAGCACTTTCTAATTTTACAAAAGGCAACGAAAACATCCTTGTTCATGGAGGCAGACCGGATGCTATAAAGACTTTGAAAACTGCATTAAAAACGCAGAAGCATTATGTAGAAACACACGACGAAGTTGGAAAGCCGACAAGTCTTTTGTCAGCATATATTAAATTTGGATGCATTAGTGTCCGCGAAGTTTACAAAGCTTTCAAAAGCAATCATGCTCTCATCCGGCAATTAATTTGGCGAGATTTCTATATGAACATTCTTTATGCATACCCATATGTTCTTGGAAAGCCAATGAAACCAGCTTACTCCAAGATTAGATGGTATAAGAATGCGAGGTGGTTTGACGCATGGACTAAAGGACAAACCGGTTTTCCTATTGTAGATGCGGGAATGAGACAAATGAATACTACAGGATTTATGCATAACAGGGCTCGTCTTATAGTGGCGTCTTTTTTAACCAAGACACTTTTGATTGATTGGAGAGAAGGCGAAGAATATTTTGCAACCAAATTGACTGATTATGACCCAGCGAGTAACAACGGCAATTGGCAATTTTGTTCTTCTAGTGGTGCAGATTCACAGCCATATTTTAGAATTTTTAATCCATGGAGACAGACACAAGAATGCGACCCTGATTGCGATTATATTAAAAAATGGGTTACAGAGTTAAAAGATGTTCCAGTAAAGGATATTTTGAATTGGGAAACAACTTGGGAAAATTATAAAAAAGAAACAAAATACCCAAAACCAATTTGCAACTATGAAGAACAAAAAGAAAAAGCGTTAGCAATGTTTAGAGCGATTTACTAACAATATGCAAGTTATAATTCATTTATTAAATTATATGTTAAATGTAATAAATGAACGCGACAGAAATAAAAGTAATTATGGATAAAAAAGATTACAAAATGACAAGAATAAATAAAAATAGTTATGAATTTGAGTATGAAATTGAAAATAAGAACATTTTATTAGAAAAAATTATCAACTTGGATTTTATTAAAATTATACACGAAATAAATAAAGCAGATATATTTGAAGATTTTTATATTGAACGTCATTCCGAGGGTTCCGCAACGGTCTTTATATTATTCAAACATTTTTTCAATGATTTTGGTCTTACACAAAAATACGCCCATTTAGACATCATATTTGAACAACACGATAAAAAAATCATTTTTAAAACAACGACAAATAACAATTTGCCAAAAAGCAATTTAAAGACGACCGCCGCCGCCGAGCTTTTGCCTATTTCTGATGTAACAACTGTATGTAATTTTATTAATCCGCACAAAGTAAGCATTAAAACAATTACTAACTTTTATGGAAACCGCGAATTTCCTGATTTTGTGGAAAGGCTTGCGACGACTATTATTGGAAAAATATTTTTAAGAACCAAACAATTTATAGAGAAAATAGGTATTATATAAATAGAAAATGTTAGCAATGTTAACTAATATAACAAAAACAATTTCAAACGTAGGATTTGTAATTGATGTTGCTGCCAATTTTTTCTGTGAATATATTTGTTTTTTAATGAAGGGAGATTATTGTGAATTTATTCGTAATGTTGCTAGGAATCTGTCACAAAAAAATATATTATATGTCAAGATGTTTCAGGCAATTTCTCTCAATAATAATTTAATTGATGGTGCGATGAATGCAGAGTTATTAAAATACACCGATTCTGTTCCTTACACAGATGATGACATTGACGAAGATTTATTTGATGATGTAATAAGAAAATATTATTTGACTCCCGAAAATGACACAATACCAATCAAATCGGGAATGATTTCCCTGGTTTATAAGATGAGGACTGTAGATAACGATACAGTTATTGTTAAAATGAAGAGGAAAAATATTGATGAGAAGTTAGATGACGCGATTGAAAAGCTATTATTCTTTGTTAAGTTATTATCATTTATTCCGAAATTTAATATGCTTGATATTCCTAATTTAATTAAAAAGAATATTTGCTTATTACGTCAACAACTGGATTTTGGTGAAGAGGTTAAAAATACAATTGAAATGGCAAAAAACTATAAAAACTTGAAATATGTAAAGATACCAGGCGTTTACGACTATGCAACAAAAGAGTATCCCGGTATTATTATAATGGATTACATAAAAGGCGTTCACATATCAAAACTGGATGAAAAAGATTATGATGAGTATGCAAAACTTGTTTTAAAATATGGTTTTGTTTCAATTATAAACGATAGCGTGACTCATGGTGATTTACACGCTGGAAACATTCTTTTTATAAAAAATGAAGAGTACCCTATATATCAAATAGGGTTAATAGATTTTGGAATAGTAACACGAGTAAATAAAGAAACAACTCAACACTTTTTAGAAATTATAAGTAATATGTTTACAGAAACAAGCAGAAATTTGGCCGAAAAAATTTTAAATGCGTTTATAGAACCTCGTGAAACATTTCAAAATGTTCCAATTGAACTTAGAAATAAATTATATGCTGAGGCGAGTAGTTTAATAGAAGAAGCTCTTCATAATTCAAAGGATGCAAGTCAATTGAAAATATATGAGTTTATGAAAAAATTTAACGAATATTTGACTAATAATAATTTGAAAAAGCATGATTTATACGTAAGCGATGATTTTGTAAAATTTCAAATGGCATTGGCAATGTCGCAAGGAGTAAGTCTATGTTTATGCAAGAATGATTATATGCCATTTGCAAACAAAGTATTAAATGAGTTATTTCATACAGATTTGCTTTTCAGTGATGTAGAGGAAGAATAATTATAATAATATTATAAATATGTTTAATTTCATAATATTATTTGCATTTACCAAATTGTGTTTCAATTAGAGTTATTAGTATTACATTGTTCTTTTTCTGCAAGTTCTATAAGTTTCTTGTTTTGCTCTACAATTTGTTTATTCTGTTCAATCATTATCTCTTTGAATTCTTTGAATTCTTTGTTTTGTTTTACAATCTCAAGAATAATGTCGCATTGCATCTCAATTGGAAAGGTATTTGTAATAAAAGGTTCTTGATAATTACAAATTTTTTTATGCTTCCATAATCCCTGTCTGGTTGTATATTCCTTACCACAATTGCAGATAAATATTGACTCAGCGACTTCTGTTGCTTTTTTAGTTAACAACGTCATTTTTGCGTGTTTATTAGTCAATAAATGTTTATTGTAATCACTATATTTATTGCATTCATAGTAACAACAATCACATTTATGAGTTTTAGCGAGTTTTTGCAATTTTTTGTCATTCATATGTTTCCTAAATAGTTGACAAAAAATAAGTCTAAATCATTTTCTTAAATTTATTATAACACCGAGAAAAATTTGTCATTTTACTGAAGTTTTATTAATGACAACTTCTTTTGCAATATTTCTTACTATTTTTTCCCGCTTTTTATTATCATCCTCCATTGTTGAACCGCCCATAGCTTCTAATAAGATTTTTTGATATTCCATGTGTTTCTTGGTCTCTGTATCTTCTGCACTTGGGTTTTCTTCTCTCCATTGAGGCAGTTGTTTAATATTTTTGTGTTCAACTTCTTTTATAGCGCGTGTAATCTTTACGTTTTCGTCGTTTTCTTTTTCCCAACAGTCCTTATCCTTAATATACAATGTTTCTCTCTTCAAGTCGCTGCAATGAATAGGTCTTTTGAAGACATCAAGAGCATGAAGGTTACGCATGAATATTTTACTCATACCTTCCACATAGCCAACTCTACCAATCATATCCAAGTCACTTAGTTGAAGCTTGATTTGCTCAACAAAGTCGCCGATATTGAGAGCATCTTTGCATTGTTCATTCAAGAAGAACTGCAGATTAAATTGATTGTTATTCGTTGTGTTATTTGTCGTGTTACCAATTTTTGGTATAGTTTCACTCAAAAGTTTTCGCATTTCCTGGTTTTCAAGTAAAATGGCTTGATTTTGTTCAACAACTTTAAGAAACATTTCCTTTAACGTGGGTTCATCAGTTGGCGCATTTTCTGAAATAATTTGATTGGTGTCAAAAGGCTCTGAGCATATTTTCTTATGCTTCCATAATCCTTGTCGGTGTTTATATTCCTTTCCACATTCGCACGTAAATGTGGTTTCGGCTTCTTTGGCTGTTTTTTTGTAATCCATTGTAATCATTTCGTCATTCTTTTTGTGTTTACTAGACAATAAATGTGTCTTGTAATTACTTATTTTACTGCTTGTAAAGTCACAAATTTTGCAGTGGAATAATTTAACTTCTTTTGGCTTAATATTGTCATCCATTCGTCCTCTATTTAGAGGACATAAAATAAGTCTAAACTTTTTTCACCAAAAATACTTAAAAATTAGCATAACAAAATTATAATTATTTTTTTGGTGGACCAGACCATAATGCTCACAAGGGAGAAATTTTGACCCTTTTTTCATAAAATCTTTTGACTTTTGAAAATTGGACATTTATTTTTGTCCATTTTTGGATTTTGGAAACACTTTTGCCCCTTTTTTATTCGAAATTTCCGCCAGGTTCTTTAAGTTCACTTTTTGGAATATATATTATTTTCTAGAGTATTTAAAGGCGTCGCCTTCGGCTGTAGTGCCTTTTTTTCAGTTGGCGTTTTTGCTTTTTTCCGCGCCTGGTTGACTTTCTCTTCTTCCTCCCACCTTCTTTATTTTTTCTGGTTACATTTTCAACTAACATTTGTGCTTCCGGTTGCTCTGGACATATGCGACAATTTTGCATTGAAGACATTCCAGGAATACAACAATCACTGCCCTCATCTCCAACTACTTCTACTGTTCTAAATTCTGCAGGAGAAACAATGTCTGTAACTGGAACCTCTGCTAAATTAATTTCTTTTATTGATGGATATTCTACATTTTTTGACGAATTTGAATTTTGGCGGGATATTCCAACAACAGGTGCCATTGGTATTTGTTCTGTTCCATAAATTTCATCGTTTTCTATAGGAACAATTTTATGTTTTCTATTTTTTCTAGTAAACCATTTTCCTCTTTCATTCATAGGTCTAGCTCTAACTTGAAACTCGGCTGCTCTTGATTCTACATCCGATGGATTAATTCGGCTACTACTACGCCGTCTCAATGTAAACATATTTGACATTTATATAATAACCAAATATTTAAAAATTGAAACTTTTAAAAAGAAAATTTAATGGAATAATAGTGTAATGCAGGCATTTACTGAAAGTATGAACGCGGATAACAAGGTTTCTTTCATATTTATTGACGGAAGCTACTTTTGCTTTTATCGTTACCATTCAATCATGAGATGGTGGAAAAGTGCTTACCCTGAGACTCCACTTGAAGACCCCTTCAAGAATGAAAAGTTCGTTGAAAAGTTCAGAAAGACGTTTGTTGACACTGTTAGAACTTTGACAAAAAAATTGGGAATAATCTCAGACAATCCAATATTGCTTGTTGGAAAGGATTGCAAGAGAGAAGATATCTGGCGAAATGAGTTTTATGATAAATATAAAGCAACCAGAACAAAAGATAATGGATTTATGGGTGGTCCATTCTTTAAGATGGTTTACGAGGACAACTTGTTCCAAGAAGGTGGTGTCAAAGCAATTTTAAAACATCCCAAGTTGGAAGCTGATGATTGCATTGCAATTTCAGTAAAGCATATTTTACAAAAGATTCCCAATGCGCAAATTACTATCATTACTAGTGACAAGGATTATTTGCAGCTGGCAACTGGAAATGTAAAGATTTATAATCTCGGGTTCAAAAATATCTCAGACACCACTCACGGAGGAACCGCCGAAGCTGACCTGTTTTGCAAGATTGTAATGGGTGACTCAAGCGATAATATTAGTTCTGTTCTAAGTAAATGTGGTCCTAAGACGGCATTGAAATGTTTTCATGATAGAGCCTACTTTGAAGAGAGAATGAAAAAAGAAAATACATATGAAAAATTTGAACTTAATCGCAAGATTATTGATTTTAATTATATTCCTCAAAATTTGATTGATGAGTTTATGAAATCAGACAACTGTATTTACTCTTAGATTACTTTTAGCTTTTACAAACAAATATTTAACATGTCTTTTTATAATCAATATTATTTGAATAATAATATTGAACAATATATATTTTATATTCTTCTAGTTTTATTCTTTTCACTGCCTCCATAATATGGTCGGTTTCTTCTTGTATCGTATCCATAACTTAAATTTCTATCGTAACCATTATAGAGTCCGTTATTATAATTTGGTATTCCGTTTCTATATCTATCTCCATCCCGTTTTTTATCTTCATCGGTTTTTTTATATTTAACTGAAGATGGCGCAATATGTCCTCTTTCATAAAAATCCAATGGTTGATAAACAAGACCAAACATATCTGCAAAGGACTGTCTTATTTTTTCGTATCGCAAATTACACGCTATAACAGGCTGTTTTAATAATGGTATAGATTCTCCTGGGTATAATTCTAAATCAACAATAACATAATAACTCAATTTAGAATCTCCAAATGAACTGTTTGGTCTATTAACGTCAATGTATCTATTTAAACTGCCAATCGCACCACCAATCATACCATCTTCATTACCTCCTTTCATTGGTTTTTTTAATTTATTATTTCTTCTTTTTTTAAGGTTTGCACGCATTCTGGGAGGAGGCACCGGAGGTTCCCTAACTGGTGCAGCCGTGTGGGCGTCCACATTAGCTTGATATAAATCCATAATATGGTCTAAATGGTTAGAAAAATCATTATTGTTGCCAAACCAACTGGCATTTCTAGCAGCAGGTGACATAAACTTCCATTGTGTTTGAAAAATTAAATACATAAAATATGCTGGTATTTCGCGAAGTTCATATATAAATTTGTTGTCAATAGTGCTGGTCATTATTTCATAATGTTGAAAGCTAGTTTCGGGAGTTAGTGTTAAAAGCAAAAAGGCGTAATGAGTAAACTCATTAGCAATGGCTACATTTCCTAATGAAGGAACAACTCTATAATGTCCTGATTCTGCGACAGTAATGCGATTTATGGGTTGCGTTATATTTTGGTAAACGTCAAGGTTATTGCTTGTAACTTCATATAAAAATTGTCTTCCGGCACCATTACCAACAACTTGCATATTTGATACAACTCCAAAAACCATTGCACCAGAATTATTTTGAAAATTAACATATGTTCCAACTGGAATAGGTTCTTGTAATGTTGTGTCAATAGTAATAAATTTAATTTTAAATAAACGTTCAAGAACAAAAAGTGCAACTTCATCTCCCCAATATCGCGCTCTTGGGTCTCTTATTGCATTTCTAATAGATTCATAGTCATCTCCATTCCATATACCATGTTCATCTAAGAAAAAACTAAAATGATTTTTTGTTTCTTTTTCGGCATCTGATGACTCTTCATTAATAGCTTCAATGTACCTGTAAAAATCAGCCCATCTAGCAATTTCAACATCTGTAATTCCATAATTTGGGTCAGCCATGGCAATTCTTAATGATTGATTTGTATAGTAACCATTTGTATCAGTAAATGGATTATTTGATAACTGACCTCTGTTAACAAGGTCATTGTTAAATATCATAGCAATTGCATAAAACAAGCAGTTACCTCCTCCTGGATTATCAATAACTTTCCAACTTTCAATAGTTTCCATTTTTTGTTCCTCATTCAAATTGTCTGCTATCCGTTCTCTAATTGAATCTTCGTATAAATAAATTATGTTTTCTTGTAATGTTACACTTGTTTCACCATCTGTCAATCTTTCATTTTCGCGTTGAAAAAATCTTATTATTCTTTCTCCTGGAGTTAATGGTTTGTCATAATCAACGTCAGAATCACTGTCTTCATCGCCATTTACAAGTTCAACGCACTTTTCACGAATGCCAAATTTTGTCAATTGCGGAATAAGAATGTCAATTGCTCTGTGATACTTTTGTTTTAATGACAACATTGTGCGTTTAAAAATTCCTAATTTATTTTTATTTTCAGTTTTATGATTTTTGTATAGTTTCAAATTGTCATTTAATAACGTGATGTCGCTATATGTCCCCCTGTCCCAAAATAAAAAATCAGGCACAATCCGAATAACCCTAGGGTCTGATGCTATTTGTTCATATGAATCAATTGTTCTTTCATATATTTTATTTAATATATTACCCAAATTTTGCCTTGTAGTAAGCAGCGATATTTCTCTTGAATATTTAATGGCAGATATTTTGGAATAAATAGTAATTAGGTCATAGCACAATATTATTGCTGATTGCATTTTTATATAGTCATTTTGTTGCTCTTTAAATAATGCTGAATTAGGAAACGCAAAATCCAACACACTGGAAGGTTGTTTATCTAATGGAGTATTTTGGCGAGATATATATTGTAGTAAAGCATTGCGTTGTTGTTGTGTATATTTTTCGTTGTATTGTGAAATAATAATTCTAGTAATACTCAATTTTCCTTCAATAACTTCATTTACAGTATTTTTTCCAACGATATAATCTTTAATGTTATCTAAAAAAACGTCTGTTTGTCTATACAATATTTTCCACATGCCAAGATCAATCAACTGTTCAAAATTTAACAATTTAAACATATAAATATCAAACTGATATCGGTTAAGTAAAAGTAGGCTTGGAAATGCGGAATAGTTCAAAAGCAATTCAACGTAATTTTTTGGAGTAGTTCCTGTTCGTTTTATAAAATTTTCTACTGTAACAACTGTTGTTTTTAATTCAGCAAAACTAATTCCAAGTTCTTTATTAGACGATGGAGTAATATTTAATATAATGTTTTTATAACACTGCATATCAAATTTAATCATGTTTAACATCAATATATTTTGTTGCTGTTTTTCAGTATTCTGTAATTTAAAAAATTTCTCTTTTGAAATGTATAATTGGGAATAAAATGTATACAACGCGGTTATATAATCAATTTGCGCATTAGTTTTTTTTACCAATAGTTTTAACGCTTCTAAGAATTTATTTAAGAATTGTGTTTTATATTTTTCTAGAATCATTAATATCTGCGTTATTTGTGTTCTTGTTTGAGGATTATTTAACACATTGTCAATTGACACTCCTCTCACTATAGACCTTTGAATAAAGTCATTAAGTCTTACTACAGCATCATCATAGTTTTTCTTATTTTTAAAAACATTATCTAATTTAGATGTCTCCACTACAGGTGTAGCAGTTGTAGCAGAAACTCCTGATATATCTTCTACTGGGGTTGCTATTGGCATTGTTGATTTTGAATTTGCCACGGCAGAAAAAATACCAACAGAAGCGTCAAACTTTTCTTTTGCAATTCTAAAAGCATCACCTTTCTCTAATAAATTTTCATAAAGAGGCTCCAATACTTTTCTGTTTAATTTTATATCTTCGCTGTAGTTTCTGTTAATAGAATATAACAAATTTAATGATATAGGGTCGCTTGACAAATTTGCTTCATTGTCCAAATTAACAACTGATTGGAATACTAATTTTTTTCCAGCCAATTTTCTTGCTATTTTTGGAATATTTTCCTTTGCATGCTCTTCTTCTACTTCAATTTCCTCAATTGTTTTTGGTTTATTAACACCTCTAGCTATACCAGATTCATAATCTTCTTTAAATTTGCTCATATCAGTTGAAACAGCAAACCCCTTCATAATGTCTCCGTATTCTTTTTTAAATTTATCTAATTCAGAATTAGCCAACTGTTTTTGCATTTCAATATTTTGACGATATCCATATAAACCTTGTCCATATGAAGAACTCAAAATTTTTTTCTCAAAGCTTTTACTATCAATTTGCCAATCTCCATTAATCCATTCGTGAGCAAATATAGTGTATGGTTTTCCACGAATATAGAATTTTGTGTTTTTTTTGAACAACGTGTCTAGGGTTACTTTAATATTATTATCAACAACACCTGATTTAGTCGCTTCTTCTAAAGTAAGTCTTTTTTGAAAACTTGATGATGCACTTCTATTTACTAAACTGTTAAAGTCGTTTTTATTGAAAAACTGTGTGTATTTTTCAGCTTCAGGATATCCAGAAGGTATGTTGTACACAGCAGATTTTGATAATTTAATAAGAGGATTGAAATAAACCGTGTCACTTTTAATATTTGGAACAGTCATGTCAGGTTCATATTTTATTTTTGGGTATCCTCTAATTCTAGTATTTATGAATATTGTTAATGTATTAGGGAATGACATACTTATAATACATTAAGAATATTAAAACACAGTTTTAATTATTTTGAACAACCTCCTTGAAATTTGAATAAAGATTCTGTTGAAGTTCCTTTTGTTTCTCCTTTTTTGCCTTCTCTAAAACAGCAATTGCTGCGTTTAATTCATCATCAGAAACCTTTCCGTCTCCGCTTGAGTCAGCAGAGACTTCTAATCTATCTAACACTCTATATTGATTGGGCACAATACAAAATGTACTCTCCTCATTGAATAAATGGTCTGATAAAATAACAAATATGGCTGTTAACCCAAGAGCTGCATATATATCACGAGTGCCCATCCATGCCATTGCAAATACAAGAATTTGCTTACTAACAGACATCTTAAGATATTCTTCCGTTGATTTGCTAAATTGAATAGATATGAATTTTGACCCAACGTTAAGCAAAATCATAACGCAACCTGCAAAAAACTTGCTATTATTAAGATATCCTATATGATTGTGAATAAAATTAATTGAATTTGTAAAAATATTGGAATTTGGTATTGTGTGTTGTTGTTGTGCTTTCTTCGTCATATAATTAATTAATATAAAAATTAATAAAAATAATAAAAATATTACAAGGTGCATAATATTTTTATTTTAAGCCAAAACGTTTCATTAAACGGTGCGTATCATTTAATAAGTTTCTAGAAATCTTAGATGTGTAGTTTTCAATCTTTCTCGCATATGGTCTATAAAACGCGTTTAAACCAGGAACGAACCCTTCTCTCCTTTCAACACCATTTATAATGAATCCAATTCCTATTGCTAAAATTAAAATAATTAATAAGAATAACGAGTCCCTAGTTTTCTTATTCATTTAATTTACTAATATATATTGACATTTTAATTATTCTTGTTTAATTGGAGAAGCCTTAAGAGTGCTTGGTCCTGGCGGTGAATGAGCCACTGCATTTTCACTTGTTCCTTTTTCTGTAGACATTTGATGAGAAGATGGAGTAGGTTTTACAATTTGTTCGTGAGCATTTAACTGTTTATCTACAATGTTTACATCGGTAGGCTTTGCAACTGGAACAGGTTTAACTTTTGGTTTATCAACAGGAGGAGGACCAAACTTATTTGTAACAGTTGTATCCTTTGCTTCACCTTCTGGAGTTAAAGCTGCTGGTTCAGTCTTACCTGTGCTTGCAACTAGAGTTGAAGGGTCTTCTTTTTTGGCAGGTTCAGTTATAGCATTCTCAAAACCTTCATATCCATAATTATGTAAATATATGTATAAACCTATAACTGAGATAGTCGCAGCCAATCCTGCAACAATGTTATAATGTGTCAATAAAATGACTATTAATAAAACTAACAATTTACCTAACTTAGAGTTAATTGGTTGACTAAATAAATTGGGATGTTGTGCTACTAAAAGAACAAACAATACAAACACGAGAGCCAACAAATTGTGTTTGCTATAAGTGTAACTTAATAACTTTTTCATGGGATTCATTTATAAATATTGTTGATATTATTTTTTACACATTTGAAGATTTTTGTATATTAGGAGAAATTCAACTTTTCACTTAAAAAGTTTAAAAAAGTTATTCATCAATTTATTATAATTTCAGTCTGTTTTCCAAATTATTATCTTATTTTTTATTAAGAGAATGTCTTTAGCAATGTATGCAGCACCATTTGATGATGAAAATACCCAAATAAATAGTAAGAATAATGATGGCCCAATAGCTAGAAAAAGACAAGCAAATAATAGAACACAAAAGAGGCTTCCTAAAGAAAACAATTACTCAGAAAAGGTGAATTCTGTTTTACAAACCATCCATAATTTGCCTGATCAATCTTCAGAATTAGCAGATTTTACTCCAATGCCTCCTCCAACCTCGGTGGGAGTTGAACAAACAAGAATAAGAGACATGAGTCAGGGACAACAGTCAAAAATAGATGGGTCATATTATACTTTAGAGAATTCTGATATCAGTCAATCTCAACCTCAACCTCAACAATCACAAGAGGATTATTACAAGAGATTTATGCCCAATTATGATAAGCTTTATAAGACAACTCCACACAATTTGCCTTATTACAACGCAGGCGCTCCTCCCGCACAGCAAATGACTGGAGAAAACAGCATTTTGCTTGAGAAGCTAAACTATATGATACATCTTCTAGAGGAGCAACAGGATGAACGCACAGGGAACGTTACAGAAGAAGTCATATTGTACTGCTTTTTGGGAATCTTTATCATTTTTGTAATAGATTCTTTTGTGCGTGTGGGTAAATATGTGCGTTAAACACCTTTAAAAAAGGTTATGCCAAATGTATATATTTTTATATTTCATAGGTTTTTTTGAATATTGAATATTATATATTTCTATATTATATGATATGTCACATTTTAGGGGAAAAATGCAACAATACAATTATGCAAATGACAGGTTTAATATCATGGCAATAGATGCATTAATATTCAACCGACCTTCTAGAACAATTCAAGACATGAAAAAGCATCCATTAACTTATACAACACCTAGAAATGGAGCAATAGTATATTCTACTCCTCCTCCTACTCCTCCTCCTTATTGTCCACCCATTTCTTTATCAGATATTGCAACGTATAATTCTGGGGAAGGTTATTGGGAATTAAATCCTAATGCAACTATTTTGGCTTGTCAAACGTTAACAATACGAGTCGGAGAGGAACTTCAAATCAACAGTGGTGATTCAACATTGACATTGATAAATAATGGAATTATTATTAACAACGGTACAATTACCAACAATAGCGGAATAATTGAAAATAACTTTTTAATTGAAAACTTTTATATAATTATCAACAACAGCTCGTTCTTAAATACCAATGGAGAAGTTATTAACAGCGGAACAATTACCAACAATTATCTGATTAACAGTTCAGGCATAATTAACAATTACGACAAAATTAATAACAACCTAGCTATTGACAACTACGGCACAGTTAATAATAACAATACAATTGACAACTCAGGTACAATTAGCAACAATAGCGGAAAAATTAACAACAATGATGGCGGCACAATTACCAACCACGCCTCAATTGTCAATAACAATGACGGCACAATTACCAACGACGGCACAATTAACAACTATAGCGGTACAATTACCAACAACGCCTCAATTGTCAATAACAATGACGGAACAATTACCAACGACGATATAATTGTAAACTCATTAACAATTGAAAACTACGGATCAATTAGCAACACAAAAACATTTAGTAGCGACGGTACATTTACTAACTACGGCAACGGCACAATTAAGATTTATACTTCAAACGGTGTTTTAACGAACCAGTTTGATTTTTTCAACGACCCCGACGGTAATATTTACGTTTATAATAATGGCACGTTAAATGTAGATGAAGGTTCATTTCAAAATGATGGTAATGTTTATACAGGCGATCCTAATACTTGTGGATCAGGAACGGTGACCGGAGTTCTTTCCCCCAATACTGTTATACCCAACATATGCCCCCCCGCTCAAGCTTAAAAGTATCAAACTAATAAAAATTTAAACTCTATAATATTGATTTATCTATAACATTACTCTTGAATATCTAGTGCAACGCAATTCCGGCTTCACATTTTATAATAAAATTATATATATAATATTATAATATGTCACATTTTAGGGGAAAAATGCAACAATACAATTCTGCAAATGACAGGTTTAATATCATGGCAATAGATGCATTAATATTCAACCGACCTTCTAGAACAATTCAAGACATGAAAAAGCATCCATTAACTTATACAACACCTAGAAATGGAGCAATAGTATATTCTACTAATCCTCCTCCTACTCCTCCTCCTTATTGTCCACCCATTTCTTTATCAGATATTGCAACTTATAATTCTGGGGAAGGTTATTGGGAATTAAATACTAATACAAATATTTTGGCTTGTCAAACGTTAACAATACGAGTCGGAGAGGAACTTCAAATCAACAGTGGTGATTCAATATTGACATTGACAAATAATGGAATTATTATTAACAACGGTACAATTACCAACAATAGCGGAACAATTGAAAATTACAAAACAATTAACAACAATGGAACAATTAGCAACGACAGTAATATTAATAACTACGACACAATTATCAACAACGGCACAATTGATATCTCTGACAGTTTGTACAACTACTCCGGCACCATTACCAACAATAATAATATTACCAACAATAATACAATTACCAACAACGCCTCAATTGTAAACAACATTGGCGGTACAATTACCAACGATGCTGCCGAAATTAACAATCTTGGCACAATTGAAAACTACAGCACAATTGACAATAAAGATAACAGCGTAATTACCAACGACGGCACAATTAACAACAATGATGGCGGCACAATTACCAACCACGCCTCAATTGTCAATAACAATGACGGCACAATTAACAACTATGATTCAATTACAAACTTAGAAGGAAACACTATTGAAAACCAAGGTACAATTAACAACACAAAAAATTTTATTAACGACGGTACATTTACTAACTACGAAACCGGCACAATTAATATTTATACTTCAACCGGTAAATTAAGAAACCAGGCAAAATTTACCAACGACATGAGCGGTAATGTTTACGTTTATGATTATGGCAGGTTATATTTAGATGTAGGTGATCCTATAAATAAAGGTTATATTTACGTTTATAGTAACGGCACGTTAGATGTAGATAATAATGATGATTTTATAAATAATGGTTATATTATTGTAGCCGATGGAACGTCAACCTGCGGAAAAGGAACAATAAAAACAACTATTAATATTCATCCAAATCAACCTAGTGATGGTTGCCGTCCTACTTAAAAGTGCAAAATTCAAATTTTATAATATTGATTTAAAAACAATATCAATAATATAATATAATAAAATGTCATATACGTGTTGTAATTCAACTTCAATAGGTTCAAACGTATCTAATCAAATCTGCCAAATGCCAAACAATGACGTAGCAAATGGTTTAAATTCAACAAGTGTATCTTTCATGGTAGTTCACACAAAGCACGAAGGTTGCCACGAGATAAGCGAGTATGATGAATTTGGTGCAGTGACAACATACAACCCACCATCTGTTTTTCTTTTTAATAATAGGGAGAGTGCGATAGCATTTTTTACTAATTATGTGTATACCATAAAATGCAATCATCCAAGATGTTCAAAACCTTCAGATAATGGTGAATTTGTGGACGATTGCGGTATGATTAGCTTTGATGATGAAGACCAGCCTAGTTGTTATCAAGACCATACAAATCAAATATATATTATGGAATGTGGTGCGCAGCTATTTGTATCGCGGTCAATGGGGGATATTAACGAGCTTAATAAAATGCGTAGGCAGAAGAAGAATGTCAAGTCATTCAGTAAGCAAAAGAAGGAGGAGATGATTGAAATTGGTAAGATGTGCGAGGAATCAATGTAATATCAGAGATTTTTTAGGCTGAAATGTATGATATGCAAAATTATAAAAGAAATAAGCGGTTGGACTGACAATACCTGGTTTTGTTCTCATTTTCAATGCATCCGCGATTAAATAGTTATCAGACGTTTCTTCTATAACTGTGAAGCGAAATCCATGCTTCTCGCATATTTTCCACAAAGCAACTTTAAAACCATGAATAAACACATCAAAATCTTTCTTGTCAAAGCAATTAATAGAAGCAAAGCAACACAAAGACTCACATTTATCGCGAATAAATGTGCATGATTTTCGGTAAAAATATGCACTTTTAACATCTCCAGCCTCAACAATCATATAAACATAAATATTTCCTGTGCGTATAAGCTCTAACAAATTGGAAATTTCAGGTTGAATACATATATCAAACTTTGATGCACAATTTTCTCTCATGAAATCAAATAGATGATGTATATTTGACTTGCCACATTCTACTAGTGCCATACTAGGCATCAAATCTATAGGTTTTGACCATTCATGCATTTCAAATCCATAACTATTATACACACATAAAGGAACAATTCCAGTCAATTCATCTTCTCTCTTGAATAACGAAACAACAATCTGTCTATTATGATGCCGTTGATTATAATGATGTGTTTGAATAATTTGAGGCGCAATACCCTTTTTACGATACATTTTATCCACGCACAAATGGTCCACGTAATACACATCAAAACGACATTTGTCTTTGGACTTTGCATTGTTTATAACGACTGTAAGAGGTCGCGTCGTCATAACGCCAACTATTTTTCTAATCGGAGTCGTAGTCGTAGTGCCTTTTTTTAAGCTTACCATAAGTTCGTCTTCGTAGTAAAATGAGAAAAAACTAGATGCATTATGCCCTTCAAAATATGGCATAATATTATTTTTCTTTGGTTCATAGCAGTTTCCAGCGTTCTGCAAGTAATTTTTTCTAATGAAACGGAAAAACTTGTTCATTGTTATCTCACCAACGGCGTCATACTTTATAGTTTCAATTGCGTTAAAATTGCAATAATTGTTTTTCTCTGGCAATTCATGGTCAATAATTCCTGGTGGAAACAAATAATAATGGAAATCATAAAAATGGAAAACTGGTTGTAGAGTCCAAAATCTGAATTTCATTTTAACATATGCTGCAAAACATAGGATTATAAAAATGAAGACTAATAATATGTATAGAATGTATTGATACATATTATTTATTGCGAGTAAAAGTTGCTATTGGTTACGCAGGTTTTTGAAATAGAAATAAGTATTGATATTCATAACCAACCTTAATTAAATCAATTTTTCCCTGTATAATAAAACCAGCATTCTTTGCCATATCTAAAATGTCCGCCTCAGATTCCATATACATTTTATGCTCTTGTTTTCTGAAGATTTTACCAGTTTCCTTGTTCTTGAATTTTTCAATGAACCTAGCAGAGTTTTTATTATCATCCAATTCAAAATTGGCACTGTATTTGAAGTTGTCAAAATTAACATTACTACTGGTGATGCGTTCCTTAGCATATCTCTGCGGAGTCAACATCAATAGTGGGTTTGCTGGAGGCAAAATGGGGTCAAACATCTTTCTATCAACAATGTGTATAACTAATGTTCCCCCGGGCATCAACCAATTCATGCAATTATTGAAAAACTGCATCTTATCTTTGATGTAATACAATGTGAAGTAAAGGCATAAAATATGAGTAAAACTTTGTGGCTGGAATTGCATGGCATTTAAAACATCACCTTCAACAAAATCATATTCAGGATAATTCTCCTTTGCCTTTTCAATCATAGAATGGGAATTGTCTAAACCAATTGCATTGAACCCTTTTTTATTCAATAGTCCAACATGATGACCAGTTCCAGACCCAACGTCTAAAATAATACTTTCTTGAGTGGGTTTTGTTGAGTTTATAATTTGACCAATTTCGTAATTATCTTTAACATTACTGAAAACTAATTGGTCATAAATGTCACTATAAAAGTCGTCATAAATATCACCGTCTGTTTTAAACATAAACTTATCAGTCTGCTCAAAACCTTCTTTTCCTGGTTTACTTGACCTAAAAATTCCGACAACAATTAATAGAATTATTACAATGAATAACACCTTTCCCCATGTGGAGGATTTTTTATACATGATGGAAATTGATTGTATTGGTTTAGAAATATATTTAAGAATATTATTTGTCATTTCTTCTATATGTATTGTTGTGATTTTTTTTGTTTTAATATAAATTATAAACAAAATGTTTGAAATAGAGATAAATGATATGCGAGAACAAAAAGAATTTAAAGGTATAACATTTTCTGAATTCAAAAAAACAGACGTAAAAAAAGAGTTACTAAATAATTTATCAAAATCAAAAATAGAACCAGCGTGCTATTGGAGCGCAGAATTTATATGTTCAGGCCATTATAGCGATTTATGGGAAATAATTCTTTATTTTTATAGCAAACATATTCATTTAGGAAATCCTAAACTTGCTATATATCTTGATTTAAGAATACAAGCCTTTAAGGAAATTATTACTAATGGATATAATGGAAATGAAATTAAAATGAGAAATAGTGATAAAATTAGAAAGCTATTTTGCGAAATAATTTGTATGCTATGTGAAGCAAAAAGAAAGCATAGTTTTGATGAAGTAAAAATAAAAAAAGAAGACTATGATATGTTGCACATGACAGATAAATTAAAAGCACCAAACGCACAATATGCACAACCTATATTTTTGGCAGAAGACCCAAAAGAATTATACATAGCAATGAATGAGTTTGTGTATAACATTTCAAAAGATGGAAAAAACTGCATAAATGCATGCTATTGGATTGAATGGATTTCCGAGTTTGAATCTATATGTAAAACTAAAAAGGAACCGTGTAAGTGTGAAAGAAGGAGTAAAATTCAAGTTAGTAATAAAGACCAACAGGATGTTGTATGGTTAATTTGGGATGCGCTTATTCAAGAGTCAGAAAAACATCACAAATTAGTTCAAAAAATTATGAAAAGTCTTTTAAATTTGTTTACGCTTAAGTATTCTAATAGCTGTAATAAAAAAAGAAGATATATATTGTATTATGCAGTAGCTCTTTTAACTGAGCCAGTTAATTTAGAAGAAGACTTAATTAAGAACAAAGAACAAGTTACGCTTGTAACTGGGAAAATAAACAATATATACAAACAAATAAAAAAAAATGAAAAATCTCCACAAACAGACTATTTATTTGCAAATGTGAACAATAGTAATTTAGATAAAACAATTGCTAAGTTGGAAAAGATGAATAATTTTGGAGAGACGTTTGTGCCGCGTTTATAAAATTTTATAATCTCTTTGTATTGTTCTGGAAAAACCTAAGCGGGTCATCATAGTGGTCATAATAATAATTTTTCTTTGAATATGCAATATTAAAAACTGCATTTGGAACTGCAATACTCAAATTTGTGCGACGTGGATAACCATATGTTTGTTGGTCTTGAAACCCCCAAGTTTCGCCGGTAATGTTAACCCTTGCTCTATAAGCTATAATTTTTTTCAATTCTTTAATTGAAGGGATTTTGTATTTTCCGAACCATTCAGTAAACCAGGTCTCGTTGGTTTTGTTTATTATGAATAGAGCCTCTTTGATAAAATTTATGTCTTCATCATTAAGGCAAATCTTTTCTGTGTTATTCATATTGTCATATTGTTTTTCGCTGAGAAGACGCAACCTTTTTTCTTGAGTAATAGTATTAATTTCGGAATTGTCCATGACAGTGCTCATTTCTTGCGCAATTGGATAAGTTTTGAAATTAACGTAATTCAATAATTTAGTTTCAATTTTTTTATAATCAAACAATTATAATATAATTATAATATTTAGAAAATGTATAAAATGGCTCATAAAATGGAAAAAACCAGAAGGATGCATTCAAAAAAAGGAACTCGTAAAAATCGCACTAGCAGTTTGCAAAAATTTGAACAGGAAGTTGTCGTAAAGTTTTTAGAAGTTCTAACAGCGATTAAGCTATATCACTGGAAAACGCACAGTTATGCAACACATAAAGCTACAGACAATTTGAACGATAAGTTGCACGATAATGTGGATTCATTTATTGAAGTATTACTTGGAAAGCGAGGTGACAGAGTAAATTTGACTAATAAAAAACAACTTTCTCTCAAAGATTACAAGACGGTTGGGGAGTTTAAGAGAGAAATGGAAAATTTCAAGAGGTATTTAGTGGGACTAGACAATTGTGCTGCATTAAAAACAATGTCAAATAGTGATTTGTATAATATTCGTGACGAGATGTTGGCTAATGTGAACCAGTTTTTATATTTATTGACTTTTAAATAAAGCATTTATAATAAAAATTTAATATATAGTTTTTTATTATAATGAATAGTGCTCAAAATACATATTCAGCACCAGCATCTTTGCCTCAATTAACGCCAACATATACACCTACTACAAGTTATGGAACAACATCAGGTGCAGGTTTTTTAGGCTTGTCATTAACCACCTGGATAATAATAGTCCTTGTCCTTGCCATTTTAGGAGTTAATATTTTTGTTTATTTAGCATATGGAACAAAGATTTTTTCAGATACTTTTGGACCATATATCAAATATTTTGCCGGACTATTTGGAAATACTGCTGCTGACGTCACTAAAACTGTCACTAATACTTCTGCAACTGGAACAAAGGCTGCTGTAGATTTAGCTGCAGGAACGGTAACAACTGCGGTTGATGTAACTCAGCAAACTGCTAGTGCAGTAACTGGTGCTACTGCATCATCTTCTCTCGTTGGAAGTCAAAAAACGAGTGCAAACGTCCAACAGGAAGACGCAACACAAAACAATCAATTAAATGCTGCATTGAATTCAACTCCGCCACAAAAAATTCTACAAGAACCAAGTTCCTTTACTGCTGATGAATCTTCAAGTTCAATCCAAGCCAGTAAATCAGCTAGCAAATCTGGTTGGTGTTATATTGGAGAGGACCGTGGGTTTCGTAGTTGCATTAAAGTTGGTGAAAATGATAAATGCATGTCTGGTGACATTTTTCCTAGCCAAGATATTTGTGTGAATCCTAACTTGAGGGCGTAGAAATAAATTTATAGCAACACGTAATTTATAATCATTTTTTTACACCTTTTAAGGAGATGGTCCATTTATAAAGTCAATTAAATGTTCAAGAGAAACATTATAACTATCGGTAGAAGGAATAACTTTTTGCAACTCATTAAAGTAGTATGTAATTAGTTCATTTTTAATTTGTTCCTTAGATTTAGTAGAATCAGAGTAAATTTCAGTTTTTATTGAACGATCAATATTTATAACCAAATCATTTAATAAAAAATTATAAGACTTGTGTAAAGATGAACGATATCTGTTGAGCATTGTGTCTGAACTGTAGCGTTCGGATATATATTTTATAATATAATAAGTTTTTTCTAAGAACAAATTTTGAGGGTTAACGCTTAAAAGAAAACCAGGATGCTGAATATCATCATCAATAACAGTTTTTATAGGATTGGCTTCAAATATATGAGAATGTTCTGATGTAATATATCCAATATCCGAAATAGCAACAAATCTATTACCTCGTTCACCACCAACACTAATGCTTAATTTAACAATACTGCCTTCGGCTGGTATTTCAGGATTTGATTGAACAGGCAATTTTGGTTTTGGTAAATGTATAAATGAAAACATGGATTGAGGGTTTCCATAAGAATCTGAATATGTAGTTAACCAGTCAATAAATTCACCAATACGCAAAGCAAGAAGGTGTGAATCCTGAAATTTTTGAGAATCTGGTATTATAAGAACATCTATATCATTACTTGCATATTTTCTAATATATGTTACCGATGGTATATTTTTCTTATGAATTGGGTCATATCGGTCTTTCTTTGATAATGCGAGTTGCATAGCTCTCCCCCCTTTTACTACTATTTGGCATGTAAATTCTAGTAAAGATGATAAATAACTAAAAATTAACGTTACCAAACATATTTGCGCTTTGTAAGGCTTTGCATCTGGAGTTACTTCAAATACTGGTATTTTTTTCTGCAAATACTTACAATTGTTAACCCGCATCATTTTTTGAATTGTGTCTTTAAAATATGACATTTTATTAAAATTGTTACTAAAGTATGATTGCCAAAATGGTCGTGTATCAAAGTTGGAAATGAATCTTGGTTGAGAAATTCTATTTCCTACTAAATCAAAACCAACTAATCCTCCATACTTTGTTTGTTTACCACGTTTTAATAGGCGCCTTTTTTTAAGTGTAGTTTTATTTTTTTTGCTAGTTCCATTATTTTTTTTGGTATTTTTGTTTTTTATTTTTATTTTTAATTGCATATATATATTACGAATATTTAAATCTTCAAGGGTGAAAATTATAAAACAGATAAAAAAAATGATTTTGCTACATTATTAGTGGGAACAATTGAATTCGCTGAAAATAAAAATTTTTCACCTTGTGGCCATTTATTACCACCAGCGGAATAAACTCGTCTAGTTCTTGGATAATAAGTTGGTAAACCATCATTGTAACATAAATAAATAACAGGGCCAGGAACATCGGAATCAGTTGTAGGATAGCAAAACTGATTTGCTGTAATATCATAAATCTCACCAGTGCAAATATTTTCACTAACGTTGCAAATAAGCGTGCCTCCGTCTGGAATAATAACAGGCTCTGGTTCTGTAACAGACACAATGTTAGGAATAACTGGATTGGTTGGGGAACCATGATTAGGTGTAGGTGGTAAAACAGGATTTGACCCTGAAATAGAACCTGAATTATTTAAAGGTGGCAACGCATAATTAGTTGGAATTAATGGCGCAGGACAAGTGATTGGTGCAGAAGTTGGCGCAAGCGTTAATGTATTAAAATTTTGAAAATTGGAACGTCTCAAACTATTTGTATTGGGATTTGTATAGCTTTCAGTTTGTGTAGCCCAGGTTGTTGTGCGATTTGTCCATAATCCGCGCGCTATCTGTGCATAACGTTGTTGTTTATTTATGTTTGAGCTATTTTTTTTGTATTGAAGAATATTACCCTTCTTAAGGATATCATATTTATAAACCAATTCAGTTTTAACATCCATGGGATTTTCCGCCATATAGGCGCATGGATTTTCATATCTCCCCCATTCTCTTGGTGGCATAGGATTATAATTTGGTCCAAGGCAAGACATTGTTATTTTATATAAAGTCATATAAAATAAAATAAATATTAATTCACATGCAAAGCAAAATACTTAATGCGAAGGGGTTGTTCCAATAGGATTAAATTGGTCACCCGCTCCGGCAAAAAACCATCTAACTGATAAATAGTTTGGATTTTTCAAATTCATTGCAGATGAACCAACCATTCTAGTATTTGGACCATTCTTAACCAAGTTATAGATTGCTGCAGTTCCAAGAGCATAATCGTAATACCATAAATTAGAAATATAACCAGAAAAACCACCATTTAATGCAATATTAACATCTCCGTAATTTTGTTTAGGAACTCCGTTTAATTCCATGCTTTTTGTAATAGTTCCATTAATATAAACATCTAACGTTGTATTCTTGCATCTAATTATAACATTAACCCACTTATTTAAAGGAATATCCTTGATTATAACTTCCTCATTGATATCATTGTAAGTATTCATAATAACTTTGAATGCATTCGTGTTTGGTAAAATATATAAACCAGGTGCATTATTTGGGAAATTTAATCCAGTATCGGGAACAATATTGGCGTTTCCCTTGCTAAAAACGTGACGATATTTAGAAGATGGTGTATCGTCAATAAATGTCCAAACAGACCAAGTAAATTCAATTCCAGCCGGTCCATTTACAGAACGATTAATTGGTTTGGCATTAGACGCAGATGGGTCCTGTGGAACAATTATTGTTTGTCTTGCATCAACCATGCCATTTATAATTCTAGGAGAACTGTTTGGGCCAAAAAACCACGCTAGAATTGATATTGAAAATTGAAGAACCACGACGAATACTAAAATAACTAATAATAGAAATGATATTCTGGCGACTAAACTGCTTGAATTCATAAAATCTTTTATTCCGCTACCTCTGCCAGTACTTTGTGTCATAAAACTACTACCACTGTCCATATATATATTATATATAAGAAAAAGCTAATTAAATTGTAAAACTGCCGGTTTCAGTTCCATTGTCAGTAAAAGCCACCTTAACTTGGTATTTTCCAAAAATATTAGACAACCAACTCGCACCGTATCCTTTTTGATAAATATTCCAGGCGGTTTGAGGGTCTGTTGAGTTGGGGTAATATTGGAATTTGGCTGTCCAACCAGAGAAGCCACCAGCGGGTGTTACGTAAACATCAGAGGTAGAAGTAATTTTAGCAACACCCGGTAATACGCAGGTTTTTACTAATTTGCCATCAAGATACACATCAAGGGTTCTTCCATATACGCTGACAAGCAAATTTACCCATTTTTGAATGGGGACATTGCTAATGTTGCAAGAGTGAACAACTGAACCGTCCGAAATGGTTGAATCGTCACTTGTAATTGGAGTTGTTCCAGGGAAGCATGTTAATAAAATTGATAAGTTGTTTTCAATTGCGCCTAAAATAGCTGCAGGGCATGGTTGACTGTTCTTAACACTTTCAATTGTAATATTTTGATTGTCTGTTACAGTTCCAACACGTCCATATAATATTTTTGCATCGCTGTATTTATAGTTCCAATCATTAATATAAAACCAAATGGAATAAGTAAAGTTATTAGAATTAGCAACTGTTCCGGTTGCTAAACTACCGGCAGTAATTTTTTGCAATGTTGTTCCAGAGTTTAGGCTGGTAAGAGTATTGACATCTGAAAATACATAGCGAATAACAATGTATAACAATACGATAATTATGACTACGAGAAGAATATTCTTAATCTCCATTGATATATACTATACTCATAGAATTTTTCTTGAAATTCTTAAAACATTTATTTGTAACCCAATAAATATTTTATTTTTTATTATTTTTTACACCTTTTCTCAAAAAACTTATTCAACTAACAAATTATAATCCATTATAATCCATTATAATAATCGTTGTTAGCTGTGGCAAACCATTTAAATGACAAGTAATCTATGTAAGGATTATTTGGAACCGCTTTTACAGTTGGATTTGGGTTGGCTTCTTTGCTGGAAGGTTCTGTTTTTACGTCAATTGTAATTGGGATTGTAATAACTGGCGGATTTGCTTTTATACCAGCGCCTGCCATAACGTTCTTAACAATTGATTCTTTGGCCGGATTTGCAACAGGAGGGTTTTTGTCTTTTAATGTATTATATAGATAGTATATTTGAGACGCATTAATGCTTGAGTTGAAATATGTTACGTTGCATATTCCACCATTTATACCTTTATCCGCGCCAATTGTGAGTGTGTCTTTGGACATTTTTGGAACTGCTTCGTTTACGGATTTTACCAATTTACCATTGTAAAAAATATCCATAATTCCACCACTGTAGTTAATAATAATATTGTTCCATTTTTGCAATAATACTTTTTCCATTTTATAAACAATTATATTGCCAACTGCGTCTAGCTCTTGTGGGTTTTTAAGACGACTTTCGCTGCCTATTGCGGGTTCCCCTGTATTTAACAAAGTAATCATAAGAGTATTCTCTCTTGCATTGTATAAAACATTAGGTTTTCCTCCATAATTTAATAAGGAAGTATATTTGTCTAAAGACGAGCTTACATTTGGACTGACTGCATCTATATAAACCCAAAATGAAATAGCGTAATTATAGTCATACTTATTTTCGTCGGCGTCTGTTCCATTCAAATTGTCATATGTTCCAATTGTATTCTCTGAATTTGTGTATATAGGATTGTTTACTAGTATGGTTCCTCCTTGTTTTGCAACATTTGTTTTTATTTGTTGTCCTAGGAAAAAATAAATTATATATAATAAAATTATGAAAACAAGCAGAGCGTAATATGTTGCAGGAGTATTTTTTGTTGACTCTATTGTTGTTGATAACCCAGACCATAATCCACTTAATCCAGTCTTTCCTGCATTAGCTCCTGTTTTTCCTGCGTTTACTGCTGCAGTAGCACCAAGTCCTAAAAAACTCAAAATAGCGTCAATGAAACCAACTAAAATACAAGGAATATATAAAAGGGAGTTGACTATTAATCTAAAAAATGGACTCTTCTTATAATAAGTTCCACCTGTAATGAGCTTAAAAACTAATCCCAAAATTGCAACCACAATTAATGAATTTAAAATAAAGGAAACTATACCAGATTTGCTTGAAAGGCCTTCAACACCCATAACAAGCCAACCGATAAGTAAACCAGAAAAAATGAGGCCGAATAATAGCATAAAAACTTGACGTGAAATATTTGTGATATTTGACAGGCTTAAATTAATATCTCCATCACTGTCTCGGAAAGGTATTTTTGAGAAGGATTGTATTCCAAAAAACAATATCCATGAGATGAAAATTACTATAAGTAATATTACAATGAGAGAAATCTTGTTTGTTTTATCACTTCCTGCAACACCAGTTCCGTTTGTAAAACCTCCAGGATAAGAAAGAATTCCAGAAACAATTACGATTAAAAATATAATGAATGCGATTCCACTAAAAATACTCATTTTAGTTAGACCTTTGAAAAACCCTCCAGGGATTTGATTTGCTGTAGTGCCTTGTTTTAAAGAAGGAAGTGTCATCAATGTTATCAAATAAAGGAAGCCAAAAATAGCTAATAAGATTGTAACAATGAGAGAAGGACCAAAATAAGTTTTCAAATAACTGCCAGGATCTACAGTGTAAAACAACAAAATAAACACAAGCAAACAAAAATAAATTAGAGCATATTTAATTCTCTCGTAACTCAAATCTAATCCATATAAAGTTCCTTTCTCCATCGCTAAATAAAATAGAAAAATTCCAATTAGCATTGTTATTGGTAAGAATAAGAATGCGTATGCATTTACAATTCCTTTAGGGACGGTTTGATATAATATAATAAGGCCAATAATGTATCCCACGAGAAGTAAAACAAACTTTAATTTTCCTAAAAAATTCAAGAACTCTTTATAATGTGGTATTGTTAAAAAAATAATTAACACTATTGCAGACATAAATGCAATGATTGTAATGGCAGTATTGTTTTGTTCTTTTGTTAATGATGGCGCTCCTGGCAAAGTCGTATTTTTTGAATATATTAAATCAATAGTAATGCCCATAAGTATTAACATTACAGCAAAAAATGTTCCATATATAAGAGGTGTTTTTAGTTTTGTGTAATCATAATTCTTAATAGAGTCTATTGTAGATGCGTTATTTATTATAGGAATTGCTCTAGTTTTTGGGATACTCATAATATAATATAATAATATAATTACATTATATTTTTCTTTTCCCAAAGACACTTTTGGGAAAAGTGTCGTAAAACTCCAACAAGATTTGGCTCAACCTTTCTCAAAGTAGAATTACATATTTTCCATAGCGGTCTTTTTGCCGTGACAGTCCCTACATAAAGCGACCAAGTTACCGACTTCATTGGTTCCACCATATTCAAGACGTTTAATGTGGTCAACTTCAAACCAAGCGTTTAATTGTTGTTTGCAATCTCCACATTTCCAACCTTGGTTAGATGCTACATATTTCTTTTTTGTTTCACTTACAGAACGTTTTGTGCTTTTGCCCCCAGATTGTAGAATGCGTTTCTCTGCATTTAATGTTCCCATACTTGCACCCATATTATTGTCATTGTTTAACTCACCCATAAAACTTGAGTTGCTAGATGTTGTTGTAAAGTCTATTAATGGACTAAGCATATCCATAGAGGATTTATCAATGGGCATATATTTTACAACATTGTTGGCATGAAGAAGGATATTTTTGCATCTTGCCGGATTGCGTTTTACCATGAGATAAAAGATGATACCTAAAAATACGAAAAAGGCAATTTGAAAGTATTTTTTATTTTTCATTATGATTTTTGTGTATTTTCCATCATAATAAGCATTGAAAGCTAAAAATGCAGTTATACCAAATATTAGTAATTCCAGTTTCATAATTAATATAATGCGAGATTATAATTAATTATGTGACGTGTTTATCTTCTTCTAGTTTTTCTATTTTTTCGATTTTTTGATTTTTTAGTTTTCTTTAATTTCCTTGTTTTTCTATTTCGCGAACCTGCTTTTTGTTTCATTGAGTTTATAATTGCAGGGTAGTTAAAGGGAGCATTGTTGTTGACTTCCGTCATATTATCGCATCGTTCAATAATGGTGTCTAATAAACCTTGATCAGTCAATTTGTCACCAACAACATAATGGGTTTCTCCCAAATTATAAATTATCGGTGTATTTAAAGTTGGTCTACCGTTTATGTTTCCATTTGGGTTAATATAAACTCCTCCCCCCTTTGCTATGCTGCCAGATGAATTTGCCAGCGTTGTATTAAACCTGTAATTGTCGGTAATTAAAAGTATTAAACCATTTGATAATAAGTTATCAAATTTAAAATATTTTAAAAGAAGTGAGCCGTCAATGTATTCAGTTCGGCCCATTTTTCCATTTGACATTATAACCGTTTTTTCATTTATGTAATTTGCAATATTTCCGGCAAGTTCTCTTTCTTCTGCACCAAGGCCAGCATCCTTTTCAATCGCGTGCAACTGATCAATATTTTTATTTTTTAATTTATCTATTTCTGGGCTAGACAACAAATTTGGGGGAATTGGATTATTTTGCAATATTTCTATAACATTGCCATAAAATTCGCACACGTCTCTTCCTAATACATGTGCCAATGATAATATAAAACATCTATTAGTATAAAACGTTCCGTCTGGAAGTGTTATATTAACACCATAATCTGTGTAATTTTTTTTTGTATTTTGACCGTTATTAGGAAAATTTTGGAATATAATTATGCCTTTGCTTCCTGAACTTGTAATACATTTTCCACTGGCACGACGAGGAGAGATGGAACCAGTCCCTAGAGAAGAAGTAGAATCAGAGCTATTAATAGAAGGTCTTAAAGAAGAGCCAGATGAAGGTCTTAAAGAAGATTGGGATGAAGGTCCAGAAGAAGACGGTTTTTTTGGAAGATTTTTGGGGAAACCTTTAGAATCAGGGGTTTTTGCACATGAACAGTTCATTAATTGTTTATAATAAGGGTCGTCTTCTAATTTTTTAAGAGGCGTTTTATTAGAGACAGGTAATCTAGATTTTAAATGCTCAATCAGTTTATTCAAAACATTGCGTTTGGTTTCGTCATCCGAATCATCCGAATTATTACCAACCCTTTGCGAAAAACCTAATGGGGAAGTATTAGAGGGTTTTTTGCGCAAAGATTTGCGATATTTTCGTTGAAATGAAGCATTGCGAAACTTTGGATTTTTATAAGATAATTTTTTTTTATTTAACTCAGATTTTGTTGATGTCATATTTTAATAATATATATAAGGCAAGATTATTAAAATATAACTAAATACTATGTTTTGACGTTTTATTTCTTGAACTAGACTTTGATTTTTTATAAGTTCTTTTTGTTTTAGACTTAGATGATGATTTGGACGTCTTTGTTTTTGTTTTTGTTTTTGTTTTTGTTTTTGTTTTTGACTGCGTTAAACTAGATGTTTCGCGTTTTTCTTGGAAATGCGCAGTGGTTTTTTTATCGGCTTTCAAAAACAACGCATTTAAATCCTCTAATTTTACAACAATTTTATCAACATCAACTGGAACATAACTACACCCAATAACATATAAAATCAATTCTTTTATTTTTTCAATAATTTCCAATTCACAATCGCATAATTTATTATAATATCCACTTAAGTATTCTAAAATAGGTAAATAGGTCATAGTAAAGCCCCAGATATCCAAATTCTTTAAAAATACTTCACTAAAATACTCCATTTTCTCAAACCTTCCATCGCGTGTAAATTTAAAGAGTACATAAGAGATGTATTCAAATATAAAATAAAACGTGTAATCAAATTCTATCAAATCTTCTTTAAATTGTTCTTCAATATTAATTAATCCGCGCTCAAAGAATTCTTTAAAAATACTATTAATTGCTTTCAAATGTCCTGGACCGCGTTTATTCACCCACGATATAACGTAATTAATAACAAAAGAACGAATGTTAAAGAAACTGGGTTCCTTGTTCTTCTTTAAAAACTCTGTATACATTTTTGAAAAAGTATCATTAAATATTACAACTGAAAATGGAACATTGAATTGAAACGGTCTATTTGTTAACTGCTTTGGAATATTTCCACCATTTTTATATGTAGTTGATAATCCCCAATCTATTAAACGAGTTTTTACACCTGCATTACCATCGTCTTTTACTAAAATATTGGAATCTTTAATGTCGCAGTGAAACACATCTCTTTGGTTCATAGGAACAATACCATTCTTCAAAAGCTCTATTAATGCTGCATTCATTTTATGAATTTTTTTATAATCCATTTTCTCTTTTTCAATGTAATCGCCAACATCAATTCCACCAAAAGGCATGTTGAGAGATAATAATTTATCCAATGATTGGTTTACATTTGTAGAGGTTATATCTATTTTCCTAAGAGATTTGCACTTCTTATCAAACTTTTCAAGATCTTCTTTTGTAAGCTCTTCAGGTTTGCATAATGAAAATCCATCTAGTAAAAAATAATCGTTATAGTTTGGAATGTCATCCAATAAAGCTTTAATTTCTAGTATCTCTTTGTATTCTGCCTTTGCATATTTAATTTTCATTAGCTTGGTTATACCGGCGTCTTTATTTTTTCTTGTTTTGCATTTTATAGCCGGATTAAAAACGCACCCAAATCCACCAGAAGCGATTGCTTTTCCTCCTATATTTTTTCTCATAATATTGTTGTTAAAATAAGTATAGATTATTATTTATTTTAACGTTTTTGTTTATTTGTTATTTGTTTTGTTTTTTGTTTTGTTATTTGTTTTGTTTTTTGTTTTGTTATTTGTTTTGTTTTTTGTTTTGTTATTTGTTTTGTTATTTGTTATTCATTGTATAAATAAAAAATGGCTCCTATAAAGAAGGCGATAATAACAAAATAAATAATTTTACTGCGCATTTTGTAGTATTCTCTCATCTTCAAATCATTGGGTTTATATTGCTCGTAATAATGTTCGTAAAAATTACTGAGAGAAATGTTTGGTTTTTCAAGCCGCTGATTTATTTTGTTGTGTATAAAATGCATCCAACGTATAAAAGCATCTCGCGAATCTAAATAAGGAGACACAGGATACTGGTCTAAAAGTTGACTAAAATATGTTGCCATGGTTTCAACCGGAATAAACATTGGTATGTTATGAAGAAACTCGTAATATTTCTTCTTTGTATTAGTATTTGGTCTATGTGGATAACACATTGCTACTGTATGTAAAAAAAACCAATAGTGAGGACCCCATACTTTTGGATCTAATCCCATTTGAATAAATTAATATTAAAAGATAAATGTTTAAACATAAATGCCTATATATATATAATAAGTCATAGATTGAATGAATAAAACAAACATATGCAACAACTGTGGAAAACATGGGCATTTATTTCACCAATGCAAATTACCAATTACAAGTTATGGAATTATAGTTTTTAGATCAAGTGATAAAGGAATTCAATATTTAATGATACGTCGTAAAGATAGTTTTGGTTACATTGATTTAATTAGAGGAAAATATTCGTCTTACAATGTGGAGCAGATTCAAAAAAGTGTTGATGAAATGTCTATCTGCGAAAAAGAACGTTTGAGAACAGAGTCATTTGATAGTCTGTGGAAGACAATGTGGGGCGACAGTAATGGAATGCAATATAGAGGCGAAGAAGTAGCCGCTTCTAAGAAGTTTGACGTAATTAAAAACGGTATTAATGTGAACTTGGAAAAGATTACACTTGATGATATAATAAACAATAGTAAAACGCGATGGGATGAGACTGAATGGGAGTTTCCAAAAGGACGTCGCAACTTCCAGGAAAAAGATTTAGAATGCGCATTAAGAGAGTTTGAAGAGGAAACAGGTTATTCAAGCAAAGATATTACTATTATTGAAAATCTTTTGCCATTTGAGGAGATATTTATTGGTTCAAACCATAAATCTTATAAACACAAGTATTATTTGGCTTATATGAATGACACTGTTGATACCTTGCAAAATTTTCAGAAGACGGAGGTGAGTAAGCTAGAATGGAAAACGATTGGTGAGTGTTTAGAGTCAATTAGACCTTATAATTTAGAAAAGAAACAAATTATAATTAATATTAATAAAGTATTACAAGAATATAGATTATATTCATAATATATAATATGCAAACACGAAGAACAAAAAATACAGATAAACCTAAAAAAAAACAAGATAAAAAACTTAAATTTGTTGATCAAGCCGATGTGCTAAGCACAGAAGATACACTAAAAGACGAATATGAAAAAAACAATTGCGCTGCGCCTGGAAATGAATATGATAAGACATGCAACAAATTCCTGTTAAAAAAGGAGTTAGTAGAGAGAAATGAATTAGGTCAGCATCCTAAAGAAGACGATTACTTGTATCCTAGTTTGAATGACCCAAATTTTATTTTTAAAATAGCAGAAAAGAAAGAGTTTAATGACAATCGTTATGACGGTAAAATTTATGATATTAAGCAACAAGCTGAGCTTTTAGCAAATGCTGAATTTGAATTGGCGCCGCAACAAGCGTTTGTTAGAAACTTTCTCTCATTTCAAACTCCTTATAATAGTCTTTTGCTGTATCATGGATTAGGTAGTGGCAAAACAGCAACATCTATTGGCGTGTGCGAGGAGCAGCGTGATTATTTAAAACAGATGGGGATTGCAAAACGCACAATTATTGTTGCATCACCAAACGTTCAAGATAACTTTCGTGTGCAGCTATTTGACGAGAGAAAATTAAAATTAGTGGATGGACTTTGGAACTTAAAAGGCGCAACCGGAAACAAATTTATAAAGGAAATTAATCCAATGAATATGAAGGGTTTAACAAAAGAAAAAGTTGTTAGCCAAATTAAAGCAATTATAAATACTTCTTATTTGTTTTTGGGCTATATTGAGTTTGCCAATTATATTGAAAAGGTTAAAGAAGTAAAGGGTTCTTTCAGAGATGAAGAAGATAAACGTATTAAAATGACGCGTAATTTAAAATATGAATTTGACAATCGTTTGATTGTAATAGACGAGATTCATAACATTCGTATTGCCGAGGAAAATAAGAATAAGAAGGTAGCAATTCAATTGGAAGAGTTGGTTAAATCTGCTTCTAATATGCGTTTGTTATTATTGTCTGCTACACCAATGTATAATAGCTATAAGGAAATTGTTTGGCTTTTGAATTTAATGAATTTGAATGATAGACGCGCGACTATTGAAATTAAAGACGTATTTGATAAAGATGGAAAGTTTAAATTAGGGCCAAATGGTGAGAAGATTGGAGAAGAATTGCTTTCAAGAAAGGCAAATGGTTATGTTTCTTTTGTAAGGGGAGAGAATCCTTATACATTTCCTTTTAGAGTTTACCCGTCAGTTTTCTCTCCCAAGTCAACTTTGGAAGACATAAAATATCCAAAATTTCAGATGAACGGAAAGAGAATAGAGGACAAAGACATTATTCGGATTTTAAAACCAACTATTTATCTGACATATATTGGAAAATACCAAGCCATGGGATATAAATTTGCCATTGATAGTCTTAGAAAAAGAAAAATTAGCACAACTACAAAAACTGGAGTTGTGAGAGAAATGCCGAGTTTTGAAAACATGGAGGCGTTTGGTTATACATTATTACAGATACCTTTAGAAGCATTAAACATTGTTTATCCAATGGAAGGTCTTGAAAGTGTTGTTGAGAACATGGAACCGATTGAGTCCCTATCTAGTTCTGTTGAAGAAGAAAAACCAAGAGAGAAAAAGTTATCCAAAAAAACCACAATATCTGCAAAACCAGTAAATGTGCCAAAGTTACAAGAATATACTGATGTAAAACACCTTGAATCTGCATTGGAGCCCGAGAAAGAAGAACAACCAGAGCCTGAACAAGTTATTAAACTTACCAGAAAACCATCTAGCAAAAAATCTATAACTTCATATAGAGGCGGAGATTCAACTGATTCTGAGCATACTGGTCGTGAGGTATTCATCAACTCAAATGATTTAACTGGAAAGCGTGGTCTAGAGAGAACCATGGAATTTATTGATAGTAAAACCCCACCAGAAAAAGGTTCTTTTGAATATAAAAAGTGGTTGCTTGATAAAGACGAGAGAATTTTTGCTCCTAATAAAATTGGCAATTACAGCTCTAAAATTAATTCTATTTGCAAAAGCATTTTATCAGATGACGGTCACGTTGCAGAAGGAATTATATTAATTTATTCACAATACATTGATGGTGGATTAATACCTGTTGCGCTTGCATTAGAAGAAATGGGATTTTCCAGATACGGTGACGGGGCCAAATCGTTATTTAAAACGCCTCCAACAGAATTGGTAGATTCTAGAACTTTGCAGCCTCGTAAAAGTAAGAAAGATAGCTTTATGCCAGCCAGATATATTATGATAACAGGAGACTCTAGGTTATCGCCAAATAATGATTTTGAAATTAAAGCCATTACAAATGATGATAACAAGAAAGGAGAAAAAATTAAAGTTGTTCTTATTTCTCAAGCAGGTTCAGAAGGTGTTGATTTCAAGTTTTTGAGGCAAGTCCATATCATTGATCCATGGTATAACATGAATAGAATTGAACAGATTATTGGTAGAGGTGTCCGCAATTTTAGTCACAAAGATTTAGATTTTGAAGAGAGAAATGTCTTGATATTTATTTACGGAACTATATTAGAAGATAATGAGGAGGAAGCAGCCGATTTATATGTATATAGAGTTGCGGAATACAAAGCAGTTCAAATGGGAAGAGTTAGTAGGTTATTAAAAGAGACATCCGTTGATTGTTTAATAAATCATGACCAAACAAATTTTACTCTAGAAAATATTCAACGTAAGACTAGTAAAAAGGTTAAACAGATTTTATCAAACGGTATGGTTATTGATGATTTCAAAGTTGGAGATATTCCTTATTCCGCGGCGTGCGATTATATGGAAGTTTGTGAATATAAATGTCAATCAGACAAAGATATTGATTTTGACGACCAATCAAAAACAAGAGTAGATACCTATAACGAAGCGTTTATTATGATGAATTCTGAAAAAATACTGCAAAAGATTAGAAAGCTATTCAGTGATAAAGTAGACGGCAAATTCTTCTTTAAAAAGAGCGATTTAGTGCAAAAAATAAATACACCCAAACCATATCCAATGGTTCAGATATATGCAGCATTAACGCAATTGATAGATGATGCAAATGAACCAATAATGGATAAATATGGAAGAACAGGTCATTTGATTAATATTGGAGATTACTATTTATTTCAGCCAAGCGAGCTCAATAATCCACACGCAACCATTTATGAACGTTCTGTTCCTCTTGATTTTAAACATAGCAAAGTAAAATTTGACATAAAATCAAACCTATTTAAAGACAACATAGAATCAATTGCATCGCCTGTTGATGTAGAGCATAAACAACTAGAAATGAGAGAAGAACAACCAAAATCAAATGAAAAAGAACCCCAAGTGTTAACAGAAATGAAGAAAAACTTTGATTTGTCAATGACATTTGCAAGAACGAATGAAATTGTTCCGAGAGGAGATGACGACTGGTACAAACACTGCGGTGTAACTATGAGAAAACTTATTAAAAATGGAATTATGAAGTCACCTGATGCTCTTGAATTTTTGGTTGAACACATAGTGGATATGCTTGACTATAATGATAAATTGCACTTGATAAAATATATATATTCTTTTGACACATTTGAAGAGAATACATTTGACTATTATCTAAAGAAGTATCTTGATAAAAAATTAATTAAAACTTCACGTTTAACAAGCATGATATTGTTTTCGGGAGATAAGATTCATGTTATGATATTGAAAGATAAAAAATGGCACCAGGCTGAACCGGAAGACGAGAGAGAAATCGCAATGGAAACTGTGACAAAAATGGATTACATGAAATTTGAGTTGAACAATTTAATTGGCTTTATTGGTCAAGACCAGAAAAATAGATATTTGATCTTTAAAGTAAAAGATATGGAAGCAAAAAGAAACACCGGCGCTAGATGCGATGAAGCGAGTAAGCCAAAAAAGATTGCAATTTTGACAGAGTTGCTTGGTCAAGCTATGTTTGACAAATATACACAAGGAACAACAAAAGGAATGGTTCAAGCAGAGTTATGTTCATTACAAGAATTGTTGTTTAGGTATTATAATAAAACTAAAAAGAATAACAAATTATGGTTTTTTGATTTTGAAACAGCAATGTTATCTAAAAAAGAATTAAAAATATAATAAGCAACCTCCTAATAAACGTCTTCAATGTTAAATCCATATTTTTTTTCTATATAAATACATTTATCTAGAAAAAGAGATTAAATATAAAAATTGAAATAGAAATAAAAAGATAAATATATATATTATATACACTCATGGCGGCTGTTCAAAAACCAAAATATAAGAAGAAGCAGTCAATTGAAAACAATATATACTCACGAGCATTAATTACTCGTAATATATCATTGCCTATAGTAAATATTGGTAAGAATGTTCAGCAGACTATTGAACGGTATATTATAGATAATTTTGAGGGGAAATGTGTGGTGGAGGGTTTTATTAAGATTGGGTCGTGCAAGATATTAACATACTCTAGCGGATTAGTAAAAGGAACAAATATTGGATTTGAAGTTGTATTTGAATGCAAGATTTGTTGCCCAGTGGAAGGAATGTTGATTCAATGTGTTGCAAAGAATATTACAAAGGCAGGAATTCGTGCGGAAAGTTCGGATGAGATTCCTTCACCGATTGTTGTGTTTGTTACAAGAGACCATCATTATATGGTTCCGTATTTCTCAACCATTGAGGAGGGAACCAAATTTACTGCAAGGGTTATTGGGCAACGTTTTGAGTTGAATGATAAATATGTTAGCATTATTGCTGAATTGGTTGAACCCAAGAAAGATTATTCTAACGTGGGAATGAATAAAGAGCTATCAAAACCCAAGTTGGTTATTGAAGATGATTAGAAAAAAATGAAAAAATGTGTAAAAGGCAATCAACTTATTTGTTAATTTTAATGTTAAAAGGTGTAACTAAAATATAGAACAAACAAGCTTAAAAATATTTTTTATTGATATAAAACAATGTTAACAGAATCCTCATACGAGTCTAATGAATTGAATTCAATTAGGGAAAAGATTGAGTCTATGCCAAAGTTCAATCAAGTAGAAATATTACGTATTCTTAGTAAGAACAAAACAGTTATCTTGAACGAAAATAAGTATGGAACGTTTGTTAATTTAACCGAGTTGCCATCTGCAATGATTGACAATTTGAAGACGTATATTAATTATGTTACAGCCCAAGAAGTTAATTTGAACTTTCTTGAAAAGCAAAAGGAAGAGTTTAAGAATATATACTTTACAAAAGATAATAAAGATAATTTGGTAAAAAATAAATATGCATAGACTATCAAGTTCAACTAATGAAGTACAAAAAAAAAATGATTATAATCATGTAATAAATGATTTACAGGATTATATGTTAACAAGTAAACTTATTGCGAAGCATTCATCTTTTCACAATTCAGAGAAAAAAGTTTCAAAATCATTTCAAAAACAACAACCAGAAAAAAAGGTTCAAGAAAGATTTTTTTATCCAAAAGAGAAGGACCAGCTTTTTTGGTGTTATTTTATTATACAAAATGGATTTTCCAAGTATGAATATCCAGGAACAACAAGCTTTGTCAATGAAAAAGAAGAAAAATTTAGGTGCATTGAACATATGCGCAATAATAAGCAGCAATTAAAAACAAAGAAGATAAAGAATATTAGAGAAGACGTGGAGGATGAATTGGCTAATAAACAAACTATTGGAATGAAGACCTTTATTGCTCTCTGCGTTGCAAACAATATTAATATTATGTATATCCAAAAACGAAAATGCTTTGAACTAGTTTACGACGAACAAATGCCGATGCATATTGTGCACTGCATAAATAACGCAGATTCTTCTGCCAACAACTACTGTTATGAGTTGAACCCGAGTTCTGAACAAGTGGAGACGTATCGTAATACGTTGTTTAAGTGGGAAAGTGTAGAAAAACCTTTAAGAGCGATGAGTGCATATAAGTTGGAAGAGTTGGTTGAGCTTTCTCAAAGATTGGGGCTAGGAGATAATTTAAGCAAAAAAACAAAAAAGAATTTATATGAAACTTTAATTATGAATTTATAATAACAATATAATAATATAATATAATAGTAGATAATTTATGCCAAATGTAATAAAAAGCAAACTCCCACTAGCAAAAAGCTCACCCCAGCAAGTAAAAAATTTATCTAAATCAACAGTTGCAACAGCAACACCATCACCACAGCAATCAGCAGGGCCTTTAGATACACCAGATAATGGAAAAATATTAGCAAATGCATCTATTGGAGATTCTAGACACGATTTTCACGAAAAATTTGGCACCATTAGAAAAGATATCCAAGAAAATATTGTTTATTATAATGAAAGCTTACCAACAGGTGCTGATCCTTTAGCTCCATTTGAACATGAAATACTTTCAAGCGTCGTTAAAAGCATTGATGGAGTACCAACTCAAAAATACACGCCTATAATTGAACCAAGTTTAACAACCGATAATAAAACATGGTTTTATGACTTTGGTCCACAACCCGGAACAATAGTAACTGTTAGGGATCAACCTTATCATGTTAGAAGGTGTCAAGTAAAAGATTTATTAAGTGTATCCAAACCAATTTTAGGAGGTAAAGCAAAAAAAACTTGGTCAGACACTTACGTTGGAGCAAAAAAATTTACTGAAGATTTAGATATTGCAAACAATTCAGTTTTTGTAATTGATTTTGCTGCAGTAAGTTTTAATACAATAATGACAAATGGCGAGGCCAAGGAAACGCATCGAAAAGCCAGTGCTAGTGAACCTAAAAAAACTTTATATTATGTTTATACTTCGGAATTGGAAAATGACCCTGCAGGAAAAACGCGGTATGATGATAAAATGTTTCGTTTTAATGCAGATACACCTCATACGTTAATTTCGTGTATTCCATCAGCACTTCAAATGGACGGCCAAGCGTCAAGTCTATCTAATGTAAACTACTTATATAATTGGATATCTGATTCAAAAAATCCATATGAAAATTTTTTTACAAAATATAATTATGAATTATCCGAATTATATCTAGATAAAAAATCAAAATCAAAAACATTTATTACAAATGTTAAAATTACGGACCCAGAAAAAAATATGTCAACGCAGCCAATTGAGAATAGTGGAAAAGCAAATAGTATTGGTTCATTGGCAAAATTATTACAGAGTGTTTTGTCATTCTTTAAGCAATCAAAAAAGAATGTGAAGGAAATTGAAAAAAATACATTTTCAATGAATACAAGTTTTTTACAGAAACGTTCTGGAGACTGGTTACAAGTTTTGTTATGTCTTGTTCTTAAAAATAGAAATCTTAAAACATATGGAACTACTCCAGTTATTGAAAATGTCCAAAAACAATTCTTAGACATTTATTTTGTAACACACGATAGAATAGCAATGGCATTTGCATTATTAATGGGTGTTAACGTTATATTTACTCACGGAGATAGTCAAAGTGCGTATTCTTACAAGGTTTTAAATGAAAAACAGGAAACAATGAGAACAAATGAATTATTTGATGATATCAAAACAAAATCAGCAGCAAACGGAGAACTTCAAAAAATAAAACAAAAATATTTGGATTACATTGATTCATATAATAGCGAAATTTATACCTTTGTCCCACAATGCGACGTTTCCAGTGATATAAGTGCAACTTGCAATAGCTTAAACGCATCAATTAACAATACAATAGCTAACCAATCAACCCATTTTTCTAGTACAATGGTTTTAAATGCAACTAGAAGAATATTTACAAAGGCGATGCAACATTGTTATTTAAAAGTAGTATTTCCTAATATTGAAACTTTTCGTGTAGATGTAAATGCATTTGATGTTCCGGCTTTTTTAACAAAATTAAATAACGTTGGCGATGGAGATATTCAAGAAAAAAAAAAGTGTATAGTTGAGTATAATGAATTTATGGCAAAATGTAGAACCGTTGAAAATATGTTAACTATGTATATTGGACCAGCTAATGCTTCCGGAACATCAGCAAATACAAAATTTGATGTAACTAGTGCAGTAAATAAATTAAGAGCACAGCCTTCATATAAAGCCGCTGAAACGTGGACTTGGGATATTACTCAAGGACAAAGATATTATGAAAGATTGATTGACGCTGTAGCTGGCACTAATTACAGAAATGATAAAAATCTTTTCTTGTATAATTTGCAAAATTTGGACGAAGCTTGCAAAAAATCTATTGCAGAAGTTTATGGAAATTTATATGTAAAATTGCCGGAAATACAAACAATTTATGCTGCTCAAACTCCTTCAACAAACAATTCTACAGTGAACAGACAAAAATTTACAAATGTAGTTCAATCGTTTTGCGTTGAAATATTGTTAAATTGTTGCCCAACCCCACCAAGTTTAACTCAGGCTGGAAAATCAGTTGATGAAATTATAACTGAATTTATTAAAAAAACAATAATACCACGAGGTACTCTTTTTTCTACCCAACCAAAAGGAAATAACTTAAAAGCAGGATTAAACTATTATCCATTTATTTCAGAAGTTAACATTATAGATGAAAATCAAAAAGTGGTAACTGATCAAGCGGGTCTTGTTAATAGTGTAGACATTAATATTGTTGAAACAACTCAAGATAACTTTGCAGATGTAGATGTAGATGCCGCCAAAAACCTTGGAGAACCACTTCAACAAGGTGGTTCACCAATTAGAATTACAAACGCTAGAACAAGTGGTCCTACCGCAGCTGAGCGCGCTGATCCAGCAATACCTATGAATACTTTTATTATACAACAAAACCCAAGAGAAGCAATAGGCCCTCTATTAAATATGCATTTAGCACATAATATTGCATCAGCTGAATCGTTTCATTTATTAAGAAATTTTTCTAGAAATATTGCAGATGTTAGGGCTATTTCAAGCGCCATTTCATATACTAGCGAAATTAGCTCTGCTTTTACACGCGGAATATCAGGATATTTAATGGGTCAAATGGGAAGAATATTTATAATGAACCCAGAAAATTTACAAGAATATTTAGCATCCATAGAACAATCTCAAGCCGAACGTGAACAAACTAATTATGAAGACTATGAAATAAATAGTCAGGGAACAACCATTAGAGATTTAAGACCTACTGGACAAAATGAATCATCATTTAATGAAATTACAAGAAACGTAAACCCAAGATTGTTGTTACCAGAATCTCAGCAACAACAAGAAATGGTAGGAGGGTCATCAGAAAAAGATTCATTGTCCAGCGAAGAAGAAATAAAATTAATTCAAGATGTTTTAATGGACAATTCTATTTGCTTTCACCCATCTTTACCAATATATATAATGGGCGATGCCTATTTGTCATTTGCTCAGAATGATGATATAGAAGAATCATTGGAATACGAATTTTGTATTAAATACTTTAAATTATTAAAGAAATGTCAACAACAGCTAGCATCTTCTTATGCAAATGAAAATAATAATAAAGAAAACAAGATTAAAGCATATATAATTGGAATGGGATTAAAACAATTGTTTTTTACAGCAAACATTGATGATGATGGACATCAAAAATGTTATGAGGCATTAGGAATGACTGAATCCGAATATTTTCCAATATCTAATTTGAGTAGCACAATTAGTTATATGTCGTCTGGACGCGTAGTTCAATCAGATGAAGAAAAAACGATTGGACTTAGAATATTAGAAAGTCCTATTTTTACAGATTATATAAGAGCAGTAAATCCCAAACAAATATTTGATGAACCATTAAGTAATAATGAAATTATTAATAGAAAAATGTTGATTTTTAAAGCCAGAAATTTCTTGATAGAAACTGGTCAAAAAATTATTGCGGATAGAACTGGTCAATCCGGTCAAGTCGCTGAAGGAAATGGCGAAGGAAATGCTCCATTATCAACAACTGAACCAATTCCACTTTCAGTTGAAAATGATCAAGCTAAAGGCGTCATCTCAAAACCTGTTTTAAAAAAACCATTTGATTATAGAACATTGGACCAAATGCCTAGAGATGCGTTTGGGCAATCTAGCAATTTTGGTGCTCCTATTTCTGTTGGTGCAATTGGTGGAAAGAAAAAGCAAAAAAAGAGTAGACATGTAAAACGAGCAAATAAAACACACAAAAAACGTGAAAATAAAAACAGCGGTAAACACACAAGAAAGCATAAAAAAATTCATAAGAAAAAGTTTACAAGAAAGCATCACAATAAATAAAAACCAAACGCAAAACATAATATATCTTAAAATATCAACAACCTGAATTGATATTTTAATTAAAAATTGATTTACAATATAAAAATATGTCTTATAATATATATAACTATGTCATATCTAAAAAAAGAACATGAAAATTTAGAACCGTCACAATATAAAAAAAGAGAGGAGAGAACTCATAATCAATCAAGAGAACCCCCACAATCTCAATTAGATAAATTGATTAAATTGTTCTGGGCAAATAATCCATACGTAAAAGATATTCAGAAAAACAACGAATTGGAAGTAAAGTTTGGCACAAGAGGAATAAAACCTTTAATCAAAATTGACTTTGATAATGTGATCCGCAAACTAAAGTCTCTTGGTTTTACTTCAGCATATGAGGAGGGGGAATATTTGTTGCGCATTCAAAATGAGTTTTTGGACCCTGCTTCAGGAAGATTTAAATTATCTCCGATTAGAACAGAAATTATTGGGTTTCATGAAATCCAGGATTATTGCAAACACAATGATATAAAAAAAATGGCGTCATCTATTTACTCAGTCAAATTTTACAACAAGGGGCCTTATGCAAAGGGCACTGGAAAAGACGCAGAGCGTGTATTTCCTGTAAATTTTGACGATTTCAACTTTAGAGTTTCGTACAGCATTGAGACTAACATGCGTCAAACATCTGGTGTAATTCAAAGCATTAAAGATAACTGGGAAAAAACAAAAAAGAGTTTTAGATACTTAAACCGAGTTACGTTTGAACACCCCGAAATTCCTATTAAGGTTGACATGAGTATTGTAAAAAGCTCAAGATTTTCTGATAGAAATCCTGTATTGGAGTATACTACAACTGAAGCAAATGTGTTTCAAAATCCTGAAGTATATGAGATAGAGTTGGAAGTTGATAACACAAAAATTGGTCCAGGCACACTTACAGATTCACCAGAGTCATTATTGGCAGCAATTCGCAAGACTATTAAATTTGTTTTGATGGGTTTACAAGGAACAAATTATCCCATTTCTTATCCAGAGCAGCGTGAAATTCTCCAAGAATACATGAAGTTGATTCATGCTGATGAATACGATTCTGAAAAGCACAAATATGTAAAACCGCGCAATTTTATAGGTCCTTCATCAACAACGCTTCAAATACAAAACATTGCACCAATAAATGAGAATGTAATTATACCAAATATTCGTAATGATTATACTGTTACTGAAAAAGCCGATGGAGAACGACACTTATTGTTTATCTCTGCAAAAGGGAAAGTTTACCTCATAAATACTAATATGAATGTATTATTCACTGGTGCTGAAACCTACCAAAAGGAGTTGTATAACACTTTAATTGATGGAGAGAGCATTCCTCATAATAAATTAGGTAAATTTATAAACTTATATGCAGCATTTGATATTTATTTTGTTAACAAAAAAGATGTTAGAGCTTTGGGGTTTATTCCAAAGACCAAGGAAGATTTAAAGTTAAAATTTCGTCTTCCATTATTAAAACACGTGGTTAAATTATTAGATGCAAAATCGGTTGTAAAGTCCGACGCAGTTTGTCCAATTAGAATAGAATCTAAGAAATTCTATCCTTTGTATCAAGGTCAGAATATATTTGATGCGTGCAATCTTATTTTATCTAGAGATAAAGAAGGGTTATTTGAATATAATACGGACGGCCTTATATTTACTCCTGCAAATATGGGAGTTGGTGGAGATGAAGCCGGAAAAGTTGGCAAATTGGGAAAAGCAACCTGGGAATACTCCTTCAAGTGGAAGCCAGCTTATTATAATACAATTGATTTCTTGGTTACTACAAAAAAGGCAAAGAATGGCCAAGACGAGGTAACTCCAATTTATCAAGATGGCATACAAACTTCAGCTATATCTCAAATAAATGAATATAAAACAATTGTTCTGAGATGCGGTTTTGATGAAGGTGTGGATGGATATATTAATCCTTGTCAAGATGTTATAAATGATGTTCTTCCATCATTTGAGCCAAGCAATAATGGAAAACGACAATATAATTATCTTCCCATGCAGTTTTATCCAACAGACCCTTATGACCCTAATGCAGGTATTTGCAACATCATGTTGAAAAAAGACGACACTGGTATTCCGCAAATGTATACCGAAGAAAACGAAGCTTTTGGAGACAATACTATTGTAGAGTTTAGATATGTTCTTGACAATGAAGCCGGATGGAGATGGATTCCTTTGCGTGTTCGTTTTGACAAAACCGCTGAATTAAGAAATGGTGAAAAAAACTTTGGTAATGCTTATCGTGTTGCAAATAGTAATTGGCATTCTATTCACAATCCAATTACAAAGGAAATGATTTGCACTGGAAATGATATTCCTAACGAAATGACCAACGATGACATTTACTATAACAAATACTCTGGAAGTAGTAAGACTAGAGGATTGCGCGATTTTCACAATTTGTTTGTTAAGAATCTTTTGATTAAAAGCGTTTCAAAGCGGTCAGACACGTTAATTGATTATGCTTGCGGTAAAGGAGGGGATTTCTCAAAATGGATTGATGCAAAATTGTCATTTGTTTTTGGAATTGATATATCAAAAGATAACTTGGAAAATAGATTGGATGGAGCTTGTGCGAGGTTTTTGAATTATCGCAAAAGATTCAAGCACGTTCCTTATGCGCTCTTTGTAAATGGAAACAGCAGTCTGAACATTCGCAATGGTTTGGCGATGATGAATGATAAGGCTGTGCAAATAACAAAGGCAGTTTTTGGTCACGGCCAAAATGACTCAGATAAACTTGGAAAAGGAGTTGCACGACAGTTTGGAAAGGGTGAAGAAGGGTTCAATGTGTCATCTTGTCAATTTGCTGTCCACTATATGTTTGAAAACCAGACAACTTTTCAGAATTTTATGCGAAACGTAGCCGAGTGCACAAAGTTGAATGGGTATTTCATTGGAACTTGCTACGATGGTAAGCTTATCTTCAACCTATTAAAAAAAAAGAAGGTCGGTGAAAGTATTGAGTTATATGAAGGAACCAAGAAAATTTGGGAGATTAGAAAGGAATATGAAGACGCAGTATTTGATGATGACGTTACAAGCCTTGGATGCAAAATTAATGTCTTCCAAGAGACTATTAATAAGATGTTTCCTGAGTATTTGGTGAACTTTGACTATCTAGAGAGAATTATGGAGAATTATGGATTCAAGTTAGTTACACGCGATGAAGCCAAGTCACTTGGATTACCAGAAGGTTCTGGATTATTCAGTGAACTTTATAATTTATTGCAAGACGAAGTGAAGCGCAGTCCATTTAAAAAGAACGAATTTGGAGATTCATTAGAAATGAGTCCAAATGAGAAAAAGATTTCATTTTTGAATAGATATTTTGTGTTCAAGAAAATTAGTCATGTTAACGCAGAAAAGGTTGCCATGGAACTAATTGATGATACTGTAACTGAACGTAAAGTTTCACGTGTTCCTATTGCTCTCACACCAGTCAAGAAACCTGTAAATAAGTCAGAGAAAACTCTTGAGCGTAAAAAGGCTAAGCCATTGAATAAAAAGATTATGCTTCTAGCAGCAACAGAAGCAATTGATGAACAAGAACCTGCTCCAGAAATTGATATTGTTATTGAGAAACCTGTTGTTAAAGAAAAGAAAGCCAGGAAATCCAGTGCAAAGAAAGTTTTATTAGCAGTTGCATCAGAGACAAAGGAACAAGCAAAAGAAAATGCGGAGGATATAAAAGAAAAAGCATTAGAGGAACAACAAAATGAGAAAGATGTGGTTGAAACAGAAGGAACTGTTATAAAAGAATCTGAAACACCTGCACCAGTTCCAAAGAAAAAGGTTGCTTCAAAGAAGAAAGTTACTTTAAAACTAGAAGAATAAAAAAATATTGTTTTAATTTATAAAGATGTTTTCATCAGCATTTGGAAGACGTAAACTTACACCAAATGAAGAGCAAAAATTAATTCCTTTGTTTTTTGAATACAAACTAGCTAGTACACCCACCGGAATTATTAAAAATGGAAAAAGACATGATCCTGAAATTACCAAACAAGAAATTTTAGCAATAGACCCTTATTTTTTTATAAAAAGAGAAGAGAGAGAAAAAGCAAAAAAGGAAAGTGAAGGACAAGGTATTGCTTATGAAAATTCAGAACTTAGAAGAAGAAGGCCGTTAAGTATTGCGAACATAGAAAGTCGTCCACTCATTAGTTCAAACGATATTGAAGAGTGTGATGAAACAAAACAAACATGTTGTGATAAGATTACTGGAATCTGTAAAAAACTTGTTGGACTTGGGGGAAAGACAAGAAGAAAATATCGTAAACAGCGTAAAAATAAAAGGAAAAAGACACGAGGAAAAAGATATATAAGAAAATCCAGACGTTTTTAATGTAAAACGTGAATAAAAACAAATAAAAATATATAATATTTTGCTAATCACTTAAACAAAATTTTATATAATAATGTAACCTCAAAAATGAGTTATTACATATTACCAAAGAAGCAAACAATAAATAGAATAAACCCTATTTTTAATCAAGGTAATGAACCTATAATTTCTTTTAGTTTGATACACTACATGAACGTAGCCAAAGAGTTAGTTTCAAAAATAAAATATACTTGTAAAACATATGACTCCGAGATAGAAATCCAAGATTACAATATTGATTTTTATTATAAGATTATTAACCCATATGAATACATTCATCATAAAGTTCATAGTTCCAAATTTTCAGTTAGTAAAATTAAAGCCAGTTCTCCAACATTTTACGAATTAATGGAAATTGCAAATACATTTAATATATTTGAATCATTCGTTGGGAGAAATATCAGAGCGATTCATTGTGGTTCAAACAACGCTTCAACCATTGAGTGTATGAATATTTTTAGGGAAAACAACAATGACGTTATTTATGAACACTCAGTTGATTCGGAATTGTCTATTTTGCGAGCTTTTCAAGGAGTAGAAATAATGACGGTTGATTTTTTGTATTTTGAAATTAGTAGTTACTTGGAGTTAAATGTAAACAATTATTGTATTAATTTTATGGATATTTTATGTAATATATTGACTTATCAGAATATTAATGGAACAAGTATAATTAAGATTGACATAATATACCATAAGCCAATTTTAGATATTTTGTATTTGCTAACAAGTATGTATGACAAAGTTTATATTATAAAGCCAAATTCGTCCAATGCGTTTAACAATGAAAGATTTATTATCTGTAAAAATTTCATTTCAGATTATTCAAAAACAATAGAAAATAATAATACAATAAAAATATTAAAAGCAATTATTAATGACTGCTTATGCTATAATAAAAAAATTAGTTCATTAATAAACAGCGATTTGCCATATTATTTTTTGAATAAAGTGGAAGAATCTAATATTATTGTTGGACATTTACAGTTAGAACAATACGACCAATTAATAAATCTGTTTAAAAACAAAAATAGAGAAGACAAGATAGAGTCGCTTAAAAAGATTAATATTCAAAAGTGTATTCAATGGTGTGAAAAACACAAGATACCATATAATAAATTTGTAGATAAACTTAATATATTTTTGCCAATTGTTGTGTATGATGACGACGGAAATATTGTAGACACAAATCAATCAGATTTGTTTTATTCTAATAAGATTATTATGACAGATAATACAGATATATCTGAAGATAAAAACGATTCTACTAGTTAAGAGGTTGTCCACCGGGATTAGATGCGCTAATTCCATTGGTTGCAACTGTTGGTCCAGCACTAAAAACTCCATTATATTGAACTGCTTTTTCCATGTAGTCATTAGAGTTTCTGAAGCAAGTTTTTGGATTATAACTAACTTGTCTGAATATAATTGGAAGAGCAGGATTGCAAGTTTGGACCTTTGATTTATAGATAAATGGTGTAAAAGGTAGACCGCCCACATTTGCAACGCTCATTGTGCTTGTAGCACCTCTGAGTGCGTTACTGTTATTAATGTTCTTTTCAACCGTTGTTAATCCTAATTTATAAGTTCTAGTGCTACTAGAAACGCTACCTTGAACAGCAAACTGAGGATTGCTTGGTTTGTAAACCACCAATTTGCATCCGTATGGATTGCTAGGTCCAGTTAGCCCCATTCCATAATAAGGATTGTTAATAAAATTGCTGAAAATATATGCCGCTTGAGCCGCGTTTCCTGATTTTAAATTGGAGATGAACCAGACAAATTGTTGTATAGTAGTTATTTTTGAGTTGTAAAAATTTGTAATGTCATCATTTGAGAAAAGTCCGTTGCTATTCAAAATTTGGAATGCTAATGCAACTAGTTCAACTTGCGTAAATGTGCTTAAACCAGTATTGGGGTAGCAGTTGCCAACATAAGTATTTGAAAGAGTAATTGGGCTACCAGGTTTTGCAGCTGCTAACATTGCTGGTGTAATATTTGGGTTATTCTTTAATAAAGCGGCGTCTGTAAAACCATCTTCAACTGTTTTAAAGTTGAAAACACGTTGTTCATATGTTTGACAACGATTTTGTCTGTATTGTTGAAGAGTTGTAAAATAATTTTTCTTTAAATTTGTGCTTGCAGGTCTTACACGAAGAAGAGCTTTTCTAGGTTCATTACAACAAAGAGGAGGGTTTGTGCACACAGGTTGTGGATTATTAGTTAAATAAGGACTTGGAGCAAAATCAGTGACAATACTAATACCGTCACAAGTTTTACAATCTAACCCGTATTGAATTCTTTCGTTTATTTCATCGGGTGGGTTATGCTTTACTGAATATCCACCGGGGCGATCCATGAGTTGTCCAATTAAACCGCCAGTCTTGTTTTCTAAACCTGCTGTGGATTTACTCATTCTATTTCCGTTAAAACTAACACTTTGTGAAGTGTTGTTTGGATTAATAATCTTATTTTGATAAGGTGCTTGTGTCATTGTGCCTTTTCTAAATTGCCATTTGAGTGGTCTTGCACCGCTTGAATTATTATAAATAATTCCTTTTGTTCGCCTTTGTTTGTAAACCGCTATATTTGTTAGGTCATTGTTAGTTAAAGGTCTAATGCTTCCAGAAGTTATTCCAACTGGATTGCTATATTTTCCACTACCTTTCCATGTTATATATTCTGCAGTGAACGGTGCATTTGGAGATGAATTATTATATGAATGCATACCTTGAGGATAAAATGCTGATGCCATTATATATAATAAATAAAGAAGAAAATAAAAGTATTTATATATATTAATGTTAGTAGGGTTTCTTATTATATTTTTTATTTGTTTAATAGTTTATCAATTCTTTTTAGCTAATTGGGTAATTGTTGAGGGTCTTGAAAATGGTGTAAATAACCAATCTGATTGTTCTTCATCAGTTTTAGCTTATAAAAATTCAGCTGACATTCAAATTTTGCAAGAACAAGTTGATAAACTTATGGGGCTAGATAAGGAAGTTCAAGACATAAGTGGAAACGTTGTTACATTAAACGACCAAGTTACTGCTTTAGTAAAAGCACAAGCAGATGCATCACAACAATTAGCTGGAAATAAACCTTTGGACGTGAGTGGCATTGAAAGTGTATAAAATTTTTTATTCATAGATTAAAATTCAATAAAGCACTTAATAAAAAAATTTATATAGCTATAAAATATATGTCAAACATATTTCAAGATGTATTAAAAGATGCAACGGGTGTAGAGCAAAATTTATTAGGACCAGACTATCCATATTGGAAAAATATTAAAAATCCACAAGCACTTGGTATGTCGTCCAATGGTAGTTTATCTACAATGGCCAAAGATATAGATGGATTGATTCAATATGTTCAAGTTTTAGTAACGGGAGGTGGTGCATCAACAACCGGAGGTCCTTTAGGGAACAAGTTTTTTTTACAAACAGGTGGAAAATGCACTGATGTTAATACAAAACAAGAAGTTGATAGATATATTTACGTTAACAATATTCCTATGGGAAATGTCCCGTTTATTTCTTCTGGTTTAGATACTAATTTTTCTGATTTTAAAGGGTTAATTCCAGGAACAATGAGTAATCTAAATGTGTTAAATCCTTATGCTATTTTAGGAGCTTTTACATCTGGGTCAACACCACAATGTCAAGAAATTACAATGCAAGTGGTTGGGCCAACACCTCCAAGCACAGGAGGCTTGCCACCTAATGCAACTGGAACACAAACCCATTTTGTTGCCACCGTTGACATTAGTAACATGGATCCTTGTAATTGGGGAAATGGAAATACAAATCCTGTTTCAGGACAAAGGTGCAATGAGTCTTTTGCAAACATGGGTTTAAGTCCTGCGCAAGTTGAAGACAGTTACTTTCCACACGACCCAATAGCTCAAATCTATTTTGCTTCTTTGGGTATACTAGCTATTTACATATTGCATTGCATTATGACAAAGCAAAAGTAAAAATCTATGTTAGTAAAAAAATTGAAATATTATTTTGATTTCTCTCTGAAATGAAAAAAATACAATTACAATGAGCGAATCATTACGCCCCACAGTGCAAGAAGTGTTTGATAAAATTATTGAAATAAAGGGTGCAATGCACCATTTGCCAAAGACCAAAAACAAAGGCGCTGTTGGTCATCTGGCAGAAGTGATAACTGGTATACCAATAAGCAGCGCTTGTTTAGATTGCGAAGACGGTGAGTTGAAGACAATTAGTTTAAAAAAAGATAAAAATGGAAAATTTAAGGGAGCAGAATCAATTGCAGTTACTATGCTAAGCGTGCAGAAGTTGGAGATGAGCAATTTTGATGATTCAAAATGTTATTCTAAATTGAAAAAAACGTTATATGTTCCTTATTACCGAGACGGTGATAATGTGCAATACATGCAGCCAATCTTGGTGGAATTAACAATAGACGAGAACGTTGATTTGAAAAATCAACTTGAAGACGACTATAAAAATATTCAAAGTTATTTGGCTGAAAATGGAACTCTTGAAGGCAGTTCTAGAATTGGAAAGTATTTGCAAAACCGCACAAAGGGAGCAGGAAAAGGTGCGCCAAAAACTCGCGCATTCTATTTACGAGCCAGTTTTATTAATGAAAAATTGCTCACCGACAACTGGTTTAATAGTTCTTAATAATCACCTCTTTTGCCTTTGCTTCCGGGTTTTTAGAGTTGATGGACCTCTTACATAAAATTGACACTGTGTTATATTTCTCATTTGTAAAGTTTTCGCGCACCAAGCTTACATCAGCATTACTCAACATTACTTTTTTATTTGTTTCAGTTAATCCATGTATTATCTTGAATAAATTTTTATGCGCGTCAAGGTCAAACCCACTTTCAGTGTAGCCGACAAACGAAGTGTCAGTTTCTGGCGCATAGGGCGGGTCAAGATAAACAAAATCATTCGGCTCAACGCTTGCTAATGATGCAGTAAAATCGCTGCATTCAAATGTGACGCATTGAATCAGCACGTGTATCTCTTCCAAGTGTTCCTTATTAATAATTTCCGGATTGTTATAGTGTCCATAAGGCACATTAAAACCATTTGGTCCAACTCTAAACACTCCTCTAAAACAGGTCTTATTTAAGAATATAAATATAGCAGAACCTATTACTGTTTTTTTCTCAACTGGGCTTAACTTATTATATGAATTACGAATCCAATAATAGTAATTTTCCTTTGCCAACTTGGCTTCTTCTATATTTTTGGGTTTTCTATTAATTTCTCCGTTGCCGCACCCGTTAAACTCATTAATAATGGTTTGAAGTTTATTGTATAATTCCGCATGATGACTTTGTATGTTTTTATACATGTAAATCAGAGGTTCATTCAAATCATAAGCGTAAACGCTGCCATTGATTTTAATAGAGCCATTTTTCACATAGGATAACAACGTTAGTAAAACGCTACCGCCTCCCAAAAATGCCTCGCGATAATTATTCATTTCAACTGGAAAATCGTTAATGAGTTTATCTAATATCTGCGTTTTTCCGCCAACCCATTTTAAAATAGGCTTAGAAACGAATATTTTTTTCAAAGGCTTTGCTTGTTTAATTTCAATAAGCTTCTCATTAACTGCACTATCAATAAGTTGTTTTAGTTTGGTTTCGGAAACGCATGGATTTTTCTTATTAATGTGCCTTGTATAATGCGACTTTTGCTTGAATTCTTTTCCGCACTTTTCGCAAGTGTGAGTTACCATCGTTTGTTATTATTAATACTAGTTATAATTCTAAGTCAATTTTTAATATTAACCTAAAATTGGGTGTTTTTAGGTGAAGCGAACAGAACCGTTGAATTTTATGTATTTTTCAATATATAAAATTTTATATTTTTAAATTTAATGCTTTCTGCGTCTGCGACCACCAACCGCAGGGCCGGGTTGATTCCACATGTCGTCAAAACCAACAACTTGGCCTCCGTGTTTGCGTCTACGACCACCAGTTGGTGAACCACTTACAGCTTTCTTGGTCTTGTCCCACAAACCTGAAAAGAAGCCTGTAACTTTATTGGCTGCATTTCCTATTCCTGAACCAACTCCGCTAGCCATATTTGAAACACCTGTTTGCATGCCTTGTAATTGCCCCCCATGTCTGTGACGTCTGCGAGAGCCTCCGACTCTGCTCTTCTTTCTCCTGGTCAATCCGCCAACCGCGGCACCACCTCTCTGTCTTCTAGTTCTTGCCATTTATATTATAATATAATAAAATAAATTATATTATATTCATGTGTAAAATTTGCTAAATGTGTTTTTGTGCAAGATGGAACCGATCACCAAGTTCAAACTATTAACGCACTTTTGTGAGAGAAAATTTATATTGAATAATATAAAATCAATATAAATTAGAATTTGTTTTTATATTATTTTTTTCTTAATACTTTTATTTAATAAGCATCTTATACAATTGGAAGGCTGTTAAACCTCCAGCTACCTCCACAAGAATATAAGGAACAATGTCACTAGCAGCCAACTTGCCAGCAGCTAAAAGTGAAATCGCAACTGCTGGGTTAAATGCACCACCAGAAATGGCTCCGCCTAATAAAACAGCCAATGCCAAAGCAGCACCTATTGCTAAATAGTTACCTGTTGCTAAAATAACAAAAACTAACAAAAGTGTTCCTAAAAACTCAACAACGTATTTGTTCATTTATATATTTACTTAACATTTTTTTTAATAAGTTTGGGAGACCAAAGAACCTATTGCACAAATTCTTCCATTACATAATGTGTTATTAAAAATGGAACCCTTCTTTGCAGGAGCTGTGCAACCACCTGACCTAACCATTCTTAAAGCAGTTTTAACATCATTTCTATCATAACACTTATAAGATAATGGTGCATTTGCTGGCAAACCATATTTCAATGAACTTTTACCAACAGCCGCACTCTTTTTGGCAGACATATACATTGATGATGACGCTGGCGCTACATATTTAGTTGATTGAGATACGTTATACTGTCTTTGGGTGTCAGCTGAATATTGACTTGTAGAAGGAATTAATGAATACATTTGAGTTCCTCTTCCAAAATTGTGTTGAGTCGTGTTTGTTCTTCTATATTGAGCACGTGCTTGAGAAAATGTGCTTGCACCATCAGAAGGATAAAACTGAGGAGGATTGGGATGAATGCCTGTTAAAACACCAAGCTGACTGTGAAATGTTGTGTTGGGAGTTCTATCTGTGCTTAAAGGTCCAATTACTGGAGCACTTGCGTATCCACCACTCATATAAGGAATATTTGTATATTGATGATAAGCTATTGTTGTCATATAATATAGATGTGGAAAAGAAATTTTTGTATCCTAATGTGTTTTATTTTTAGAGTTTCTGCGACTACTTGTTCTCCATTTTATTTTAAGTCGCCTTTTTGTTTTTGATTTTGAAAAAAATAATTTATTATTCTTAAATTTAATTCTTCCTCCTTTTAGAATTTCTTTAATATTTTTTATATTTACAGATTCAGATTCAATACTGTCTAATAAAGTTTTTAAATTTGTTATCGTTTGTTCGTGTCCTTCATTATTATATTTGCTTAACTGAATAATTTTCTCTCGTATTTTTTTTAATAGTTCTCCTATTGTTCCAGTAAAACCATTTGTTGTTATTACTTGTTCTAATTGATTCTTTTCTGTTATATCTGCATTTTGTTGTTCTTCAATAAGATTATTAATTAATACATTTGCCTGAATCGCATTCTTTTTAATTTCTGACAAGTCGCATCTCTCATCAGGGTCATCGCCTTCTTCCTCAATTCGGTTAATATCCGCTAAAATCAACTGCGCATTTGCTTTAATTGATGCTAAAATGTGCATTTTTTCTCCGCTTCCTGCACTTTTTTTTCTGCTATTTTTATTTTTTTTTTGGTTTAATTGGTTTGGCATTTATTTTATTATGGATTATATATTATATGGGTATAAATTTCATTAGCAAAAATCATAATGATATTTATTGAATAATGTTGACCATAAATTTAATAACGTCTAATAGCCCTAATAGCAG
>Ga0214917_10000067_pt1 | contig 118291 bp, 148 predicted proteins | sample LL_1208_BB_MetaG_FD_177983 | JGI IMG/M metagenome (GOLD analysis project Ga0214917, IMG submission 177983) | Freshwater microbial communities from Lake Lanier, Atlanta, Georgia, United States - LL_1208_BB | ecosystem: Environmental > Aquatic > Freshwater > Lake | place: USA: Georgia... | reverse complement strand
GCGATGTGAAGAAGTTATGTTGAGGAAGGATTTTTATCCCGCTCTGCCTGTTGACAATCTTGAGAAGTTGTTTTATAATCCACTTCGTGATCCACACTGGCGACGAGAAAGCGACAATAACGAGTTCATTTGGGATGGAACGGAATATGATACCTTGATTACCGATGGTAAGCAAGTTTATATTCTAGAAGAGCGTAACGGTAGTTTTGACGGTATTAGCGAAATAAACCCTAAGTATACAGAAAGTTTTGGAATATGATTAAGGTTGAACTGAGTGTTCGTGAGGCTCTGAATCTGGTGTCGAACGGTTGCCATCTGGACATGTACGAGAAGATCGTGTGTGCGCTGGAGGTGGCTTTGGGCGTGAACCAGAAGCGTAGGGTTACTATCACTGACGGCATGGATACAAACAATCGTATCCCTTGCATCAAGGCTGTTCGACAGCACACCGGCTGGGGATTGAAGGAATCGAAGGATTGGACCGATGGCATGGTTGGTCGCTACGACGAGAGCGGACATTGGCGTGATGGTGGAAAGGCCATCAGTCTTACTCTTAGCACTCCCGAAAAGGCCGAGCAGTTGCTGCGTGACCTGACATCGCTTGGTTGCGAAGGGTACTTGTCGTAAGTCCTTGCTGGGTAAGGATTTAGGAACAAGGCCGGGGGCCGGATTTGTCGTAAGTCCTTACGCCACAACGACTTAGAGCAAAAAATATTTTTTCAAGAACGGTGCTTGACAAGGCCGATACTACATAGTAGAATCATTGGAGTAAGGTTGATAACACTAACTTGATAACAAAGGAGATGATTATGCAGAAGTTTTCTTTTACGGTTGATATTGTGACTGATTCGCCGGTTGGCGTTGACGTTGAGGGTGTTCGTGGTTCGCTGCTCGCTGCTATCGACGGTATCGGTACGCTGTGTGCGGTTCATGGTGTCAAGACTGAGGTTATGAAGGAGCAGGGTTACAAGGTGTGGGCGAAGCGTGTGGCTGGCGTGAGCCTTGCTACTCCGAAGCCGCCCAAGGCTCCCAAGGCCGAGGTTGCCGAAACGGTCGAGGCTTGATTTTCTAAAGTCGTTCGGTTAGAATGTCGATACTAGATGAACGCCACGCTTAGATCGGAATCGCTAGTAATCTAGTATCGGCTCTAACCACCACTAACTAGGAGATTTATAATGGGTTTAGATCAGTTTGCATTTGCGGTTAGTAGTAACGGATCGAAGGAAGAACTTGCCTACTGGCGTAAGCATCCTAATCTTCAAGGCTGGATGGAAAACCTTTGGGAAAGCAAGGGCCGTCCCGGTCGCCGCGAAGATGAAGATGGTATGGGCATGAGCGAGTTCAACTGTATTCCGCTAGAGTTGACCAAGGAAGATTTGGACGATCTAGAAGATGCTGTGCGTGGATCTGGTTTGCCACAAACCGTAGGATTTTTCTTCGGTAGTGATAGCGATGACTATTACAAGCGACAGGATCTGGATTTTGTCAATAAGGCCCGCGAGGCTCTTGACAATGGGTTGACCGTGGTGTACGATAGTTGGTGGTGATAGTAACGTCAAGGAGAAATGAAATGAAGATTGTTGGTATTGGTACTAAACTCAAAGTTGGTACTGTTGTGAAGATTACCCGCGAGGGTGTTGTGGTTGATTGTCAAGGGAAGAAGGTCAACGTGACTTTCTCGCAAGTTGAAAAAGAAGTTTTTGGAGGTTGATTACAATGAATAACTTTGCTAGTCTGAAGAAGGATCGTCACATTCGCTGCAAGTATCCGCTTCATGGTAATAGGAACATTCTGAAGTTCCACACGGGTCGTGTTGAGCGTGTTGGTACTGGCCCGAATGGTAAGTATGCTGTGGTTCGTGCTATGGATAATACTGTGCGAACGCTCCTGTTTTCTAAGATGCTGGAAACGTCCTGCTATCGCTGATCTCCCTTGACAGAGCGAGTGGCCCGTGCTATAATGGTGCGGGTCACTCGTTCACGGGGCGTAAGGTAAGCCGGTTGCATCCGACACTCTTATAAGGTGTTCATAGGTACGTTCGACTCGTACACGCCCTACTGTGTTATGTTATCATTTCACTTAGGGAGATTAGTTGCTAGAACTCATGATTATGATATTCGTTTGGAGTTTGCTGTATCAAGATAAGAAATAAATAGGAATAGTTTTGTGTCATGTTATAAAGTACCAATATTCCCCCAACCAAACTGGATAAGCATATGAATATCAAAGAAGTCAAAATCATGATGTACTTTCATATCCATAATATGGAAGAACTAACAACCAAAGAAGAAATCGCAGATTTCATAAATAACACGGTATATGAAGACCCCGAGTTTTTTGGTCAGTTGACAGAAGATAACATTATAGACGTAAGGGAGTATAACCAATGAATGAACTAGTTGCTACATATGTTATGGACGATGTTACGTTTAGCGTATACGCTTGCTATGAGTCCTTGCGTGATATGGATAAGAGGAATGTTTCTTTCTATGACATTTATAATGATAAGACGGGCGTTTGCGTGAATGAGGGCGATCCGTTCTATGAGTTTCCAACGTGGCAGGAAGTGTTCGATAACTACTACCAGAAAGTCTAATATGTACCACTATCTTACTGTTGATATTGTTATGCGTGATTGTGAATCTATTGAAGACGCTATGAACAAATGTAGTGATCTTATGCCTCAATATCCAGATGAAAGTACTAAACATATGGAATCATGGGCTTTTCTAAAAGTTCGTGAGCCTTCTACTGGAAAAATAGAAGAGTTTGACGGGTGATCTTAAGTCCTTGCCCCATAAGGGTTTAGGGCCGATGCGGCCCGCCCCGCTCGACATAAGTCCTTTGATACCAAGGGTTTACGTCAAAAAATATTTCTAATGGTAGAGGCTTGACAGTGCCGATACTGTATGGTATGATCGTGGAAAAGGTGAAACATGGTTGCGGCATACCAAGATCGTTCATTTGTGATGGATTGCCAGTGCTGGAAGTGTGGCAATATTATTTCCATTATTGTCAATAAAGAGGACGTTATTGATTGGATGAGCGGTTCCGGCCCGATTGAAAAAGTATTAGATTATCTTTCCGCGAATGAGCGTGAGTTGCTTATTTCTAATACTTGTGGATCGTGTTTCGATAGTTTGTTTTCCGACCTTGACAATGCCGAATGATCCTGTATAATACGAGAGTTGTTAGTTCCCACTACTAGGAGTTTGATTATGAGTTACGAGAAGTTGCAGATTAATAGCGATCCCAATGCTGGCTCTTTTGTTCGCACCCTTCAAGGTGCTACCGGTACGGGTTTTCAAGATGGTACGCACGTTCATAAGGATTGGTGGGCAAAGACCCAGACCTATGAGCAGGTTATGCAAGCCTGTCAGATGGCTGTGGAAAATCGTGAAGATATCATGGTTGCCACCAAGGATATTGCTTGTGTTGCCGACAAGGGACACTTCTATCTTCAGTTGAATGATGGTCGCAAGTTCCGCCCGACCGATCATGCTATTGAGCAGTTTAGTGTGCGTAGCGATATTCCTTCGTCCACGTTTTTGCGTGAGATGCGAAAGAGTGAGGATTTCGACGCTGGCGATGCTAATACTATGGCTATCGTTGGTAACAATGCGTTGCGTCACGTTGATCCCGACAAGCAGTTCCGGCTGCGTACTTATACGGACGGTACTTGCCGTGCGTTCGTGACCGACAAGTATGCTCCGATTGATAATCGGTGGTATTTGGAAGTGCTGTCGGAGTTTATTCCCGGCGGTCGCTTTAGTCACTGGCGTGGCGATGAGGATACCATCTATGGTAATGTTCTTATCCCCGATACCATTATGGACTATGGTGCGGACGATAGTGATTACGGTGGTATGATTAGTGTGGGTAACTGCGAGATCGGTACTCGCCGCATTAGTCAGACGCCTAGTTTGTTTCGTGCGATTTGCATGAACGGTTGCATCTGGGGTCAGACTTCTGGCGAAAAGATTCGCAAGGTTCATCGCGGTAATATCGACCTTGATAGTCTGAAGTTGGAAATCGCTAGGAATATCCAACACCAGATTCCGCTCCTCGCTCCGGGTATCAAGCAGTTCCTCGCTACCCGTTCGATGGAAACTGGTAAGGCTAGTATTAAGGGTATCGTGGCGTCGGTTGCTTCGGATTATAAACTGAGCAAGCGTGAGGCTACGGAGTTCCTTAATCAGTATGGAGAATATGAGGCTGGAAATCGTAACCTGTTCGGTATCATCAACGGCTTGACCCGTGCTGGTCAGAAGTTTGATAATACTACATGGGTCAAGTTCGATGAGATTGCTGGCAGTCTAATGGCAACGTCCGCTGACCGCTGGGCAACCATCCTTCGTCGTGCGGATACGTTCACCGACAAGGATTACGAGAAGGTTTACAGTCTTAACGCTTAGTTAGTGGGAGGGTTGGGGTGGCGGGAATATATCTTTCTTTCGCCCGCCATCCCGCTCTCACTACTTTATAAGGAATATAATATGCCAAAGTATCAAGTAACGATGAACTATGTTGAAGCCAAAAAGGCCAAGTTTGTAGTAGAGGCAAAAGACCCTGACGAACTTCACGAACTTTTGGGCGAGGTAAGTATGGATTACCTTGAACAAAATGCGGGGTTTTATACTTGTGATTATGAACCGCCCGTGATCGAAGAATACGAAAAGGTAAATAAGGATACGCCTGTACACAAGGGCATTCAAGAAAAGATGAAGGAAGCCAAAGCCTACTTCGATTCTATCTAGGAAAACGCGATTTGCTCTAAGTCCTTGCCCCACAAGGGTTTAGGGCGAACGCGGCCCGCCGCCGGATTCATAAGTCTTTTATTTTCAAGGGGTTACGTCATTTTATAGAACCATTTGACGTAAGTTGTTTCCTCTCAAGGACTTGCGTTCAGTATGTCGATAAGGTATAATGGGGGTACGGGATTATCGTATTCTCTCATATGTTAAGCTGGGAGACTTGGGTAATCTAACGAAATCGTGGGGTGTCTCACGCGAAGCGTCGAGATCAACATATTGCAATACAGTCAGTGAGATTTGATATTTTACGATTAATATAATAGAAGGATTTCCAATGAAGAAAATAAATAACTACGATATTACTCCGTGTGATGTAATCTTTAATCATACAGAGAAGCCAAAGGATTATCTTATGTGCAAGAGCATGAACGTATACGATGACCGGTGGCGCGTTAACATATATAGTAAGCGACTCATTGATGGTATAGAAGGTAAGTATATCAGCAAGAGCTTCTTTACTTCTTTTAATAGTAATACTGGTGAACTTAAGATAATCGCATGATTGTCTCACCCTATATAATCAGATCTGGCCTTTACTGGTAGTCAGTGAGATTTGGGTTTTTTAAAGTTGACAAGCTGGTAAACCCGATGTATAATCAAGGGCTGTCTCACCTAAATAATTCAGATCTGGCCTGTACTGGTAGTCAGTGACTTTAGCATTTGGAGATAATTATGAAATTGAAGCGTGGTCAAAAACTTTGTAAGAAATGTAATGGGATTAATGGCGCACGATCTCATGTTTGTAAACATTGTGGAAACGAGTTTGTTGCTAATAGTAATAAGCCACAGAAGACAAAGAAGGTTAAGGTTAAGAAGTATGAAGAGATTGAGGATTGGCGATCTCTTAAGCAAGGAGACAGAGTAAAGGTTGTTGGCCGATCTGGTAACTACTATGTTAATGGTGATGGTGAACGTCAGTACCTTACTGATATGGGAGTATATACAGTACAAGACAAGGATGACTTGGGGTTACGAGTATACGATGGTGGATACGGGTATATATACATGGGACCAGAAGTTGCTTCTGATACTATCCCAAATATGTATAGAAGTCCACATAAACTACTAAAAGTCAATACTCCAATTAGGCCCGTTTTACGCTGAGATTATAAGATAAAGGCCCATAAAACATAAAGTTTCGCCCCTTTTGAGGTGAAAAATCATAAGGAGTACGTTCAAATGGTCAATAAACGAGAATTTTTCGAATATATGAGTACTTTATACGACGAAGACTACAAAGATGATGATACTTATAAGACAATGAAGAGTATTCTTAAGATAAAAGACAAGAATTATATCAATGAGCTTAAAGATCTTACTACTATGACTAAAAGGGAACGATTAGCATATAGACACGCTCTTGCTGCTAATGGTAAGGAACTCACACCAAGACAAGTAGACCAGTATATTAGTATGGTAGACTACGCCCTTACACATATGCAAGACTAACCTTTTGGCCCCTGTTGTCCTATATTCTGGATAGCAGGGGTCATTTTCTATACATACATACCTACTCTCTATCCTCCATACACCCTATACAGATACGATGAAACATGAAACAGATATGCAATAATTATATATTATGTGAAATATCCAGGTTGAATTTCAATATATTTTCAGCCATAGCCTTTGTTGTATTGTATGTATGTCTACTATGTATACTCTTACTATCCTATATCGTATTTTGTAGTGTTAAATGCACATACAGGCTATTCGTATAACCACCCGTTTTATGACCGTTTTGGGTGTATAATATAGTGTAAGATTGTGGTTAACGACCCACAGAAAACTACAAAAAAACATAGTAAATGGGAATAAAACCCACAAACTAGGGAGAAAAAAATGACAGCAAGAGAAGAAAATAACTCTATTAAACAAGAGATGGATAAGGCTATAAAAGAATTAGAGAGATTAGGTATCAATCCTAATGCACATAAACAAGAAGACACAACGGGCCTTGGGGATGTGGTGGAATCTGTACTAAAGACTGTTGGTATTACAGAAGAAAGATTCAAGTCGTGGTTTAATCTTAAGGAATGCAATTGTAGTAAAAGAAAAGCCTACCTAAACAATCTATTCTCTTGGAAGAAAAACAACAGTTGACAACCCTGCTGTGTCGATGTAGAATAGCATAGACACACAGGAGACAATGTATGCGGTACGGGCTTTGTTGCATTTCGCTAGAATTACAAGAACTTGACGATCCAGTTAAGTTCAAGACCATGACTTATAAAAGATTCTCGTCCTTAGACCGTGACGAGGCTTTAGACATATTGGGCGACCGTATATTCCATAATATGATCGCTACTTGTGTAACCATACAGCATTGTGCGGACAATGACCTGTGTTATAGACTGAGTAGTGATCTATTTCCATTGATAACATATGACCTTGCAAATGTAACATTAGAGGATCTTCCACAATATGACAAAATACAGGTTGGGTTTGATTTTATTCAAAAGACTATTTCCGATACTGGGGTCCGTATTTCTTGTCACCCTAGCGAGTTCAATGTATTGGCATCTGAAAACGAGCAAGCGGTACAAAAGACAATCAGAGAACTTAATTTCTATTCTGCATTCATGGACCGTATCGGATGTCCAGCCGACTACCGATCACCAATGAATTTGCACGTACATAACAAAACTGGCGACCATGATAGTATTATTGCTAGATTTCTCTCCAATTATTCTCGCCTTGATAGCAATTGTCGTAGCAGACTTGTTATCGAAAATGACGATAAGGTAAATTGCTGGTCTGTAAAAGAGCTAACAGAACTATTCTACCCAGCAACCAATATACCTATCACGTTTGATTATTTGCACCACAAGTGCCATCCAGACGGTCTTACTGAGAAAGAGGCTATACGGGCCTGTCACGCCACTTGGAAGGGCTTTAAACCGCTGTTCCACTATAGCGAGAGTCGCCCCGGTAACAATCCAAGAGCGCACGCCGATTTTGCTTATAATTCTATTGACACGCACGATCTTGACTTTGATCTTGACTTTGAGCTAAAGATGAAAGACAAAGCAATATTCAAGCATATGGAGGAACAACTATGTCAGATATGAATGATGAAAAGATGGTCAAGGTAAAGAGCATAAAAAAGATAGCAAAACATATTGGTAAAGATGTTGCAAAGGAAATGCTTATTCCTATCGAAGAAATGAGTAGCTATATTAAACCCAAAGAGGTTTCTTCAATTATAAAACAATATTGCATTCGCCAAGATGACCAATATTTGATGAATACTATGATATTGCAAAAGATATTTACAGAAATCAAAAATTGGGTTTTAGGAATTCAGCTTGCAAAAATGGCTTCTGCGGATAAACTAGAAGTTACATGGGATAGTGAAGAAAATTGTATGATATTTCAATCTAAATAAGGAAAACAAATGGCAAAAAAGATATACAAGCCACGTTCGCATGAAACTGGCACTATTATTACAACCAAGACAGCATATGGTAGCACATCCGATATGATTGTTGATATAGGAAATTATACCTCAGATCCCGCAATTGTTCTAAAAGACAATCAAGTGGTCTGCAAGGATGACAAGGGGTTCTATATTACAACTAAAGATAGAATCAATACAAAGATCGCAGATCCCAATAGATATGCTAATGAAAAAAATAGACTAAACCTTGTTGAAAAACAAGATTCAAGTGTTGACTCAAGCGAGTCGATACAGTAGAATGAACACTTCACCCGGAGAACAAATGATGACTTGGCAAGAACTTAAAAAGTTTATATCTAAGATGGATAAATCTTATCTAGATTCTCAAGTAAAGTTGTATGATTATTCTGATGGTTCTGAATATAATATCGATATCACAGAACTTTTAATAAACGAAGGTGTTGATGGCGAAGATGAAGGATGGGTTCCTTATCTGTCTATAAATCATGAGGAAGTTAAAAATGAAACCAAAACTGAGGAAACAAGTATCGATTGATTTTTTAGATCACGTTAAGAATAGTCTTAACGATATGCTTCAAACAAAGATACCTCAATCCACCAAGCAAAAACTTTGCATAATGATGGAAAAACTTTTGCAAGAAACAAAAGAATATAACGGATTCAAGTATCTTTACTGGTCGAGACACGGCCATTTTGATTGGGATGAAGCAAAGCAAAAAGGCGTTTACAAGGAAGTACCACAAGAATTTAAAACTGGGCCAGATGATACTGGCAAATCTGATTTTGTGAGTGATATACAGGGCGAATTTTCAAGATTTTATCCATAAAGGAGATTAAAATGGACAGGTTTGATTTGGAAGATAGAATAAACAAACTACATAATATAGTTGATGATATTAACGATATCTCTTTTGGTATTCTTGAAGGAGGTATGAGTAAAGACGAAATCGCTAGTGCTTTAGATGGATTGGCTGTAATAACCGAAGTCAAGTTGAAAAAGTTATTCGATGTATTTATACAGGTTCATAAGTTAGATCAATACTCTGGACTAGACTACGAAAATGAATGAAAAGGAAGTACGTGATCTTATTAAGTCCTTGAAAAGCTCAGTTAAGCAAGCAAGGGCTATAGATAGATCAGATCTTTTAAATGAAGCCGCTGTCGTGATGGAACAACTGTTAGATAAAGCATTAGAGATGAATTATTGGAAATCTAAATGCGAAATGTTATCAATGTTCTTAGATACAGATGAACCAGAATAATGTTGTGGTCTGAAGTAAAAAGATGGGCTAAATCTAATGGGTACGAATCCTCAAAGGATGAGGATTGTTATTCATGGTATAAATCAGATGATCCGTCTATAAATGGAGTTGAAAAAAGCGTCAGTAGATTAGCAAAAACTATATACAATAAAATCTCTGGCGATATTTGGGTAGAATACCAAGAAGAATATAAACTAAATAATTAGGAGAACTCCATGAATAGAAGACATTTCTTATCACATTTAGCTGCCACTTCAGCACTATCAATTCCAGCAACAAATTTTACCAATACTATACTCGCAAATTCTTCTGACTTAAAGAAGAGACATAAAAGTGCAATTCTTTTATGGATGAGTGGTGGCCCAAGCACCATAGATATTTGGGATTTAAAATCTGGTGGAGTTACTGGCGGTCCATTTAGGCCAATAGACACAAATGCTGATGGTGTTCAAATATGCGAACACTTACCTTTGCTTGCTAAAAACATGGACAAGCTAAGTATCATAAGAAATATGAGTACTAGAGAGGCCGATCATGGTCGCGGACGATATTATATGCATACTGGATATGTTCCAAGCCCAACCATAGATTATCCTAGTTATGGTAGTGTTATATCCCATGAGTTGATTGATCAAATTCCAGAATTAGAAATTCCACCTTTTGTGAGCGTAGGAGGCGGTAGCGTTGGGCCGGGATTTCTTGGTATGAGTTATGCCCCGTTTGTTGTTGATAGCAACGGAAATATTCGTGATCTTAATATGGGTATAGATCAAAATAGACTGAACCAAAGATTAACAATGCTAAAGTCTATCGAAGATCAGTTTATATCACAAAAACGTGGAGACTTTGCTAGTGATCACATGAAGGTTTTAAGCAAAACAGTAAAACTTATGACAAGTCCACAAATGGAAGCATTTAAAGTTGCAAAAGAACCAACAGAAGTAAGAGAAAGATATGGTAATACTGGATTTGGTCGTGGATGCTTAATGGCACGAAGATTAGTAGAAGCAGGGGTTCCGTTTATAGAAGTAGACTTGGGCGGTTGGGATAACCATGCTAATATTTTTCCAACGTTAGAAAACCAAAAGTTTCCAGAAATGGACAAGGCGATGAGTGCATTAATCGAAGACTTAGATAGTCGCGGCCTACTACAAGACACAGCAATTATATGGATGGGAGAGTTTGGTCGCACACCAAATATTAATGGTAATGCTGGTCGTGATCATTGGGCCAGAAGTTGGAGTGTTGTTGTTGGTGGTGCTGATTTTAAGACAGGTATTGCTATTGGTCAAACGAGCGAAGATGGTAAGCAAGTGATTGGAGAAGCCTACACTTCACAAGATTTAATGGCTAGTGTTTTGAGAAGTTTAGGAATATCATTAGAGACAACATTTACTTCTAAGAATGGAAGACCTATGAAGATTGCTAATAGCGGTAAGGTAATCAAAGAACTTTTCTAGAATTTCTAAAGTTCCAAAAACGCTCTGACGATACTTGACACTAGGACTAGAGTATGTTAGAATACTCTAAACACAGGAGAATATTTGATGACTCACGATTTTGATTATGTTTGGGGCATGGTCCGCGATCTTAGGGCTACTAGCAGTACTATTGACAAGCAAGGGATTATTGAAGACTATTGCAACATCAATAATATTGGAGCTTCGTTCACTAAAAAGATTTTGCTCTATACATATCATCCGCTTTGGCAATACAATGTTACCAGTGACAACCTAAAGAAAAAGAATCAGTTGCGTGGACAAAAGTATCATAATATATTTAATTTGCTGGACGATCTAAAGAGTCGTTCAATTACTGGACATGACGCTATTGGTGCTGTGAACAGTTTTATTGATAATCATCCAGAATATGAGGAGCTTATACATTGTATTATCGACAAAGATTTGAAAACCCGTGCTGGTGACAAGATTATTAACAAGGCTATTCCAGATCATATTCCAGAGTTTAGTGTTGCTCTTGCAGATAAGTACGAGCCTAAACTTGTAGATTGGAAGGATGGTTGGTATGTTAGTCGAAAGATTGATGGTGCTAGGTGCATCGCTATCGTTGATGATCAAGGTAATACTACCTTTGTGTCTCGCACAGGAAAGCCATTTGAAACACTCCAAATAGTTGCCGATGGAATCAAGAACATTCCGTATCTTCGTAATGTTGTTTTGGACGGCGAACTTTGCTTGGTAGACGATGAAGGTAATGAAGACTTTCAAGGAATTATGAAGCAACTTAAGAAGAAGGACCATATTATTTCTAATCCTTCTTATAAGGTGTTTGATATATTGACCCATGACGAGTTCTATAGTAAGAAAGGATCGCATAATCGTCCATACTCTGTTCGATACAATAGTCTTAAAGAGATTATGAAAGCTAATTCATGCCCGTGTCTTAGCCTATTAGAACAAGAGAAGATTAAAAATGATGACCATTTTAATGAGTGGATCGTAAGGTTTACTTCAAATAAATGGGAGGGTCTTATTCTTCGTGCAGATGAACCATACAAAGGAAAGCGATCAAAAGATCTTTTAAAGTATAAGAGTTTTTATGATGATGAATACGCTGTAACTGCTATTAAAGTTGGTCCATTTCGATATGTTAAAGATGGTAAAGAATGTGAAGAAGAAATGCTATCTAATGTAACGATACAGCACAAGGGATATAATGTAGATGTTGGTAGCGGTTTCACTATAGCCGAACGTCAATATTTCTATAGAAATCCTAATGATATTATTGGTAAAATAATCACAGTACAATATTTTGAAGAAACCAACAACCAAGACGGTGGAATTAGCCTAAGATTCCCAACCCTCAAGATTATACATGGAGCTAAAAGAACAATATGAATGAGTTTAGTTATATAACAGCGATCACTATATTTTTTGTCTATATGATAATAGATTGCTTATATGCAGCATATGTAATATCAGTAGGTCGTGGTCAGGCTGTGTTAGCATCAACCTGTACGGCTATTATATATAGCTTACTTGCATTTGGTGTTTTGAGTTATTCAAAAAACGTATGGTATCTTATACCATTAGCGTCTGGAGCTTTTCTTGGGACTTATATCACAGTAAAATTTAGGAAATATCTACCAAAAAATCATGAGTGAACTACTAAAATTTTCTAATCCATTGGAACATGTATTGAATTGTTGTCAACAAGGAATTCTACCAACAGAATTTGATGTATTGAATGCGAAAGACGAGTTGCGTAAAATGAGAGAGCAAGCTGATAGTTTGTTATCCTCTTACTATAATACAAGAATTATAGCAAGAGAAGATCGTTCCAGATGGCTTAGTGCAGAACAAGATAGAGCTAAACTAGCAGAAGAAAATGCTGTGTTAAAAGAAAGTCTAAACAATGCTGTTGCTTTTGCTAGGATAAATAGTCGTGGCGACTTGTATGATTTAAGATTGCAACATAATCCACACGTTGACGAAACTACTGTGTTACCATTATATTCAAATAAAGAAGAATTCAAACGGCTCACAGAAAGTTTAAAGAACGCTTGACAGCTAGACGATGATAGTGTAGAATGATTGAAGTAGTTGGGAGTATAGACCAACCGGAAGAGTCACAAAACTTAAAATTTTGCAAGTGTCGGTTCGAATCCGACTACTCCTACTTGATACTAATTAAGTTATGATCAAATTCCCAATGACAATTGGGACATAATAAAACTAGATTACTCTCATTGTTTACTTCTGACACAAGGCAGTCTAATTCAAATTCACTAATAGATTTGATATGAGCAACCTCAACATGTTTATTATATCCACAATTAACACATACTCTAGGCTTATCTTTCATTATTGATCTGGCCCGTGATCTAACCAAAGCCCAACAGGAAGATTTATGATGTTGATCATAAGCTATTTCAGCCAATGTTTTATCTTGCGTATCCTTACAATTTTTACACAACATACGCCTTTTTTTGTAATCTAACTCAATTCCGCACCGTTTACAATTAGAATATTTTTTAACTGTTTTTTCCATAGGTTTTAAGTTAACTCTTTTATATTTCTTGTTATTAAATGTTGCAGAGCAACTTCTACTACAAAAATTGTTATTGTTAGTTCTACGAATTTGTGTTATATTTTTATCGAATACTTTATTGCAGTTTTTACAGTTTACTTCCATTTTATCACCTATGATAATATGAGTCCTGCTGTAACCACAACGAGCCTTCTAAGCTTGTGTCACAAACATTGTGGGTGGATGACTAGGGTTCGATTCCCCAGCAGGATACTGGTTTATACACGAAAGGATTCGATTTGTCATTTCTGCAATCCCGAATCCTGTTTCCTCCGCTTGACATAACGATCTTTTATGCTATACTGACAATACCATTGGAGAAAAATAGTGCAAACTAAAACATCATATTTCGGTCAACATTTTATTTTATCCATTGTGAAGAATGGTAAGGATACTACTCTAATTCTTTCTAATAGTGATGAAACAAAGAACCATGTTGTGTTCACAGACGAATATGAACTAATGGATTTGGTAGATTTTATTCTTGAGACTATTGGGGAAAATAAATGATGACTAACGAACTCAAGGAAAAAATCCGTAACTTTATTGTTAGTTGGGATAATACTATAGAGGATGCTAATTGGGCAACCTGTGATTTATTTTTAGAAACGGCTATTGATCTCTTAGAAGAAACTATTGAGGAAAACAAATGAAATTTATCCTAATAGTTACTGAGGAAGCGTCAGAAAAAACCAAATATTTTGGCTCATTTAATAGCGGTGAAGAAGCGTCACAATGGGGTTTAGAGCATTTTAATGACAATTATATTTTAATAAGTACCACTATTTATGATCCTAAAAAAGAAAAGGAATAAAATCATGTGCTATTGTAATAATTCGTGGATTTGTAATATTTGTATTATTGTTTGTCTTGTTGGTTGTTTTTTTATTGGTTGGGCGTTTGGTGTGAAACATATGAGACAACAAGCAGTATCTTTTAATGTTGCCACTTATCAAGCGAATGAAAGTGGTGGGCCTGAGTTTGTGTGGAAAAATCTAGAATGACTAGTGAAATATATCTTGATGATAGTATGGTGCGTATTCAGCACAACCCTAATCTAAAACACAAACCATTTTTGGTTGAGATATACACTTTTGATAATGAGCCTTATTCGGTACGATTTAGTGAAAGTGATCTAGAGTTATTGGCCGGTTTTATACAAAGAACAATCGCAGAAAAAGAATGAACATTCCACAGTATACTATTATTAAGTACGTTCGTGATAAGAACAAGATTCCTCGCGGAGTTCTAGTTGCGGTTAAGAGTGCAGATGGGTATAATATTGGGTACTCGCTATGCAGTAAGCATGATCGATTTGAAAAGCGTATGGCTCTTGAAATAGCAATCGGACGAGCAATTACCGGAAATGATTTTGAACAGCTTCCTTATATCATTTCTAAGAACTTACCAGACTTTCTTATTCGTTGTGCAAAATATTACAAATGATTAAACACTTTCCAATTACAAATACCGATAAGGTTATCAAGCACTATTCTGATAAAGATGGTGTTCCTATTAGGTATATTTGTACCACAGATTTTAGTATAAGTGATCGTCCTGTGGATATTTTTTATAGAGAAACTCCACATCCAGAATTTAATAATAGATATTTTGGCATTGCGGTTAATTACGAGGATGGTTCATACGTTATCTTTAACGCTGATGCGGTAGAAGATTTCTCGTTTGGCATGGTAGAAGATGATGACGGGAATCTTCAATATTCTCAATCCCACCACGATTATAAAAGTTTCGATAATGGTAACATGATTGATGGTGGACGAGAATATATTCGTTCGTCTATTAATCGTGTTGATATTTATGTGGTTCGTGATGGAAAAATGTTAAAGCGTGACTTGACAGCTGCCGATATTAAGGTATAACCTGACTATGGATCAAGAACTACAAAATCAACTGTACGAAAAGTATCCAAACCTTTTCTCTAACAAAGATAAGGGAATAAAAGCCAGTTGTATGGCATGGGGTATTGAGTGCAATAACGGCTGGTATGAATTGTTATCATCTGTTTGCTGGAGAATATCTCAATACGAAAAAAATATCGAAGATCATAAAAAATATCTAGCCAAACAAAACAAAGATATTCAACAAGACTTTGGTATCAAAATAGAAGGTGATGAACCAGAGTATTTTCCTGTTAAGTTTGACCAAGTTAAAGAAAAGTATGGTGGACTTCGTATTTATTTTAGTGGTGGCGATGATTATGTAGAGGGCGTTATTGGTATGGCAGAAGAATACTCTTATAAAATATGTGAAGTTTGTGGCAACGCTGGAAAAACAAATAAAGTTGGATGGATAACTACTTTGTGCGATAACTGTAGGAATAAAGTATGAGTGATTTAGGATACTTTGATCAGCATGGCGATCTAATTATAGGAATTATAGTAATGTCGTACTTATCTATGTATACATACTTGACCCACACATATGGTTCAATAGATGAGTAGCACATATTTATCATTAAATCAACAAATAGAAGCTAATAAGTTTCTTAAGATAGTTCAGAACTTAATATCAAAACATGGAGATTTAACAGACTGTATTCTCAAATTAGAAATACTAAAAGTCACAAGAGATTACAACGATATGATTCTTAAACTTGAACATAAATCTAATGAATAGAAAACTTCTAATCTTAGCAAGGGCAATAGATCATAGGGTTGGTAAAGATGATTATGATGCTCCCGACATTCCTATTTTAACTCAGTATGAGGCATGGACAGCGTTCGCTATTAAGTTGAGTATTATATTGGTCAATTTTATTACTTGTGCTTTTATTATTGCAAATGTTATTCACCACTGGTAGTTTATGGATAAGTTACTAGAAATTTTACGTCAACACAAAAATATTGTTAGTTATATTCTGTCTTTCTCTAAACCAGAAACTCTTACTCTACAATTTAAAGATGGATCAATATTAAGGCTATGTGAACATGAAAAAGAAAAAGATCAAAAATAAACCTAAAAAACAAAAGATTGATGTGGTTTTAGAATCACTAGTTAATCTTGAGCAAAAGGTTAAGGAGTTGATTCAAAAGGTTGAGCAATTACAATACTCTAGACCATATTATCCACCAGACAATACAGACAAAAAGTATTGGCCGGTCGATTATCCCAAATACAAAGACGTAACTTGGTACAATAAATGAAAACTTTGAAAGATAAAATCGTTCAAGAGATTGATGATGTTAATTGTGATGTTTGCGGAAAATCAGCAACCACAATGAATATGGGGCCATCATGGGCTGAACTTAGTGCTTGTTGGGGATATGGTAGTATACATGATGGTTATAAATATGACATTGATATTTGTGAAAATTGTTTCGTTGATGTGATAAACTTTATCAAAGAGAAAAGATGTAAGGTTTTGGGGCCATTCAAATATCCTTACGATAATGATCCATTAGAAGGGATTGAATACCTATGAGTGATTTAACAAAAGAACAAAAATTTGTTATACTCTGGTTATACAATAGGGTTGCTGAAAAAATGCCTTCCAATCCAATTAAGGGTGGAAGTAATGATATTACTGTTAATGGAATCAATGTAACAGAAACAGTTAAAGAATTACTACAAGATAGGTTGTTCGTATGACTTTTGAACAATTCTTAAATCGCGTTGATAAAGTTTATTACGAAAATGAATTTGAACTTCGTCATGGTCAAACTGTTATGAATGTACTACATCAAGTTTGGCCCGAAAAGTACAAAGAAATATCCGGTGGAGACTACGATTGTTTTTACGATGATGGAACAGTAAGATTTACTCTAGATTACTTAGAAAGAGCGTGGAATGACCCAACCACTAAGTAGAGAATTTCTTATTAGTAGAAAAGTTTGCTGTGGTAGAAAATGTGTTCACTGTCCTTATTCTCAAAGATACATTAAAGGTAGTACAAAAGTAAAATGATACAGAATATAATCTTCTATTTCGTATGCTGCGAAATGCTAATTTCTTGTGTTGAATGGCTGATTAAAAAATCACGATGAATGAAATTGTTATAATTAGTGACATTCATTTGGGTAGTGATGTTTGTCAGGTGGAAAAACTATGTAAATTTCTTGACAAAGTATCAACTCAAACGCTAATTATTAATGGTGACTTATTTGATAGTTGGGATTTTAGACGATTACGCAAGGATCACTGGAAAATACTAAAGAAACTGCGTCAACTATCCGATAACATAAAGGTAGTTTGGATTAGTGGTAATCACGATGGGCCAGCAGAATTAGTTAGCCATCTTATTGGTGTGGATTTTGTTGATGAATATTTTACTGATAGCGGAGATAAAAAGATAATTATTCTACATGGAGACATTTTTGACAACTTCATTTCAAAGTATCCAATATTCACAAAGTTTGCTGATAAAATTTATAGACTTATTCAGAGATACGATAGATTTCACAACAATGAATACTACTATTCTAATTTAGCCAAAAGAAATAGCAAAACATTTTTACGATGTTCAGAACAAATAGCAGATCGTGCAATACAATACTGTAAAGATAAAGATTGTGATATTGTTATTTGTGGACATACACACTCAGTATTGACAAAACTATCTGATATGGTACAATACCATAACTGTGGCTGTTGGACAGAAAATTCCTGTTCTTTTATTACTATTAATTCTGGAATTGTGGAGATAAAATATGAAAGACCGATTTGATCTTGAGGATGAAATCTCCTCACTGTATTCTCTCTCGGTAAATCTTGAAACATTGAGAGAGGGAATTCTTGAATATGACTTAGAGAAAGATGAGATTGTAAATGCTTTGCAGGGCATCAATGTGTTGCTTACGCTCCAAACAAATAAGTTAATGGACACAATGACCCAATGTTTTAAACTGGATCAATATAGAGATTGCGACTATACCGACCAAGACGCTAAAATGGATACTTATTTGTGAACACAGAAATTTATCGACAAATCTCAAGTTTTTTAGATAGTGTTGGATCATACATTTACATGGAGTATGGTTCAGAATACTATAGTGAGTTCACCAAGGACAACAATCTACAACGTATGTATGATTTTGTTGGTAGTTATTATCTTGGTGGAAATAATGTTCCAGATACAGCACGATATGTTGTGGAACTTTTAAATATGATTAAAGATGGTAGGGCTTAATTAAACTTTTACAAATAGATAGGAATAGATATGAGTAAGTATTATTTTCTTGTGGCCGCTTTTGCTAGTTTTGTTTTTAGCGTTAGTCTTTGGTTTATGGGTGATACCGATCTATCAAGAGATCAAGCTATTTTTGTTGGATTGTGGGTTCCTAGTATTCTATCTTTGGGAAATCTCTCTAATGAGTAATATTGTTATTTTTTGTGTCGGAGTTGCAGTTACTCTAATAGCTGGCATGGGCGTAATTACAAGTCAAATATTTCTCGGCTATAAGAAACCTAAATATAATCATGAATCTACTGAAGGTATTAGAAATATCTCTGGGTATTCTGCTCGCTAATTTTATACTGTTTGTATTCAATAAATTATATGACAAATTCCGAAGAACAAAACTCTGAGTGTCCTATTTATGGATTACAAATCAACGATGGGGTTAACGCCCCGTTTGCTGATTTATATCTTGACCTTTTTCCAGAACTTTATGAGGTAGAATGAATACTCTAACTATACAACAATTGATTAAAATGCTACACAGCGTAACAGAATACGATATTATAGACTGTGGGCATGATACTGATAATAACAAATGTTATGCTATTCGTAATCTTGCTACTAAACCCTCCATGCTTCTATTGGGAAATTTAGAAATTACTGATTTTCCAGAATGGTGTGGAAAAGATAAAAGTTAATTTGTGTATATATTAGTGGCAAATTCCCAAGGAGAAAGCCATGAATAATTCCAAAGTATTTCTACTATCGTTTTTAATATCCTGTGCTACTCTATTTTGTTACGCAAAAGACTCAACAAAAACTTTACTATTTTTTAGTGCTAACTGGTGCAAATATTGTATCACTGCCAAAAATGATCTAAATTCTGATCCATCCTTATCAGAGATTATAAAACAATACGATGTTATTGTGCTTGACTTTGATAAAGATAAGGATATAATCGACGGTCACAAGATAAAATCTATACCAACATTTATAGTTTTTCAAGATGGAAAAGAACTAAAAAGATATAACGGTTATCGTGGACCTAGTGATTTAATTAACTTTCTAAAATAGGGGGCGTAACGGTATCGATTGGATATAGAAGATTATATCAGCAAGTAGTGGTTGATCGACCGGCCACTTTAAAAGTCGATTAAACGCTTTAACTGGCGAAACTCAGTTAGCTCTTGCTGCTTAATAAAAAGTAGCAACAATCTTAGAAAGCGATGAAGGTAGCGTTCAAAAGATTGTCGTAAAATCCTTCGGCTGTTAGAATAGCCAACGGGTTCTAGCCTGAGATTAGTTGGTACGGAAAGATAAATGTTGTTTGTTCTTTAATCTTTCTCAAAACTTATGAACAAAATAAACTTGTAGAAGATATAGTTAGACATATCGCAAGACAGGGGTTCGACTCCCCTCGCCTCCACTATGTATAATAAAAAACCCCCAACATTATATTGGGGGTTCAATATCATAACTAACTATTTATTGATTAATATCAGTCGGGATTGTATTCTGGTTCATCCACCACATCTGTAATGGGTGAATTAGTAATGAATGATACGGTAAATGTTTTTTGAGTTGTTTCCCCGCCGGTAGCAGTTAACTGTGAATTAATACTAAAATTTTTAGCTTTAGTCGAAACACCAACGCCACTTGAATATGCTGGCAAACTAGCATAATCATTATCAATCACAGATAGTAAGGAAAAAAGAATCTCTTTAATATCATTTAAATTGTTAGAATCACCAGAGCATGTTGGTAAATACTCGGTTGGAAAACAAGCGTCAGCCCCTTCATTCGTAGTATAACCGGGGAAAAGATTTGCTGGATCAGAATAATAGGCCATAATTTGATCTCCATATAAACCTGTGAAAATATGCCACTATCTAGATATACACTAAACTAAAAAATTATGATAAATTACACAAATATAGGGCTAAATACATATTATGACTTTATTTCTGACGAAGATCATAATATTATTATGCAAGAGATTTTATTAGAATTATCCACGCATTATTCATCCAGATATATTCATAGAAATAAAGTTCTAAGGTATGGTGATAAATCAATGTGTGAAAATAATCATATTAGCAACTTAATTCCACCAAATATAGATATAATTTGCTCAAAATTAGTAGAAAACAATATAGTAAAATATAAGCCAGATACCATCAATATTAACGAATATTTAACTGGAGATTTTATTCATCCACATATTGATCGAGCCGCTAGTGGGCCAATAGTCACTATACTAAGTTTAAATTCATCAGCAACAATGAAGTTTTCTAATGGAAAAGAGCATTTTGAATTGATATTAGCGCCTAAAATGCTGATACAAATGAAAGATACTATTCGTTGGCAGTGGCGACATTCTATATTACCAGTAGAAAACAATAGGTATTCTATAGTGTTTAGGAATAAACTAGATGCATAAAAGTGTATAATAATGGTTACATAATATTATGAGATAATAATGTTTGCACTTTTCAAATCTCTGTTTTTTGATAAAAGATCGCCAAAATGGAGCGATGTACGAAAAGAACATATAAAATATCAACCATATTGTCAAGCTTGTGGCAGAAAAGAAGATCTTGAAGTTCATCATATTATACCAGTGCATAAAGACCCCTCTAAAGAACTTGATCCAAATAATTTAATAACATTATGCGGTAAAACTTGTCACCTAATGTTCGGCCATTTGATGGATTATAAAAGTTGGAATCCAAACGTTGAGGAAGATTCTGAGCTATATTTATCTAAAATCAAAATGAGGCCATATCATGATAAGTCTAACTAAAACAGTGTTTTCTTTCTTATTAATAGCTTCTTCTTTATTTGCCGGAACAACAGACCCACTAACGAATGACAATAAGTATGTTGAGTATGGGAATAAGTTTGAATATGTTTTGAGTATATGCGGTCTTTCTGAAGATAATAAGTTATTTTGTGCATCTGCTGTAGTAATTGATCCAGAATGGATAATAACAGCCGCTCATGTTGTAAAAGGAGTAAAACATTGTGGGGTTCATGTAAAAGATTCCACAGTAATATTAACAGATGAAATAATATGGCATAAAGATTTTAATGGATCTTTTGGCGTTGCTGATATAGCATTATGCCATCTAGTTGAACCTTTAGAATTGGATTTCTACCCACCACTATATGAAACAGAAGATGAGGTTGGCAAAATTTGTTGCATATCTGGATATGGATTAACTGGAACCTTTCTTGAGGGTCAAAAAATATCAGACGGTAAAAAGAGGGCCGGATCAAATACAATAGATAGTATTTCTGGAGATCTACTTATATGCACACCAAGTAGAACAATACGAGATGGAAGAACTGAATTAGAATTTATGATAGCCAGCGGAGACAGCGGTGGAGGACTTTTCATTAACGGAAAATTAGCTGGTATAAATTCTTGCGTTATGGCAGAAGGAAAAGCGCCAAAATCTATGTATGGTGATGAAGCGGGTCATACTAGAGTAAGCAAATATGTAGGATGGATAAAAGAAATAATTGAGAAAAGAAAAAAGAAGATTGACAAATAAACATCTTGACGCTACAATAGATTGATGAAACTCAAATTTGAAACTGGAGAATAAATGTCTATTAAACTAGTATCTACAACACCAGACGCTGAAAAATTAATAGCATATTGTGCTAGAGTAAGTAATCCAAATAATCAAGACAATGATGAATACTCAAAGCTAATCGCTTATTGTATCAAGCACGAACACTGGAGTATCTTTGAGCAAGGATATATGACAGTAGAAATAAATACTTCTAGAGGTATAGCCGCTCAAATATTGAGGCATAGAAGTTTTACATTTCAAGAATTTAGCCAAAGATATGCCGATGCCACACTATTGATGGAAGATATACCGCTATTTGAATTGAGAAGTCAAGATTCTAAAAACAGACAGAATAGTGTAGATGATGTATCGATAGAAACAAAAGCAAAGTGGCGAAGTAAGATAAGGGAACACTTTTCTAAGTCTGTCGCATTGTACGAAGGTATGCTAAAGGATGGAATAGCAAAAGAATGTGCAAGATTTGTACTTCCATTAGCAACACCAACCAGACTTTATATGACAGGGAGCATTAGATCATGGATTCATTACATAAATCTTAGATCATCTAATGGAACTCAGAAAGAACATATGGATATAGCAAATGGAATCAAGGATATTTTTGTTCAGCAATTCCCCATAGTTTCGGAGGCTTTAGGCTGGAAATGAAAATCAAAGTAGAAATGTTTGAAGGCGATATAGTTCGCTCTATGAAAAGCAACAATATTTCACCCATACAGTTATGCTCTGCAAGAGTCTTAAAAGATGACCCAAGGAATGTAGAAGTTGGATATGATTCTATAATTGTATGGAACGACGAAATAAATGACTATACATCCTATAGATATTGCACAGAAGATATAAATTTGGTTAAAAGTTTTCTTGATGAATGGAATGATTACGCAGATGGAAATCTGGTAGATTTTTCTTTGTCGCCAATAGTTTTTTGCATCGAAGAAAAAAAATTCAAGCACACCGCTTGACAGTGCCGATACATCTGGTATACTTGAAGCACGTTCAGTAATTTAGCACTTGTAGGAGATTTTGCATTATGAAACTTCACGCTGGTAATAACGTCATTGAAAAGTCTGGTAACTTCGAAGAGTCTAAGTTTAGCATCGAAGCTTCTTCCAAGGCTTTCTTTATTCTTTCTGACGGTCTGTATTCTAACAAGATTCTCGCAGTTGTTCGTGAGCTTTCTACTAATGCTTACGATTCTCATGTTGACGCTGGAAAGCGTGACGTTGCGTTCGACGTTCATCTTCCTACCGCTTTGAATCCTGTTTTCTTTATTCGTGACTACGGCACTAGCATGGATCATGAAAACTGTATGCAGCTTTATACTACGTATTTCCGTAGTACTCGTAATAATAGCAACGATGCCGTTGGTTGCCTTGGTCTTGGTAGTAAGGCTCCCTTTGCTTATGCTGATAGTTTTACCGTAGAGGCTTATCTTGATGGCAAGCAGCGTATTTATAATGCCTACAAGAATGAAGATGGAAGCCCCGTGTTTTCTCTTATGCATGAGAATGATACAACTGAACCTAATGGTATCAAAGTTTCTATTCAAGTTAATTCCAACGACGTAAATAGGTTCAATGCTGAAGCATCCAAGGTGTACGAATTTTTCAAGGTTAAGCCCAACTTTATTGGCGAGAAGATCTCCTTCCGTAAAATTGATAAGGTTCTTGCTGGTGATGGTTGGTATTTTGATGACAACGCTGATAACAACTTGATTATCATGGGTCAAATTGCTTACCCCGTTGATCATTTCCAAATCATGGGCGACGGCGATAACAAAGAAGCACGATTCATCCAGTATTCTGACGGTCTGCGTATCTTCGTGAATATTGGCGATGTCGATATTACTCCTAGTCGTGAATCTCTATCCTACAGTAAGGATACCAAGATCAATATCAAGAGCATCGTTAATCGTATTACTTCTGAAATTGCATCTAAGATTGAGGATCAGATTAAGAGCCAGCCTTCGCTTTATAAGGCTCGTATCAAGTATGTTCAGATTAGCGATCAGTGTTCTTCTATCAAGAATGCTATTGAATCGCTTCAGAAGTCTATTACTTGGAACGGCCAGAAGCTTTTCGACAATATTATTAATGAGAGCATCAATGTTAAGGACAAGCTTTCACTCACATTCCTCAGTAAGTCTTCTTATCGTAAGAAGATCAATAGCTCTAAAGATGTTGAGTTCGTCAACTTTACTGGCGATATGAAGGTGTTTGTTGACGATTTGAATCGCGGCGGTCTGAGCCGTATCAAGCAATTCATGCGTGAAAATCAAAAATCATATGGTGATGAACAAAAGTGCTATGTGTACAAACTTAAGGACGGTGAGACTGTTGACAACAACGGTTTGTACGATATACTTGGTGGAGCGACTAAGGATGATATTGTGCTGACTTCTAGTTTGCCCAAGATCACCTGCGATAGAACTAATTCTGGTTCTAGTGATGGTCTTCCGCCTGTTCATATCCAAGTCTTTAATGAAGAAACCGGTCGATTTGAAGAGTGCAATATGAGCGTAAAATACGAGAATGCTTATTATTTCACTGAATCGAAGGGTAATATCACTCTTGGATATAAGGATATCGATATGAATTATATCTCCAATGCTCTGAATTATATGCATAAGCATTATCCAGACGATGTTGATGGTATGATGTTCTATGCCGTTAAGCCTTCTGTGATTAAGAATCGCAAACTGGCAGAGCGTTCGAACTGGAGTGATGCTGTTGATGTAGTACGTACAGTTTTCAACAAGGCTGTTGCAGATCATAAGCAAGATATTATCGACTGCAACGTTCGCTGCGGCTTGTCGGCTCATAAAAATGAAAAGTTTGCAAACATTTTTAGTGCCACAAAAACAGACAATGAAGCAAAGAAGGTTGTCGCTGAGTATAATGAGTATGAGAAGCGTATCACTTCTATGCGTTATGAAATGGAACTTGTTCGTGCTATTAGCACTATCATCCCGAATTGTGATAGCGTTGATTTGTCTTCAGCAAAGATTGATAACACAAAGTTTTCTAAGAGATTTGATGATGCTGTACAGAAGTATCCTATGCTTAAGGTAATTGCTAATATGGGATACTATGGTGGTGTTAGTCAAAATGATGTTAAGATTGTGGTTGACTATATCGACACGATTGAGTCTGCCGAAAATATGTCTAATGTTCTGAGTCGTATCTGAATTAACTAGGAGAAATATTATGTCTACAAAGTATATTATTGCAAATGATGGTACGGTTACTGCGATTGTTAGCGGTCAGACCTATTGCTTCGGCAAGTCGCACCCTAACTACAATAAGTTGATCAATCATCTTAAGAGTAACAATGTTGAGCATTTTGAAGCAGCTTACGATATTGTTTCTCACGTTAATGCCTACTGTGAGGGTTATGTTAATTGCACAGATGGTTCTTTGAGTTGGGATGGTATCAAGATGCCGAATATGTTTACAAGCACTATTCTTGATATGGTTAAGCAGGGCTTTCCTTTTGAGCCAATGCTTAACTTCCTTGACAATCTTAGTCAGAATCCTTCTGATCATGCCGTTGTTGAATTGTTCGATTTTATGGAGAACAAGAATATGCCCATTACTTATGATGGGTGCTTCCTTGCGTACAAGGCTGTTCGCGAAGATTATAAGGATATTTACTCTGGCACTTTTGATAATAGCATCGGATCGACCTGTCAGGTCGCACGTAATAAGGTAGATAACAATCGTGATAATGGCTGCGGTCACGGTCTTCATGTTGGTGCGATTGATTATGCTAAGAGTTATGGTGGTATTGATCTTGATGATGATGACAAGGGTGGTGGTAATCGCCTCATGATCTGCAAGGTTAATCCCCGCGACGTTGTTAGCGTCCCAACGGATCATAAGTTTCAAAAGCTTCGTTGTTGCCGTTATGAGGTTGTTGCTGAATTCGATAGTATCTTTGATAAGGTTGTGCATATGACAAGTGATGATGTTGAATATGTTCAACGCAAGCAGCGTAATCGTGAGTGGATTGTTGAAGTAACAGCCAAGATTGAGAAGATCAATCAAGTTTTGGCAAAGCGTCTTAATCGTGAAGTTGTTAGTGTCTGATTTACTGAAAGTGAGTATAACGGAGTGGGGAAACTTGCTCCGTTATATTTTCGGTGTGTTTCCCGAGCGGTCAAAGGGGTCTGACTGTAAATCAGATGTGTATACTTCGGAGGTTCGAATCCTTCACACACCATTTGTATTATGTAACACCAAAGGAAAGTCATGAAAATTATTAATGATACCAAATTGGACTTTGATGATGTATTACTCGTTCCACAGAGATCGCGGGCGGCATCAAGGGTCAGTGTATCAGTAGAAAGAAAATTTAATTTCTACCACTCTTCTCAAAGTTGGAGCGGTGTTCCAATAATGATTGCAAACATGGACACAACTGGAACATTTGACATGGCAGATTCGCTATGCACCAAATTCAATAACGTAGTATGTCTTCACAAGCATTATACAAATGAAGATCACCAAGAAAGACTATCAGATCTAAACAACTATTGGTATAGCATCGGCATAAAAGATGAAGATCTATTAAAGCTTGCACAGTTTTCAGAAACAGTGAATGATGTACCCAATATTTGTATAGATGTTGCTAATGGCTATACGGATGATTTTGTAAACTTTTGTAGGAAAGTTAGGGATATCTTTGGTAATCGACCAATCATTATGGCGGGTAATATCTGTACACCAGAAATGGTACAAGAGCTTATACTTCACGGTGGAGTAGATATAGTAAAGGTTGGCATTGGTCCCGGATCTGCTTGTACAACAAGACTCAAGGCTGGAGTTGGATATCCACAACTGTCTGCTATTTCTGAATGTTCTCATGCTGCTCATGGTTTAACAAACAAGAACGGCATTGGAGGATTGATTTGTGCAGACGGTGGATGTAGAACACCAGCAGACGTTGTAAAGGCTTTTGCGGCTAACGCAGACTTTGTTATGCTTGGTGGAATGTTTGCTGGATCAGAAGAATGTGAAGGAGAGTGGAAGTATGAGTATCTTACAAAACCTTCTGGCCCATCAAAACAATTTTGGCAACCAATACAACCGGGATATGACACAGAAAAACGTAAAGTCTCTCTGACTTTTTATGGAATGAGTTCGCACAAGGCACAAGAAAAGTATGGCGGAATAAAAGATTATAGATCTAGTGAAGGAAGAGTTATTACAGTCCCATGCAAGGGATCAGCAGAAAATATTATGCTAGATATACTTGGTGGAATCCGCAGTGCGTGTGCGTATGTTGGGGCATCTTGCATAAAAGACTTACCCAAGTGTGCAGAATTCATTAGAGTAAATAGAGTTCATTTTGATAGATCATTATGAACAAATGGGATTACAGATTTTTAGATCTAGCAGAATTTATTTCTAGCTGGTCTAAAGACCCATCAACTAAAGTTGGTGCAGTAATAACTGATGAAAACAACAGAATAATATCTGTTGGTTATAATGGATTCCCTCAAGACATTATTGATGATAGCAGATTGCAAGAAAGAGAAACCAAGTATAAGATAATAGTACACGGTGAAATGAATGCTATTTTATTTGCAAATAGATCATTAAAATCATGTACACTTTATACATACCCATTTATGCCATGTCCACGTTGCTCAAGCGTCATAATCCAAACTGGAATTAGGCGAGTTGTATCATATAATAATATGCCAGAAAGATGGAAAGATGAATTTGAATTATCAAAGACGTTGTTCAAAGAAGCTAATGTGGAAGTAACATTATATGACTAAAAACATTAAATTATCCGAAATCAAAAATTTAGTAGATGAATGTATCAAGAATAATAAAATTGATTTCTTATCAAATCTTATATTTACATTACAGAAAAACTACACAGAATTAGCAGAATTATCTACAGAAGGTAATTACAACGAGGGATGGTCACATGATAAGGTATTGGACTATGTTACCTATGAAAGTAGATAGTGTTTTTTAACCTATAGGCCCATATAATATTTTAAGGAGACAGAATAACATGAATATGATTTTGGATATGGCTAAGGCTCATCTACAGAATGTTGCATTAAGAGTAGAAGAGCTAAAGAATCAACAGAAAAATATTGGCGAAGAAATTGATAAGCTAAACGCTTATCTTCATAGCGGTGTAGAGAATATTGAAAAGTGTTCTCAAGATTTACTAAAGCAAAGTAAGGAGGATTGATATGGATCGTTCAGAATTTTTTGATAGATTAGAAAATGTTGCTAATGCATACCATTGGGATGTAGATGGCAATAGAGTTGTAGCAAAGATTCAAAGTGGCTGGAATCGTGGATTTACACTTAATCCAATCACAGCACTAGCACACAAGAGTGGCTTTGGTCTTTTTGATAATACAAGAGATGAAACAGAATACGCTGCTCGTTTGCTAGGTATTTCAAGAAAGTTTGCTAGAAATGTTTATAGTGCTACTCTTGGTACTTATAATCATGGTGACACACAGGTAGTTAGAGGTAGAATTCGTTCAGCACTGGAGGTATAATTGTATGAATATTAATACATGGCTTGGTTGTGGTAGATTAACTAGAGATGCGGAACTAAGCACAACCCAAAAGGGTACTGCTATGGCTAAGTTTCGAATGGCTGTTAATGATAGAAGAAATGATGATACACTCTATCTAAATGTTCTTTGCTTTGGCAAGATGGCAGAAGCACTAAAGGAACATCTTACTAAGGGCCGTCTTGTTGGTGTTCAAGGAAAGTTAAAAATCGATGACTATCAGGATAAGGATGGTAATACAAAGAATTCTGTCTGTGTAATGGCAGACGAAATCTCTCTTGGACCAGCTAATACTGTATCAATAGAAGATAAAGAAACTTGAACTTAACTTAACAACTTGACAAACTGGCCCGTTTGCAGCAATGTGAACGGGCTTTTTTGTTAATGTTCGACCTTGACAAAAGACGATACTACGCTATAATCAAGCGTAGGAGAAAATTATGAACCCACAACCAGAACCATACGTTGGACAAATATTTGCATTGATGTTTGCTGGACTTGTTATATACTTGACAATCAAAGCATATCTTGCAGCAGATTCTTCATGCACAAACGACCTATTTATTATTGGTTATATGGAAGATTCGCCAAGAGTTGTAAACAATATCAAGGTTACTACACTGGATAAGCCAAGCATAGAGTCTCAGCAACTTTATATAGACTGCGTGGAAGCTCTACGTGCGTTAGGAATGAAAAAATCAGAAGCAACCAGAGTAACCAAGCGAGTGTTTTCTTCAAATCAAATTCCTCAAAGCGTTCAAGAATTCCTATTAATAGCACTTAAGAAATAATATGAGTCTCATACATCAATCACTAGATATAGCATTGTCGCTTTTACCTAAAGCAAAAAACGCAAGAAATTCAAAGAATAAATTTTTTCATTTTGCGTTTGGCTTTAAGAAAAACAAACTTCTTGCTATAGGGCAAAATAATCCAGAAAAAACTCATCCACAGGCATTGATACTTGCTAAACGTTTCAATACTGATACCGAACACCCATATCTTCACGCGGAGACTGATCTAATATCTAGATTATGGGGCAAGCATTACATAGACAATACATTAAGAATGGTAGTTATAAGACTTAATAAGCGTGGTCAGTTGAGATGTAGTAAGCCGTGCGATCAATGTACTCAAATTTTAGAGGCTCTCGACATAACAAAAATATGGTGGAGTGACAACGATGGATTCAAAAAATAATTTATTTGGCACTAAAACATACCTTGTTGGAGCTATGGACAGGGTAAAAGATGGTGGAAAATCTTGGAGAAATCAGATATCTGATTTAATAGAAGGTTTTGGCATAAAGATTATCAACCCATGCGATAAACAAATCTATGGCGTAAAAGAAGATGACGAAACAAGATGGTGGATAGATTATTATAAAGAGACAGGACAATATTCAAAGATAAGGGAAAAATTTAGCATTATAAGAAACGCTGATTTAAGATGTGTTGATGTATCGGACTTCATTATAGCTCATATAGACTTAAGTGTTCATGCGTGTGGAACATACGAGGAAATCGTTACTGCAAATAGGCAAAAAAAGCCTGTTCTTGTGTGGTGCGAACAAGGCAAACAACACGCTCCAAATTGGCTATTTTTCATGTTACCGCATGAGCATATCTTTAGTTCGCACTCAGACTTAATAGAATACTTATCCAAAATTAATAAATGCTCAGACGTAACAAGTCTTTCAAGATGGTTCTTTTTTTCGGAGAAATAAATGATAAATATTATATCACCAATAAATCAATTAGGATACGGATTAACTGGCCTTAATATAGTGAAGGCTCTCTCTAAAATAGAGGATGTTGCGTTGTGGCCTATATCTCAGCCACAAATCACCACTCAAGCAGACGCCAATGTTATCAGTCAAGCCATAAAAAATAATCAGTTCTTTGATTACGAAGCACCATGCGTAAGAATATGGCATCAACATGATATGGCCCAGTTTGTGGGACGAGGCACAAAAATAGGCTTTCCAATATTTGAATTGGATCTTTTTTCAGAACTAGAAAAACACAATCTATCATTTCTAGACAAAATTTTCGTATGCTCTTCTTGGGCTAAAAGCATCATACTCAAGAACATTAATATAGCAGAAAAAAATGTCAATGTTATACCACTTGGTGTTGATTCTTCCATTTTTAAACCATGTGCAGTAAATAATGACGGTCCAACAATATTTTATAATTGCGGAAAATGGGAAGTAAGAAAAGGACATGATCTGCTTGTTAAACTATTTAACGATGCATTTAGCGAGGAAGACGATGTACAACTTTGGCTTATGTGTGAAAATCCATTCTTATCTGAAGAAGAAGCAAAAAATTGGCAAAATCTTTATTATGGCTCAAAATTAGGCTCTAAAATCAGAATATTTTCAAGGATGCATACACAAGAGCAAGTGTATAATATAATGTCACAGGTTGATTGTGGAATATTTCCTTCTAGAGCAGAAGGTTGGAATTTAGAGCTATTAGAACTAATGTCTTGTGGTAAAACTGTTATCACCACCAATTATTCCGCACATACAGAGTTTTGCAATCAAGAAAATGCAATGTTAGTTGATATTGATACTGTAGAAAAGGCTGTAGATAATAAGTGGTTTTTTGGTCAGGGTAATTGGGCTAAGATATCTGATACCGAAATAACAACTTTTATCAATCATATGAGACAGGTTCATGATAAAAAGAAAAATAACCAATTAACTTGCAATACAAATGGAGTTGAAACAGCAAAAAAGTTTACTTGGCAAAACACGGCAAGAGAGATGATAAAACATGTTTAATTTTTTCAAAAAAAAGACAGATGAGCAAGAAAATAACGATACAATAGCATCTATTACTTATCTTATAAAACGAGATTCCTCTGAACCCATGATAGATGTTGCATTGAATGATAATGATGACCAATGCGTAGAAGCACTTTGTTCTCTATTAGACGTTTTAGGTAATGATATGTTCTATTTAGATACCGTCAACATGTTAAAAAGTATGCTGCTTAAGTCTCATCAAGAGGATATCTTATTCAAGATATTAACCTGCATAAATAATAATGTGAGGGAAAAGATAGTAAACAGCCACAAGGAGAAAACAAAATACGAACCTTGCATTAAGCCTTCAGACATGTTAAGGTAGGCACAGTAAAGGAGTCAAAATGAAGAATAACAAAAAGATAGGTTGGCAAAAGTACGAAGACTTTATAGAAAAACAGTTAACTTCACCAATCTTAACAAATATATTGCAAAATATTGCAACCACTAACCTTCACGTTGATGAAGATGACGATGAAGAAGACGATGAGGACACCTATACTGATGAAAGTGATGATGACAAAAATCTTAAGATCATCAGCCCACTTTTGCCGATAACAAACCAGCTAATAGATGATATAACAATGCTCTCTACTTTTGACTGCTGGATAGGACATACAAACTTTGATGTTACTCCCACAATTAAGAATATATTGAACAAGATTCCGGGGGTTGAAGTACTAAAAATTTGCAGTAGATATCGTTTTTTTATTGGTATAGGTAAAATGTTCGACTTTAAAGATGTTAGACAATATATCGAGGATTCTTTACTAGAAGAAGGAGATTGATGAATTATGGATTGCTTAAATAACAAGATTGAAGAAGCGTTGAAGGACACAAATATAGTCAAGATAATGAATAAGGCTTCTAAGAGATTTAAAAACCAATTAGATACTGACACCATAAAAACATGCCAGTTAAACGCTTTATGGAAAACATTTGTAAATCATGATCCCCAAAAGGGAGCTAAATTTACGACCTATCTATATAATGGCGTATTTATAGAGTGTATGAAGGAAATAAAGTTCAATCAAAAATCACTAAGAAATACTGGTAAATTACATGATAATATATCTAGTAGTAGAAACCAGTTTTTGATTATAGATTTATTAGACGAACTACAAGATGACGAAGAAAAAGAAATCTTCATGGACAGGCTAGCTAATATGACTATAGCAGAAATGGCCGAAAAGTACGATAAAAATAGAGAAAGCACACGTAGGAAAATGCACAAAGTATTCAAAAAAATAGCTAATAAATTCTCTTGAGCGTGTATACTATATTAGGAATTGGACCTTAAAAGGATGTGGTTTATGAAAATAATATCTATAAATAGGAGATTAATATGTCAATTGCAAGACCACAAGGTTCTGGAGCAGAAAAAAGAAATGGTGGCACAATGGTTGCTGCTGGTAATGTTTCTGCTTCTGGTCCAATAGCCAATGTTCTAGATTTAACTGAAGTAAATGGATCAAAAAAAAGTTATGGCTCAAAAGTAGTTGCTGATACCAATGGTGGTGCTAGCAATGCCGATCCTCACGGTGTAACAAAAGCCGTTAGTTCTGGCACATTTGCTTATACACCAGCAAAAGGCACAAACTTTCTACTAAGAGCCGCTGGTGATACTAATGCTGGTAAAGTCAATAATACTTCTTCAACAGTTCTTGCTGTTGGTGGAAACAAAACTCCAGTAAGCATTCACAAACTTACATCAACACGCAAGCTTGGTGCTTATGCTGATGCTAATTTCAATGTGCTAGCGGTTCCAAATGGTAACGTTGTACCCGGTAGAACAAAAGGTACTGGTGCTGGCGGTCTTTCACAATATGTACAGGCCGACGATGGAACAACAACTACTGGTGTTGACGATGCTGCTTCACCAACAAGAAGTGTTCCCGGCGAACTTACATATCATTTTGGTGCGTTGGCTGCTCCAACAACCAATGAGTACAAGGCAAAAAATAGCTACGAATCGTAATTTTAAAACGGTAGTTATTGGTCAAGGTGGGTGTTCTATGAATGCCCACCCTGACTATCTTTTGGGGAGCCAATATGCTAGATCTAAGAAACCCAGAAAATATTACTTTAGTTTTCAGTGTGCTTGGTGGTCTAATTACATTTTTTAGCATAGGTTGGGCAAAGATCATCAGACCACTAATACAGATAATAGAAAATCAAAACGATCTTAAAAAATCAGTAAATACCATTAAAAAAGAGCTAACCACCAATGGTGGAAATAGCATTAAAGATGCTATAATAGACCTAAGAGGAACCTGCTCTAGAATAGAATTTAGACAAAAAGTAATAGAACAAAGAACAAAAGCCGCATTACATTATAACAATGTTGCTTTATTTGAAACGGACGAGCATGGAAGATTAACATGGACAAATAGTAATTTTTACGATTTGACATCGGACAGTGTTACAAGTGTAGAAGGATATGATTGGCTTACGTACATAAAAGAAGAAGAAAGAGAAGAACTCTTCGAAGAGTTCAATTCATGCCTACAAATGAATAGAAAATTTGTAAAAGAAACAATAAATTGTCATAATGAAAAAGTAAGGTTAGTAGGCTTTCCATATAAAATAAATGAAAATAGTCACGGTGGTTTTATCGTTAGTCTCACAATCCTAAAAGGGGAATAAAATGTTAACTTCAAAAGCTTTTTCGGTAGATATAAACGACGTTGTTAGTGTTGGTAAAAATGCTTTACTTGTTGGTTTAGCTGCTGTTCTAACATACGTTGGCGAACATATTTCTAACGTTGACCTCGGTTCAGCGTCGGCTTTGGTCGTTCCAGTAGTAGCCATAGTCGTAAATACATTAGTCAATTGGATTAAAGATAATACAAAGTGATTTATGTTTAATAACCCACGCGATTTACTAAAAGCTTACAAAGACGGTTTTATTGGATCATATTGTGATCCAGCAGATTTAGACAAACTAATGGGTGAATTGCCTCATCCATTGTTTGGAATAGCCGCACATGATCTTTATAGTAGCGGCAAAGGTAAGTTAGCTCTATTGTATAAAAACTTACTAAAATTTGATCCAACTTTTGGACCATCAGAAAGACAAGTTCAAGGTGACTGTGTTTCGCATTCTACCCGAAATGCCGTAGATGCTACTCGCAGTTGTGAAATAATCAATGGACAAAAAGAAGAATTTATAGCAAGAGGGGCGACAGAAGCTATTTATGGATCGCGTGGTCATGGTGGAGAGGGCATGACTTGTTCTGGTGCTGCTAGATTTGTTAATCAAAACGGTGGTATCTTATTACGTCAAAAATATGGTGAATATGATTTATCTCAATATAGTGCCATAGGTGGAAAATGGGGAAGAACTGGCGTTCCACAAGATTTAATTTTAGAAGCAAAGAAGCATCAAGTAAAAACAATTAGTTTAATAAATACTGTCGAACAGGCAAGAGATGCTATTGCTAATGGTTATGCTATTAGCGTATGCAGTAATTCTGGATTTTCTTCAAGAAGAGATAAATATGGTATTGCTTCTAGATCTGGATCATGGTCACACGCTATGTCATGGTTAGGAATGGACGATACACACGAAGTATACAAAGAGACTCTATTTTTAGTACAAAACAGTTGGGGAAATTGGAACGGTGGAGAAAAGCGACACGATCAACCAGATGGAAGTTTTTGGATTAGAGAGCGTGACGCTGCTGAAATGCTAAACCAAAACGGATCATGGGTATTTAGTGATGTAAACGGCTTTCCACCAAGAAAAGTATCTTGGACATTAGAAAGGGTATTTTAATGACTTGTTCTAATAGGCAATATTCTCAAATACAATTAAGAAGAGGCTCTAGTGCTGAATTTACATCATCAAATCCAGTATTAGCATCTGGCGAACCAGCTTTTGCTGTTGATACCAATGTTCTAAAAATTGGTGATGGTATAAATCCGTGGTTAAGCTTAAGTGCAATAGGTGGATCTGGTGGAGTCGGAGGAAACCCATTTGATCAAGACTTAAATACGACTAATTTTCCAGAATTTATTGGGGTATCATTAAGTAACGGAACAAGTTTAGCAAAAGGAACATTTGATAACGATACTGGTGGTCAAAGTGGCATTAGTTTGAATTGTGCTATTGGTTATGAATTAAATTGGCAGGGCGGTCATCTTAAAAATAGTGCTGATGGCGGTTTAACAGCATCAAATATTTTGTTTGATTCAGCAATAGAGTTACCGGGATCTGGTGCATACAATATGAAAATTAATTCTAGTGGATTAATTTTCCCAGACGGAAGCATTCAAACAACAGCGGCTAGCGGAACTGGTGGCGGCGCTACAATTAGTAACTATGCTGACAACAGAATATTAACAAGCGATGGAACATCAACGGGAATTAATGGCGAAAGTAATCTGTCTTTTGATGGATCACTATTAAATGTTACTGGTAGTGGTAATTTTACAATAGGATTATATGTTAATAATGTTTCTGTTAGTGTTAGTGGTCACGCTCATACAGCATCCGATATAACCAATTTTAATAGTTCTGTTAGTGGATTGTTACCGGTCAAAGATATACTTGCAGGATCTGGTATCTCTATTGGGGCATCATCTGGAATTTACACCATAACTGCTGCTGGTGTTGCAGCATCTAGCGCGTCATCACTTGTTACACAATGTTTTAATCAAACAGGTTCTGTTATTCCCAAAATGACTGTTGTTTATATTAATGGCGGTCATGGAAACTTGCCAACTATTACTCCATCACAAGCTAATAACGAAGGTAATTCTAGCAAAACTTATGGTATAACACAAACGCAAATATCTGATAATAATAGCGGAAATGTTGTTGCTTTTGGAGCTTTAATTGATGTTAATACTAATCAATTTGGAGCTGCTGAAGGTAGTACACTATATTTAAGTCCAACTGTTGCGGGAGGAATAACAGCCACAAAACCAAGTGCTCCAAATCATATGGTTGCTGTTGGTAAAATAGTAAGAAATCACAATAATCAAGGCATTATCGAAGTTACTATTCAAAATGGTTTTGAGCTAGAAGAATTACACAATGTTGCTATTAGCGGAGTAACAAATGGTCAATTCTTACAATATAACAGCGGTAGCACATTGTGGGTTCCATCGTCTAGTGGTAATTTTTCAACACTATTAGTAAACGGAACAGGAGTTAGTGTTAGTGGTCACACCCATACCTCATCAAATATTACAGACTTTACTGAAGCTGTGCAGGATGTTGTTGGAGCTAGCGGATTTCTTGTGGGCGCTAGCGGTATTAGTATCTCTTATAATGATGGATCAAATACACTTACTATTACGGGTGGTGGAGGAGCCATAATATCTAATGCTAGTGATAACAGAATATTAACTAGTGATGGTACTAGTACCGGAATAAATGGTGAAAGTAATGCGACTTTTGACGGCACTAACTTTAATGTAACTGGTGTATTCAATATCGATAGTTTACGCTTAGACTCTACTACTATTAGTAGTACTAGTGGTAATATAGTATTAGCACCAAGCGGAACCGCAGATGTATATATAGATGCCGATACATTAAGAGTTGGAGATAGCAATTCTGCCGCCACAATAACCACTAACGGTACTGGAAACCTAACGATAAATACAAATGGTGGAACAAATAGCGGAAGTATAGTAATTAATCAAGGATCAAACGGGAATATAGCTATTACACCCAATGGAACCGGTGAAGTTGATCTTAGTAAGGTTGATATTGATGGTGGTTCTATAGACAATACTGCGATAGGAGCAACAACAGCATCAACTGGCAAATTCAAACAGCTTTATCCAACAGTAATTAGTAACGGTAATGTTAGTGGAAGTGTTGGAACAGATGTATCAACTGGTCAAATTTTTGATATGACACTTACTGGAGCTACTACATTAAGTAATCCAACAAATGCTGTGGATGGAGTTACGGTTCGTTGGAGAATAACTCAAGATGGCGCTGGTGGTCATACTGTTAGTTTAGATACTCAATTCCAAATTCCATCATCAGCAAGTAGTCCGCTACCTTGGAGTACAGCAGCAAACGCAACAGATATATTAGCAGCAACATATCACGCTGGTCGAAGTAAGTGGGATGTTGTAGCATTCGTACCCGGTTATTAATAGTGGAGAAAATTTATGAATTTAACTAATTCGATAGTTGTTAATGTTGATCCTATACTAAAACGCGACGGATCTTTTAAAACTTTACCACCAATAACATTATCATCATTAAAATTACTTATTCTTGATGATGTGAATAAAAAAACTTGTAGTGTTAGAATAACTCCTTTTCCAAAACCATTATTATTATGGAGCGGAGAAAATTATGATGCTATTGGTGATTATACTCAAGAGCAATTAGAAAATAGAGTTTTAGAGGTTCTTGGTAATGATCCAGCCTCAGTATTAAAAACTCTTGTTCCAAATCATGAAATAATTGTTAAATCACTAAAATAAGGATATAAAATGGCTGATATAATTTATTATTTTAATGGCGCTGTAGATAATGATTGGAATGAACTTGGTAATTGGTGGATGGATAGCACATATACAACACCAGCTGAAAACTTACCATCAAGTGAAGATACTGCTTATATATATGCAACCGTTAATAGTAATTCTGGAGATCCTATATCAGTATTATCTATTTCTATATATGACTGTGTTCTTGCTGTACCTGTTACTGTATCAGAAGGGTTATCTGCTAATCTTGAATCTGGATTGTTGAATACTATTACTGGTAATGTTTCTCTATTAGATAGTTCTTATAATGAAGGCACAATAGCTGGAGATGCCACATTCTATAGTACCTCATATAACAGTACCGCAGGTATTGTAGAAAATAATGCAATATTTAATGATTCTTCTTATAATAATGGAACAATTAATGGAAATGCAACATTCAATAACTCATCATATAATAATAGTATAGTATATGGAATTGGAACATTTTATAACTCATCATACAATCAAACAGATGGTACTTTACAATTTGATGTTACATTTAATGATAGCTCATATAATAGTGGATACATTGGCGACGGAGAAGGTGGGACCGTTATATTTAATAACACTTCACAAAATTATGGAGCAATAAATTATCCAACAACATTTAATGATAGGAGTATAAATAGTGATGATGGAGGATCTATAAATAATAATACCACATTCAATAACTATTCAGAAAATGCTGGTTATACTTATGGCGATAATACTTATTTTAACGATAATTCTACCAATAGTGGTACAGTAACTGGCGATGCTATAGTTATTTATCCTCATGCCACCCCATTTGATAACAGTAATGGAAATACTGGATCAATATATGGATCAATATATTATAGTAATTATCCAACACTATATTATAATAATGCTACTACAGATGGAGACTGGAATAACAGATTAAACTGGTGGATTGATAGTGGATATACCCAACAAGCAAATGAAGTTCCATCAAGCAGTCAAGATGTAATTATTGATCAATATATTTATGGCACTACAAGTACTTTATATTGTAATAATGCTACTATAAATGCAGAATTTGCTGTAAATACAGTCATAACTTTATATGTAACATCAAAAATTACAATTTCTAATGGATATATAGGCACAAACATGTTTAGTGGACCTAATATAGAGTGTGTTGATGCTGAGTTTCAAAATGATTCTTTTATTATTGGTAATAATACATTAACAGCTTCTGGAACAGTAACGTTTAAAGGAACTAGTTCGCTTGGTAGTAACGGCATATACAGTGGAGCAGGTTCTATAATTGGAAATGTGGTTTTTGAAGATAATTCTGATTTTTATTCTGGCACAATAACAGGAAATGCATCGTTCTATAACAATAGTACTTTCAGTGGTGGCACAGTTACATTAGATGTTACCGTGTACTATGATCATTCGCTACCATTCACATATGGTGGCACAATAAATGGTTCACTATTATATAGTGGATATCCATCACGAACAGTATATTTTTATCATACCGGTAGTAGCGAAGATTGGGGTGGAAATTTTTGGTATACCGCAACAGCGGGTGGTGGAAGTTCAACATACGCCCCAAATCCCGCGATATCTAAAGATAATGTGGTCATAGAAGCCAGCGTAGCCAGCAATACCGGAGACTTAGACACTACAGTTGCATCGTTAACAGTAAATGGGGTTTATGTTTCATCGACATTTATTAATATCAATATAACTTGTGATTATGCGAATTTTAATGATAGTTCTTATCTTGTAAGCGGGGCAACATTAACGCAATCACAATATAATGGTTATTATAGAATTACTTTTAACGATCTATCTAATAATCAAGGAATAATAAATCCATATGCTGGAGTACCAGCAGTATTTCAAGATAGTTCTTATAATGATGGCACAATTAATGGTGATGTGGACGTTTATTATCCATCAGAAAATCCAATTGGTGGAACAGTAACGGGTTTCATCACATACTATGGATACGGAGCTATATATTTTGGTATGACCGCAAATGGAGACTGGAGCAATCCAAATAACTGGTATTTTGATGCGGCAAATACTTTGCCAGTTAATGATGTTCCGCCAGATATTATACCATATAGAAGTGTGATAATACAAAGTAATGTCACAAGTAGTCCGTCTATAAGTGCTGCTGCTTATGATCTAAATACTTATGGAAGTTATCCATATATTGAGAATGTGAATATCACAGTTAGTAATTTAGCTACTTTTAGTGAAGAAACATATTTAGGAACCGGAGCCACTATTACTGGGAATGCGTTGTTTGAAAATTTAGCAACAAATAGGGGTGGTACGATAACGGGAACTGGCACATTCGCTTTGTCATCAGCAGAAGAAATGATAAGTAATGGATATGATGGGACATATGGGGATATAGAATTCCAATATGGAAAAGGTGTAAACGGATCGAATATTCTTGGTATAGTTTAATACGAAGGAGAAAAAATGCCAATATCAACTACTGATGTGGTTACAAATGTAGTTTCTGGAGTAGAGACTATAAAAAATGCAACCTGTGTTGTATTTTGCCAAAGAACTGGTCAATTTAATACTTTAGGCTCAACTTACGAGTCATCCTTTACATATTCAGATTTAGAAAACAAATATACAAATAGATTTGATGATATCTACTATTATAACGTTACAAATTCTGGTTGCGTTATAATCGACGGCGATATATAATAAGGAGTACATAAATGCCTATATCAACTATAGATGTGGTAACTAATGTTGTCAGTGGCGTAGAAACAATAAAGAATGCAACGTGTGTTGTATTCTGTCAAAGAACAGGCCAATTCGAAAATCTAGATTCAACTTACGAGTCAAGTTTTACATACTCAAATCTAGAGAGTAAATATACAAATAGATTTGATGATATATACTATTACAATGTGGCAACATCGGGGTCATAATATGAAATACTTTTGGATAGCAACTTTACTGATAATTGCAGGATGCTGCAATTCTAACTTTTGTTTCATAAACGATGAAGACATAACTAATATGTACTCATCTTATGTGGAAGAATGGAAAACTTCTTGTAAGGAATCATTTGACAAGGCTGAAAAAGAAATATTTATTGTAGACATTGTTCCAAAGCCAGACGATGGAACCAATGAAGACCCAGCAAAATGCGTTTGCAAGGGAACCGGCGTCATAGTACAGGGCGATGGTCATAAAACAGTTTGCCCGTTTCATGGTAAAACAACAAGAAGGTGATAGTTATGAATCTAATTTATTTAGTTTATGGTTCGATAGGTTTAGGAGTTTTAATACTTCTATCTAATATGATAGATTTTTCGTATCTAATTTCCAAGACGTTCTTCGGCACAAATAAAACAAGCAAAAAAATCAGTAATAAAGAAGAAGAATTCCTACACATAGTTGGTCTGTGGTATCAATTAAAAGAAAAATGCGATGCTTTTGAGTTGAAAACAGCCTCGGACAAACTTGATGAAGTTTTTCCACTTTTAAATGGAGTTCTTGAAGATGAAGTTGTTTCTTAATATAAAAAATCTAGTAGCAGTATCATTAATACTATTTGGTTGTGTTCTAGCTATACAGCTAAATCAAAAGCCACAAGTCGATGATGTTGCTATTCTAAATATAGAAAAACCAACAGACGATATCATATCTATCGTTGGACCAATTGGTAAATTAATTACCGACCCAACGGACAGAGCTAAATTGGCTATTTTTAATCAAGAGTTTGCAAATAGAGTTGTATCGTATAATACAAACAATCAACAGGTAAATGATGTATATGTCTTAGCAGGATCAAAATTTTTCAATAACGATCTTGTGGATAAATACAAAAACTTAGATGTTGAACTTGTAAAATTATTGGAATCTTCGATAGGTTCAGATAATCATATTCTGACAAAAGAAGAAAAACAAGATATTTCTGCAAAATTTATGGGACTAGCTTGGGCCTTAATACAAAAATAAATGATAGACTTAAAAAACATTCGTGATATAATATATCAAATTTTCTCTGATAGTGGATATGTGTTCAATAATATGAACATCAAATTTCCACAACCGTTAAACATCAAAGTCACAAAAAAAGACGATACAATATCGTTAGACTTTGTTAATGATTGTCCAAAGATTAGCTGGAAAAGGATCATAACTTTATCGGCCCACGTAAACGGACTGTCTCTTGGTAAAGATGGTGGCACGATAAAATTAAAATATTTACCAGATATCGATTTTTCTTATGATAAAACACAAGAACAATTATTTGGTAATCAGTATGATTTTTCTAGTATCCAACAGGATATTATGAAAGAATATGGAGATGAACAAAGACAAAAACTTGCAAACAGATGCTTGCAATACGGGTCTGAGTGGGCTACAATAGCTAGTCGTAGCAATGCGGCTTTGTCATACACCACACCAAAAGAACAAAGGGTTCTTAAACAACAGTGCAAAGATTTTATACGTGACAACATAGCGAACGAAGAACGTCATGGTTCTGCGATATTAACGTTCGTATTGCTTTATGTACTATTGCCAGTTATACTCAAATTTATAGTTGAGAAGATTTTCAGAAAAATTTTTGAATGATTTTTCTATTCTAATAGAATTAGATAGGGGATAATATATATGCAGGTTCAGAAAAGAGATGGCTCATTTGAAAAGTATAATGTAGAGAAGATACACAAGGTTGTGGAGTGGGCTATAAGCGACATATCCAATGTGTCTTGGTCAGACATAGAAATGAATGCTCATCTTTCTCTCAGAGATGGAATCAATACAAGAGAGATTCATCAAATCCTAATCAAATCTGCAAACGATTTAACATCAAGCTCAAAGCCAAACTATCAGTATGTAGCATCAAGGCTACTAAATATGTCTTTGAGAAAAGATCTTTGGGATAGATATGACAATCCCCCAACATTAAAACAACATCTAGAAAAAAATGTAAAGAATGATGTGTACGACAAAAATATGATCTCCAAATGGTCTGATGAGCAATTAGACATACTCAATGATGTTATAGATCATGATAGAGACTATTTATTTACTTATGCTGGATTGCAGCAACTAATAGATAAGTATCTTGTAAAAAACCGTGCAAGTGGCGAGATTTACGAAACACCACAATTTGCATACATGTGCATTGCATTGGCATTGTTCAATACTGTAGAAGAAGTAAAAAAAGCTTATGAGTGCTTTTCTACATTTAAGATAAACTTGCCCACGCCCATTATGGCTGGCGTAAGAACGAAAATTAAACAATTCGCTAGTTGCGTATTGGTAGATGTTAATGACGATCTAAACTCTATTTTTTCAAGCATACACGCTGTTGGTAAGTATACAGCACGACGAGCCGGTATAGGATTAAATATTGGTCGTATTAGGCCAATTAACGCTAGCATTCGCGGTGGAGAAGTAATACATACAGGTCTTATCCCATACCTAAAGATATTTGAATCGACTGTAAAAGCAACTAGCCAGAACGGTATTCGCGGAGGCTCTGCCACGGTACATATTCCATTTTGGCATTATGAAATAGAAGATGTAATGATGCTAAAGAATAATGCTGGAACAGACGATAATAGAGTACGCAAGTTAGATTACTCTGTACAGTTTAATAAACTATTCTATGAACGTTTAATTAAGAACGAAGACATTACGTTATTTAATCCAGAGGAAACGGGCGGCTTGTATAGTTCTATGAATGATAATGAGGATTTCAAAAAGCTATATGAGAAATATGAAAACAATAGATATGTCAAGATGAAGAAAAAGATTAGTGCTAGAAAATTAGCAGAGATATTTGCAAAAGAAAGATTAGAAACTGGACGTATATATGTAATGAATATTGATAATGCGAATGAGCATGGATCTTGGTTAGTTCCTGTTTACATGAGTAATTTATGTCAAGAAATAATCCATCCAACAGAACCAATATCTTCTATAGATGATCCAGATGGAGAAATAGGTATTTGTATTCTATCAGCACTAAACTTACTTGAGATGGAAGACGATAAAGATATACAGATGGCATGTGCTATGGCTGTTCAAACGTTAGAAAGTGTGATAGATTATCAAGATTATCCAGTTCTTGCTGGAGAAAATTTTACAAAAAATCGTAGATCGCTTGGTATAGGCATAACAAACTTTGCGGCTTATCTAGCAAAGAATAAATTAAAGTATGACGATGCAGACACGCTGAAGCTAGTACATTCCACAATGGAAAAAGTTCAATGGAATTTACTAAATGAATCTTGCAAATTAGCAGAAAAACTTGGACCGTGCAATAAGTTCCAAGACACCAAGTACGCACAAGGTTTGCTACCAATAGATTGGTACAAAAAAACAGTTGACGAACTGGTTAACCCAGAGTATACTATGGATTGGGAAGGTTTGAGAGAAAGAATAAAGACTCACGGGCTAAGACATTCTACCCTAACTGCTATTATGCCATGTGAGTCCTCTAGCGTCATCCAGAACAGCACAAACGGAATAGAACCTGTCAGAAGCCTAGTTTCTTACAAGAAGGCTAAAAACGGCGTTCTCAAGCAGCTAGTACCAAATTACGGCTCTAGAAAAAACTACTATACCCTAGCTTGGGAAATGAAGGATAATAAGGCCATACTGAATATTTGTGCGGTATTACAAAAATTCGTAGACATGAGCATTAGCGTAAATCTTTACTATAACTATGCTCATTATCCTGACGGCAATATACCCTTGAGCATCTTAATTAAAGATCAAATTTATGGTTTTAAGTACGGCATCAAAAATTTTTATTACTGCAATACGCCGGATGGAGATGGTCAGACAGAGAAAGACTCTTGTGCTGGTGGATCATGTGCGATATAAATGAAAAAACCTGCACTGTTTGCGGAGTCATAAAACCGATGACGAAAGAGTTCTTTCATAAGAAACTCAATAATTTTCATAGCCACTGTAAAGAATGCAGAAAAAGTTCTTCGAATGAATTTTATCTGAAAAATAAAATAGCCTTGAATCAAAAAACTAAAGATTATTATATAGAACATAGGGGAAAACTCTTGAGCTATGCTAAGAAATATAGGTCACAAAATATAGAAAAATTACAGACATATGAAAAAACTAGATATAAATCAAAATCTGAAAGACGAAAAATCTTGGGGCAAAAAGACGGGTCAACAAAAATAATACACAATATTAGAGTGTGTATTAATAGATGTATAAAGGATATACAAAAAACATCAAATTCAACAAAATATCTCGGCTGTTCAATAGAAGAATTTAAACAGTATTTAGAATCTAAATTCAATAATGGTATGTCTTGGTCAAATTATGGGAGGCCAAATAAGAAAAATTCCGATGGCTGGCATATAGACCATATAAAACCTCTTGCTTCTTTTGACTTCGAAAATATAAAGGATCAAGATGAGCTAGAGAATAAACTACACTTAGCATGGCATTACACAAATCTACAACCACTTTGGGGTTTGGATAACATTAGAAAAGGTTCTAAAAGTGAAAACAATTTTGAATAAAAACAACGTTGATTATTTAGCCCAACCATTGTTCTTGGGCGAAGATCTTTCTCTACAGAGATATGATAAATTCAAGTATCCTGTATTTTTTGATCTATATAAGAAGCAACTAGAATTCTTCTGGAGACCGGAAGAAATAGAGCTTAAAAAAGATAGAAACGATTTCAAGAATGACGATATAATGTCAGCCAATGAGCGTTTCATCTTTACATCAAATCTAAAATACCAAACCATGATGGATAGCGTCATTTGCCGTGGGGTTCCAACGCTTACTGAGTATGTTTCTAATCCAGAATTAGAAGCTTGCATGAATGTTTGGCAATTCTTTGAGCAAATTCATAGCTATAGCTACACATACATCATTAAAAATGTATACAATAATCCTAGTGAAATTTTAGATAGCTGCTTAACAGACAAAGAAATTCTTAAAAGAGCTAATGTAGCTATCAAAGAATACAACGCTTTAAGAGAAATAGGAAATTCCGGCAAGCTAAAAGATATAAAAAAGCAGATATACCTAACTCTTGTAAGCGTCAATATTTTAGAGGCTGTTAGATTCTATGTATCATTTATATGTGCTTTTGCTTTTGCAGAAAACAAAAAAATGATAGGTAATGCTGACATTATTAAATTGATTAAACGTGATGAGGCTTTACACCTTTATAACACTCAAGAAATTATTAAAATTCTTCGTAATAATCCAGACGAAGGCTTTACAAAAATAGCAGAAGAGTGTGAAGAAGAAGCTGTGTCTATGTTTGAGTCAGCGTCTAACGAAGAAAAGGCTTGGTCAGAATATTTATTCAAGGATGGATCTATTATAGGATTGAATGAAAAGGTTATGTCGCAATACATTGATTGGTTATGCATGAGCAGAAGAAAAACCATAGGTCTTCCATACGATAAAGGCTGCAAGAATCCAATATCTGGATGGACCGATCCTTGGATGAATAGCGAGTCTGTACAAGTTGCACCGCAAGAACATGAAATAACATCGTATAAAATTGGTGCTAGTAAAAATGATTTAGAAGAAATAGACTTAGGGGGTTTAGATATATGATTGTTGATGATTTTTTTGATTATGATATAATAAGGATTCAACTTCTTGATTCTATGGCAAAAACTCCAACGAGAGCAAATACTAATGATGCTGGCTGGGATCTATATTCCGCCATCGACACCATAGTACCATCAAAACAACGCAAGACTGTCAGAACTGGGATAGCAATACAAATGCCAGAACAATTTGCTGGTTTAATTTGGCCTAGATCGGGCCTATCTGTTAAACACGGCATAGATATTTTAGCTGGAGTAGTGGATAGCGGTTATAGAGGAGAGATAATGGTGTGCTTATACAACACTTCGGAAGAAAATGTTAGTATATCTACCGGGGATAGAATCGCTCAGATTATATTCCAAGAGGTTCCTCGCGTCACTATGGAGGTCCATGAAACGTTAGGTTCCTCGCAACGAGGAGATAAAGGCTTTGGTAGCTCTGGAATCTAAATACCATTTTTCCAGTTAATGTGTATAATAGTATATAATATACTAACACAGTATGGAGATGAATATGTTATCTAAAGTCACAATAAATGAAGAATTGACATTTGCAACATTTGGATATAATATTTCAGATTTACCTAATGGATCTCACTCAAAGATTGTTGTAACATGCGATAACTGTCACACAAACGTTCATAGAGAACGAAGAAACGCAAATGCTAATCATAAATGTCCAATAATAGATGGAAATACAAAGAGATGTTATAAGTGTGAACAATGGAAAGACTTAAGTTTTTTCAATAAAAGTCGAAAAATGTCTGGAGGCGTTTCCAAGCTATGTAAAGAATGTTACAATAAAGAACAAGCTGTTATAAAATGTTCCAGATCCAGATCACTTAGATTTAAACATGCTATTGAAAATGGTGATATTGAGTTTTATATTAAAAGACGCATTGGCACAATTAAATCTAGAGCAGAAAAAAATGGTATAAATTTTGATCTAGATTCTGAATATCTAATCAATCTATGGAATAGCCAAAGTGGGCGATGTTTTTATTCCAATATACCTATGAACAATTCTATGAAACAAGATGGATTTCAATCGTGGGATGGTCCGTCTTTGGACAGAATCGAACCGATAAATGGATATGTGAAGGGGAATGTTGTATGGTGTGCTTTCGGGATCAATTCCTTCAAACAGTCACTAAATTTACAGTCGTTTGAGGACGCAATAAGATCTATAGACTGGTGGTATAAAAACAAAACCCCTCCGTATAATGGAGAACCATATGGCAATTCAACAGAGCGATTCGAACAACCCATATTCTCGCAAAAATAAAAAGAAAAAAGTAAAAGAAAACAACGTATTAGTAGCCAAAACAGAAAATCAAAAAACCTATATTAGATCAATAATTGAGAATGATATTACGTTCTGTACAGGACCGTCTGGAACTGGCAAATCTTTTATAGTTGCTGGCATAGCTTCCGAACATTTGGAAAAAGATAAGATTGAGAGTATAATAGTAACGAGGCCACTTGTTTGCACCGGCAGAGACATCGGCTCTTTACCCGGAGAATTAAACGATAAGATAAAGCCATACCTCCAGCCAATGGAAGAAAATCTAAAGTACTTCCTTGGAAGAGATAAATTTGGTTTATATTATAACACCAGAAGAATAAGATTTGAACCACTTGAAACAATGCGTGGGTCAACTTTTCATAATGCGTATATGATATTGGATGAGGCTCAAAACTGTACATTTGAACAAATAAAAATGTTCTTAACAAGAATGGGCGAAAACTCAAAAGTAATTATCAATGGTGACACAAAGCAAACGGATCTCTATAGAGATAGCGGATTGTCTTATTGTCTTGAAAAATTAAATAATATCAATGGCGTTGGATTGTGCAAACTTGAATACAGTGATATTCAAAGAAATGGTATATTAGGAGCGATTTTACACGCGTTAGAGGAATAGAATGCCAACTTATGATTATAAGTGTGATAGTTGTGAAAATGAGCTAAACGATGTATATCAGTCATTTAGCGAAGAAGCATTAACCAAATGCCCATCATGTAGTCAAGAGTCGCTCGTTAGAGTAATATATGGTGGGCTTGGAACATTTGTAAAAGAAGCCAAAACTATTGGACAATTGGCTGATAAAAACTGGAAGAATATGGGGCATTATAAAAGATCAGAAGTAGAAAGTGATATGAAACAAAAAGCACAAGATTCAGAATCCCCATTATCATCTCTAGGTAAAGCATCACGCAAACAGATAAATAAAATGACCCCGGAACAAAAAAAGAAATACATCATTACTGGTGAAACATGAAATTTATAGACTCTCACGATCAAAAAATTACCAAAGAAACAACAGAAGCGTTTTTTAATATTCGCGGAGAAATGACAGATGGAAAACAAGAAAAAGTATATTCAAAGTCACTAAGTATAAACTTAGGTAATGGCAAAATTCAAAACAAGTACTTTGTTAGAATATTTAACAGTGTGCCACTAGATCCATTTGGTCCAGAAGCTGGTAGAGAAATTTGGAATAGAACAGAATTAAAACCAGTGTCAGGCACAACATTTGAGAACTATAACAATTATCTTTTAACCAGAAATAGAATATTTTTGACTAAAACTAATAGGAGCTATATAGATGGCTAGTAAAAGAGGACCGTTGAGTAAGGCTGAATTATTTTATGTTGCAGAACACGCAAAGACCGGAAAAGACATAGACGAAATCGCTTCCGATCTAGATAGACCAGTTAAGTCTATAGAAAAGTGTTACACAAAAGCACAAAAAGAAAATGCTCCAAAGCAATTAACCGCTGGAGAACAATTTGCTAAACATAAAGGCTCTGTGGTTATGACAGAAAATGCATCAACACTAGGTGATGCCTCAAGAAAAGCAAGAGTTCCAGCAAGCAAACAAAATTGCGTAACAGTTGTAAGAAAAGAAGAATAATGTCGCTCATATCATCATACGAAGCATGGCTTCAAGAATATAGAAAAGACAAGTATAATATTTGGATAAGAGCAATCTTATCTAATAACAACGAATACTATCTAACAACCTACAAGGATTGGTTCGAAATAAAAAATATTTGCGAATCTCAAAAATTGAATGTTAACAAAATCGGTCTACAGTATAGGTCGCACTCTATAGAGGTTGACACGACCGATTGCGATGGTGTATACTTGGTTAAATCTCTTGTTGGGGTAATGGGAGAAAACACAAGACACAGTTTTACTATCGGTAAAATACATGGCGATAAGGTTAAGAAACAAATTTGGATTACTCCAGAATTAATTGAAGATTCTTCTAATGAGGATGGTATAGAGGAATGTTTTGCTGAAGCGGTTATATATCACAATGACAAATCGACCAGAACTATTTAATCAAAACTATCAAAAGCAATGGTCTGAAACACATAAGTATAAACATATTCACACGGGTGAGTATTGTACATTTGAAGCTTATGTTGCAGAATTTATTGTGATAAGAAGATCAGAAAAGCTTAATCTAGGTAAGCCTTCGTACAAATTTTGGACAAAGGGCGATCCACTGCATTGGCTTTGGAAGAAACAATATGGTGCGGCTGTTCAATTAAAAAAGAAATACAGCGAAGAAGCTATTCTATCCGCCATCAAATCCAAAGATTTCGATAGTCTGCTAGTTATTGGAATCCAAAATGGTAGAGGCTATAAAGTTAATCCATTAGCAGAAAAAGTAATAGCAAAACACCAAAAGCTTATAGATGATAAGTCAAACAAAGTAGAGATAAATCTTGACGTTGAACAAGAAGTCAAGCATGTTGAAACAAGATCGACTCAAGGGTATAATACAAAAAAGACATCGATGAACCAACTGAGGAAACTATGAGTAAAGTAAAAAAGGTTGCAAAATTTTCGGAAGATAGCGTTAGTAGCTCTATTGTATCAAAATATGGCGATGTTGTGCGTAGCGGAACAGAAGTTTTAGCAAACATAAACAATCTAGAAGTGATTGGTATATCTCCAGCCTTAGATATAGCTCTTGGTGGCGGTCTTAGGGAGGGTTCTGTTGTTGTAATGACGGGCGACCCAAAGAGTGGAAAAACCACAACTGCCCTACACTTTGCTTCCAAGTGTCAACAAAAGAACAAGCGTGTTATTTATGTCAATACCGAAGGTAGACTATCTAAGCAAAACTTTGATGGCATTAAGGGTCTACAACCAGATAACATATTGATTATTGAGTCTACCGATGAGCGTGTATTATCGGCAGAAGACTTTTTGAATATCATAGAATACTATATCAATAATGATCCCGGTTGTTTGATCATAGCAGATTCTCTATCTAATATGGTTCCAGCATGTGAGTTAGAGGGCGAGGTTAGAACTGGTGTTCGTAATGCTCTACCAAGACTTCTCTCCATGTTTTTTAAGAGAATTAGTGGAACGTTGATGAAGAACAAGACTATTCTTATTTGTATTACGCACAATATTGCTAATACTGGCGGATCTCCATATGCTCCACAAAAAATGGCCGATTGTGGAAACATGTTACAATATCAAGCTGGTACGAACATGATCATTACACACAGGGGAAAGTGGCAGATACCAAAAGATACGGGACAGCACGTTGGTCAAATAGCCAATTGGTCTATTAAAACATCTAACGCTGGCGGAAGACCAAACAGCACCGCAGAAGGATGGATAAGGTATGGAATTGGTGTTGATGAAGTTCAAGAGGTTATTCATATAGCTTGCGAATTTAGACTGATCAAATCCGCTGGAGCTTGGTATACTATACAATGTGCTGTAGATGAGCCTACTCATCCAGATATTGCCAAGATGCTTGACGATAACAAGATAGGTAAGACTCCAGATGACATAGAAAGATTCTTTAAATTTCAAGGCGTAAATAACGTCGCTGACTTCTTAAATAGTAATCCAATTGTATCAGATTTTATCTACAAAAAGATAAGGGAGTTGCATTGAAAGTAACCGGAATCAATGGCAAAGAGTATGTATGGAATCTTTCTGGTTATGATGTATTCAATAACGATCAAAGAAAAAGATCAAAGTATCATATCAGAGCTAGAAATTTATTAAAGGAAATCTATAATAGTTATAGAATATTGGAAGAAGTTAAGCTTCCGGGAAGCACAGCATTAAACAGAAAATCCGTGTTGTATCTTGACTTTTACATCCCGTCCATTAGACTAGGAGTAGAAGTTCATGGAGAACAGCACTATGAATATAATGCTTTTTTTCATAAGAGTAAAGCAGACTTCTTAAAGGGCAGAGCCAGAGATGACGATAAAATAGCTTGGTGTGAGTTGAATGAGATTGATCTTATAACCTTAAAATATTCAGAAAGTGATGATGAGTGGAGACAAAGAATTAAAAGCGTCTGAGAAACTATCAGAACACCTAGAAGCAATCAATAACTACATAAATAGTAGCAATACCAAATTCTCATCATTTCGTGAGGAATATTTGCTAGTTTCCGATTTGTCATCCGATCAGCTTAAGAAATTAACCCAACAAGATTTATTCGATGCTGCTTATTTAATGTATGGGTATGCAACGTATATTCAAGACGAAATCAATAAGAATAAGGTTGCTTTAAGCTGGTGTCATGACCAGATGGAAAAGCTTATTGTAAAACATACGCAAGAATTCAATCAGTATACAAAACACGAATCTAAGAAACATATTTTGGCTCAATCTAATTCTTATGCAGCATCTTTGGAAAATATGAGGGAAATAGCAGAGGCTAGGCTACAGGCATTAGATGGTAAAGTTTATGAACTAAAAAGAAAAGCTGACATTTTGCTAGAGAAAGGTAAGAGAACATGAGTATGAAAGATTTTATCGACACCTTAAATGATAGCCAAAAGAAGGCTTTGTTAGAAGCACTTATGCAAAATGGCGAAACAACATTAAAGGATATTCCAGAAGAAGTAAAACAAGAAACTAAAAATCAAATCACAGAAGATTTTAGGGTTAGTTCCATAAAAGGTAATAAAAACAATAAGAGGAGAGAACCGGTGAAGGCCAGAAAGAATGAGTGGGTTGACGAGGGCGAAGATAGACATATTGAAACAAAATATGGGGCTAGAACGCCACGAAGCAGAGAGCCAAACAAGAAGATGGATGTTGAATGTAGTGTGTGTGGAAGATCTTTTAAAACCGATCCCAAATATGTATATGGGGAATATCATCGTTGCAGTAGGTGCATAGGTCGATAATATGGAAAAACTATCTGATATTGGGTCCGAAAGAGCAGTACTTGCTGGATTGTTGCAGCACGGTATAGACGGTTACGTATCTATATCGGATTTTATTACTATTGATAGCTTTGGTCATCATAATAACCAAGTTATATTTAGATGCATAGAAGAAATAGTAAAAAACGATCAAAAGGTTGATATACCATCCATACTCTCTATTGCATCAAGGCTCAATCTTTCGGAAGCGATAAATACACCGCAAGAAATAAAATACATAAAATCTCTTTTTGATTTCCCAGTTGAGAAAGACAATGTTTTCAATTTTGGTTTGCAGATCAAGAAGTTTGAGTTTGCTCGCAAGATAAAAAAACTCACAGAGAAAATACATAAAGATATAGATGGCATCTCTGGATCAGAGTCTATTAATGACATTATACAAATACTAGAAAATCCGGTAACAGACTTTCTAAGAGAAGACGATGGCGGCGATGTTCCAGAGAAAATCGGTAAGGGCATAGAACAATATGTCGATTTTCTTAAGGATAATAAGTGCGACATCATAGGAATTCCCACGGGCTTCAATAAATATGACGAAGCAATTGGTGGTGGTTTGCGTCGTAAATGCGTGGATCTTGTGTCAGCAAGACCAAAAGTTGGTAAATCAGTGTTTGCTGATAATGTGGCTCTCAACGTTGCTCTTAAAAATATTCCAGTATTGATGCTGGATACGGAGATGAGTAAAGAAGACCATCTAAATCGTTTGCTATCAAACATAAGCGGTGTTCCCATTAATGAAATAGCAACCGGTAAATTTGTTGACGATGAAGACAAATATCAAAAGATAATGGATGCTGTTAAGCAATTAGAGTCTATACCATACAGTTATGTTAGCGTTGCCGGTCGCCCATTTGACCAAATACTTAATTTGATCAAGCGATGGGTTGTACAAGAAGTTAGGATGGACGATCAAGGAAGAACAAATAACTGTGTGATTATTTATGACTATCTCAAGCTAATGTCCTCAAGCTCTATAACAAATAATATACAGGAATACCAAGCGTTAGGTTTTCAAATCACATCTTTACATAACTTGTGTGTTAAGCTAGATATTCCATGTTTGTCTTTCGTGCAGCTAAATCGTGATGGTATAACTAAGGAAAGTACGGATGCTGTTTCTGGCTCAGATAGATTAATTTGGCTATGTACATCTTTCAGTATCTTTAAGATTAAATCCCCAGAAGAATTAGCAGAAGACGGTCCCAATGCTGGTAATAGAAAACTTGTGCCAATTGTTTCAAGGCATGGTGGCGGATTAGATGACGGCGACTACATAAATATGGTTATGCAGGGTTCACACGCAAAGCTAAAAGAGCTTAAGACCAGAAATGAATTTAAGAATCAACCAGTGGGTGATACTGGATTGGTTAATGACGAAGGAATTGTAAAGGTAAGAATACAAGACGCAATAAACAATGAACTTGTTACAGATTAAAAAAGTACTGAACAATAGAATAGAAGATGTTCTTTCAAAGCTTGGTATCAAGTATGAAGTTTTTGGAGATAACATCTACTCCACTTGCCCAGTACATGAATCAAGTGATAATCCAAGAGCGTTCTCATTTTCTAAGAATAGAGGCATATGGAAATGCTGGACTAGAGAATGTCAGAATAATCATAAGAATGATATATTTGGACTAATATCTGGTGCTTTATCGAACGAGAAAGGCGAAGACGTTGGTTTTGGCGATGTTTTGGGATGGATCAGAAAAGAGTTCAATCTTAATATTGATGAGCAAAATGCCGCAACGACAATAGAGCCTCAAGAAGAAAAAAGCGATTTTGAGGAGCTTATAGATCTTTTGAAAGAAACGGCAACGAAACCCACAATAAACAGCGTTGATGTAGAATTATCTCTTGATATACCATCAAAATACTTCTTAAATCGTGGATTCAAGAAAAAAACTCTAGAACATTTTGGCGTTGGCGATTGTTTAGACAAGACATGTAAGCTATATGACAGGTCGGTTATCCCTATTCATAGTGAGTGTGGACAGATCATAGGATACATTGGTAGATCAATAAAAGAGTATAAGATACCCAAGTTTCTTATTTATCCCAAAGGGTTCGACAAACGATTCCATTTTTACAACATACATAGAGCATTACCATACATACATCAGTCCAATTCTGTTTTTATAGTAGAAGGACAGGGAGATTTATGGAAATTGTATGAGGCTGGAATATATAACGCGGTTGGAATATTTGGTAAGACTTTAACCAAAGAGCAACAATCCAAGTTGCAACAACTGCCTCTGACTCATATAATTATTTTAACGGACAACGATCAAGCTGGACGAGAATCCAAGATACAGCTACAAAGACAATTGGGAAGATTCTATAAGCTTAGTTTCCCAAAATTAAATCATAAAGACATTGGCGAAATGTCTATTGAGCAAATCAAGAAGAATGTATTATCACAAATAAGGGGTTAATATGAAGATCGTAGGCATATCTGGTAGAAAACAGGCTGGTAAAAATACTGTTGCTAACTACATAAATGGTGTGGTTCTTGCAAATAGGGGAATGATATCAGACTTTTTTATTGAGCAAGATGGATCTTTGGCTGTATCAACAAAAGATAATTCTGGCAAAGTTGGCTATGGTATATTTGACGTTACCAGAAAAGATCAAGTATTTGTAGAGTATGCTGAAAAAGAACTATGGCCCTACATAAAAGTTTATCACTTTGCAGACCCACTAAAGGATTTGGCTATAAATCTATTTGGTCTAGATTCAAAGCTGGTATATGGATCCAATGATGATAAGAATCAGAAGACACCTTTTATTTGGTCTGATCTTCCCGGTGGAAATGCCAGCGAAGAAAACCTAACTATACGAGAATTTTTAGAGTATTTTGGAACATCGATTATTCGAAAAATAAAATCTGACGCTTGGGCAGAATACACACTTAAAAATATATTATCCGATAATTCTGAAATAGCGATCATACCAGATGTTAGATTTCCCAATGAAGTAGACGCAATAAAGAAAGCCGGTGGAAAAGTCATAAGATTAACAAGAGATATATTCAATAGTGATTTTGAAGCAGAATCTGCTCTAGATAAAAAGAATTATGATTGGAACAACTTCGATCTCGTTATAGATAATTCTAATCTGGATCTCAATCAGTTGTTCGAAACATTAAAAATATATTCTCATCTTTGGAGCTAATATGCTAGTAACATACATAAGATCATCTAGTTATAATAATTATGCATACTGCCAAATGCAGTACTTTATTACATACGTACTTGGTCATCAATCAGATAGTGGTAAAAAGGCAGAGCTTGGAACCATAGTCCATAAAGTGATGGAAGTCTTAGCAAAACTAAAGAAGTTCGCACAAGATAATCCTAAAAAACTAAAACTATGTATTCAAGACGAGGCTGTTGGTGAGATTAATATCAAAAAATCAGAACTGTATACAGCTAAGTTCATAGACGAGCTTTTGCAGAAAAGTTACAATTTTTATACATCCGAATCAAAAAACAGTTTCTCCAAAGCTGATCAAAATGATTGTTTGAAACTCGTTTGGGACACTCTATCATATAATGATGGTCAGTTTGATCCAAGGTATAGAAAGATAGTTGCAGCAGAGCCACATTTCGATATACCGATAGATGAAGATTGGGCGTTTTATGAATATGAAGTAAATGGTAAGATGATTAAAGGTCAGTTAGCAATCAAGGGTACTATAGACTTAGTTACAGAGTCTTCTGATGGTATTATAGAAGTAATCGATTGGAAAACTGGCAGAAGGCTTGATTGGGCTACGGGCGAGGAAAAAACATATGAAAAGTTATGTTCAGATCCACAGCTTTTGCTATACAACTATGCAATATCAAAATTATTTCCAGAATACAAACAGTCTATAATGAGCATTTTCTTTATTAAGGATGGTGGACCATTTTCTATGTGTTTTGACAAAGCAGATGAGTCTAGATTCCTAAATATGCTAAAAGAGAGGTTCAAAGACATACAGAAAAATAATACTCCAAAACCAATATCAGAAGATAGACAGGGCTGGAAATGCACTAAATTGTGCCATTATTGCAAGAATAACTGGCCGGGAACAGACACCAATATGTGTATACATATAGAGAACGTACTTAAAACCAAGGGTATGGATGAAGCTATAAAACAATGCACCAAACCCGGATTTGATATAGGCTTTTATTCTGCACCGGGTTAAACATGAAAAAATTGACAATAGGCATGGCGACTTATGATGATTATGATGGAGTATTTTTCTCCATACAATCATTGAGAATGTATCACCCAATATGTGCGGATAAAGATGCTGTTGAGTTTATAGTATTAGATAGCAATCCAGATGGACAACATGGTAAAGAGTGCAAAAAGTTTGTAGAAAATGCTGTACGTGGAAAATACATACCATATAAAAAGAGACAGTCATCTTTCAATAAGTATGATATTGTGGAGTATTCTGACGGGGAGTATGTACTTATAATAGATTGCCATGTTCTTATTCAAGATAATGGTATCAATAATCTCTTATCCTATTTTGAGCATCATTACCCGTGCAAAGACTTAGTTCAAGGTCCATTGTGGTATGATGATTTAAAGCATTATTCTACGCACTTTGATCCAGTTTGGCGTGGAGATATGTATGGAATATGGGCTACAGACGCCCAATCTTACAATGCATGTAAGCCTTTTGAAATTCCAATGCAGGGAATGGGTTTGTTATCTTTTAAAAAATCTGCTTGGAAGGGCATAAATACAAATTTTAAAGGATTCGGTGGAGAAGAGGGCTATATAGCAGAAAAATTTAGACAATGGGGTGGTAAAAATATATGCTTGCCACAATTGAAATGGAATCATAGATTTAGTCGCCCAAATGGCGTAAAGTATCGACTAGTATTAGAAGATAGAATCTGGAACTATTTTATTGGGTGGATGGAAATAACACAAGATCCAAATCACCAAATGATACAAGATATAAAGAATCATTTTCAAAGTAGAATTCCAGAATGGAGTATGAACAATATATTCGAAGAAGCTAAGACATTAATCTTTAACAGTGGAGAACATCATGCCAATTCCTAATAGACGAAAAGATGAACAAAAGGACGCTTTCGTATCCCGCTGCATGGGTAATGAAACAATGAAAAAGGATTATCCAGATCAAAAGCAAAGAGTTGCTATATGTATTGGTCAAGCCACGGCAGATTGTGATTGTGTAGAATCTGCTGATTTTGAATTACAAATGGAAGCTGGCTACGCCGAAGAACTAACAGAAGACAATTTTTATGTTCCTTCTGAAGCAGAGTACGAGGATTTTGGCGAAGAAACAGAAGAGTGGGACGTTGCTGGTGAGAAGCCGGGACTATGGGATAATATTAGAAAGAAAAGAGAACGCGAAGGTAAGAATTATAAGCCAGCCAAGCCGGGAGATCCAGACAGACCAAGTAAAGAAGCTTGGAAAAAAGCTCAGTCTGATGATGGCGATGAAATGGCATTAGAACAAATCCAAAAAATGCATGATCAGTTGATGGAAATCATAATGAGATTAAAGGGAATGTCTTTGTCTGTAGAATTCCAAGATTGGACAAAGGACATGATTTCTAAAGCCGAAATATACATTCAGAATGTTTATGACTTTGTAAAGTACTACGAACCCGGTAAGTATGAAGACGAATATACTCCAGAAGAAGTTGAAGAGCCATCAGAATTAGAGATAGAAGAGCCTGAGTCTGATGCTGGCTTCAAATACGAAGATCCAAAAACTGGAGAAGTATATAATTATAAACGTCAAGGAATTTACGAAAAAGATGGTAGGCGATTAACATATGTTGGTGAAGCTTCTGAATATCAAGGACGTAAGGTAACGCTCAATAAACCATTTAGAACTTCTGATGGTCCTAAGAAGTTCGCCGTATATGTTAAGAATGAGAGTGGCAATGTTGTTATAGTAAGATTTGGTGACCCAAATATGAAAATCAAAAAGAACATTCCAGAAAGAAGAAAGAGCTTTAGGGCTAGACACAACTGCGATAATCCCGGCCCAAAATGGAAGGCTCGTTATTGGGCTTGTAAATCTTGGTAAATTACTTTTAATGGAGAAAACAATGTTACATAAATCAATGAATAAACTAATTGAACAAATGGGTCTAGACAACTTTTTATCATTACAGGTGTAATATGGTAGACAGAACAAAAGAATTATTTGAACAAGTTAAAGCTCGCATAGAGTGTCCACAAGCAACACAAGATATTAGTCTAAATCTAGCTAATAGAAAAATTTGTGTAGATAAGGCAAACTATGGACCAGCAAATCCAGATTTATCTAATGATGATTTTTGGCAAGCGAAAGCAGACTTGTTTAAAACTTCGTTAGAAGAAGCTAAAACAATGCGGTGTTCAAACTGCGCCGCATTTGTAATCAAAGAAAAAATGATAGAATGTATAGAAAAGGGAATAGCATCCACATTAATAGATGAAGAGATAATATCTAAAGAAATTGTTAGTGAAGCAAATCTTGGATATTGTGAATTATTTGATTTCAAATGTGCTGGATCAAGAACTTGTGATGCTTGGATAACTGGCGGTCCATTAACTGACACGGAGACTAATAATGAATAAAATTAATCAAGATGTAGAAGATTTATACGCCTATCAAAAAACTTACAAAGGTAAGAAACGCAATGAACTAAAGGATAGTGATTTTCTTTTTCCAGAAGATAGATCATTTCCCATAGTAACTCCACAAGATGTAAAAGATGCTATTAGTAATTTTGGACGCATGAAAGGCAATATGAGTTACGAAGCATTTCTAAAAAAGCTTTATAACAAGTGCAAAAGCAAGGGTCCAGAGTTTGTTGCCGCTTTACCAAAGGCTAGTAAAGAACAACTTGGATTAAATGGTTGATAGTATAGAGAACACTGGTGGGTGACACTGCCCACCATTGTTTTCTTGGCTTAACGTTGATATAATAGATTGATTGAGTTCTAGTTGCGAGGAAAATATATGTCTTGGTTTCCATTGAAAAATTTTACACATTATAGTCTATTGCGTGGTTTTTCTAAGCCAGAAGAGCTTGCTGCTAAGTGCAAGGACAACGGATATGTAGCTTGTGGTATTTGCGATTATAAGACAATATCTGGAGCTGTATCGTTTTATCAAGCATGTAAAAAGGTTGGCATCAAGCCAATCATAGGATGCTCATTTGATAATTTTACTCTTTTTGCAAAGAATAAGAGTGGTTGGAACGATCTAATTTCTTTAGTTTCGTCTTTGGATGAAAATGGAGAACTTGCAAAAGATTTTTTGGATAAAACCTTGTCTAGAAATAATTTGATCAAACTTAGTTCTTCATCATCAAAAGATATTCCACACAGTTATTATGCAGAAAAGAAAGACGCTAAACTGCATAGAATTTTATTGTGTTCAGACATGAAGACAACGCTAACTAAGATTCAAAAAACAATAAAACCAGATCGTCTTGGCGGTGTAAGCGTAGATTCAAAATATCCTCAAGAACATATGGATAAGCTTGTGTACTTTATGCAAGATAACTTTTATGTTTTAAACAAAGACGAGTCTAAGAACTTAAATACAGCAGAACTAGAATCAATATATAACCAATGCGAAGACTATAATATCTTGAGTAAACCGATTCTTCCAAAGTTTCAATGTCCTAACAATCAGTCAGAAGAAGAATATCTAAAAGAACTATGCAGAGAAGGATGGAGAACACTCTTAATATCGCAGGATAAAGTATCGACAGAAGAAGATAAGCAAAAATACCTAGATAGATTCAAAGAAGAGTTTGATATTATTAAGAGTGCTAATCTATTCGGATATTTCTTGATAGTTCAAGACATTATCAAATATGTAAATGATATGGGTTGGTTGTCTGGACCGGGAAGAGGAAGTGCTGCGGGATGTCTAATCTCATATCTTATTGGTGTTACTAAGATAGATCCTCTAGAATATGATTTACTATTTGCAAGATTCTACAACGCTGGAAGAAATACACAAGATCATATATCGCTACCAGATATAGATATGGACGTTCCGGGTAACAAAAGGGATGAAGTTATAGCCTATTTAAAAAATAAGTATGGAAAAGATCATGTTAGTCAAATGATCACATTTGGTAGATTGCAAGGAAGAAGTGCTATCAAGGAAGTATTGAGAATACATGAAGCCTGTTCTTTTGCAGAAATGAATGCTATAACTAAATCAATACCTAATGAAGCAGAAATTTCTGACCAGTTGGCAGACATGGAAGATGACGAAAGATCTATCATACGCTGGGCGTTAATCAACAATGCTGATGAGTTAAGAGATTTTTGTTATATTAATGACGATGGAAGACTAGATGGTGAGTATGCTGAATACTTTCAACAAGCAATAGATATAGAGGGTACTTTTAAAACCCAAGGAAAACACGCTGCTGGTATTGTTATTTCAGCAAATAAATTAAGTAATGTATGTCCAATGGTGAATCAAAGGGGATCGGGCGAAAAGATAGCCGGATTAGAAATGTCAGATTTAGAGGCTCTTGGTCATGTGAAATTTGATATTCTAGGAATCAATTTGCTTGATAAAATTATGTATATCAAAGATAAACAACATATTAACCAGTTTTAAAATATTTCCGTGTATAAGACATTGAGACAGGTCTTAAACAAGGAGAATAAAATGACACTAAAAAGAAACGATAAGGGAAGATTCTTACCGGATAAAAAATTTGCACAAGACTTAGACCATACATATATAATAGAACAATATAAGAATGGTAAAAGCCCAAGAGCGATAGCAATAGAGTTGAATTCATACCCAAAGAAAATTCAGAAGATATTAAAATCTAATGGCGTAAAATTTAGAAAAAAGAAATGTTATCTTAGTGGGGAAGAAAATCCTAAATATACGGGACACAAAGAGATGCAGGGGGCTTTTTTATCTTCTATTAAGGCTGGAGCAAGAAAAAGGAAAATTGATTACCATGTAACCAATGAATATATATGGGAATTATTTTTAAGTCAAGATAGAAAATGTAAATACACAGGATTACTTTTGTTCTTCTCAAGAAACAATCTAGAACATAGAATGGGACAGGCTAACGCATCGCTAGACAGAATTGATCCGTCGCTACCTTATATAGAGGGAAATGTTCAATGGGTGCATAAAAGAGTTAATATTATGAAGGGAAATATGGGCGAGAGAGAGTTTTTAGATTTTTGCGAGGCCATTGTATTGCAAAATCAAAAATCAGATATATATCAAACATTAACACATTTGGATAGAAAGATAGGATAAACAATATGGCTACAAGAGATTTTGTCGTGTTCGATTTTGAAACGGGATCACGCAATCCACACAAGACTCAACCAACGCAGATCGCAGCATTGGCATTAGATGGAAGAAACTTTTCTGTCAAGGGTCAATTTAACAGTGAGATACAGCCAATCTTTGATGAAGAAAAGGCTATAGCCGCTGGTTTAGATCCAGTAGAGGACGAAGCATTAAAGATCACCAACAAAACTAGAGAATCTCTTGAAAAAGCACCGGCACTAAAGTCTGTGTGGGATAAATTTTCTAAATTTGTTTTACAGTATAATTGGAAGGGCGATGCATTTTTTAATCCGATCCCAGTTGGTTTTAACATTATATCATTCGATATGATAATTATAAACAGACTATGTGAACAATTTGGTCCTTGGGATAAGGATCGTCGGCAGCAAAAACTATTCAGTAAAGTTTATAAGTTCGATATAATGGATAATATTTTTGCTTGGACAGAAAGCGATCCATCTGTAAAATCTATAAGCATGGATGCATTAAGGGAAAGAATGGGACTTAGTAAAGAAAATGCTCACGACGCATTGCAAGACGTAAAAGACGAAGCTAACATATTCATTAAGCTCATGAAAACTCATAGAGCTATCTACCAAAACATGAATTTTGATAAAGCTTTTGCTAACGGCGGCTTGTATGTCAAATAAAAAGTGCAATAAATGTAAACAAGATTTGCCAATTTCTGAGTTTAGTAAACATAGTGCTAGTAATTATCTCAGACCAGAGTGCAAAAGATGCAACAATTTATTGAGCAAACAAAGAAAAGAACTACGAAAAGAACACGGTAATCCACCAGAAAATTATAAGTGTCCCATATGTAATAGGAATGAAGAACAAATATCATCTGGTGGAGGTAATAAAAGCACAAGATGGGTATTAGATCATAATCATGATACTAATAAATTCAGAGGATGGTTGTGCCACAATTGCAACATGGGAATAGGTGCGTTTAAGGACAATAGAGTAATATTGCAGAAGGCTATTGAGTATTTACAAAATGATGAACTATAATGATAAGTTAACTTGGCAATTATTTGCAGAAGGAAAAACCAAGGGCATCTTTCAGCTTGAAAGTAATCTAGGCAAATCTTGGGCTAAGAAATTAGCACCAACAAACATAGAAGAATTGTCTGCTCTTATTGCTATCATTAGGCCGGGAACATTGAAGGCATATGTTGACGGCAAAAGCATGACACAGCACTATGTTGATAGAAAACATGGTCGGGAAGAAGTTACTTATTTACATCCAGCATTAGAAGAAATATTGAAGTCAACCTATGGCGTTCTTGTGTATCAAGAACAGTCCATGCGTATTGCCCAAAAGATCGCTGGTTTCAATCTACAAGAGGCTGACGTTCTTCGTAAGGCCATTGGAAAGAAAAAGGCTGATCTCATGAACGAGGTCAAGAAATCATTTATAGCGGGTGCTGAACGCGTTGGAACAGTATCTAAAGAAGAAGCGGAACAGATATTCGGATGGATAGAAAAGTCATCTAGATATGCATTCAATAAGTCTCACAGCGTGTCGTATGCTGTATGTTCATACTGGAGTGCATATTATAAAGCTCATAATACTAAAGAATTCTTCTTGTCTTATTTGTATTATGCAAACGAGAAGCAAGATCCACACCAAGAAATTTATGAACTAATATCAGAAGCAAAGCTATTTGATATTAAGGTCAAAACCCCAAGCATAGTAAATTATCACGATAAATTCAATATCAAAAATGATACAATTTACTTTGGTATAAAAGATATCAAATCATTAACTGGTAAAACCGGTGATAGCTTTGTGGAGAGCCTTGAAATAGTCAAGAAGGATTTGAATAAAAAAACAAAAGAGTTGACTTGGGTAGAAATACTATTATTTCTAAGTCCAAGCGTAAATTCTGCATCATTTAAAGCTTTAGCATCTATAGGGTTTTTCCGTGGATTCAAAGATAGCATTTCAAGAAATAAAGCCTTGTATGATTATGAGATCTTCAAATCTTTAACAAAATCAGAACATACTTGGTTAGTAAATAATTACAAGCAAAAACAGTGGAGTAGTCTGGTAGAGGCTCTAACCGACTTAGCACCAACAAAAAAAGAGGGTGGAGGCACAAGCAAAGCTGACAGAAAACAAGTTATTCTTAATGAAATTCAGTTGCTTAATAGTCCACCATATGACTTGAAAGATGATCCATCTTGGTTAATAGATCAAGAAGTAAAGTTTTTGGGTTGTCCAGTTAGTATGACAAAAGTTGAAACATCTGATACATCTGCCGCTAATACAACATGCAAAGATGTTGTGAACGGTAAGAAGGGAAAGAATTTGTGCATAGTAGCAAACGTGCAGCGTGTTGCGGATTACAAAATAAAGAAGGGTGAATCTAAGGGACAAATGATGTCCTTTTTAACAATAGAGGACGAAACAGCAACCTTAGATAGTGTTATAATTTTCCCCAAAATTAAAGAGAAATACAAGTACATTCTTTATGAAGGGAATAATCTAATTTTTTGTGGATACGTCAATAATAATGACTCGTCTTTTATCATTGAACAAATTCATGAAACTTGACAGTGTTTTTTTTAGCTTGTTACATCTAAAATACTAAGATAGGAGAATTTTTGAGATGAATATTTGTTCGTTTACTGGGTATCTTGTAGAAAACCCAAGAATATCTATGTCTGGTGACATAGTAAAAGCTGATTTTTTAATGGTTGTCTATACATATAGAAAAACCAAAACTGGCGAAAAGAATAGAATTCCCACATACATACATTGCGAGGCTTGGCACACTGGGGCAGAAACCCTTGAAAAATATGCCACCAAAGGAACGAAATTAGTAGTTCACGCCTCTGCAAAAAATATCTCAAAAGAAGATGATCAAATAGTTTTTAGAATTAATGAGTTCGATTTCTGTAACCAAGACTTTGAAGATTAAAAAATGAGAAAAAAAAGAATACTGTTCTGTAGCGAAGCCACATTTTTAAATACTGGCTACGCAACCTATACTAGAGAAATACTCAATTATTTATACAGTACTGGTAAATATGAGTTGGCTGAATTAGCTTGTTATGGCGAAAAAAACGATCCAAGAGCAGAAAATATTCCTTGGAAGTTTTATGGCGTTGTTCCTAATCAGCAATCTTCGGAAGAAGAAAAGAAGCAGTATCAATCACATCCCATTGCTGCATTTGGTGAACTAATGTTTGAGCCTGTGTGCTTAGATTTTAAACCAGATGTTGTTTGCGATATCAGAGACTTTTGGATGTTGGACTTTGAAGAACGTTCTCCATTTAGGCCATTCTATAAGTGGTGCATTATGCCAACGGTAGATGCTAGACCACAGGCTAGACAGTGGGTAGCAACTTATCAATCAGCAGATGCTTGTCTTACATATTCTGAATGGGCGGGTGATGTTCTTCAGTCTCAGTCTGGCGGCAAAATAAATTATTTGGGAATATCTCCACCGTCAGCACATGCGGCTTATAAACCACAAAACAAAAAAGAACTAAGAGTATCTATGGGTTTAGATGAAGATTGTTTCATAGTAGGAACAGTCATGAGAAATCAAAGAAGAAAATTATACCCAGATTTATTTGAAGCATTCAAGTTGCTTCTATCCAAAGTAGATAACCCACACAAGTATTTCTTATATTGCCATACAAGTTATCCCGATTTGGGTTGGGATATACCAGAATTATTACAACAACACGGGTTGTCATCTAAGGTATATTTTACATATATTTGTGGACAGACCGGTAAGCCATTCGTATCCTTATTTAGAGGGGCAGTCACGCAGTCTCCATATACAAATAAATATGGTGCTACACTATCAAACGTAAAGAATGGTGCAGAATATGAAGATCTTTCTAAGATCATGAATATGTTTGATCTTTATGTTCAATATGCAAACTGTGAAGGGTTTGGATTACCACAAGTCGAAGCAGCAGCGTGTGGTGTGCCTGTAATGGCAACCGATTATTCCGCAATGGAAAGCGTTGTTAGAAACCTTGGAGGAATTCCAGTTAAGCCAAAAGCTTTGTACAAAGAATTAGAAACGGGCTGTTTAAGAGCAGTTCCAGACAATGACCTTGCTTCTGATTTAATGGTAAATTTCTTTAAGTTATCTGAAGAAGAAAGACAAGCTTATGGTAGAACCACAAGAGAAGCTTTTGAAAAGCACTACCAGTGGAATAAAAGCGGTAAGGCTTGGGAAGATTATTTTGATAGCGTAGAGATTGTGCCAGAAGAATTTACTTGGAAATCTCCACCAAGAATACGAAGACCAGAACAAAAACCAGATAATTTACCACCAAACATAGAACACGATAAGTTAGCCAAGTGGTTAATCACCAATGTATTGTGCGAACCAGAAAGATTAAATTCTTATCTTGAAGCAAGACTAATAAGAGACTTGATGTATAAAACTACCACATCGGTTACTGGTGGCATGTATTTTAATGAAAGTTCAGCAGCGTTTGATGGACAAATGGCACGAAATCCATTCGATTTTAACGCGGCGTATAATTCTATGTTGGCTCTATGTAATAGAAGAAACTTTTGGGAACAAAAAAGAGCGGAGGCTTTTGATATAAAATGAAACTTTTGTACATAGGACACTATAAAGAAAATAGCGGATGGTCAAGAGCGGCTGTCGGATTAATTAAGGCTATACAAACTACAGATATAGATGTTGTTTGTAGAGACATAAAGTTAACAGAGGTACAACCAGAACTAACAAAAGACATATTAGAATTAGAGAAGAAAAATTTACAAGATATCGATTATTGTATCCAACACATTTTACCTCATCATATGGTAGGGACTCAAAAATTTAAGAAAAATATTGGATATTTTGTATCGGAAACAGATTCTGTAGGACTCCATAATTGGAGCAATAGTCTATCTTTATTAGATGAGATATGGGTTCCAAATCAAGATTCAAAAAATAATCTCATTAATGATGGATTTGATAAGAAGTCTATAAGAGTGATACCACACGCTTTTGATTTAACCAAGTATATAGATACTAAAAATAGGCTTAGTTTTCATGGGAAAAATCACACATTCAAATTTTATTTTGTTTGTGAAATCGATGACAGGAAGAATATTGAATCGATCATTAGATGTTTTCATTCAGAATTTAATTCTAATGAGCCTGTTCTTTTAGTTTTGAAGATAAAAAAGAATGGCGTTGACAAAGACCTTTTAAGGTCTGAAATGGGGAAAATTTGTGACAGAGTAAAAAATGAATTGAGATTACACAAAAATTTAGACGGTTACAACACAGAGATACTCATCACAGAGGACTTTACTGATGAACAAATGAACATACTGCATTTGTCTTGTGATTGTTACGTTGGTCCTACGCACGGAGAGGGCTGGTCTATTCCGGCTTTTGACGCTATGTGCTTTGGCAATACCCCTATTTGTAGCAATGAAGGTGGTCCAAAAGAGTTTATAGATCCAAATAACAAAAATACTGGATGGTTGATCGATGGAATAAAGGGCATTTGTAATCACAGAAATCCAGCTTTCCAAGATCTATTTACTGGACATGATAATTGGTTCATTCCGAATGAGCTTGAAATTAAAAAAGCGATGAGATTTTATTACGAAAACAGGAAATCAAAAAATAAAGATGGCTTAAAGAGGGGCGAACAATTCTCTTATCAAAAAGTTGGACAACTTATAAAGGAAGAATTAAATGGTTAAGTTCTCATCAAAAAGTATAATCGACGCTTGCAACAAAGAAGCTCCAGAAAAATACAATATTTTAACCTTTCCTACACATGAAAGATATGAGACACAGCTTTGCAAGACCGGCCATAACTTCTATTCATTTCATTTACCAGATTCAAAGAAGTGGAATACTTCTCAAGTAGGCATTCCAGAAAATTATCATACATTGCCAGAAAGCGACGTATGTCCATATATTGGTTATGATTTTATATTATCACAGAGTAAGTTTTGGCAATTCCAAGTAGCCAAACAAATACAGCAAATTATAAATGTTCCCATAATATCACTAGAGCATACTATTCCAACGCCTCAGACTATTTCTAGACAGCAATTATCACAAATGCAGTCAATGGTTGGCGATGTGAATGTGTTTATATCTGAGTATTCTGCTTTGTCTTGGGGAATTGATAACAATACTGCTATCATTCATCACGGTATAGACACTAATCAATTCACAAACTTAAACCTTACAAAAGAAGATCATATACTCACGGTCGCTAATGATTTTGTTAATAGAGATTATTGCTTAAATTATAATGGCTGGAAGCGTGTAACAGACGGATTAAAGACAAGACTAGTGGGAGATACAAAGGGTTTATCTAAGCCAGCATCTTCTACAGAGGAGCTAGTATTAGAATATAATACCTGTGCTGTATACTTTAATAGTTCCACACTAAGCCCCATTCCAACTTCTTTATTAGAAGCCATGAGTTGTGGGTGCGCTGTAGTGTCTACGGCAACATGTATGATACCAGAAATTATACAAAACGGGGTCAATGGTTTTATATCCAATGACGAAAATAAACTCAAGGAATACTTGACTACTTTATTATCAAACTCTGAATTAAGGGAACAAATTGGAAATAATGCTAGAAAAACAATAGAAACAAAATTTCCAGAACAGGCTTTTACTAATAAGTGGAATAATATATTCCACAAAACATATGGGATATCAAAATTATGAAAGTTTACATATCAGAACATTTAGATAAGATTATAGAGGGCTTTAATACTATTCCGATAGTTTATGGTTCTGTAGACTTGGGCAGCGTTCCAAACAATGGAGCGTCAGTTATAGTAGCGATAGATGCTTTAGATAGCATAAAGCAAGAAAATATAGCAGATTTTATTCGTGGCATGGCAAGTAAAATGAGGATCAATGCAGTAATTCATCTTGGCGGATTGGATGCATACGCCTTAAGTAAAGACCTTATTAGCGGTAAAATAGATATAGAAGACTATAATAAGAGTATTACAGGAAAGCTGGGAGTATATTCTTCACGGTACATTTGTGATTTAATACAGTCACAAAACCTAACAATAAATTCCGTTACTTTTAGAGGAAATAATTATGAAATCTCAGCAACAAGAATTATCAATCAAAACTAACTGTAAGGATTGTGCTTTTGCAATCTATGATAACAATACTCAGGTATCGTGCGAGTTTGATAGAGTAGCAAAATTTGGAGAAAAGGCTATACCAGCTTATGATGAGAATAAAGAATTTTATGTCATCGATACCCTGTGTTGCTACTATAGAGATAAGGAAAAGGGATATACGGCAGATGACAAGAACAAGGTAGTGGCCCAATCCTCAATATCATTTGATTTAATAGTTGATTGTAATGATTTATCTGAACAGAATAGAGATAGCGTCTTAGACTTTTTAGCTACGTATTTGTACTTTAAAAACAAGGTTAACATAATACTAGCACATAAATATGATAAAAAAGAAGCCGTTAAGAGCCACGTTGAATATATAGCTAGATCGTGTAAAGCGCAGATCGGTATATCTGTTTATCAAGATATGGATGAATTTTTAAATGACTATGTTCTAAAAACAAAGAATCTATGTCACATGATTGTGAAAGATGCGAGCGAGATATCTAAAAATATTCTGTTAAAAATAAATAGCTTTGTTAATGATGATTTGGGTAAGTTCTTAGTAATATCTCATGGAAACCATTTGTGCATAAGTAATGTTGCTTATAAGCTTCAAAATATGAAGGTCACCACAAATGATTATAATGCTAATGTCAATACAATTATCAAAGAATCCAAGGAACACAAGTTATATATAGAAATTTGATATGAAAACAAAATGCATAGTATCAGCTAAAAAGAAGGTAAAAGATAAAAAAGAAAAGACCACCCCAGATCTTATTACTGTAATTTTGCTATGCGATAGCTCTGGGTATAGAATGAAGTCCTACGGTCCAGTTTCTTTGGTCGCAATAAATGACGTAAAGTTAATAGATCTACAGATTCAATGTATTCAAAATGTATTTGAAAACTTTGAGATAATATTGTGTGTGGGATTTGATGCTGAGAAAATATGTAAATATATTAGATCAGAACATGGCGACAAAAGAATAAGAATAGTTGAGAATCAATTACATAATGTATCCAACTCTTGTGAAAGTTTACGATTATCATTAAATAACACCACTAATAACAAAGTGGTTGTATGTGATGGGAATTTAATTTTAAACGAAGAATGCCTGAGAAACATAGACACAGATTGTTCATGCGTTCTAATAGAAGAAGATCCATGTGAAAACCTAGAGATTGGACTAAATATAGATGAAAAAAAAATTGTACAGCATTTGTCGTATGGGGCGAATAATACTTGGTCAGAAATATTCTTTCTAAATGGTTTAGAAATCATAGAATCATTGAGAAAAATAGTTACAAAATATGACAGTAAAACACGGTTCGTATTTGAGTCAATCAACGAGTTAATAAAAATGAAATACGAAGTCAAATCAATGTTGAATAAGAACAAAGTGATAAAAATAAACAACATAAAGATGTATCATTCTATTAAGGGGAACAATGTATGAAAATTTTGATATCTGACTATTCATCTGAACATACAACAGAACCTCTATATCTAAATACCATATTCAATTCTATCGGATGTACATCTGTTTTGTGTCCACCAAATATGAGTATGTTTGACACCTTTGATATTACACAACCAAATTTATTTATCACGCATTTCTCAAAAATATCAAAAGACGTTGTAGCTTATTTAAAGGAATGCAAAGATATTGATATTATTGTGAATGTAACTAATCTTAAGCAAGATAGCCTAAATCAACTAGAGTCCACCCTATATGAGAATGGTATAAAGCCATTATTTTTCTTTGTAAACAACTACGATCATCAGCTAAAAGCTTCTAAAACAAATATCAATGTTGTATTGCACGGTGCTGATGTGCTGTTTGGCAATATCAACAAGATGTTTGATATAGACTGTGGAATCTTTGTAGACAAGTCAGAAAATCTTAAACCGATTGGAGAAACATATCACTATTTATCCAATTCTCAGAAGATGGAAGATATTGCTGATATTGTTATGCCAAACCACAAGTTGACTCAGTTTTACCCAAGCTACAATAGAATCATTTTTAAGTACTTTAATAACATATTACCACAAGCGTTTTTTGATGCAGCGTACTATGGCAGGACTGTCTACTATGATATAGAGGATAGATCTGTCCTAGACATTCATCTACAGAAATTGTTTGGTGAATCTGGTCTATGTGTAGATCAAGATACTGGATGTGTTTCTCAAAGAATAAAGCAAAAACATACCTGTCTACACAGAGCAAAATCTTTATTATCTCAACTACCATGCAAAGTTTATACTGATAAACTACAAGCAATTATAGAGGAACAACTAAAATGAGTTTAGTCACAGTAGTAATGAATTCATACAAAAGGCCGCACACAATTAGTGAGCAGTACGATGCTATCAAAAATCAAACAATAAAAGATATTTCTATAATGTGCTGGTTTAACTTTGATGAAGGATCTAGACGAGAAAATTACCCAACCGACTTTATTCATAGTGTTCCGTGTGCATTTTCTAATATAAATCTAGGCGTATGGGCTAGATTTGCTTATGCTCTAAATGCCAACAGTAAGTATGTATGCATAGTAGATGATGATACTATTTTTGGTAGCAAATGGATAGAAAACTGTTTAAATACAATGCAAACGCACAGAGGCTTACTTGGTTGTCGTGGCGTAAGAATGATTGGCGACGATTATAGCCAATATCCGGCGTGTAAATATGAAAGTATTTGTGGAAATGAGAATATTGAACAAGTCGATATTATGGGGCATTGTTGGTTTTTTGAAAAAGAATGGCTTAGAGCATATTGGGCAGAAATGCCATATCAAATACCTCCATTTGGTGGAGAAGATATGCATTTTTCATTTGCTATACAGAAACATTTTGGACTTAAAACATATGTTCCACCACAGCCAAAAGACGATAAAGAAATGTGGGGATCTATAAATCCTTCTAAGTATGGTGAGGACATGGCGGCGACATCAAGAACAAGAGATGGGTTTATTCAAGCAAATGCATATTGGAATCATATTTTATCACAAGGTTATAAATTGGTGAAAGATCAATAATGCTATTAATAACATTTGGAACTCGTCCAGAATGGATAAAAATAAAACCGATTCTTGATAAGATAGACGGAAAAATTCCATATAGATTGGTGTGTACGGGTCAACATAGTAATTTGTTAGATAAATCTATAAATGATTATCCAGTACAGTTCATGTCTATAAATAATGGCAAAAATAGATTAGATTCTATCATAATTTCTATACTAGAACATTGTGAAGATATCTTCAAAGATATTAAGTATACAATGGTACAGGGCGACACAACATCAGCATTTGCTATTGCTTTAGCTTCATTTCATAGAAAAATACCAGTAATACATTTAGAAGCTGGCTTAAGATCGTGGGATATAGATAATCCGTATCCAGAAGAATTCAATAGATGTGCTATAAGCAACCTAACATCTATTCATCTATGTCCAACAGAAGAAAATAAGCATAATATAAGAATGAACGATGGTGAGAAATATGTTGTTGGTAATACAGTTTTAGATTCTTTAGTTAGCAAAGTTCCAACGCTAGAAAATTTTGTTCTTGTAACATTGCATAGAAGAGAAAATATAGATAACATTTCATCGTGGTTCAATGCTATAGAGCAATTAGCACAAGAGAATAGGCATCTTGACTTTATTTTCCCTATGCATCCAAATCCAGAAATCCAAAAATATAGAAATATCTTTAACATTGTGAAAGTAGTACATCCATTGTCGCATGAAGAGTGCGTCGATTATTTGGCTAGATGTTCTATGGTGATAACGGATAGTGGTGGAATACAAGAAGAGTCCGCGTTTTTAAAAAAACATTGCATAGTTTGTAGACAGACAACAGAAAGGACAGAGGGTGAGCATATTTTCTCACAATTGTGTTATTCACCGGATCATCTAAAAGACATATTTAATAAAACAAAAATTGAACTTGTCGATTATGCTTGTCCATATGGCGATGGAACGTCAAGCGATAAAATATTAAAAATTTTGGAGTCGATACTATGAAAACTTTCAAAAAAGATATCAAGATCTTCAAAGATAAAATAGAAAGAAACGACCACTTTAGTTTTTCAAAGTATGCAGATGGCGAGTGGGCCGTCATGCAAAATCACAAAATAGACAACAAAGAGTTTTGGTTTGACCCAGAAAATGAACTAGATGCAATCAAAAGAAATAAATTGATAGAGTCTTTCAAGTATAAAAACGACAGATATTATGTTGGTATATCGTGTCCATGCTGTCAGGGAATGGAAACTTTTAAAGCAATGAAGGAATTCAGCGAGCAAGAAGATAATAAATTAACATGGGCAAATTTATGGGTAAACGGTAATTACAAGTATTATGTGAAAAATATATTGCCATTATTTTCAGAACGTAATGTTGTGTTATTCTGTAATGAAAATGGTCAAGTAGAAAACCTTCCGTTCAAGCCATTCGCAACAATACGTGTTTCTAATAACGCTTGGCAATATAATTGGTCAACTATAGAAGAAGCAAAATGGCTAATAAAAACCTGTGATTTAAGGAATATGATTTTCTTATTTTGTTGTGGACCTTTTGGTAATATTCTATGTCATGAGCTAACTGAGTATGAACCAAACAATACATATTTAGATATAGGATCAACACTCAATCCATATCTCAAATCAGCGGGATTTGAAAGATTTTATTATATTGGAGACAATGTTTTTTCTAAAATGGAGTGTGTATGGGGAAACTAAGTTTACCAGACGTAACGTTGGTTTCAGTTTGTGGAAATGCAAAATTTCTTGTTGGAATCATACAAGCAGCAAGATATTGCATGAAGAATATTGACTTTGGCAAAGTAAAAATTTTATCCAATATTGATATGAACTTGCACGATATTGAAGTAATTAAAATACCACAGCTAGATCAAGAAGGATACTGTAAGTTTTGCTTATATCAGCTTCCACAATACATAGATACAGAATATTGTTTAACATTTCAAGGCGATGGATTTGTAATTGATCATGATTTATGGTTAAATGAATTTTTAGAATATGACTATATCGGTGCGCCTTGGATATTCGAAGTAGTAAATAATGTTGGTAATGGTGGATTCTCGTTAAGAAGTAAAAAATTTTTGTGTTCGGCTAAGACACTGGAGTATAATAGTAGGATACAATTTCAACCACACATACCAGCTGGTGATCTTGTAACACCAGAGGATTGGTTTGCTTGCTGTTATTCGTATAAAGAGATGATTGCTATGGGTGTAAAGTTCGCAGATTTGTCTTTAGCGTTTCAGTTTGCTGTAGAACATCCATCACCATTAAAGCAATATAATAGATTTGATATAAATACATATAAATCCTTTGGTTTTCATGGAAACTTTAACAAAGCAGCGATGAGTTTATTGGAGAAAAAATGAATAAGTATTCATACAATATACAGCAATTTGATTTTGTTAGTATAGTAAAAAGAGCATTTAATATAGAAGATTTATCACTGGTTCATACTATATTAGATAAGCAGCTAGAAATGCCCACAGATCCAAGTCAAGACCAGCAAACAACATTTCATAAAATTTTCTATAAAGTATACGAGGAAGAACCGTCAGAGTTTTTAGAGGTATATAAACAATTTGTTGCTCATATAGCAAATAATTATTTTTCGGAATCAGATATTATATACCAAACTAAACCAACATTTAGAGTTCAAGCGCCAAATAATATAGCTGTTGCAAAATGGCATAAAGATAAAGCATACAATCATTCTACTAATGAAATCAATATATTCCTACCGTTAACGAGAGCGTTCGATTCAAACACCATATGGGCCGAAAGTGAAGAAGACAAGGGTGATTACTCACCTATGAACGCAGAGATTGGTGAGTTTTACATATGGAATGGTGCTAATCTTTATCATGGTAATAAGCAAAATGAAACAGGATTAAGCAGGGTTAGCGTTGACTTTAGAATAATATTTGAAGATAACTTTCATTACGAGGGAACGAGCGTAACAACAAAGGTTCCAATGAAACTTGGTCATTATTGGTCGAAACTATGATGAACCCCAATCTCGTATCTGCCCATATGTTCCTATATTATGGAGAAACAGGAGAGTATGTTTTAGATACAGTGTCTAAGTTTTACAATGGCTCACTATATCTTTCTCTAGTAGAGAATAATCCAAACAATGATTTTTTGCTAAACATTGCAAAAGAAAATTTTGAAGATATCCGCGTCGTATATGTAAACAATTGTGGTACTGATCAGTACGGTTTTTACAATAGCTTTAAATATGATTTTGAGAAAACCCCGTGGATTTTTTATTGTCATGACAAACACCCCAACAAGCGTGGATGGTTACAGCAAATGCTTTCAGTCTATAAGGATATGAGCGAGGATATACTTACCCAACATAATAGTGGTATCATTAGTTCTGAAAAATATAAAAGACAACAGCCCTCATTTGAAGAATTGCTATCCACTTATGCATCCTATTCATATGAATATAGAAAAGAAATTGTTCAAAGTATGCACACGTTGATATGGTTGCACGAATTAGAGAAAATACTGTTATCAAAATACGATATTGGAAACAAAGATTTTAAATGTCCTACATTTTCTGCTGGCAATATATTTTTAATTAGAAGAGGTGTAGTAGAGAAGTCTCATGGGTGTGTATATGAGCAATTTTTTAATCATGGCGTATATAGAACAGATGGGGAAGTAGAACATGGATTAGAAAGATTTTACTTTTATGTTTCCCAATGTTTAGGTTACGAAAACATTTATATATAAGGATTATGAATATGAATCTGGGTATCTATATCAATAATTTAGCTGACACTCAACAGCTAAAAGCTATTAGTGATACGGTCAATGAGTGTATGAATAAAAAATTAATCGATGATTGTAGCATATTTTTTGACAACATCGCTTTCAATCCATTCAAAATACAATGCGGTATTTTTAATTCTACTGATATATGGAACTTCAGTGGTAAACTAATTACAACATCTTTTCAGTCAACAATAAGCGCACTGAAAATAGTAAATAACATAGAAATCTACTATTACTATGGCTGGGAAAATAAAGTAAACACTTTGTCGCTTATGAGTCTTTTGTCCAAAGGCGTAATCCCAGTAGCCAAAACAGAAACTAACCAATTAGACATGCACAGAAAAACTGGCGTTAAACCAGAACTATGTGTTGATTTTATGTCGATAGTAAACAAAATAAGGTGATATATGGATGCTAAAAAGATTGTTGATATGTATACTAATCAAAATAAAAGTACATACGAGATAGCTGAACACTTTGAGACATATCCAAACAAAATTAGACGCGTTTTAATTAAAAATGGAGTCGAGCTAAAAGACAAAAGCGAAGCACAGAAAAATGCTATAGAACATGGCAAGGCTATTCATCCAACTAAGGGCAAGGTTAGGTCACAAGAAGAAAAAATAAAGATTAGTTCTGGTATAAAGAAATACTGGTCAGAGATGGATGATAAAACATACAAAGAAAAAGTAGACAAGTCAAAGAAGCGATGGCAATTGATGAGCGAACAAGAAAAAACACTTATGCTAGAATCTGCCATAAAAGCAATACAGGTGGCTGGTAAAGAAGGATCAAAACTAGAAAGATTTCTTTATGAAGAGATTATGAATGGCGGTTATCCAGTAGAATTTCATAAAAAATATCTAATTCAAAATGAGTACCTAGAAATCGATATGTACATCCCTAGCCTCAAGACTATAATAGAGGTAGACGGTCCATCTCACTTCTTACCGATATGGGGAGAAGAAAAGCTAAGAAAACAAATCAAGGCCGATGTAAATAAAACTGGATTAATTCTTAGTAAAGGCTACATAATTATTAGGATCAAAAATTTGGCTGATTCTGTTTGTTTAGCAGACAGAGAAAAATTGAGACTTGACATCCTAGATCGTTTGAGTATAATCGAAAAATCGTTTCCACCAAAGTCAGAAAGGTACATTGAGATAGAGATATGAAAACCTATGTAGAAGACGTTAATGGCTTGTTTGATGAAGTTGAATTAGCTACTCCAAGCAATACAAACACAAAGACCAAGGACGTTATTCAATCAGATATTCCATCTATGCTATCAGCAGAATGGCATGATTATGCTATGGGGCTGTTCCATGAATCGGAGATGATTGATGGTCATCCTCTGGTTGCTGGTTTGAGGCGTGTAGCAGAGGTTGTGCTGGGTCCAATTGTTTTTAGTGGACCAACGCAGGTCTTTCCGGTACAGCGAGAAGATCATCATGGTCGTGCAACCGTAGTATTTACAGTAGAGTTTGCTAATGGTATGAGATATGCAGAGGTTGCAGATTCTTGGGAAGGCAATACCGATGATATGTTTTGTGCATTTGCTGTTGCGATAGCAAGCACAAGAGCAGAGGCTAGAGCATTACGCAAGGCTCTTAAGATTAAGGGTGTTGCAGCAGAAGAGTTAACCAAGAAGGATACTGCTAAGATTGTTCGTGATATTTCTACTACTAAGTCAGCTAGCGAAGGTGAGTATGACGATCAAAGTAGAATGAGTGACGCTCAGTACAATTTTATTGATGTTAAGTGCAAGCAACTTAATGTTAATGGAAAGAAGCTATTTGCAGAGTTTAAGGTAGATAGTGGACGTAAGGTATCAAAGAAAGTTGCTAGTGATATTATTGATAGGCTCAATGATTATCAACGCGACAAGAGTTCTATTCCAGAAGATTTATTAGGCTATCAACAGGAGTGGCGTGACCAATGAAGATTACATATACTACAAAGAACGGCAGAATCAAGGTAGAAATTGATGGAGAATCGCAAAAGGATCTTTTTGAATCACTAAGCAAGTTTCAAGAGGTATTTGACGAGTCTGTATGTGGAAAGTGCGGCTCTGAAAATCTAAGATTCGTAGTAAGAAATGTTGATGATAATCAATATTATGAACTACGCTGTTTAGATTGTGGTGCTAGACTAGCGTTTGGCGTTAACAAGAAGGGCGGCGGTTTATTTCCAAAGCGAAAGGACAACGATGGAAAGTGGCTTCCAGATAATGGCTGGGTAAAGTGGAATCCCAAGAGCGAGCAAGCGGAATGAAGTATCTGTTGTTATTTGCAATAATCTATATTCAAAATAGATTTATCGCTTAGAAGTAAAGAAAAGGGGGTAGCCAAAAACTACCCCCGAATCTTTTTATTATAGATATTCTACGCTAAAATATAAGCCGTATTGAGTTTTACTACCAACGGTGACAGGCTCTGAACTAAGAGCCACATACCAATCATGTCTGGTAGCTTCATGCAAACTACCATTCTGAGAAGAATATCCAAGAGCGGGATTTGTATCTTGAACATTGGTATTTAGACCGCTCATACCGGGAGAGGCTGTAAAAGTCATATCGGTCATTGCGTCTAGTGAATCAAATTCATACCAGCTATTTGCTTCTCTGCCTCTGTGGCTTAAATTGGAGACTGATTGAAGGCTTGATGGATGTCGGCTCTCATAAACATAAGTAACAACACCGCTAGCATGGTTGATTATGTTATTTCTATCAAATATACGTAATTTGCAGTTCTGAACTCTTACGGCTTCGCTATGCGTGAACCTTATATTAAGTGGGCATAGGTAGTTTGGTAATCTGTCTAAATTAATAGAACTAGCCCCGTTTATGCTAACTGTTCCAGCAGTCACAGAATCTCCACTGGTCATCATTGTGGTATTATTTAACTGAGAGCCTTGATTAACACCCAATGAGTCTGTAACGAACGTTGTGGATTGTCTAGTGCCGATTGGTACAGAAACACCAAAATTACTGCCATAAAAACCAACGCCAGAGCCAGCAGCATGGTTTATTAACTGGCCGTTTGAGCCAGCGCCCTGACCATTAATATTAGCAAAAAACGTAATTTCAGCCATAAAAATCTCCTTTTAAAACACTGTTACATAGTAATATACACGAAATTATGCGCCGGGATTTACTTCTACTATAGCATATTGCGCCCAACCGGCGTTAAATGCTAATCCTCTGTTCATACTATAATGAGTAGGATCGTTGTGGTAAAAATAGAAAATATCATATTCTTTTGATTTTCCAGAATCATTGTCAAGAGACACAGAAGTAGATAAATTCCCTTCTATTAATTCTTCACCATTATTGCTGGGTTTGGTCAACCTTGTGATTGGAACCACTTCTTTTGGCGCTGGGTCATATCCATATTTTTCTTTTACAATAAATTGCACATTATTCCAAACGGCATCTTTTCCAGAAGATCCTAGATATTGTGGTTGAAGATTTGCTGTGACAGAAGTCATTCCGTTCTCTCCTTCTGTAACTTCAACGGACCCTATTGTTCCATTGCCACCCACACTCTTTACTTCTATTGTTGTTCCGTCTGGGTAAACAAAAGTATCACCTTCTGCATATCCAGTTCCATTAGTTTTAATAGATACGGTGCTTTTTACAATTCCGATATATCTTATCATATAAACAAAACCGCCATTTGTTAATAATTTAGCTCTTCTAATTGTGTTATGCTTCCATAAACTATATGGAGCTAAGTTACCCGGACTAGTATCTGTTGGTGGTATTATGGACACTCCAATCCCAAGTGGAGATCCGCCAACATTTTCTGTGGCGTAAGCTGTTGGAATTTTAAAATCAACTTCAGACCGACCGGGAATTGGTTGCCCAGAATCATCTAGACGATTTATTAATACTGGCAAACCGCTGGGAGCGGAGTAATCGATTATTTTCTCCACATCTGGAGCAGATGGATTAAAATGTAGTGGTGTAAAATAATGACCAAAATAAAGTGTTTGATGAATAGGCCAACCCTCAAATACTCTAACATGTAACGCAGTTGTACCCATACTATCAACATCATCAGTTCGCGCTCTGTCTCCCCATTGTGGAAAAGAATTAACAGAAATTGGAGCATCTGGCTGATTCCATGCTATTCCTGCTCCAATTGGTAAAATAATTGGCTCATTAATATCTGCTGGGCTAACAACAGTTCGTTTTGGCATACCAAAAAGTTGTGATGTTTCAAAGACCAAAGAATCTGCCGAAGTCTTCATTTTGCTCTTACAAGTAAGAACAGGTATCGCCATAGATCTTCTATATCCGCGTACTTCTGGTACTATTTGATAAACAGTACCTAATGGCGACGGATGTCGATTTGCCACAGGTTGTGTAAACTTAGATGTTAATAAACTTAGAATATTATATTTATTCCCATAATCTACATCAGAAGTTACAGTCTCATATCTTGCATTTCTACTATCACTTCTCCACCAATTGTGAATAACGTCTCCAAATTTTAAGCTTTGCCAACCACTCGTAGGCCCAACGCTGTTTTTGAAAAATAGATTGCGATAATAAGATACACTAGCTCCTAATAAATCGTATGGATGATAGATCAACATGACTTCATTATCTAATAGCGATTTACTATACAGCTGTTCTATAGACATAGACGAAAACTGAATTCTATTTGGTTTTGTTGGTTCTAGTCCATACACACTATTTGGGAATAATCTACCGTGTGTGCTATACAATTGGGAAGTTGATCCACCGCCAACAGGATTATTTAAAGAAACAGCATCATAAAATTTTACGATATAACTATTAGATATACCGATATATTTAAGGTCCAAACTTTCATACTGTAATTTATCTACAAATATACCGGTTGTTTTTTTTATATATTTGAATGGGTCTGTCTGTTGAGTTGAATCAATTTTTTTTATGAAACCAAGATTTATTACTTGATCCTTTATATATGGATAAGATAGGCTAGACAATACTGATAATTCTTTAAGATTTTTATCATTAGCAAACAACGGATTATTTATAATAAAATCTCTATTCTCTGCTATGACTGACGCCGTGCCATTTGTTTTATAGCCATCTGGAAATAGCATACCCCAAAACGGAACCTCGTCTCCATATGTAGGGTCATTTAAAGAAGAAGATATGTCGGTTGCTCCATCAATCGAAAACTTTCTTGCTGTTTTTAAAAGGACATTTTTTGGTAAAGAATAATATATTTCATCAAAATATATATCTGGATAAAATAAAAATGATCGACTACTTTGAGCAATATAGCTTAAAAGAGAATTGTTTTCATCACGTCTTTTTTCTTGGTCAGCTTCATTTAATAATAAAGCAGCTTCTTGTGGAGTATAGTTATCTTTTATATATTGTATTGGATCATCAATGTCGGTTGGTATCGTAGATGCGAAAATGTTCAATAACATAATTATGCTTACACTATTCATAGACGTATCAATAATTCTTTGATCACTGTTAGATGCTAGGTCTATATAATAAGAGTTTCTCATTTTTCTAGCAAAATCATCTGGCAATATTTTTTCTGAATTTGGACTAGAAAGATCTGTGTAGGCAAAGTAAGAGTCTGCTGGTATAATGTATTGTTGATATTCGAAATTGCCAAATGTAATCTTTTTCGTTAGTATTTGTTCGCCGGTTGGCAAAATTACCCATTCACCATTGATTCTACTACACATTACAAGTTGACCACTTTTAAAACCTTGGGCGGCTCTATTTACGACTGTTATTACAGACTTAGTAGAAGAACTAGCACATCCACCTTTAAAATTGGGTCCATACATATGTGGATTTCCATTTTCCATACTTAGTGGAATACCGCGCCCTTTTTTGAAGTTACCCATATATAAGTCAGAATCTGGAGAGTCATAACAATCTTGAGCGGTTGCGCTTAAAAGAGCTTCTCCACTAATATCAGACATTTCTGCTGGTTCAATATCATCAACTAGTCTTACTAATATTTGTTGTGTTCCAGATTCAAACTCTCCAGTTGTGGGATCATATGCTAATCTCAGGTGTCCAGCAGCAGTATTCTTAGGATTATTATCACCACCCTCAAGAGGGCCAGAGTATTGACCAATTCCAAGTTGATTTGTTTGATTTAAGCTGTATCGTAAACCTTCTGCGGTTTGCGGAACAGCAGAAATCAACGGAGAGCCTCTAAAAGATATAGTCCTAGATGACTGGTTGTCTCTAGAATATGTTGGCACAAGCATAATATCTGCGGTCCTTGATCCTCCAAGAACAGTAAATGTTGCTTTAAATGATAAGCATCCAGACACACTATTATGAATTCTATCAACAATAGCTCTATATGTATTTGCTTGTAGTTGTGGTATACTTGGATCACCGATCTGTACTTTATTCCAATTATCTAAAAATATATCGATAGAACCGGCTGTAACTGGTTGATATTTTGTAACCGGATATTTTTGTGGATTTAATTTAACAATCTCTGATAATCCCGTTTTTATCTTATAGGTTTTATCTACTATATCAAAATCTAATATTTGCATACTTCCCTCTAACCCCAACCCTCTTATCTTGTCTCTTACAGACAGGTCATTAGAAAAGAATTCTGCTGCATCTGGATTTGGTCTAGTCGGATTAAAAAATTCTAAAACGCTAGATTTTGTGTAATTTCCGAGTCCTATAGATAGCAAAGCTAGATCTTCTGTAGAATATCTATGGAAGTCCGTTGCTTTAGAATAAAAATTGATATCAAACATTATGCTCTATCTCCATATATCATTACGTTTCTTTGAGAGTCATCCTCATCGTCAATAAAATAAAGCTCATTATAAGCATCTAGCGAAGAATTTGGTCTACTAGACATATTTGCATGATACCCGTGAGAGGCTGGAGTAAATAATCCATCGTCACCTACTAATTCCGATGATGCAGAATTTTGATAACTTTCTGCCAATTGAAATTGATCGATAAAATTTTGCGCAGTCTGACCGACCAACGAACTATTTTGCATTGATCCATATGTATTATATTCTGTATTCTGTATTGGAGCAGTGTTACTTGAAGCTACTGAGCTTGACCAATTCTTGTTAGTAGACGGACTTACAGATGCTACTATTCTAGTGCTAGCATTTGCTAAACCTAATCCTAATTGATCTAATCCCGGAACATTGCCTCTCATAAATGAATTATATTCACTAAGGAAGTTTCTGTTATTTTGATTTTTGCCAAGACCTTTTCTAATAAGAGCATTACGCTCACTATTAAGCTTCTTTCTTTCTCTACTAATTTTTGAAATTTCATCAGCTTTTTGTTTTTGTAATTTACCAAAACTAGCAGTATAAAGATCCATTTGATAGGTTGTTCTAGCTCCACCAGTAGAAACATCCACGTTTATACTAGTAACTAGTGGACCGCCGTCTATTAAAGCTTTACATAGTGAATTACCTAGTGGTATTGTGGGGATAGTAAACGAACCCCGCTCACTAAATAACATAAGGCTATTAGAGAATTCTGCTTGTAGCCTTCCTGCTTCATTTAATAAATCATATCCACCATAATTCCAAGGAGAAAGATTCTCATCTTTTATAAAATCTACCCTTCCGCCTATATTTTGTAACAAATATCCCTGACCATCTAAGTTGGACGAAACCCAAGGTCCATAGCATCTATCAGTTGACATTAAAGGTAAAGCAACAAGATCTGGATAAACGGGCGATGGCATGGTCATATTAAGTGCTTGAGGAAAACCAAATGACATAGCGCTATGCACTTTTTTCATCGCTAACCAAGCATGAACTCTAGCATCGCTTGGTGTATTTTGTCCAAGTTGTCTAACAGAATTCCACGGTGGTGTTTGTGGCGGATTTATTGGTAATTGAAATCCCGGTAATCCTCTAACAACATCCATAGTCATAAGATGTTTGAATCTTTCCGCTGACATTGTTTGGAAATGACCGTCACGATGTCTTGAGTCTTTGTTTGGGAGTATTCTATTTGGTAAAGTTATTAAAGCGTAAACATGATCTTTGTTTAAATTAGCCAATTCGGTATCGATATAAACAGAATCAAACGCTATAGCCCCTCCGGGATAACTGAAACTAGAATTGTAAGTTTGAAAATCAAGTACTTCAGCGTTTGAACCCGGTATCGGAAGTGGAACAAAGTTAGCCTTATAAAACGATAAGCTGTCTATATAAACTCCACTACCGGTAACAAATGCCCCATTCTCTATACCAGAACATGGAATGTATATTTTCTTGGGCGATGACTTAATACCAATATCTTTTACTTGTTGACCATGAACTGGAATTCTTACAACTAAAGTTTTTGGTGGCATATAAAGGTTTTCATCAACAGAACACTTTAGGAAAACCACCTGTCCCGGAGCCGGTTGACCACCGTTATTTTGATTAGATGCCGTATTCGGAAAACTATGGAATTGATATGGGCCAGTATTGTCCAGAGCATCAGAAATATCTGTTATAAATCCATTTGCTGTTATAATTTGCTGGGTATAATCAGAACTGTTTAAACCTTCAAGAGTTAAAAATTGACTGTGATCAAATCTAACATAAGCACTTACTCTTCCGTCTTCATTTAAGAAATTTGTTAAGTCTTGTGGTACTAGCATTTGTTTAACACCACTAGGAAGATTATTCCAATTTGCTTGACTTATGGCATTAATATTGCTAACACCAAGAGTATTAGCATAAAGATCAAAGTTAAAATATCCACCAATACTCATCGGTTTATAATTTGATTCATATTTTTCAGTGAGTGGATTAAAGTTTATAGACAAAGCGCCACCAAACCTTGTTGGATTAGGATTTACGGCTGGACTCAAAAAACTTTGCATCATATTTATAGCTGGTGGTGTTGGTTGAGCAGCGGCAGCTACTTCTTGTTTAAATTGACTACTAAATTCATATGCAGGAAATATATTAGTCCCGACCATCGTTTTGGTAGTTCTTGGTTTAAATCCAAATGGACCTCGCGTATATTCTCCAGTTGCTAGATTTGGACAAAGTATTTGGTTATCATAAAATAGATTAACTTCTTTTGGAATCTTAACAAGAAATTTTTTACCCAAACACTCTTCTGCTACAGATTTAACAAATTCATATACCTTCATAGCATTTTGATTATTTTTCTTTGCAATGCTTGGAAGTATAGCAAAAACATTGTTTCTATTTCTAGAATTTGCTTCTAAAAGACCAACAGACGTTTGTATTGTTGATACAACATTTTGTTGTGGTGTTTTTAATAATTTTTCTAGTTCTGTAAGGTACTGTTGCTCAAATGCTGATAATGGTTGCTGTTCGCTCAACTGGCGTAATCTATTGTATTGAGAGTTAATAATTCCTTGAGCATTTAGTCTATCTGCTGATCTTAATTCTGCAAAATTTGTTTGCAGTGTTACCCATCTACTATACAAATCTGTTAGTCCAGCTTCTGGTATTCCTATTTTGGTCATTCGTTTATAATATAGTGGATAGCCATAAGGAGGATTACATGGGCTAAAAGGTAAACCATCATCTCCATAGGTTCTTGTGGCGTATGTGTTAAATACGGACCTTGGAACGCTAACAGCATAAGTATTAGATACCGCGAGAACTGGCGGGTTTATTGCTCCTTGTGGCGCTCCGGTCAATCCAGCTATAGCAGCATCATAACCATCATCTTTTTCTATAGAATCCATGTAAGTATCATTGTATAGCTTCAAAAATTCTTTCCATCTATCAAAAGATATTAGCGCACACCTTAATTCCATTTCTGTGGCTACATAATAACTACCAACTCCAGCAGCGTTTAAAGTGCTAGCATCCAATAGTATTTGTTGATAAGCTCCAAATCCTTTAGGAATAGTAATAGCATGATTACCCAATTTTCCATAATACGGAAGAACTTGTTGTTCTAATGATGCTTCTAAAGTCCACTCATAGCCAGCTGGTTTATTTGGAAATGATCCATTTGTATTGGTTTTTTTAAATGCTAATGTGTCTCTATCCGCATTGGTAGAAAAATAGTACATCTCTACTTCTTGAGCGCCAACCACGAACTTATCTGTAACTATATTGCTTAATTCATACCCAAGATCTTGATTTTCAACATAAATTTTATTAACAGCCAAAGCGTCGATATATTCCTTAACAGCACCATATTGTGGCTGAGAAGATCTATCAATAGCGTCTAGTCTGATTATTCCAGCTATTATGTCTTGTGATGAAGCAGATGAATTCCTACTATATAATGAGGCACATGCTGGATGATTTATAACAGGAAGTAAGCTAACAAATAAATCTCTATTTGTTATGTCACATATTTCTAATGCTAGTTCCAATATATTGATTTGATCAAAATCTAAAAAGTATGTTTTTGGTAACTCTGGTAATGATCCAAAATCAATCACATAGTTATATCCTCTAAAGTTTATTTTCCCAGCGAATCCTTGTTCTTTATATTCTAATGGAAGCGGAGTATAGTACTCTAAAACACCATTAAGAGCATCCTGTACTCTATAATAAGGAATGCCCTGAGAACTTCTTCTTGAAAACCCCGTTCCTGTCATTGGAAACATTGGCAAGGATGCAGTTTTTAACTGGCGTAAAATATTACGCTGAGTATTTAATTGAGTTTGTAAATTAGTAATTTGTATAAGCTGGTATTGAACAGCTGCAAACTGTCCATTTCTTTTAAAGTTTGCTATTTGTATTCTGGCTAATTCAATATCATTCTCAATTTGTTTTATATTATACTTTACATTTTCTATAGCAGCTTCCGATGGGAGTTGTCCATAGTACTTATCATCTCCGATCAAATTAAAATTTCCAGTATTGTCAACAATTTTTTGTAATGGATATTCATTTGGACAAGTACCCTTTATTTCACTTATTGTGGCCGGTGTGGGATTATACTCTAAAAATCCGTATAGATTAAGCACATTTTTTTGAGCGTATGTTGATCCAGCATAATTATTTAGTATCAAAGTTACGTTAGACAATATTTCTCTAGGATCAACAACGTTCACAGTATATAATGGATTTCCGTTTGGAGTTCTATTTTGAGTATATGATTGCAATATTCCACCAAAAACTATATGATCTCTACCTTTAGATGGACCGGTTCTGTGACTATAGGATAGCACCGGCCTACTTGCCGTTGCTAATTTTATTGATCCGCCGTCAACAGCATCCATTAAATCAAGATCAACATAAGATACGGGTGGAGCAGAATTAACAATACCTCTATCAATAATATCATTCATCGTCACTCCCCCAGCACTTTGTGGTGGAGTCATATCTACAGTTTGATATTGGTATAAATCATCAAATGTTTTTTTAAATGCTTCTTCTACTGTGGCAAAATTTGGACCAAACTTAAAGAATACTGGCGACCCCGGTATTGGTGGAACAAAATTATCTCCAACAGTTTTGTTAACACCTCTTTCTGTTACCGTTAGTGCTCCGCTATGATAAACATCATCACCAAAACCAGCAAGGGTATTATCAGAACTATTATATTCGTCTACTACCAAATCTACTGTTAGTGATGAGCTATTATCACCAAATCCTCCGGTCATATTGAAACTTCGTATACTTGCCCCTAAGAATGTTTGCTGTGGAAATCCTTGAGCATTAGCAGACCACTTTGCAGAAGATAATGATTCTGGTATAGCTCCGCTCTGCAATGCTATTGGTAAATTAGGCCAGTATCCACTTGCTGGAATAATAGAGTGTTGATTTGGATTTAATGTAGTTGTTGTGTTAGTCTGTTGATTTATTAACTGACTTGGTGTATTTGGCCCGTCTGAAACATTTTCTTTGCTTAAAAAAGTGCCATTCTTAGAAAGTATTTCCTTTGATGGATTATTATTTTGGGATGCACCACTCATGCTCTATACCTTCTACTATATACATTAAATACATTCACTGTCTCCACCAAAAAATCTTGTGGGTCAAAAATCATTGTTGATATACTATGATGCCTAAATGGATTAAATAAATCCATATTATCAATAAAGTAATTTCCACTAGAAAATGTATTAGCTGGTGCGGATAGTAAAGAGCTATCTGTTGGTAATAATGGTGGTATTGATGGTGGTGGAGTAGTCCGAAGCGATATTCCAGTATTAGGAATTATTGCGTTTGTAATATCTTGAGCGTATTGCGATGGTCCATAACTTTTTTGATCATATATACCACTATTTGCCCAAATTTCTTTGGATGGATTGTTGTTGTCTTTGTTAACGTAATAACTTGGCTGTGGCATGATGTTTAATAATTAAGTTCGTATGTCCAAGTAACATTGAAAGAGTATCTACCTTCTTTTGGATCCCAAGTTTCTTGAGGTGGTGAACAAAAGTATTTTCTTATCCCCGGCTCTTTCCCCGGATTACAATTTCTAATAACTCCTACAATACCTTCTCTTGTTGGGCTTCTTAGTGATGGTTTTTGTAATAAAACGTCTCTTGCGTTTCCGCTTGGTGGTGGAATCACTATATCTATAGACAAAGCTCTTTGATATTCAGTTCTTCCTCCGATATATTGTAGTACTGGTCCAGTTGATCTGCCTATAACTGGAATAACAGCAAAAACGTCACCGGGATATGTGTCTGTTATATTTATGTTTTCTGATATAACGCCATCAATAATATTTAAAGGTCGGTCATCGTATTCTATGGAGTATGTAATTTCTCCAGTAAACTCGTTCGTACCAACAGCAACAGACAATGGAATATGGTTTAATCTAAAAGCTCCAGCAGCATTCTGCGCCCTTTTAAAAACCCAAGCGCTAATTCCAAAAGCTCCATCGTTTGTTATTTGTCTATATTTGTTTATAGCATTTTCATACGGAGTATTTAATGGGACATTTGCATTTCCACCAAAAATAACTCCACTGGCTGGTATGCTTGTTAAACCTTTTATAGTGCCTTCTATTGAAACTTTATTTCGTGAGTCTGTTATATTGTTAGATAAAGATAGTGAATAGTTTTCATAAGCATTTCCACTTGAAAGTATCCAAGTATCTTGAAGAGAATATGTGCCAGCTGTTACGTCTATATTTTCTACTCTAGAGTGATTAAAACCACTATACATCAAAGAGCTAAGATTAAATGCGCCACTACCAAATACATTAGATGGTGGCAAAGATCTTAGGGATGGATAATCGTCGCAGTGATTCGCAGCGGATCCACTCGCACGGATATAATTTATTACATATCTTCTAGCTTGTTCATATGCTCTATTATTTCTATTATTTGTATTAGATACTGATGCATCAAAAGAAGTATATGGAGTTATATCTTTACCTTTGGCGCTAATATTTCTTGTTAACCTATATATTCTAGTTATACTTTCGGTTGTATATGGATCAAACGTGTTACCGTTTCCATCTTCAGATTCTAAAGACCAACTTTCTTGAAAATCTTGAATAAATCCACCGACTTTATCCATAAGTTCTGGAACAGTTAATCTAGTATTAGGTATTCCGTCGTTCCATCCGGGACTTCCGGGACCATAGCCCTCATTACCATAACTATCTGAACCAATAATTTTTTCTTGTTTATCTAGTAGAAAAGGCGCTGTCATACTAATTGTATAGTCGCACTTATTAACCCAAATACCTTCTGAAAAGTTTATAGATGTTATCTGCGGGAAAAAGGTAATTACTGGTTCATCACCTTCAATAGAACAAACCTCAATCTTCAAGCCTTTATTATCAAATAACTCTCTAATGGCAACTTGTTTAGATAACAAAGCACCAAGTTCACCGCTATCTGCAACAAATTGTTGTCCGGGTCTGGGATCATAAGCATTTGCCCAAGTTACGCCGTAATCTGGATTAGCTCTACTATTATAAGAAAATATTGGGCTTCCAACATTGTCTAATAATGAACCGGTTAAAGTAATTTCATAACTGCCGCCAGCTGGACCAGTTTCATTAAAATTACCATTCCAAGTAATATTAATAAGTGGGCAAGGTCTAATAAATCTAGCGATTTGATTCTTATCATAAATAATAATCATATTATTTTCCTCTGACGCGCATATTTAATGTATCAGTGCTAAGTCCTATCCCACTAGCGGTAAACAATGGTAAACCAGATTCAATTATTTGCGTAGGATCTGGACAATCGGTATAGAAATTTACGATGCCAGATCCAAAGTTCGCAATCGCGCTATTGTACAATCCTATGTTATTATACACGTTTCCAGTTGTAGAACCAATGAAAAGATTCATATTTTCGTTGTTTATAGCAGTAGAATCTATAAATAATGGTATATTTCCACTGTTTGATGTGCCGTATCTATAAAGACCGTCTACTGAAACTACGAATGGCCTATGCTGTATAAAACCACGCGATGCTGGATCTTGACCAGAAGCCTCTAGGAATATTGCCCCGTTCTCGTCGGAATATACTATTCCAGAAGCATAATACAATTGATTACTAATAGAATTAGTAGTAACTATCAGCACAGTTGGATTGTTACTTGCGTCACGCTCTCCAAACACTTTAGCATCTATGTATGTATTTGGATTTGCTATGGCCGGATAAGAGTCTCTTAACATAATATCATTAGAATAAGCAGCGCCAGCATTTGCTAATGGAGCATTTCCGCTAGATGAATAAATATGTTTCTCAGCCCCGCCAACAACTATATAATCAGAGTCTGAACGATTTGATCTATGAACATAAACTGATCGACCAAAATTTTCATTTTCTGTTCCAGAAGCCGATATCGAATATCGTTCTCTTGCTTTTGATCCTTGCTGAAGAATTTTCTCAACAAAAACCCACTTTGTTGTTCTAGAGGGCCAATCAATAACCTTATTTTCAAAAGTAAATATGGCTCCATTATTGAGTACAGAATTACCACTACCAATAGTGTTTCTAACCCCAGAGTTACCAAGCTCTAATAACGTCCTTAAAGGAATATTAAATTCTGAATTGAAAGCTTTACGTATATAAGATCCAGAATTATAAGTATCATATGAATACTTATCAAAATCATGACCGGGAGCGCCGACAACTATAATATCAGAATCTATACTAACGTCGTACCCGAACTGGTCGGTTACAGTGCTAAATTGATTTAAATAGTTAGATGTATAACTATTTGGGCCAAGCGATAAGTAGGATTGAGAATTTCCACTATTAGAAAGATCTTGACCAATATTGATGGAGGAAGGTCTAATCTTCTGTATCAACTCCCAAGGAGTTTTTGTATTTCTAATGCCACTACCATTGAATGTTTTCTCGTAAACGTACACCGCGCCAGCGCCACCATTGTAAGACAATTCTATTCCAGATTGACCATTAGTATCCAGATAGTATTGCCAGTTATGAATTTCTTCGTCTGAGAACGCTGTAAATGGAGCACCAATAACCAACTTATTCTTATGAAGTGAAACCGCAAACCCAAACAAGTCTCCGGGGAAGCCGGATGTAAATACATCAAAATCAAGATAGTCACTTCCAGTGTCTTTCATAATATCTGGAATTCCACCAGCAATACCTGTATCCATGTATGTTTGAGAGTTTATTACACCACTAAATTTTGTAGTCGCTCCATAATTAAGCAGATCGGATGCGAATTCTTGTATTTCAAAATTTCGGAGTTGTTCTTTTAATATTTCTGGTGTGTCTTCTGTCCAAGGAAGTTCTGTTCTTAGAACATATCTTGGATCATACATTGATTCTTTGCTATCAAAAGAAGATATGCTAGCAGCAGATCCGTTATTGTTAAATCTATATCTTGATCCAACATTAGAACGTAACGATAGATATTTTTGTGGACTTCCTCTTTCTGGGCCAACTATCTTTGTAAAGTTAATGTATTGTTTGCCACTAATATCTGATGGGAACTGTGTTTCTGGATATAAACTTGATAAGAATGCCACAGTATTTGCCGACATTCTACCAAATTCATCAGACATAAATCTTCCTTGAACTAAACTAGAATCACTGATAACAGTTATTCTTGATCTAGCCACACCAGCATTAAATGATGATATTGATTCTACCTCTTGCGCTACAACAACTGGCCCATCGGCTATATACTTGTTACCGAGGCCCAACTCTAAACAATCTTGATCATAGCAATATCTGTCATTTAAAGATGATATCTGTGATATTATCGGTTCAATGATTGTAATTTCTGGTTGAGCGTCGGCTGTCTTTTGTCCAGTGTATCCTATTAATTCTTTGTATGGTCTATTATTTTGTATAGTGACTTGTTTAACTGGCATAGCAACGCCAGAAACAGATAGTAATCTAATGGTTTTTGGAATATAATCTGTTTGATTTATTCTAGGCACTATACTATTGATGTATAGCTCTAGCGTGTTTGCGCTCTCTTTAACTTGAACATCAAAAGAGAGTGTTCTAACAGTATTTTGAATATTTGTTTGTAGATCTTTTATCGGTCCTATATCAGATAACAATGTTTCTTTTATGGACACTGTTCTTAGTAGCGATTGATCTGGGAATGGTGTTTTTGGTCGTTCAACGCCATTTTTAACATATAGTGTCAATGGCTGTGTTTCGTATTGATTTTCTGAAATAATATCTATAAACATCCTATAGCCAGATCCAGCAACTGCTGGAAATACTATATGATCTATACCAGAATCTATCTTCCAGTATCCGTCAGAAATTATTTTTGTATCATATATTGGTAAAGCAGTTGAGCATATATCAACAATATTTATGCCAGTGTCAAATGGCACAAAATTATCTCTTATAAAGAACTCGGATATCGGATAAAGCCCAAACCCTTGACCAACTGGATGATTTTGATTTACAAAACCCAACCCTATTGCAGAAGCGTATTCTTCTTTTACTGGTAAGTATAGCGATTGTATATTTGAGTCAAGAAGACTTAGTATGTTATTTACCTTGATAATTTGTTGAATTGTGCTATCATGAGTTATAACTAACTTTTTATTACCAGTGTTAAGCCAAGCCTTAATATCTAAAACTTGTTCTTCTGATGGGAGTCCAATAGGATTAGCAATCCAGCAAACATCATCAGATGCTGATAAGTTAAGTACATTAAGCTTAACATCGTTTCCACAATTTCTAAATACATCATTTAGTATAGATTCAGTATATGCGTCTATAAAGCTAGTTCTTCCTGTCCATCCACCAAGCTGTGCTATAATAGCTGAACCGCTAGAATTCTTAGCAACAAGATTAGAATAAAGATTTATGGCATTATCTCCAAGTCCAGATAATAATGAGTCTTTTGATTCTGATGTTATATTTGCTATAGCGATGATCTTTGAGGATCCAAAAGTTTGTTCAACGCAAAATCTACCAACCGATGAAACTAACTGTCTACCAAACAATGTATCTGTTATTGGGAATGCTCTTGCTTGTAGTAATGATTGCCTATCTTCAATTACGGATGGTCTATAGAATGGATCAGATACACCATCTATATTTTGTGTGTATGAAGAATAACCACTTATAGAAGCAGAATATATAAAAGATGCACTTGGCTGAATATTATCTTCATCGAAGATGTATGAGGTAATAGCGGTGGATGCTATTCTATCTTCAAGAATCGGTACATCTATATAAGTTTCTGGAACAGCTGGAATTATTCTAGATCTAGTACCTATTTCACCAGCTGCTAATAATGGTACTGGTTCTAAATTTGATAGATCAAATCTATCAGCATTTATAGTTTCTAACTCTACTTCGCAGCATTGTGGCGTAAATGTTTTGAATATAAAAGGCCAATTTACAGCATACTCTAGTGTGCGAGAACCACAAGATTCTGTGACGCAAGAGGCTTTCCACTCTGCTCTTAAGTCACCCTTATCAATCAATGGTAATGCACACTGATCATTTATACCATTTTCAGCACATGGCATAAATTTGCTATATCCGGGTAAATGTATTCTGATATCCGCGACACCATATCCTGTATCTAATTCTAGTGGATTAATATATGATCCAGTTGAATTTTTAGGAATATATGATGGAATGATTAAAGAATTACCAGATGGCAAAGACTGATATTGATTCTTAGCCGGATACAATCTCATTCTAGAATTAAGTCTTTGTAGAATTTTGTTAATAATAGCATTGGATGTTTGATATACGCCACTACTCTCCCAAATAGGATCATTACCTACCAAAACAAGATTCCTATCTCCAAGTGCCAACCAAGAAATAATGTTGTTCATTACTTCATCGCTCACAGCATCTATTTGTGGCGTGATAACAAAAGCTAATCCAGCGTCGGATGGAATTGATACTTGATCAAATGGCGTTTTAACAAAGTCTTTGTCTCGAAATATAGTCGATAAATAATTGAAATGACCAGAATCTAGTGGGTCATTTAGATTTTCTTGCAAGTTACCAAACTTACCAAACTCTACCGCTTTGGTGTGCGGATAATAATCTCTTGATTCAAGCAGTCTAACAGCGCCAGCATTTACATTTGATTTCCAGCTTGGTCTAATAAAGCCATTTATATTGTCTATATTTAGTGGGTCAAGATATCCATCATTCTTGTAATATACATTAAAATCATCAAAAGCATTAAAGCTATCTGTTGGAGCGCCTATTGCAATAGTACTACCATCGTCATTCACCGCAACACTATAGCCAAGTCTTGATGTTGGAGCAAATGTTTGTGGAATAAATTCCCAAGTACCAACATATGGAATATCTTTATAGTGATATGTGAAAATATTCTCGTACTCTTCGATTTCTAGATAGTCTCTTGCTTCGAACTTTTCGGTTGCGGTAAGTTTTGAGTATAGGATTTGATTGCTATAACTAAATCCGTATGTTTCTAGCCACGATGCATAGTCATCAACAAGGTTTGAGTATCTTTGATCTAATCCACCAGCAAGCGAATTCTTATGCGTTATCCAAGAATATAGTGAGTTAAATAGTCTTTCTTTTTCTGATTCACGATACTGGTATACTTTGCAAGCATCATTAATATATGGAGATCCTACGGCTATAATATTTGTATCTTCACTAATTGCTACAGCGTGTCCGAATCTGTCATAGCTGGTATAAGAAACTTCTGGAGATTTAATCTCTTGAATGAGATTCCATACCCCACTTTCTTTTTCAAAAACATAGACGCTTCCACCGCTAGCGGGAGGATGGTTGAACTGCGTTAGGTTGGTATTGAAAGACTCTGGACCAACCCCAGATGTAATAAATCTTACTTGATTATCTGTAACTAAACGTCCAGTATCCAATAATTGATTTAGTATTAGATTAGACATTGAAATCCAATCTTCTGATCCAACAGACTCTGGAACGTATTCATAAACAGAGCCAGAAGATGCGATTCCATAGAAATCTTGTAGACCGCTGGCGAAACTATAATTTTGATAATATTGAAGGAATCTATCTAATGCTGGATTTACAGCGGATCGTCCTAGTGATCTTGAATTATCAACGTAAACTCCCAGCATAACAGGAATATTGTTATGGATTTTAGCGTTGTCGTATGGGAAGGCTTCTTCAAAAGCTAATTTGATTCCACTAAAAACAGCTAATGTATCCTCTTCTGTAACTATTCCTTCATTGCGTGGAATTCTTTTCTTTGTAATGAACGATGGTTTTGGTTCTGGAAAATCTAATGTTGTTATTGTAGAGTCACCAGCGATTGGTTCACAAATTAATAATTTTACATCAAATCTAACGGGTGGATTAGAGAAATATTGGAATATTAGATCTTTGTTTTGAATAGTCTCTAATATCTTAGTATATGATATATTTTTTCTTGGGTTTGATGGATCTGGTAGGCTTGGAGTAAATTCATCAGTAAATATAATCAGACCTATTGAAACTCCAGATGTGGCTAAATCTTCAAAGTCTCTATTCCATTTTGCTGATGGGCCACCAACAACAATAACCTCTTTCTTAGATTCTTGGAAAGAAGTTAGACTGTTATTAACAGCGATATCTAATGAATGCCCAAACTGTCTTCCTTCTTGACCAACATTCCAAAATCTTTCTGTTATTGGATATGGCAATTCTATGCCATTTATTGTTGATCTATAGATATTTGTTGGATAATCTTTTAGAAGACCAGACGGTAATGTTAATTGTGTTTCTAAAGCCCAAGGCGATTTATGTTTATCGTTGGACCAAGTGCTACCAGATGGTCTTGCTTCTCTTCTATAAATAAATACCGATCCGGCTTCTTGTAGATTTATCGTGGAAAGATTACCAGAAGAATCATATTCAGAATATGGAACAGTTTGGAATGGCGCTCCAATAGCCATTAGATCGTATTTAGCTGCTACTGATTTGCCATATTTATTTCCAGATTGCCGTTCATTATCGGCAGTTAACTTGATACCAGAGTAATTTACGTACTCGTTAGAGCCATAGTCAAGTTCTACAAATTCTCTTGGTAATGGTATAGATTGATTGTTGCCAGTTTTTGTTGTAACTGTTACATTGTATGGAGCGTTTGGTATTAAACCATCATACTTTCTTATACCATAGAAATGACCGCTATATCCTATAGGACTATTAAACCCACTAACATTTAGATTTGTATATGTATCTTTAACTCTAAGTATGCCGCCCTGTATGCAGCTATTTTCGTTATACCAGTATTCATCGTGTAGATAAATTGGTTTTTCTTTGCAAGCGTTTTCTGTATCACACACTCCATAGCAGAGTAGGTCAACGCCTCTAATCTCATCATCTGCACTTAGAAATGCCTTATCGTTGTCGGACGCAGAAATACTTTTGCCAATATTATTTTCATTCCAAGTAATAGAGGCTTGCTGATTAAATTGTTGATTGAAGGCTGGATAATTGATTGTAAATAAACTTAGCGAGCCAGATAATGCTGAATACAATGGATCAGTATTAATATATAGGCTAAAGTTTTCACTTGTACTATATGTAATTACTTGTTCATTAAATGTAACTAAACTCATTAATCCAGAGTTAAATGGACTAAATGTTGAGAAAGTTTCTGGCTGTACTAAGAACAGAGAGTTCTTTGATTCTTCAATCCCTCTATTCTTTACGTAAAGTTGAACTGAAGAATATCTGGTTTGATCAAGAGTGTTATCGGACATTACAAGACTAATACTAGTTTCTTGTCTTGGATTGCCACCAGACACATAAATTGGAATAGAGTCTATAATAATACCACTATTTTTTGTGAATAAGTATAGGTCGTTGTATTCAATACCTTTGACTCCAAATAAAGCAAGATTGATATTTGAAGAAGTTGTGGGCCAAGCTTGACCGCTTACGTATAGGTTTACTCCATTAAACTCATAATCTAAACCATATGTATAAAGATTAACATCTGATCTAGAGACTTTTTCTCCGCTAGCAAATAGATTTACTGAATTGTTTGAGTCGGCAAAGTATGTTAATGCGTCTTCTAGCTTAACTGTGACGCTATGTATCTTGATGGATGAGTCAAATGGTGATCCAGATGGATACGCCAAATCATATTGCAAGAACATATCATTGATATCTGTAGAATAGTATTTATGATCAAACTCTGATCTAATATTATCTAGATCAAAATTTGCCCAAGGTTCTGATGTATCTACTAAATCATCATAATTAAATGTGCTTCTAAGTTTCTGCCAACATCCAGAAGGCTTAAGATAATGAATCGATCTATTAACAAGACCCCAGTTGACTTTACTTGGTCTATTAACTGGATCTTGATTTTTACTATACAAACTAACTATTAGTTTTGGACCAATCTTGCTGTCAGACCAAACCAAATTATTGAAAGTTTCATGTTCTATTATGCTTTCTACAACCAATGATCCTTCTTTAAAGTCATATCCCCTTGGTAGTGTTTTGCATATTCTTTGCTGAGTAGTATAGAATTCTGGATTAACATCTGGAATATTTTGAAGGTTAAATCTTAAGAAATCGTTTTCGATTTGTGTATGATAAGCTAAACCAGATGCGTACAGGCTTGATGGTAGTGGAAAATTAGTGGTATTTCCATAACCAAGACCATCATGCTTTAGTCTATGAATAATATAATCTTGACCAACTCTCTTGGTGAAACTATCAAAGTCTGGTGAAAACGAGCAAATCTTAAAATCACCAAGCTTCCAAGACGAGGTATCTTTATTTACGAATTCTGGTAAATTAAGCTTTGTGTTTAAGGCTGTATTGTGTAAGAATGTGTGACCATGACTATCAAAGAAAGATTTAAAAGTTGTGCGCTTTAGTGATCTATTTGCTTCACCATTTATGCTTGGTGGTATAGATAATCCAATCTCATGTACAAATATATTTGTTCCAATACCACTTGCGTCACAATGACCAATTACCAAATTGCTATTGCCACTATCGATAATAATATTGGTTGAGGTAACTCCATATGCTGATCCAGCATTATCATCAATTTCATTATAGGCCAATATTGCCATTGCTCCGGGGGTATAGTATATCAATGTTGATAATGGATATTGATATTGATCATAAGTCTTAGAATCGGAAATAGATACCAATGGAGAACCATTGGTATTTATATCTTTTGCTTTGAGAGTTAATCTTTCGTTCTCAAATCCAAACCAAAATTCCAATTCTTGACCGCTATCATATTTGGATGCTATAACGCCAGAGTTGAAAAGGTTATAGTTAACACCGCTCATATTATAATCTGGAGTAAATCTAATATATAGTGAGAATCCACTATTAGTTGGTACATTTCCAAAATTAATATTTCCAAATTCGCCAGATACTCTTAATGCTGAATCAAAAGCGTCACAAATTTTACCATAAAGAGGATCTCCAGATTGAGTCCAATCTATTGTTGTATAATCTGTATTGTGTGGGAAGAGTTGAGTATTTTTAAATCTCCACCCTATATTCTTTAGAACAGTTGCTGACCCATTGTAGTAACCGCTGTGAGCATAATCGTCTGATACTATAAAATCACCACTGATATTTGTCAGATCATAATAACCATCTAAGAACGGGTTGTTTGCTTCCGGGTTATAGAATGAGAAATCAAATGCGGCTGGATAATATGGGCCATTAACAACGTTTCCATCAACGCCTCTCCATCTTCTGGAGTAATTTGTTTTTAGTGTTGTTTGTTCGCCATAGCCGTGCGGAATTCCGCTGATATACGATAGTCTTTCATCACCAACATCGCTGTTAATCAAAATATCATCTGATGATTCTCTACCTAGTGGTAATAGTTTGATATCTTTTAGACCGAGTTCTTTTGAGCTTGGTGTACCAAGGGTATGCAACATCAAACCGTTGGATGGCTTGTAGTAGATTATTAATTGAACTGTTGATATGCTCGCCCCAGTTGGTATTGGATATAAATCTAGATATAGATTTTCAAAATACGAACTAAGAGAATAATCCGTGGCATTTCCTAGTTGGTTACTATCTAGATAAATATTAAGTGGGATAGTATACTCTTGGAATGTTGTGCCGCTAATTACAGGTAGAGATGATAGTAGATAATGGTCACCAGCACTAACACTTGTAATTGGATTTTCGTAGTAAGAAGCCTTGTCTGATATGCTTTCTGCCGATAGAGCGAGATCATCTACTCCTCTAAAGCCAGACACCGATGGTATTAACCCAACGCCACTTTCTGCGTTTTGTAAAAATGCACCAATCTTTGGTGTTATATTTAATAATCTATCATCGCTATACCCAAGAATATCAAGAACATAATCGTCGGACCCTATAGCTTTTTTGGCGATAACTTTTAGTTCTATACTATCAATCTTAAAGAAACTGTCAGTCTCTGCTATACTTTGCAATTCTGCTGAATCAAAGTTGTTATTACCAAAACCAAAAGCACCCTCCGTTAACGTTGATGCATATCTTGGTGGTGTATGACTAAATTTTAGTGTAAGTCTTCCGCTATCAGAAACTGGGTCGCTATTTATTAATGTTATATAATCTGAAATTGATGTATTTTGTAATTTATTTAGTAGAACAATAGATCCACTTGTGCTAGTATTGTCTGCTGTATTAGCAAATGAGTCTGGAGAAGATCTCCACAAACTATAACCTTCTGGATATATTCCAGCGTCATATGTATTAACTAATACTTGGCTTGGCAATATATTTCTTGATAATCTTTGTCCAATAGAATTTACCTCTACATAAAAACCAAGTTTAGATTCATATTTGGTTCCGCTTGGACTGCAAGATGAACATAGTTCGCCACTATTTCCAATTTCGATTGCAGATATTCTTAGGGAATTTGTTGGATTGAGTATGTAGCCCTGAGATTGGGCCGACATTGGTGATCCATCTATAGATAGATAATCGTTGTTGGATGTATTAAGAAAGTCTACTGAACAAACTAACTCTTCGTAACCTTTATCGAAACCTTCAGCGAATGGATCGTCTAAGCAAATAACATCAAAATCCATACTAAGAGTGTAGCCACTAGCCGCGCCTAATATTGGATAATTTTCATCCCAAGAGTGTAGATTAGCATTATTAATTAGCGGTTCCGAAATGTACGTGGAATAATTTATATAGTTATTGGTATAATCAGCATCACCACGTAAGAATACTTCTTTATATTTGATTATAAGATTACCAGATGGATCTTCTAATTTAATGTTATGTATGCGATACTCTGGAGCAATGTTCGATCCATAATTTGATAATGGGGCAGAGGCACGTATGAATAGGAAGCTATTTTTTGGATGATGATACGGTTTATTAACTTCGCATTTATATCTAAATGTGCCACTTGTAAAAACTGACGATGGTTGTATAAAAGATAGATTATCGTCTGATATTCTATTGCTCTGTTTTAGATTTTGATTATAGTTTCCAGTAAATATCCCCTCATCAATACTTTGATATAAATTGCCAGATGATAAATTCTTATTAACAAAGTAACTATTGTTTAGGCTGGTTGTTATGTCTCTTATTGGATATAATTTTTGTACTGAGGCAAAGTTATCTATATCATTTAGCCCATCAATATTGCCACCAAACTTATCAGCATATAGATCATTGATATTAATAGAGGAAGATAATCTTGATCTTGCTACTCCATTAACAACTAAGTGAGCTTTTATATCAACTATTTCTACAGCACCCAAGGCTCTTAAATTATGAGATAGCTTGGGCTTGCCCAATATTTTACCAGAACCAGAAAATTTACCTTTTAATAGTGCTGGTTGTTGAATCTTGTTTGGGTTGATCTTGGCAACTCCACCAAGTCTACCTGACAAAACATTACTAAGAGTAGCATTGGCTCTTATTTTAGAACTTCCATCTACTTTTAATGAATGATTATTTACACAAATAAAACAATCTGACATATTTTTACCTTGGTAAATTACTTCTATTTTCTGTTAATTTTCCACCGGGACCAACGCTATATTCGTTCTGAATCTTTTGAACAACTTGTTTCATTATTTCTTGTCTTGTCTGATCAGATATCTGAGTTAACATGCTTGTGCCATTCAAATTCACATTAACATTCACACTATCTAGTTTGACTTGTAACTTTGTATTTTGAAGATTTTTTATACTCTCATTAAACCCGCTAACGAAAGTATTGAATATATTGCCTAGATTAGTAACTAATTGCGGATCTATGCCAAGAGCGCCACCAATACTACCAAGTAATCCACCGCCAGCTTTGTACTGAACTCTTCCACCGTTATTATAATAGCCAACTTTTCCACCTCTTGCAAAACCTTGAGATCCAGAGTTATCATTTATTGCGTGTAATAGCTGTAGATTATTGCCTCTATTTACGGCTTCTCTTCTGACAACAAACTCTCCGGGTGTTAACATTGCAGGAACAGTATCGGTTCCTCTTGGAACAAACATTCCGCGATTTGCATATACAACGCCACCTCTAGCAAATCCTTCTGCGGCTTGTCTACCGCGTTCTTCTATTTGTGCTAATTTAACTTCTGCATTACTTACATTGATGCTAGCTGTTTGTACTTGCATTTCTGCTGTTGCTTGTTGCCATGCTCCTGTTTCGCCAAGAACACCACCAAGTTCTTGTAATCTTCTTTGAGCCGCTGCTTCTTCTGGAGTTGTTCCAGCAAGAGTTTGGGCCATTCTTGGATCCATGACTCCTCTAGATGCTAATGCTGCACCAGCCGCTTGTTCTGTTAATCCTCCGGGACCAGAAAGCTGCCTACCATATAAACTTTGAACACCAGCTTCTTGTTGACGTTGAATATCTTTGAATGCATCTCCAATTGCTTTGCTACCAAATTGGTTTGCTAGAGTCATATCACCAGTTGCAATTGCTGCTTGAGCGCCAACTGCTGCTTGCTGTTCAAAGAACTTGTCAATATCGCCACTAATCAAAGATTCCAATGAATCTTTTTCCATCTTATTTTTCTCTTGAATAATCTTTAGTTCTTCTTCTTCTAGTTTGATTAGTGAACGAATAGTATCTATTTGGTCTTTTTGGGCTTGCTGTAGATTTTGTTGAGTTATGTCAGCTTCTGCTCCAGATCTTCCTTGCATACCACCATCAGTTCTTCTTCTGGCCTCTATTCCAAATATTCCTCCAGCAATTTGTGCATTTCTTGCTCTGATTTCAGCAACGCTCCCTGTTCTCATTGCTTGTAATCCAGCATTACCAGCACCAGCGTTTGCTTTTGCTACTATGGCGGCTCGTTTTTCTCCAGATGTAACAGCAACTCCACCATATTTAGCTTGAACGTCTCGACCTTCAATATAAAGATCGACCGCTTCTTTTTGTGCGCTTGCAAGATTTCTTTCAGCGTCTGCTCTCTTGTGAATTAAACTAATAACTACCTGTTCAGCTTTTTGTCGCTCTTGAGCGATCTTCATTATTTCTTCAAACTGTTTCTTGCCAGCTTCGCTAAGTTTGTCACCAAATACTGATAAGTCACCGGCAAGTAGCTTATCTACTTCTTCTGGACTTAGTGGTATGTTTTCTATTATCGCTGTTAAGTTTTTCTTGGCTTCGTCACCAAGTCCAGCTGTTAATTCAGAAGCAAATGCTTTTTTAATTTCATCTGGTGTATCACCGGGTGATTGTCCTCTTTCTCTTCTAGCTTGAATATTTGATCTAATCTTTTCAAAGGCTTTATTATAGTTTTGTTGCGCTTGTATAAATGCTTCCGTATTTGCTCTAAATTTTGCAGGATTAGCACCCATATCACTTAAATTGTTTGCAACATCATCAATCGCTTGTTTTATTTCAGCAGGATCCATAGCTTGAGCAGCACTGCCCATAGCTGCGGATAAAAATTCTGTGTTAGCAACAAATGTGCTGCCACCAACCTCAAGGCCAGCAACAAATCTATCCATACTGGCACTCATGGCTGTAGCGGTTGCTGTTGGTCCGCGTAATCCAAGATTCATAGCATCAAAAGCGGCTTTAGCTCTAAGAACCTCTTTTTCAAGGTTTGCCATTTCTCTTTCTACTTGTTCTATTTGACCTCGCAGTTGTTCTGCGGCTTCGTTGAACGCATTTGCAGATTGCTCATCTCCAGCACGTAAAGCCTTTTGAGCATTTTGTAGTAATTCTGTTCTTCTATTTCTTAGGTTTCCTGTTGCTTCTGCTTCTATTTCTGATCTTGATCTACCTCTAGCAAAACCGGATCTAATTGTAGCTGCTCTTGCGCCAGACTCCATTTGAAAAGCTTCATTCTGGAATCTAGCACTTTGGCGAATTTGTTCTGCGCTTTGTTGTCCTAATCTTTGATTTCTAGCAGAAGAAGACTCAACCATTCCAAAAGTTAATGTTGATGCTATATTTCTTCCAGTAAATCCGTCACTAGCTCTATTTTCTAAATTAGATATTGCAAAGTCGCTAGCTCGTTTTTCTTGTTTTGTAGCTTCCGCAGTGGCTGTTCTAATGCGAGATAAAGCTTCAGAAGCATTTATACTTCCGTTTTCAAAATCTTGCATTGCATTAGTAGCAGTTTTTTGTGCTTTTTCAAGTTCTTTTTGTGTTTTGACAGCGCCAGCCTGTGCTGCTGCTAAAGCAATTGCGCTAGCCCTAGTATCTCCACCAAACATAACATTTAATGAATCAAGCACACCTTCTGGCAATAAATTAGCAGCTAAAGTTCCCACAGCTGCCCCAAGACCAGCACCAATGGCTGCGCCTATTGGTCCACCAAGAATAAAACCCAAGACAGCACCGGCGGTAGCTCCACCGCCTCGTACAACATTAGCGCCTTGGAAGCTTGCTCTTTCTCCAGCCACTGCTTTTGCTTTGTCTATATTTCCAGCTTCTACTGCCATTTTCAATCTTCCTTCAAAATTGTACACAGCTTCTATAGCGGCTTCAAAAGCTTTAGTGGCGACAAATGCGCTACCAGCAATAGCAACTAGCGGACCTAATAAAGACATGAAAGATCCTGCTGCTTTGCCAACAGACGGAGCTAGTTTTGTTAATTGTCCACCTAAAGATTGTAAGCCTTTAGAAAAGGTTGGCATACCGGGTATTTGAACAGAAGAAAGACCTCTACCCAAAGCCGATGTTCCTGCTCTAGCATATGCAGAAGTTTTATTAACAATACTACCAGATATCCCTTTGCCTTTTCCACTTAAAAAGTCCATTATTTGACTCTTGTTTAGCTTTAATCCAAAAGCCTCAAGAGCAAATCCAACACTAGTAATAGTTGTCACTAATCCAAGTAGTGAGTGTGTAAGTCTAAGCATTGCTCCGCTATTTTCATCAACTGCCGGTAAGAAGCCAGCAATCAAGCTAGTAGCCATACTAGCAGCAAACATTTTGTTGTTATTGACAACATCCATCGCGCTCTTGGCAGCACCTTTATTAGCATTTGTATTAGCGACTGTGGCCGCTGTATTGTTCTTAACTCCGGTTGTAGCAGCGTTCCAAGCATTTAATGATCCGCTAATTGGTGATGAAGTCGTTGAAGCTGCTGAACCCGCTTGAGTTCTAGCAGCAGTTAAAACATTAGCAGTAGACATACCCATTTTTTGAGCTTGAGTTTGTCTTGTTGCTGGATTTGCAGAAGAAGTTGCTGCTGACGTATTGGCTTTCAAAGAATTATTAGCAAGATTTTGTAACGTAGTACCTTGCTGCAAAGCTGCTGTATTCTGATTAATTCCATTTATATACTTATGGGCTTCTGATAAAATCTTTTGCTGAGAAGCTCCGCTATCTTTCAAACTCTTGAAATAATCGTATAGTCCTCCAGTGACATATACTTGCGCACCCAGAGTTCGTTTATTTGCTTTATTATTGGCTTCGATAGTACTACCAAAATTTGGTAAAATGCTATTCAAAAACGTTGTTTCTCTTTGTAATCGTTGATATCCAGATTCTGTGCCGCGCATTTTAGAAACAAGCGACTCAATAGATGAACCCAATTTAGACAAAGACCCACCCGCTAATTTGTCTAACCTAAGAGCAAACTTATCAAGGCCACTCAAATTAGATGATGCCTGTTCAAGAAAAATATCCCCTTTTGGTTTAGCTCCTGTTCCAGATGTACCTTTAGCAAAACGCTGAACAACCCCACCTTTAGCATATCTACCAACCTTATTCATGCGATTAAGATTACCATAACCGATACTTTGAGCAGAAGATCTATTAATAACAAACTCACCGGGAGTTAATAACGCAGGAACAGTATCAGTTCCAACCCCGCCACCAGCAGCAAATTTGGCGACTCTACTAGCTCTTGGACCTTTATTTCTTAAAGCATCCATTGCGGGCTGTTTGCTACCGCCGCCAGTGAAAATCATATTCGCTAAAGGAATACCAAATAATCTGTTAAGATACTCCGCAACCCCCGGAACTCTTTGAGATTTGCTTATAATAGAAAGTTTACCGGGTTGTAATTGTCCAGATTTTATTGCTGCTTGCAATTCTCTTCCAAGTGTTGTTAGTGGCGCCGATGTTACATCACGCAATCTTGCTTGTGGATCGCGGAAATATTTATCTAATGCTGCTGATTGTTGGCCCGAAGTTTTAGCCATACCATAAGCTTTATCACCTATAGTACGTTTAATAGTTCTATCTATGTCAATTGCTCCACCACCAGCACTTATCAATGCTGCAATTGCTGAACTTGGGCGAGGCATCATTGTTCCAGTGGCGTTTACAATATCATCAATAAGAGGAGCTTGGGCCATACCGCCTTTGGCAAATTTTTGTATAATTCCACCCAGATTTTTATTTTGGGATTCTAATTTGTATAATCCGCCTACCCCTCTATATCCTCTACTTTTAGCGTCTTTGGCACTAAGTCCTAGTTGTTGTAAAGTATATGATTTATTTGGATCAAGATTTTGTGTAGAAGAATTTGATAAAGCTTGCCATCTAGGATCACTATAAACTGCGTTTGCTAAATATGCTGCGGCTTTTCTATTGGCTGTGTCTTTTAATATTTTTTTAGAAGCAGTTCTTTTTGCGTCAACTGGTATACCAACCAAAGACTGAAATGCACTAGCAAAATTTGGTCCCAATCCTCTTGGAAAATCAATCGGATCTTGTTCGCCTTTTCCGGTATCCATAGGAGCGCCCAACATAGCGAGCGCACCTTCAAAAACAGAGCCTATTGTAGAAGCAGAACCAACTGATTTAACTATAGAATTATCGGCTTTGCGTTCCACATTAATAGATAAGGATTTACCTAATGCAGAAGCTGAGTTATCTATAAGCTTTTGAATAGATAATTCTACTCTTTTTTCAATTTTTGATGCAACGTCTTGCCTAGACATTGTTTCTGCTATTGCGGAAGTTTTTACCGACTGTTGACCTTTAAGACCAAGTATTCCTCTAATTGTAGTATCAACATTTTCTAAATTACCTTTCTTGACAATATTTTTACCACCAGCTTTTTTAGATAAAAATTGTCTTATATTTGATATTGGTATTGTTGCTTTTTCTTCTTTTGGCGGATTATCCATAGGTAATAATGAAGCGATACCGAATTTTCTTGCTTGACCTCCTAGCGCAAAGCGATTCTCATTCATAGCCGCCAAATTACTAGCACCAAGTTTATTAACACTACTCTTTTTGATAACAAACTCACCGGGTTGCAACATCGCAGGAACAGTATCACGATTACCAGTACCGGGAACCATACCACCTCTTGCAAAGTGATGAACCTTACCACCGGTACTGTATGTGCGTCCTGACTGCATACCTCTCATTAATCCGCCAGCAAAACCAGAAATACCTTTAGCAAAATTGACCGCTGCGACTGCGGCCAATAATGGAAGTAGTGGTTTAATAGCTTCACCAATCTTAATTAATGCAGAAGCTAATGATAAAGCAGTATTTGCCATTATTTGGAAAGTGCTAGTTTCAGTCATACTTCTTACTAAGGCTAAGAATTCTTCTTTTACTTTAAGAATTCTAATAGCAAGTGCTTGCTGTGCGGTAGCAGCATCTTGAGTTAGACTATTACCAGCCTTATTAGCAACATTAAGTGCGGCTTGTGCTGTGCTAAACTGTTGTAGCAATGGTAATACTTTACCAATTTGTCGGAACCCACCAAGTTCTTCAGCAATTCTGATAAACGTAATATCGCCTTCACCCAATCCAGATAAAGCAGCACTCAATCTTTTAACTGCTTCGAATGGACCAACGAATTTACCCTCTAAGTCAACAAGTTCCACACCAAACTGTTTTAAGAATTCGATTGTTTTAGGGCGCTGAATACGAGTAAAAATAGTACGCAAGCCAGTACCAATACTTTCAGCACTTTCGCGCGTTGTGGCTCGCACACTCGTAAACAACGCAATAAGTTCATTAAGATCGCCACCCGATGATTTAAACACACCACCAGCGCGACGAATAACGTCAATTAAGTCACCAGCTTCTACCGCAAACGCACCAGCAACAGCATTAATAGCACCAAGTTGCTTTTCTAAAGCTCCAACGCCTTCTTGGAACTGAGCAAGAATAGCAATAGCACCTTCTGTTGTTTCGCTTAAACTATCAAAGTTAGGAGCAAGTGCTGCTTTGGCTAGTGTTTTTAACGCAACTTCAGTATCTTTTGCACTAATACCAGCTTGTAATAATAACTGTCCAGTATTTAGTAAATCTTTAGAAGAAACGCCAAGACCTGTTGACAAATCAGTAATAGCCTTGGTAAGAAATTTTAAATTCCCTATACTTTGACCAGTAACCTGACTAACACGCACCATCTCTCTTTCAAAATCAATAGCTGACTTTATAGCATCAGATAATGTTGATGTAAAAAGACCGACCGCTCTGGTGGCAATAGAGAAAGCAGCAAACCTACGAATAGAAACAGCAAAAGCACGACCCATACGATCAGCAGCGGTTGTTGCTGCTTGCGTTTGGGCCGTGACTTGTTGCAGTTGACGTTGAGCTTGGGCCGATCCTTGAACCTGCACATTAACGTTTACGTTATTTAGCTGGCTCTGTATTTGGCGAACGACTTGAGCTACATTGTTTGGTGCTTGAAGTTGTAGTTGTGCGGTTAGTACAAATCTTGACATAATGTACCCTTGTTAAAGCCACACAACACTATCTATCAGCTATCCGTTGTTTTCTTCTTACGTTTATCTTTCTTCTCTTCATCAGAATCATCTTCTGTAATATATTCCACAGTGGGAACATAATTACCGAATTCATCTAGGAGGTTGCCATCTTTATCTACACGCTTACCTTCGCTGTTTAGATAGTAACCATTTTTGTCTATTCTGCGACCTTCTAAATCTACCGTTTCGCCAGACTGATTTACTAGACTAAGATCCTCATTGACGTAATTAAACATCTTAAGGAACTTATTTTCTGGCAATTTGGCTTCGAAATCTCTGTCCACAGAATATAGCATTCCCGCGAGCGTAGAGGCCACGGTAAATGCTGGTTCAGCGTCTGCCCTAGACTGATATTCCTCTAAGGAGTTATACACTTTCTGTCCATTTTCATAAAATGCACAATTTGCTACAAGGTAGTCAAAACGAGCATTATCCGAAATAGATTCAGCAGTATTTTGCTCTAGAGAAATACGATCCGCAATCAAGTCTCGTAATTCTGCTCTTTTCATTCTCATTTTAATCGCAATATCTTTGCCTTCTGAAGCTTTTAGCTTTGTATGGCCTTGTGAGCCTACATATAGCTGTTTTTCTAGCGAGGCGATTTCTTCAACAAGGGTCTTCTGCTCCTTATCTTTGCCATCGTCCCAAATGCCTTGCTCTTTCATAAACTTTTCTAGTTCTTTTTTGGTCATAATTCCATCTCTAACACAGTCTGTCCAAGCCTTGGCTCCGACTCTTTGTGCCTGTGAAATGGTGACATTATTTGGCTTTTTAACAACGACTTTTATTTTGTTACCATTAACGTCTGCTTCTACGACTTTTTCTTTATCCTTGCTCATTTTTTCCTCCTTTAATTTTGTGGTTTTTGAACAACAGGAATTTTAATTGAATATCTTAGCCACTCAACTTCGTACTGTGACAATTCAGCATCAATGTTGCGAGCTTGATTATTTCCTCTATCTAGTATTTCTGATCTTACTTTATTGTATAGATCTTTCATAGCTTCTTTAGTCAGTGCGGGTTTTGAGTCATCCCATAGAAAACCAAAATTTTCTTCTATGCTACTTAAAGCACCGATCATTGTGGTTTGAATTTTCTTCTTGAGAATCTTTGACAATCTTTCTTTAGATTCAACTTTGTACTTTTGTTCTCTTATCTTTTTATATTCTGGTTGGTCCATCATCATCCTCCTCTTATGTTGTTCCTCATTTGGTTTGTAATTTGCATTTGCATTTTTTGTTTTTCGTCAGCAAAATCATGTTGATAAGCGCCGTTCTTTTGTTTGATAACTTCGAATCTTTGTTTTTTGATCAATTGAGATATAGAATCATTCATCGAATCTACTTTGTCAATACTATCTTTATCATTAGGATCAACCATCACATATACTTCACCAGCATTCTTAATTTTGTCATTTTTTGTTCCACTCTCAAATTCCTTTTCTAATTTTTCCTTTTCGCGTTTCTTAGCTTGAATTAAAAACCAGCCATCTAGTAGATCATCATCTTTTATAACATCATCATTTGGACAATCCATAGACTCTTGTATGTTGTCGTATATCTGTGACCAAATAACAAGATTTTTCTGGTTTAGTGTTAGCTCTTGGTTGTCCTCATTATAGAATAGTTTTTTGATTCCATTGCTTTTAATCGACCACAAAGATTTCCAAGGTTCTTCTCTTGCTAATTCTCTTATAATGCCTTCAGATAAAACCGAGCTTTGCCACTCATCAACAACATAAGAGACTGATATATCTTTAAAGTCATATAGTTGATTATCGCAATATGTTGAGTTTTTTATTATCCAAGCTATTTTTTCAGATAGTGCGTATCCTTCTCTAGAATTTTGATAGTATATGGATTTTTCTCGTAAGTGTTCTGACATTTGTTTTTCGCCAGTGCGAATATATAATCGTATACGCTCGCGTAGCTTGGAGTCATTTCTGTTATTATAAATTTCTATTTTCAATTTTTCTAGATCTTTTTTGAAACCTTCTGTTTTGTCTTCATGAGTCTTTGACCATAATCCATTTTGTAACATCCATTCATTTATTTCGTCTTCGCTCATTATTTCATCAATAATAGCTTGTTCGTAAGCTTTATTGTATATTAAAGATGCTTTATAACTCTGTTCTATCGTAAGCGGTTTTACCAATAATGTAAGATTATCTTTTTCAATGTATAATCCGCCGAACCTTATCATAGAAATAAAAAACTCCCGCTCATGGTGTTTCATAAAAACCTCATTTGCGGGAGTCTAGTATTATTTATGTCCTTTTAAAGTCCTAATCGAATTTATAGAATTAACTATGGTGTAACAAAGTTAGATGGGGGCAGTATTGTTAAGTCGTTATAAGTTGAAAAACTATATGTTATACTAACATTTCCACCGCCAGCATCACCGCCAGTATAGTTAACAGATGATAATCTATTTTCATCACCAAGATCAAAAGTAGTACCATCTCTTAATTCAATTAGGATTTTTTGAGTTGATGTATTATCACCATTAGCATAGGCGTTTATAAAGTCACCAGAAACAGCGATAACCTCAAACTCACTAGTTACTTCTACTGGGAATGTAGCACTTCTATAATATGGCTCTTTATGTCCTAATTCTAAAATATCTTCACGACCAAGATCAGTACTTATAGTAATATTTTGAATATGAGCTTTTGGTCTTAGTTTAACATTATCCCAATTATTTCCAGCAGTTTCTGATTGTGTAACGCCATAAATTGATATGGGTAATATAGAATTCGCCATCATAACGTCTTCTCGTCTTTGAATACCACCAACTGCTATAGGAGAGTCATTATTAAAGTTTAGAGCTTGTGCTAGCGCGACGTTATTAGTCCAAGAATTTGTGATAGCTCCGGCGCTTGTAAACCAGCCTTTAGAATTTCCAACTAATGTTACTGATTCTTTAGCATTTCCATCAACTGGTAAGGTGTAACTTAATGAGCTAACATACATACCACTCATTAAGACTTCTACTGGAGCAACGCCACTTACTGTTTCTTTTTCATCGCTAAAAATACCAAGAGCAACATTGCATCTTTGCTTTGCTCTTGCGACCAAGCTATTTGTTGATGGGGTGACTTCTATTACACCACTGGTTGCCATGTGGTATATTAATGGATAGCCGTCTAATACTTTTTCTATTGTTACTTCAATGTCTGGTAAGCCTTCAATATTTTCATAAATAGAAATCTGACCTAATTCGAAAGCTTGTTCAAGATTAAAACTTGTATTGATACCAACGCTTTGAACGCCGTGAACCGATTTTAGCAGTTCAGCTGGTGTAGCTCCCGGCGCAGATCCGCCAACTTGGTATCTACCTATAGCTACTGCTTGGCAAGCATAAAAAATTCTATTATTAGCGGCCATTTAGTCTCTCCTTTAAGAGTGTGGAATTCTAATAAGATATACACGAAATTATATGTTTTCTTCTATAGTTTCGACTGTCATTCTAACTATACCAGCATAAAAGTTGGTATTAACTAGGTCCATACCTTGGACAATCGAATTTTTTAACCGTACTTTACCTCTAAAATGTTTTAGCACTAAATCTGGATATCTTAATGCTCCAGAAACCGGAATACCTTTGTAGTCTAGCGGAAAATCGCCACTATTTGCTATAGAATTACTGTTGAACATATAGATGGTTTTCTCATTTTGTAGAGATATAATATCTACTAATTTGTTTCTGGTAAACTCATCTTCTGCTAAACAATGAAAAAGTATGTCTGTATCAACAAACTGACCACCACCAAGTTGATATCCTCTAAGACTTCGTTTTGGTACAACTTCTATGGCTATTGCTGGTAATTGTATCCTATTTTCTGCTGGAAGATTAAAATCGCCTTTACCATCGATATTAAACGATGTTGGAAAATCTAGAGTCCTATACTGTATTTCTCTTAGCCACGGTAAGCTATTGGCGTATATAATATTAATATATTTATAGCTATATTCTGCTTGAACGGTATTTCCACTGGACACTGGGCTATTAAATATGACCCGTCCATTATAGTAGTCTACTTTATGGGCATACGTGCCAGACGTACTAGACGCATAAAATACATCATTTACATAAATACCAGATATTCCGGGAATAGCTGGATTTGTGCCGACCATCGGGGCTGGATTATACGATACACCACTTTGCCAAACCCAATTTTTTCTAAATCCTTCCCAAGCTAAACCGCTAGGGTAGTGCGGATTGGATGATGGTCTTAGTTTGCTATAATCTTGACCATTTGGGGCTAATTCATCTAATGTAACATTTTGATAGTTGCCCTTTTGTAGTAAGGCCCAATCTAAAAATTCGACTAGATTATCTTGTATCTCGTTTCCGAGAGTATTGTCGGATATGCTATCAAAACCTTTTAAATTTAGATAATCTGTCATGTAAGCGCCCTTTGTATTAAATCAGATATTTGCTGCTCTTGATTTGATCCTATAAACGCTCTTGTAATAAAGTTATCAGATTCTGTGCCAGAAAATTGTGGTGGCACTCTAAATGATCCACCCCCTATCATATTTCCTAAACCAGATCTACCTAATCCGGTTTTTGGATTATACTGATAATTAACCACAATAATGTTATCGCCTCTTTTAAGTAACCAATCTAACCAGTGCAAGTCTCCACCGCGATATCTAGTATGACCATCTGGTAAAGATAATAGGTTATTAAAATCTGTTGGTTGAAATTGTAATTCTAATCCGCCCTTTAGTTTCTTAGTATACTTAACGAAATTTATATTTGTAGCATTTGCAACAGCTTGAACTATATTATTTACTATTAAGCTAACCGATCCTTGAATACCGAATTGTCCAGCTAAAGATGATGGGTCTGTCGATTGTAGTGATACCATTTCTGGTTGTGATAATATCCAAGAAGGTATCAAAGATTTTACTGAAGTTTCTATACTCTTTAAATTTCTTGATATTATATCGTTAATAGCATCCGCTATGGCCGCATTAATATTTTGTTCTATTTGTTTTTCGGTGTCTACTATATTAATAGAGAGAGTCATTATACTCTTCTCCACATGCATCCAAAATATCTATTTTGTCTAAGGCCCATTGGAATATGCTCGCCAACCCTTTCGAACCTTAATTCTTTATAGTCTTTGATGCTTTTATGCACTATCAAAGCTTTGGCGTTTAAAACTTTTGGCAAATCTGTCATAAATCCTATAGTCTGTATTGCGCCGTCTGGTAGAACTATATTTCCACCAACCCCAACCCAGTTTTTTTGATCCCAATAGACTTTTAACTTTATGTCTGTTAACACTTCTACTTCTTTTATAACTTTATTGCTACGTTCATAATCACCGCCACGAACACGGTGAGCGTTGATAGAGTTTTTTTCTATAACGTTATTGTTTGGATTATAGACAATTTCTTCCACTTTGTTTATTGATACTAATTGGCAAGTAACACCAAAAATATCAAAGGTGGAGTCTATAACATCATAATATTTGTCGAATACACTTTCTGGAACATATACTGGCATAAATCACCTTATTACCAAGAAGATAAAGCAGATCTTTTCCAAGAATTCGTACTGATGCATACATATAAATAACCACTATCCCAACAGATATCACCTTGATTACCAGCAGCGTTTCCAGAAGCTGGTGTTCTAGGATATGTGACCCTCATGGTATTTCCATAAAATTCTAAAGCAGAACCAGAAACGCTAGATGGATTAAATTTTGTATTTACTACCAATGCATTAGAAACTGTTCCATTGATATTGCTAACACCGATGTTAAAATTTGTTCCAGAAGATGTTGTGAATAATGAATAGCCAAATCTACCAGAGTTATTAGTAGCAACTGTATCTATGAGTGTTACAGCGCCTCCATATAAACCAGATGCTAAATATGATGCTTTAAGCCAATTTCCACTTGTTAGTGGGTTAAATTGATTGGTGTAAGATGATAAATTTCCATCTAAGCGAGATGTATTTACGCCTAACTTTTGATCGAAAACTAAGCCACTGCCGTTATTGACTACTGAAATATCTACATCTTGAATATCTTCAATTAATAGTGGTCTAAATGATGGATAGTCTGGAGAACAAGGTGGTGTGCATCCACTAGCTGGGCCAGCAAATACTAATCCAGCATTTTGCTTTTTAAAGAGTATATTATTCTTAGCTACTCCGCTTAGTTCTAACACTTGATTGCTACCGGTTGTAGAGTTAAGAACATTTGGTTCATAATGAGCTAATTGTCTTCCTCCTAAATAAGAAGAGTCTCCATTGTTTCCAGATGGAAAAAATATACCAGATGATCCAGTTAGTATACCAGATGATCTTATAATAGACTGAGTGGCTCTACCGCCGATGTCTATTGCGTACTGAGGAGGATTTTTTAATATGCCCAATCTTTTATTGTATCTATCCCATAAGAGACTACTATCATAGTTTATAATGTGATCAGAAGCCCAAAATGCAACTCCGCTTTCTTGTGGGACAGAATATGTATGTAATCCAGATCCATTAAATACAGAATGTGTTGCGGGGTATGTGGCAAATACTTCTTTTAAGCCTTCGCCAAAATTCACCACAGCATTGCTATTACTGCTTCTAAATGGAAATCTTTTAATAGAGTCTTCTATACCAGTAGCAAAAACGCCAGATCCAACTTCATAGAAAACACCATCAGTGACTGCATAAAATAAATTATCGCCATTGTCATATACGGAGTCAAATGTGCTAAAGCTAGCAACAGCCCCATTGAGGACAATGTTGCCAGTTCCAATAGTATAACTTGTTTCTTTTATTCTATCGTAGATATTTAGCATTTTTTACTCCAATTATAGTACTACTACTGTTGGTGGCACTCCGCTAGATTCGCCAACGCCAAGACCATAGACAACAAGATCATTGATCTGTGCATCAACATAATTACCAGCATCATTAAGTATGCAGAAAGTTAAACTTCTTAATAATGATGTATCGTCGCCAGATCTAGCAACAATGCCAACGGTATTGATGTCGAAGTCTTCTTTGCTTGCGGCTGTTGTTCTTGAATTACTTGTGCCGATAGCGACGTAATCGTTATTTTTAAGAGTACCGGATGTAAATACTATTCTAAACTTACCTACTTCTATCTTTTCTAACCGGGTTATGTTATATGAGTCTCGCACTGCTGGAACGTGCGAAACACCACTGGCATCAAAGCTAATCCAAGCTTTAGCAACACCTTTAGCGGTATTCATTTTTGAGCTATCTGTTTCAAATACAACAGTAGACTTGTTACCAATAATTACATTTTCTTGAGTAGAAGATGCGTATTGAAATCTAATGCCCCTATTATTACTGCTACTGATTTGAGAATTTCCGCTAGAATTAATCCAGTTGCTACCAAGACCAAGATTGTTTGTCATAACTCTAACACCCCCAAGTGGCAAGTATTGAGTATGAACATCTCCGGTTGTTAATCCAGCAAGAGAATTGTGCTGAACGCTTCCGGGGCCGGGATAAGCGGTATATTGTATAGTTGTATCACTAAATTGAATACCGGACTGCGCGATGATGTTTCTTAAAAATTTTACATTGTTTACGAATGGATTGGTTGATTCAAAGTCGCCGCTAGCAACTATTTGATTTATAGAATCAACAATATCCTCCATATTATGGCGAACATCATAAGCAGAAATTAAACCAGCGTTATTATCCGCTAGTTCACTCTGTACATTGGTCTTGATTTGATCTTTTGATAAAATAGCCATGAAAATCCTCCATTAGTACCTAAAGTAGTTGCCTCTAAAATCGTAGTCGTTATGTGTGCGAGATATAAAATCCGCACCGGGGCTATATGGCCCAAGAATAGCTTGACCAGTTTCTCCAGTAAATTTGTAATCATCTGCCATAGCATTATATTTGTCACAAAGGTCTTTATATAACACAGAAAGGGTGGAAGCCACACCTCTTAAATCTATAGCAGATGGACCGTCTTTTATAGATATAGCGTTTGCGGCTTCTGTTTTCATTTCACTACCAACTATAATACAAGCAGTTTTAAGTGCTAGTAGATTGATAAATGAATTATCTTTTGTCGCAGGGTCGGTTGGGTCTGGAGATATAATATCATTGGCTATGTCTATAGTGTAGACATTTGGAAAATCTAGCTCTAAACTAACAAATTGCGCTCCAACTAAAATGGTCTTTTCTATTCTACTATTAGAATACTTGTAATTAGAACTATCTACGTCACTAATTAAATATCTAACCATTATTGGTAGTGTTGTTTGCCAAGGCATAGTTTTTCCTCGTTTTTGAATAATTATCTATGTATTTATACACTTAAGTTCATTATGGCCCCGTACAGGATATTGTTGGATCTGGTAGAAAACTTGGTACTTCTGCCGTACAGCCACCATTGCTTTCACAATCTGTTGGAAATAATAAAGGAAAATCACAATATTCTTGTGTTAAATCTTCTTGCCAAATTCCGAATCCCGGTATTGGTTCGATAATTTGCTGAGTAATATCTTGTAATTCAAAAGTAGAACAATTGATTTGAAAAACACGAATTCTACTTTTGCCAACTCTGCAAGGTTGTCCACTTTGAGTTAGTACCCAATTATTTGCAGCATCTGACCAGAAAAAGTAAGAACATCCATCAAATTCCTCAAACGCGCCGTCTTTATACCTTATACCAAAACCTGCCATGCCATATGGGCCAAAGTTTGTCAAATTTGCTACTCTAGTGTGTTGGTAGAAGTTATTTAGATGGTTTTCTAATTCTTCATATCCAGCACCATTAATAGTACAATCATCGAAGCAATAATCTGCACAAGCACCACAAGGAGCAGTATCGTCGTTACAATCAGTTCCATCGGCCACTTTGCCTTCTGGTACGGGATCTTCATCGGTATATGCATACCAAGTCCAATTATCAGCATTTTCATCTTGCGCTAATAGTGAGCATTCTAACTGTGATATATTTGCGGCGCATCCTCCAGTAGATAAGCAGCATAGTCCGGTTTTTCTACAATCCGCACCAAGTTTTAATTTTGGCTTTGGCTCATAAGTAAAGTCATAGTAGCATTGACCATTACAAACCCTGCCTCTATTACGATTTATTTTTTTCTGACAGTTTGGTTCAAAACAATCAAACATAGACTCCACGTTAACATCATCATTTAGAGCGGGGAAGAATGGTCTTATAATATTTTGGAATTGAGCCTCTGTAACTGTATTTTTATATATTCTAACACCTTGAGCATCTATAAATGGATTATTATTCCATGAGTCTCTGCACTTGTCTCTTAGTATACTGTCAGCCGCTCTCCACAGTAAGCTACAGTTATTAGCTATTAATGGATTTTTACCAGCAGCGACAAGATCATCTATTGTTACTCCTCCGGGAGCTTGTATTGTTTCTCTGATTGATGGGCATGGTGGTCTTCCGCCGCCTCCACCTCCTCCACCGCCACCTCCTCCACCACCACCTCCACCGCCACCTCCACCGCCACCTCCACCGCCACCTCCTCCACCACCTCCACCACCTCCTCCACCACCGCCACCTCCTTCACCGCCACCACCGGGAGGATCTCCCCCTCCC
>Ga0214917_10000066_pt1 | contig 119061 bp, 112 predicted proteins | sample LL_1208_BB_MetaG_FD_177983 | JGI IMG/M metagenome (GOLD analysis project Ga0214917, IMG submission 177983) | Freshwater microbial communities from Lake Lanier, Atlanta, Georgia, United States - LL_1208_BB | ecosystem: Environmental > Aquatic > Freshwater > Lake | place: USA: Georgia... | reverse complement strand
ATAATTATTCAAAGGGTTTTCATAATTATTCAAAGGGTTTTCATAATTATTCAAAGGGTTTTCATAATTATTCAAAGGGTTTTCATAATTATTCAAAGGGTATTTCATACTTATTATTATCAAAAGTAATTTTGTTTTTTATGAAATCTAGAGATAATCCTAAATTTCTCATCATATCAATACCTAAAATAGGTACCATTTTATCATTTTTACATACAGTGAATCCACATGGATAAATACCACAAGGTAGTTGTAGCTCAACATAATGAATTCTTCCCATAATTTTATCTGTTCCTACACCTTTTAGTTCACCACTATATTGTTCATCAATAATGTTACTCAGACCACAACCAGATGCAACACTTAATGGTAGGATAGAAATTTGAGCACCTGTGTCAACTAAAAATTTAATTTCAGTATTATTAATTTTAGCAGTCATATGAATCATTTTACAAGGAATAAAAGTGTGAGGAATTTCTGTGTATGCTTTTAGATAATTGTCGTGTATAATTTCTTCTTTCTTATTTGCTTTAATAACTTCAAGTAAAATTTCAGAAGGTATACTAAAAGGAAGTAAACAATCATGACATAGTGATTCATACTCCGAAGTAGTAGGAAGTTCCTTAGGTTTTAGAACCTGTATAGATGTACAATTTGGACAATTGATTTCCATTATAATATGATAAATTAATTTATTATGTTATAAAAACAATTTTTTTAAAAGAATGGCAATTACTTCTTACCGCCTAGAGATAGCTTGATAACCTTACCAACCTTGGCTTCACCCTTGGTCATGTTATGGTCCCAAGCTGGCTTGACAACCTTAGCAAGGAGCTCTTCAGCCCGAGCCTTCTCTTCAGCAAGCTTCTGATTGTATGCAATGACCTGTTGGTCAAAGGGAAGCATACCAGAATCAGTGTAGTGAATCTTGCGTTGGAAATTAGCAAGTTCACTCTTTTTGCGAGCGAGAGCTGCCTTCTGTTGTTCAATTTGCTTGGGCTTGAGATCTTTTGTTAGCTTATCCTCAATGGTTTCGATTTCGTCTTGAAGACCGGTCTTGTAAGTGTCAAAATCATCCTTCGATTGACAACTACACTTTCCAGTGAGGAAATCGTCTACACAAAGCATCTCGTCTAGATGGTGAATACCTTCCTTGCAATTAGATTCACCTAGACAGAGGTCCCAGATGATAACTGATTCCTTAGCACCAACCTTTCGCTTGAATTCTTGGTGAGTTCCACAGTAGCGAGTGATGCGGTCGAGTGCCCAAGCATTATCCTCGTATTTGTCATCAAGATAGAATCCAGGAACATCATCTGAATAAATGTAACCAGACTGATGAGCAGAAGGAGGTGATGAAGACTTCCAATCGCGCTTGCGTGGGATTTCCTTAGCAATCTTACGGAAGTGACAAGCTAGCTCACGCCAAAGCTGAACTACTTGGATAAAGTTGGTTTCACCAAGCTTGGCAATACGCTCGTTGAAAGGATTGATGTCACGAAGCTTTGCCTTGTCCTTAGAAATCACTTCACGAATGTGAGCATCCATCAAAGGAAAATCATATGACTTTTTGTCAATACGACTCCACCGACTGATGTGAGGAAGAAGCTTGATGTCATCAAGCTTGTGTGCGCCGCGGCAGGAATCTCCATAAGTGCACTTACGAATGTGGAATCCCTTGCCTTGACGGAACGGATTGAAGCCCAAAACTCCAATCACGTACTCGGCCCTGGCATCTCGGCACCAGAGGTTCTTAGTAGTAGTAGTAGTATCATTCACGTTAGAATGTGATGAAGACATACATATCGAATATATACCCAATAAAGCTATTTTTTTCAATTTTTTTTATTTGATAAGCTAATATATTTAAAGGTTATTAATATATATTAATTAATGTCTGTAGCCGAAACTATTAAAGAATTTAACGTTATTTTAGGTGATTTTTTACAACAAGTATCTCCTATGCTTGGAACTACATCATACCATCATTATTATAAACAACTAATTAAAGTTAATGCTTCGTTGCCCGTTCAGTATTTTAATTATTATGTATTTAATTCGGAAAAACCCTTAGAAAAATATATTACGGAAAGGGATGAAGAATACTTCAAAAATACAGATAATCATATGGAAGATATTAAAGATTATGATGGTGCATTGATGGAAATTGTAAGACTTAAAGGTATTTATGAACAGTTAAGTAAAGAATCTAGAGATAATGTTTGGGATATATTACAAGTTTTGTTATATCTGTCTAAACAATATATTCAATTAAAAAAATAATATATGATTAAGTAATGTTACCGTTTATACTATGTGTTTTCAATTGTATCGGTATATTTTTTGAATTTATATTTTTATTTAATTTAAATTTCCCTCCGAGTTATGGAAATTTAAATTTAATATATTGGTTAGTTTTAACAAATATAATAATTCAAGTAATTCTATGTTTGATTAATATTTTATATATTATGTGGAACATATTAACTTGTTGTTTAAATAAAAGAATCAAATTATCAAGATTTGGTATCTTTAAGGCATTAACTGTTTTTTATATGTTATCAACATCTTTTTATTGTTTATATTTATTTTTTGATAATTTAAATGATATACTAAATATTCAGTATCTATTTTATTTTTTATTGAGTTATTTCATTTGGTTTGGTTTAATATTATTAACATTTATAATTTATAGATTATACATTTGTTATATTTATGAAAATAAAGAAAACCAATATTATGCTCTAGATGATGACGATGAATACTTAATTTGATGCATATCGCAACGTGTATTCACGAGCATTCGCATCGTGAACATCTTTGTTATGAATTAGCAATTCTGCAATTTCATGAACAAGAGGATCTTTCGGATTAGGATCAGCTAGAAGAGAACAGATTGAAAGGAGAACTTTTGAAATTGTTAGTGCAGGAGACCAACTATTATCTTTAAGAATATCTAGACAAATACCACCTTGTCTGTTAATGTTACAATGATAGATAGGTGTAGTAAAAATTAGCTTTGGTGGTTTGAAAGGATATTCTGGTGGAAACTTTACATCGAGTGTAAAAACACCACCATGATACGGTGTTCCTTCAGGTCCAAAAATTGTAGCCTTCCAATGAGTTATATCTTTTTCACTAGGACCAGCGGAACAATTTGTAACCGGATTATTTTGAAGTTCAGTAATCTCTTGATTTAATCTTTTAATCAATAGTGATGACATTATATTGATATCTAATTATATATGAAATAAAATATGCAATTTTTTCCATTATATAAAAATTGAATATTTTAGCATCTATTGCATCTTAGACTTTTGTATGGCATCAACACAAAACAATTTGCATGTTGAAACTTCTAACTACCCTGACACCTGCAACGCCATCTACTTTGCAAGTGTCCTACTACATCCCTGGAAACAAGGCGATTGTGCAGCAGCTGGTCACCGGCCTTGCTCACAGCACCTTCATCGTCCCCACCTACACCAAGAGGGGAGTTTTCAGCGACTGGCAGGTCCTCATCTCCGGCAAGGCCAAGACGACGGAATCACCGACACAGGCTGCACAGCGCGAACTCGCTGAGGAGGTTGGGTTCATCTTCGACCTGGCCACTATTGGCGCGCCCATCTACACAGAGCGCACCAAGCACGCTGCTGTCCACTACTTCCACGTCAAGCTCGAGAAGGAGGTCGCGCCCGGTGCTCCCACCAACGCACCAATCCGGGCTGACTGCCTCCGCCGCGGCGCCCTCGCAGACAACAAGGCGGTGCGCGTCTGCATCTTCCTCACCTGCGACGACATCGCCGTCTCAACCCCAGCATCCTCCGACGTGCGTGTGTCTCAAGCACAGACAGCGCCGGTCACACCATCATGACTGTCAGCAAGACCGAGCTTCTGGCTGGCATCGGACGGATGTAACTTCCTTTATAGCGATCTTTCCTCGTCAGTAAAAATTCGTTGGCGATTGCATTGAAAACATTGATATAAATGAATTTTTATTTTTTTTCATAAGGTTTCATGTTAACTAGCTTCTTTTTTGAGCTAAATATTTTAGCAAAAGGTATATTTACATTTAGTGTTAACATTGATAATATTTTTTCTTTTTTCTCTTTTGTTTCTTTATCTCTCTTCTTTTTCTCTTTCCATTTCTTTTCTATTTCAAACATTTCATTTTCTATAGCTCTTGCTAATTTAACTTTTTGGTAAACTGTTGTTATATAGTAACCATCAATATGTAGATGGAAAGCAGGTAAATCTGTGATAACATCTCTATCGACTGCATGTGCAGTTGAATCAAATGGTCTACTTGTAAAAGTAATAAAATGTTCATTACAATAATCACGAACTGCAATTAATTCATTATGTTGAGCATTATTACAGTTTTCACCCTTTACACCATATACAGTAATAGTTGACATCATCTTCTTTTTATCTAGTAATTCAGCGACTTTTCTTTCCTCCTCTTCCTGAATAGGATTCATTCTAATCTTTTTTTCATCAGATGACATAATATTATTATTAATTTTAATGATAATATTATTTCAATTTTTAATAAATGAATTCGTTAATATTTTTTTATGCTTAATTAACTTCCTCTAATAATTAATCAACCTCCTCTAATAATTAATCAACCTCCTCTAATACTTAATCGACTTCCTCAACCGTAGGTCCTTTTTCTTCAGGAACACTTCCGGCAGGTCCACTAGGCATATTAGATTGATATGCTTTTTGGATGAGTGGCATTAGAACACCTTCTACTTCTTTTTGTTTTTCTTCATATTCTTCAGCTAGACGTTCAGTGTTTTCTTCTAACCATTTAATAGTTTCTTCAACAGTAGATTCAACTACTTCAGCATCACTACCGAGTGCAGCTTTCATCTTAGCATCACCAAGCATTGAAGATTTTACGTTGTAAACATAACCTTCAAGTTTATTCTTGGCTTCAACACGATTAGCTACTGCTTCATCTTCAGCTTTAAATTGTTCTGCTTCCTTTACCATTCGTTCAACTTCTTCTTTGCTGAGTTTATTAGAGCTGTTACTGATGGTAATCTTTTCAGATTTACCAGTGCTCTTTTCAACTGCAGATACTTGAAGGATACCATTAGCATCAACTTCATATGTGATTTCAATTTGAGGTGTGCCACGAGGCATAGGAGGAATACCACTGAGTTGGAATTTACCAAGTAAATTGCAATCACGAGTGAGTTTTCTTTCACCTTCAAATACACAAATAGTTACTCCAGGTTGATTGTCAGATGCAGTAGAGAAGGTTTGTGTTTTCTTGGTAGGAATTGTTGTACCACGAGGGATGAGAGCAGTCATGATACCACCAGCAGTTTCTACACCAAGTGTAAGAGGATTTACATCTAGAAGGAGGATACCATCAGTTTTATCATCTTTATTACCAGATAGAATGGATGCTTGAACAGCAGCACCATATGCTACAGCTTCATCAGGGTTGATACTTTGACATAGTTCTTTGCCGTTGAAAAAGTTAGTTAACATTTCACGGATTTTAGGGATACGAGTAGAACCACCTACAAGAACAATTTCATGAACATCATTCTTTGAAGCTTTAGCATCTTTTAGAACTTGTTCAACAGGAGCCATAGTTCTTTGGAAGATATCCATACAAAGACTTTCGAACTTGGCACGAGTTAGTGTTACATTAAGGTCAATACCTTCATATAGAGAATCAATTTCGATATTTGCAGTGGTTGCAGTAGATAGAGTTCTCTTAGCTCTTTCTGCAGCAGCACCCATACGACGGATAGCTTTCTTGTTATCAGAAAGATCTACTTTATTTTTTTGTTTGAATTCTTTGATTAGATGTTCAACAATACGTTGGTCAAAGTCAGAACCACCAAGGTGAGTATCACCACCAGTAGCTTTTACTTCAAAAACACCATCGTCGATGTTAAGTAATGACACATCATGTGTGCCACCACCGCAATCAAAAATCAGAACGTTTTTACCTCCAGTAGGAGTCTTTTGAAGACCGTAAGCCATTGCTGCTGCAGTAGGTTCATTGATTACTCGGAGAACATTGAGACCTGCAATAACACCAGCATCTTTCGTTGCTTGACGTTGTGCATCATTGAAATAAGCAGGAACTGTAATTACAGCATCTGTTACCGTTGCACCAAGATAAGCTTCAGCAGTAGTCTTCATCTTAGTAAGAACCATCGCAGAGATTTCTTCAGGAGTGAATTGTTTGGTTTCACCTTTGTATTGAACTTCAACTTTAGGTTTTCCATTTACATTTACTACTTTGTAAGGAAGAAGTTTAAGGTCGCGTTGAAGTATAGGATCGTTAAAATCACGACCTACCATACGCTTAATTTCATAAATAGTGTTGGCTGCATTTTGTCCAGATGAATTTTTAGCAGCATCGCCAACTAATCTTTCGTCGGCGAAAGAAACCCAAGAAGGTGTGGTGCGGTTACCTTGATCATTAGCAATTATTTCGACATTACCATTACGGTAAACGCCAACGCAAGAATAGGTAGTTCCAAGATCAATTCCGATAGCTAGTTTAGACATTAAAATATATATATCTAAAAGGCTTTAAATTAATTTTATCAATTTTTTTTATACAAAATAATTAGGCTTAAATAGTCCATAATAAGTCTTAAATAAATATTTATATTATATTAATATAATATAAATATAATGGATGATTCCGGTTTGAAACTTTTATTATCCCAAAAATATAAAGAACGTTTGGCCAAAAGAGTAATAGCTAGAAATTTTATTAATGAAATCATACCAAATCTTTTTTTAGGTGATTTAGAAGGGGCTTTAGCAAATAAAGATAACTTTGATATAATAATTAATTTAAGTACATATAAATATGTTACAATACCTTTACAATATTTTATAAGTATAGAAGATACACCTAAACAAGAAATTGTTGAATATATAAATGTATGTAATAAAATTATAGAAGATGGATTAAAAAATAATAAAAAAATATTAGTTCATTGTTTTGCTGGTAAATCAAGATCTTCTTCTATCATATTAGGATATCTAATGACAACACGAAACTGGACATATGAGGAAGCTTTTGATTTTGTTAATAAACAAAGAACATCTGATAATCCAATTCAACCTAATGTAGGATTTATTTATCAATTAAAAAAATTTGTTACCAAGAAATCTTAAATTTCAAGGACTTTTTGAGTATTTTGTGTAAATTGGTTATGTTGAACAATTAGTTCATTCATTAAGGCATCGTCGTTTTTGAATTCGACAACTGCATTTTTGTTATAACTATTTTTATAAATTTCTTCTTCAATAGTCTTTTCAATTAAAATTCTCATTACAGATATTTTATTCTTTTGACCTACACGACAAGCACGACCGATAGCTTGACCTTCAATAGCACGACATTCTTCTGTTGATGCATTAATAGGTTCGATGAATAAAATGTGAGTTGCCTCAGTAAGGTTAGTTCCTGAAGCGGCATTCTTGAGAGATAACATGATTACTTTATTTTCTTGTCCTTCAGAATTTTTACCAGCTTTAAATTTGTTGATGGCACTGTTTCTTGACCAAACATTGCCTTTTACAAAACAGTTTTCAATTCCATTTTCGGATAATGTTTTACCAATCAAACTTAACATATCATCCCATTGTGAGAAGATGATAATTCTTGAACTAGGTTGAGCAACTAAGCTTCTGATGATAGAAATAGCCTTACCTAATTTAGAACCATATTTTGTAATCAAAGGATTTGTTTCCGTAACAGATTTTTCTACCTTCTTAGATGTTACTAAAATTTCTTTTCCAGTTAAATCTGCTTTGCACATAGGACATTTCTTTTTATCACCTAAACACATCTTCAAACAATCATAACAGAATAAATGGCCGCATGCAGTCAATGCAGGATTATCAAGCACATCCATACAAATGGAACAATTTTGGTCTTCTTCAATAGGTTTATTTTTCATTTGGTCCAAAATGTTAAATAGATAATGAGATTCACTCATTGTAGATTCATATGTCTTTTTCAACATATGATATTCTTGTTTCTTAGGGTCAAGATTTTTAAGCTTGACTTTGTATTCTTCATATCTCTTCTTGTGATAATCAATTAATTTATCTTGCATTAATGAAAGGTCAACTTCAACATCACCAAAAATCTTTTTAGTTGCTTCAATTACCATAGGGTGGCAACATAATTGTTGTAGATATTGCTTAGGAACTTTGCCACGTTTAGCTTCATATAATTGTTTTTCAAGTTCTGTGAATTTGATCCAAATAAGTTTTTCTTCGAAACCTGGAATTTGAATTTGGTTTTCTACATCCTTCTTTCTATGACGAATACATATTTTATTCAAAATATTATTCCAAATATATTCTTTATTCAAGAAAGTAAACATTTCAGCATTGATGTCTCTTACATATCTATTTTCTTTAGCACGATTATTATAATCAAAATATAATTGCCTTTCTGGTTCAACTAGTTTTAGATTGATGTATGTACTACAGTTTTTAACACCTAAAAAGTTTACGAAAGGAGTTCCAGAAACATACCAATAATAATTAGCATCCATAGAACTTACCCATTCAGACATATATCTTGATTGAGCTCCACTACCTAACATTTCACCAAAGATTTCATGACCTTCATCAAGAATAATTCTTTGGAAAAAGAAGAACTCAAACACCGGTGTTTCTAGTGCAAGCAAAGCTGCTTCATCTTTGAGAAGGTTATTTAATTTAGCTTTAAGTGCCATATGCCTATCCCAAGATGAATAACTTGTTGCAGTACATGGTTTGTAGTGTAGTGCAGGATAATATTTAAAGTTCATTAAAAACTGATGAGATGTAATGATAATGTCAGCATTTTGAATATCAGCTACTTTTAGTTTATCCATATCTTTTTTTGTTACAATAGTAAGAACATTAAATTTCGGATTACATTTTAATACTTCTCCTTCCCATTGTTTTGTCAAGTGTGAAGGACATAAAACTAAAGTAGCTTTGGTAAATAATTTATTCATCTCATAACTTGTAGATAGTTTAATAGCTGGATGATTTGGAGGAGCTGGATTAGCTGCAATTAGAGCAATTGAAGTAATAGTTTTACCTAATCCCATTTCATCAGATAAAACACCGCTACGAATTTTAATATTCAAATATTTATCATCGGTTACACGTTGATTGGAAATTGGGTCATAAATATGTTCTTCTCCATTAAACATAATAGGGACAGTATATTTAACTTGGAAACTTGTATCTCCTTTTTCCATCTTTAACATTTTACCTAATGATTTCTTTTGATAATCATAAAGTTTAACTTTAAAATTAGATGGAGGTTCAACGGGATCTTCATAAGAAATAAAACTTTTAGATGAAAAATCTGTTTTATCAAAAATAGGAAGTCTATCAAAACTATCAGAAATAATTGTATTAATTGCAATAGAACTATTTAGATACTCTGAAATTAAATCTTTATCCGGGTCAATTCTTATTTTAATTTGATTTCTTCCCATATAAGCAGGAAGGCATTCAAAAGTTAATTCCCACAATGGAGAACCATTAATAATTTCCAAAAACAAATATTGCTCCATCATACTCTTTGGATAATAGGAGAAATATCTCAATTTGTTATTTTGTTTTATTTTACAAATCATATTTCTTGAATGATTTGATTTGAGGGAAACAATTCCAAAATCGGTGATAGGTGCGTTGTCAGTATTACCATCAAAGGTTATCGTAGTTTCATAGAATGACATTATATAAAGAATCTTTAAAATTAGTCATTAAATTATCAATTTTTATTGGTTGGTCTGAAAAATATATTAAATATTATTAATAATAATGGAATTAAAATCATTTGAAGAAAGAAAGAAGTTTATAGATAAATTACATGTAACTCGTCACAATTTTCAAGATATTTCCCTAATTAAATATAATTCACCTATCAATGATGATATGGCTATAGGTATAGCTATATTTAATCCAGCAAATTCAAAAAGGATTATAATGAATTATTTATATATGATTGAAAAAATAAAATTAGCTAAAATACCATATTATGTTATCGAATTAGTTTTTGAAAATAAAACTCCAGAAATTTCAGAGGCATATCATGTTTATACAGATAAATATGGTTTTTATAAAGAACAATTATTTAGATTATTAGAAAAAAAAATTCCCTCAAAATATACTAAATTATGTTTTCTAGATGCTGATCTTATTTTTTTAAATACAGATTGGTATAATGAAACCTCTGAATTACTAGATGCATTTAACATAGTTCATCCTTATAAAAATTGTTTTGATATAGATCTAACATTTACTAAATTTAGTTCACGAATGAGATTATCACTCACTTTGTTAGGTGGTTCTCTAAATTTTGATAGGTTTCATTCTGGATTTGGGTTTGCATTTCAACGTGAATGGTATAATCAAATTGGATTTTTTGATTATGCAATATTAGGTGCTGGTGATGTAGTTTCTTCTTTTAAATTTTTAAATTTAGGAGAATGTCCCTATGTAAATATTTATTATAATAGCAACTATTATAAACAATTTGACAAAAAATTTATTGACAATCCATCAATCTCATTTACAGATGGAACTGTTTATCATTTATTTCATGGTCCAAAATTATCTAGACAATATGGTTCTAGATTTGATATTTTACCAAAAAAACACAAGATAGAAGAATACTTATCAGAAAATGAAAATAATCTAACTGAATTTAAAGATTATCAAATTAATCAACTTGTAAAAAAATATTTTTTAATGCGGTCTGATGATTTATTTTAACATTTTAAATTAATATGAAAATATCTTATTGTACTTTTTTATTAAACAATCTTTTAGAAGTTAAAAAAAATTTTATTTTTAACTTAAACTGCACAAAATATTTTAATGGTAATGTTGAATGGATTATATTAAATATAAATAATGGTTCAGATGAATTTGATGAAACAGATAAATATATTCGGAAGTATTCTCCTTATTTTATTAAAAAAAATTTAGTAAAATATTATGTAATAGAAACAAAAAATATTAATATTAGCGCTCTTAAAAATACATCACATCAATTAGCTAATTATGATTTTATTATTAATTTAAATATAAACACAAGAATTTCATTATTAGATACTGAAGTTCTTTTACATTGTGACAATAACAAAATTATTTATCGAAGACAAGAAACAGATCCAGCTTATTTTTGTAATGAAATAATCGGAATGAATAAAGAAAATTTTATTTTGTTAAAAGGTTATAATGAAAATTTTGAAGGTTATGGATATATTGTTGATGATATGATTAATCGAATTAAAAAATTGGATTTAGAAATAATTGTTTTTACAAGTTTAGATTATAATTCACTTAAATATTTTAAAGATAGCACTCAAAATATGAATCATGCAATAACTTTCCAAAAAAATAAATCTATTTCAGAATTACCGTTTGATAATTCAGTATCAAACGATTTCTTGAAGATAGTAACTAATTAAATCAAACTTTTCTGGAAATTACATATTACTGTTCCGCGAATGCCAATACCAAATGTTTTACCTACTTTATGCTTAACATCACCATCGAAAAATATTAGATCATTTTCTTTTGGTTTATATTGTCCAAATGGAGGAAATACCAGATTACCACCTTTGATGTCTTTATCGATTTTGTAATAATAGACACTCGTATAGCAACTATTACCTGAATCCTGAAATGAATCCTGATGAAGTTTTCCTTCGAATATATCATCTTTAGTTTCAAACATATAATCTCGATTCTCAATGAATATATCATTTTTAATTTTGATATTATTTTTTTTTAAAATCATTAGATTATAATCAATGAATTCTTTCATAAAAGGATATTTGGAATCATCATATATGTCATAGAAACTAGATAACTGTTTACATTTTTGATTGATATCCATCGAGAAAATTTCCTTCTTTGGCAAAGTAGTAAGTAGATTTTTAAAAACAATATTATTATATTTCTTTAATAGATACATAATGATTGAAATAATGATAAAAAACATTATTATTTCAATTTATTTGATCTAAATCATCTAACCATAAATCTTGTTTTGTCTTATTATTTAATTCTCTAATTTTAACTTCAATATCTTTAATTTTATTTTTAATCTTATTTAAATTATCAATATTTAATTGTTTAAATGATAAATTAGTTACATAATCATAACTGTTTTCATATTTCTTTATCTTATTATCAGATAAATAATTATGCATTTTATCTTCATCCATTTTAAAAATTTTCGTATTATCCATAACTAATTCAATAAATTTAGTTTGACCTAAATAATAACTCTTATCTTTTTCTAAAACTTCAATTAATTTGAGACGTCTTTTTTCATAAATATCTAATCTGAATTTATAAAACTCTTCAAGAATATCGTTTATGTTTGAATAAGTTTTTAATTTGTAATTAGAATCATATAGAGTTAAATTTGATACTTTGATTGTTTTATATAAATGTAAGAATTTATGTAAATCAGTTAATCCATTACTATCAACTGTTGTTAATAATTTATTAATATATTCTATTTTATCAGGTTCTATTTTAAGGATAAATTGCACATCGGTATCAGATGATAAATTTTGATAATTTTTAAATGGTGAATCTTTTTCTTCAACTAAATTTTCTAAAAAGTCTTTATAGTCTGATGTCCATAATTTAATAGGTAATTCTTTAATAATAACTTTATTATCATTTATTTCACAAATACCTTCAGATACCCATGTAGTATCATCGAATTTAATTATTCTCCCTTTAAATCCTTCATAATATGGTTTTAATTCTTCTTTCTTTTTGCTAGTTAATTTATTCTTAAACCATTCAGTTATATCTTGTAATTTAAAGTTTGGAATATAAGTTGAAAAACCAGTACCAATACCTTCAGCACCATTTAATAAACTTAATGGTAATATAGGATAATAATTTTTTGGTTCTATTTGATATCCATCATCATCTAGATATTCCAAGATGTAATTATCATCTTTCTTAATTATTAGATCTAATTTAAATGATATTTTTGTAAAGATATATCTAGGAGAAGCACTATCTTTTCCTCCAAGTAATCTTGTACCAAATTGACCAACAGGTTCTAATAAATTTAAGTTATTTGAACCAACAAAATTTTGAGCCAAATTTATAATTGTTCCCATCAATGAAGCTTCACCGTGATGATAAGCAGTTAATTCAGCAACGGCACCTGCTAATTGAGCTACTTTCATTTCATTGTTTAAATTTTTCTTCAAACATGAATAAATAACTTTTCTTTGAGATGGTTTAAAACCATCAATAATAGATGGAATAGAACGAATATTATCGTAGTTTGAAAAATGAATTAATTCTTGATTTACGAATTGCTTGATGGTAATAGTGCTAGGAGGTTCTAATTGTAAAATATTATTAGGATTATAATTTAATAACCACTCTTTTCTATCATTAACTTTCTCCTTTCCAAAAGCTAATAGAACATCAGGGTTTGGTCCTTGTTTTTGTGTATCTAGAATGTCAATAGTATTATTAGTTATATTATTAAAATATTCTTGTGCTTCTTTAGCAGTAGATGTACCTAACCCTTTGTAATATTTAATTTGCCAATTATTAGTTGTGTTTGTTTCACGCCATGTAGTATAAGCTCTTAAATTAGGGAAACTAAATGTTTTATCTTTATATGTTGCTTTAACTACTGGTGTTACTAAAATTTTTAAGAATCCTTTTTCTTCCATCAAATGAGGATAAAAGAAATCTAAGAAGTTAATAATCAACCCTTTAATATGTGAGCCATCTTCATCAGCATCCATCATCAATAATATGGAACCATATCTTAATTCTTCTCTTTTCACTCCTGATTTTAATCCTAAGATTTTCTTTATTTCTGTAATTTCTTGGTTATTTGCTAATTGAGATGTTGACGCTTCTCTAACATTTAATAATTTACCACGTAATGGGAAAACACCATATGTATTTCTACCATCTTTAATAGCACTAATACCGGAAATAGCAGTGGCTTTAGCAGAGTCACCTTCGGTTAAAATTAAGGTACATTCCATAGATTTTTTAGTTCCTGCATAGTTTGCATCTTCTAATTTACTTACACCTTTAATTTTACTTTTCTTAGAACCTTCTAATTTAGATAATATCTTTTGACTTGATAATGAAACTACTTGTTTTAAATTATCAACAATATTAGAATTTTTAATTGCATCCCAGAATTTTGATTGTATATCACATTCATTGCCAAATTTAGATGCAGGTGTCATCAATTCTTCTTTAGTTTGACTTGAAAATGATGGATTGACAATAGATGTTTTTAATGCTATATTTAGATAATCTTTGACTAGTTTTCTAGTTAATTCACTAGAAACCATTTTTTGTAATTTAGGAAAAATTAAATCAATAAAGTATTCTAAATGTTTACCACCTCGACTTGTATATATACCATTTACAAATGATATATGTGTATCAGTTTCATAATCATTATTGTTAAATCTCAAAGCAAATTCCCATTGTCTATTTGATTTATTACAATTTCCTGTAATCCAATCATCCTTATAAAAAGATAAATAATTCATCCACGAGGATTCTTTTACTAATTTATTATTTAAAGATACTTGAACTGAAGGAGAAACTAATCCAACTAAATCAACTACTCTTTTATTTAATAATGATATCATTTCATTAAATTTTTCTGTTTTAAATTTTGTAAAATCTGGATATACTGTTATTTTAACACCACCAAAAATTTTACTATCTGGCTTAATTTTTTCAATTATTGGTTTATTTACTTTTGATAAATTATCTTCTATAATTTGATGATAATATAATCTTCTTTTTTTATCCCATACTTCAATAATAAATTGTTTTGAAAAAATAGCAGTTAATTTCGCACCTAAACCATGAGTGCCACCAGTTATTCTTTCTTCACTTTCATCATAATTGGTTGATGTCATTAAGTTTGCAAAAATTAATTCTGGAATATAAATCTTATGTTCGGGATGTTTTTCAACATCTATTCCTATACCATCATTAAAACAACTAAAAAAATCTTGTGAAATAGTTACATCTATATTTTTCAAACTATTATCACGAATATTTTGATCATATGCATTAACAATTATTTCATCAAAAATCTTGTAAAGTCCAGGAGACCAATTAATCTGTTTCAAAATTATTTTATCATTTTCTAGAACAAATTGTTTATCCTCCCTAAAATCAATATCACCAACATACATACCTGGTTTTAAAAGTACATGTTCAATTGGGGATAATTTTTTATATTTTTTTGATAATTCACTCATAACTTAAATTAGTTATGAAAATAATAATATCTTAATTAAATTTATATGAGCGAGTATGCTGAAGTACCATATGAAAAGGTAATTAGACCATCAGGAAATGTTATTAGACCATCTGAAGAAACTATGAAAAGAATAAAAGAAGAAAATGAGAAAGAGCTAAAAGAACTTCCAAAGACTTTTTTATTAAATCCTTGGAAATTTTGGGCAATAATTCTTGGATCAAACAGTTTAGTAAGTTTTATTGGTTTCTCTTTAATTATTACAATAATTATTTGTTTTTTTAATTTTTTTGATTGGCTAAAGGCTTTTCTTTTCACAATTATATTTTGCATATGGGTTGGGCCTGTTTTATTTTTATCACCATTAATTCTAATGCTTATAGTGCCCAATGTATTAACTGGTAATTTTTTTGTACCAACTGGATGTGGTCCAAGAGTTGTAGATGGTGTTTATGTTGATTGTATTTAATGTTTTTTACTTTTCTTTTTATTATGTAATAAAGTTTCTACTAATTCATAACCATAATAACCAGTTACTGCAACACCACCTGCTACTTGTAATTTGTTTGGTAAATGTTCAAATTCTTGAGCATTTCTTGCAATATATAATAAGTAATATACTAATAATGAAGCCATACCAATAGAACTTAATTTATTGTGTTTGATTAATAATACGTGACCGACTAATGCTAATAAATCAGATTTCTTCAAGTGTTCATTAATAGGTAAAACAAAACTGATTAAATAAAATACTGCTAAGATTAAATGACCATATTGTATTTTACTTTCTTTTTTAGATTTTATAACTTTTTTTGCTTTTTCAGCTGTAGATACTAAATAACCAATTGTAACTAATACTGAACCAAAGATTATTAATTTATCTTTTGATAAGTTATCTTTAACGTATAAACCATAGGCAATAGTTAAGAGAATGTAACCTAATAAAGCCACATAATTAATGTCGAATTTCATTAATAAAGTATACATTTTTTTTTATACATTTTTAATTAAAAGAAAATTCATAACCACACTCCATACAAGTTACGAAAGTAGTAGCAGGTTCATCTGCTGACCTTGTTTGTCTTTGGGTAACTTGACATTTGTTTGCTTTGCATTTTTTACATGTATAAACAGTTGATGTGGCTTGATTATTCTTTTTATCTTCTTCCGTCTTTTTCCTTTTTAAAATTTGTGTATATTTATCTGGATTTAATTCATCGGGTTTCATAAATGCTATTTTAGTAACATCAATAACTCCTTCCTTTATAGCTTTAAGAAGTGAAATTTCTTTATCTTTAAGAACATTGAAAATTTCATCTGCCTTTGATTCATAAATTTGATCCAGTAAATATGGAGTTTCTTGAACTGTTGCATAATCAATTGAAAAATTATAAATTGATTGTTCAACGCTTTTTCCTAGCTTTTTATCAACTAATCCATTGAATTTAGTAACATAATTATTACGTGTATCTTGTCCTATGTCCATTAATATTATGAAATATTATTCTTTAAAATAAGTTTAACAATTTTTTTAAGTCCCATCATCTATTTGTACATGACCACAAGATTTACATTCAATATATAATGTTGCTGGTTCATCAGCAGCTCTTGTTTGTTTCTGAGTAATAGAAACTTTTCTTTCTTTACATTTAGGACATTTATAAGAACTAGATGTTGGTTGATTTTTCTTTTTGTAATCTTCTATTTCTTTTTTCTTTAATATTGCTTCATATTTATCCGGATTTAATTCATCTGGTCTCATAAATGCTATTTTAGATGGATCTATCTTACCTTCTTCTAATGCATGAATTAAATAATGAGATTTCTTATTTAATAACAAGTTATATATTTCTAAAAATTTATCATTGTAAATTGAATCCAATAAAAAAGGCATATCGGTTTCCTTAGTGTAAGAAACAGCAAAAGAATGAACTGATTCTTCCAATAATCTAGCTATTTTTGCTTCAATCACTTCTGACATTTTTTTAATATTATTTTCTCTATCCATTAAAATGATAAAGAAAAAATTATAGCGAATCTAAAGATCTATTTTTGCGCATATAAAAAGCAAAGTGTGATAAACAACTATAACGCGAAGGTATAAAATAATCACTAGATATTAATATTTTTAATTCATGTAATAATACATTATTTAACTTTTCTTTTGATAAATTATTATTTTCTAATTCTAATTTATTAATTGTATGAATACCATTACTATTTGGAATAGTCACTTGATTGAAATCAAAATCAATACCCAAATAATTTTTAAATTTTTCAATACTAGAAGTATCATCAGTTGCTAAATAAATTTTTTTATTATTAAAATCAACTTTAGTTTTAAGATCGTCAATTTGTTTTATAAATTGATTGAAATCATGTTTTTTATCAGTATTTCTGTAGTGAATAGCTATGTCATATTTTTTATAATTAGCATCATTAAATTTTAAATATTTGTTTATTAAATATGTTTTATCTAAGAAATTATAACATAAAACTAAAATATCTGTTTCTGCATCATTGAATCTTTTTAACATCAAGTTAATATTGTCATTTTTTACAAAAATTTTTGATGTATGAAAATGTTGGGTTAAATTATTTTTATAAATAATTGGTTCTATTGATAATTCTTTATTTTCAAGTTCAATTAATTTAGCTTTTACTTCTTCATCCCCATGAATAATTTTAAGATTACTTGGTAAATTAATCAAATTAAAATAATAAAAAAATCCTTTATTATCTGAATGGCACCATAATTCGTCTGTCCAATCTATTAATAATGTTCTATTCTTTTGTGTTGCAAAATTAATTGCATAACCTAACGAAGATAATCTATCTCCTAATCCAGCATATCCTTTCAAAATTAAATATTTTTCCATTATTTTAAAATAATAAATTAATTAAATCAAACTTATGTTTAAAGATCATCTACCATGCTATCATCGTCAGCAATAATATCATCGTCATCAAATACATTCTCATTCACTGGAATAGGAACTATTGGTGAAGGAAGAAGATTTTTGTTCATTTGAACTAGTGGTGGCATATCTGAATCAGAATCTGTATTTAAGGTAGGTTTAACTGATGTATTTTTTATCCCAACCATATTTTTTAATTTAAATGATGCATCAATTACCCACTTTTGAAGAGGTTGGATAGAACCATCTGGTCCAATTGTTGTGAACATTGAACTTATGTTAAACATTGTGCTTACATTATCTACTACTTCTGGTTTGTTAAATTTTTTAGTTGAATAAAATAGATATTCATTAATCATATCATCTTTTGTTTGTACTTCTTCACCATCGTATGAATCATTGTATCCATTATCAATGTTTACAGGAGGTGCATCATAATATTCATCAATGTTGATTAATCTTGGATGAAATAGTTTATGAGATAACGGTAGGTATCCTAGATTTTTTGCATTGCTTTCAGCACTGTTGTTATTGCCATACAGATTGGACCAAAAAGATACATCAGTAGAATATTTAACGAATTCTTTAATTTCTCCATCATTTAACCAAGTTCCAAAACCTCTCATACGATTTTTGTTAATGATTTCAATCGGATCTTTCATTCCAGAGAAATATTTATAATCGATGTTCATATAAGTTAGATGAGCACTTACACATGTAGGAGTCATGTATACACTATCACCATTATAAAATGCTCTTACACAAGGTAGGTGAAATTCAGATACCGCACCAATATGGTCATTACTGCTAATCTTAAATATTTCCATAGGATGGTTAAAATGAGGACTGACAATTCTATGTTTATAATTGATTTTAACTTCACCGTTTTTAACTTCCTTTGGACTATCAGATTCTTTATTTAGATAAATGTGAATTTTGAGATGATATTCACTTAGTTTTTGGAAATAATCTGGGAATTTACGTTTAATAGCTTCAACTTCTTCTTTTTCAAAATCCTTGAATTGATTCTCTAAATATTTCTTATATGCTTCTTCGACGAAAGGAACAAAGATACTTTGAACATCTTTTTCATCAACATTCTTATATACAAAATCAAAAGTGATATTTTCATTTGTAATATGTTTCTTTACCCAATCTTCATTTACACAAAAATGTAGTTGATATTGTTGTTGTAGTTTAATGTGTTCAGGTTCAGCATAGGGAGAATAAATAATGCATGTATTCACTAATATTTGATTATAGAAGTTTGTTACTGCTTCGAGATAATCAAAAATATTTTCGTGTGAGAACATTACATCAATATCGGATGATGCATAATATTCATTGAAATATCGGATAAGTTTATCATCCATATTCTTTTCAGTAAACATATCAAGTAATTTATGATTTTTCTGGATGCAAGCGGACATGATAGAACCACTAATTGCAACCTTCCATTTTTTCCATTCAATATCATTGAAAATATCATTATCACCATTGTTTGAAATAAAAAGATTCATACGTCTTTTGAATTCATTAAGTGAACAAATACCTTGATTGGTAAAGTGTTTTACATTTTCTTTTGATTTGAAATCTTTTACTGCACCTACATTTTTATCAGCTTTTAGAATAGCATCATCTACCATAATAGGCATATATGGATTCATTTTAGGTTGATGCATACTAAATGGAAATACTGGAAGTTTAGATGCAGTATCAATATCAAAAATTACATCATCTTCAATTGTTAGGTTACGCTTCTTAATAGATTCTTCAAAATAAAATCGTAGCCAAGAATAACCCATTAGATATCTATAGAGGATAGCATTATCCTTCATTTCAGTTGTCATCATTTCTAGAATTTCTTTATTGTTAACAACTAGATGACAATATTTTTTAGATACCATCATATTAGCGAAAAGATAATTACGATTGGTATCATCTAATGATTTGAATAGTTCAGTAATTTCATCTTTAGTATAATTACATTTTGATGATACATTGTATAGCTTGTATCCATTCTTTTGAAGAACTGATGCAGCATCTACATACTTTGAAGTTTTGAAACTCATATCTAGATAATCATCTCTTTTATCTTCATCTAAGTTTTTCTCTTTCATCTTATTTTTAAAGTTAGAATGAAATCTACGATATTTGAAAGATTTAGAAAGATTAGCTAAACAATTATAAGGCATTGTCCAATAATTAGACTCTTCCATATTTTGAATTAATTGTTCAAGTTTAAGTTGAGTTTTTACATTAGATGAATTATCATCGAAATAGTTATTCATAAGAACATGATTATAAATTTTTTCAAGAGTGCTTCCTTCGATACTATTAAGATAAGTTAAAATATTCTTGAATGAAATATTAAGAATCGAAAGAAGTAAAATATTATCTGATAATGAAAAATTAAATTCATTAAAAGGTTCTACTGTTTCTTTATTTACAATTGTTACACGATCAAAATGTTTTTCATTCTTGAGTATATCCATTGGAACTTTCCAAATGATTAACTTCTTTTGCATATCTTCAAAGTCTTCTTTTGACAGACTCTTGAGATAATATTTGATTGGTACAGGTTCATCAGTTTTCTTAACCAGAACATAAACACAATCAAAATATTTGTTTACATTTTTCAAGTTTATTTCTACAATAGAGGCTCCATCATTGAAGTGTTTACCTCCGCTAATTATAGGATTATTTACACTTGTTTCCATTAGTAGCATATCATATATATATAAATGAATAAATAAACAATTTTTTCTGAATAAATAAACAATCCTTTTTACCATAAAAGTTTCGTAATAACAGTATCATTGATTGCGAAATAGTCTTTAGAAACCATCATATCTACTACTTCTTGGAGATCTACTTTTGTAAAATCAAACAAAGTCATAGTAACTTTAATTTTATCATATAATGCATCAATTGTTACAGATGATTGTTTTACGTAATGATTTGCACAAGCCGATAGAACATCTTTACGATTCATTACAAGTTCTTCTTCACGACGTTTATCCCATACTTCAGCATAATTTGTGCTATTGAAAAATAGAGTGATAAAATCACTTGAAATTTTTTCAATATTTGAACTTACACTCAGATTATTTTGAGTAGCAGTTACAATGCCTCCAATGATTAGAGATGTGATTACTGACTTTCTAAAATTTTCATTATAACCACTTAGAATTTCAGATTTCATCATATTATCTTTATTCACTGTTTTTTCTTTTTGAATATGTTCTAATACAATGAATTGAACAGGTAGCATCATAATATCTTTATTTAGATAGGTGAATGTAACTTCGCCAAAATGAGGATACCAATTTAATTTTCTTTTACTATTGTATCTCTTCTGGTAGAATTTATCATAGGTGTATAATGTATCAATCAGTTGATATTGATTTTTATTTTTGCTGATTGTTTCATAAGACAGAATACCTTCTTGTTGATTGATATCCCAATTATTGAATGATGTTGTAACTACGGATAATTTACTAAGGTTACTTTTCATTTTAGTTAAGTCGTAACCTTTGTTAGTTGTATCTAGACTAATTGATAATCCAGAAGATAATACATTTCCAAAATTTTCTCTATCTGATAGAGTATATTCCATATCTGTAATAATTTTATTTGTTTTTGCAACTAATCTATCATTAAATTTACTTTGAAGAATATTGTAAAAATTTCTTTCAACTTGTATATTAGGTTTAAATAAGATGCGATTTACTAGATATCTATTATATTTTTCAACAAACTTATCTTTCTCTCTGATATTTGAACACATCGATAAGATACCATATATAGATTCATCTACTTTATCTTCAACTGTTAGAATAGATTGATTAATTTTTTCAAGAAGATAATTTTGAGAATCTTCATTTGAAAATATTTGTGATAGTTTGTTATTAATAATATCTCTTGAGTTTCCATTGGCATTGAGTAATGAATTTACCTCTTGGAAACAATTAATTAGAACATCCAAATCAATTTTCTGTTTACTTTTGTCAAGTTTTTCAAGAAACATAAAAAAGTGAACTGTAAACAGATCTTTAATATTTTTACCTTCAAGCATTATTGTGCTATTTACAAAAATCTTTTCAAGAACTGGTTTGTAATTATGAATTAATGAAATTAGTTCCTTGATAGTACAAGTGTTCATTATTTCAATAAGGTCTTTAAGTAAAATAGTTGTAATCCCAGTGAGAACAATATTAACATCGGTATTAACAAATTTATAATATTTTTCAACTTGTTCATAGAAAGATAGAACCTTTCTAAAATTAATAATTCGTTGAAAGCGTTCAGGAACAGGATAAGATTGAGAATTGGATTCCTCTGCAACTGTTGATAAGGAAGATGAAATAAGAAAAAGAAACCACTGGTAACTTTTCAATTCTGGATTAATCATCGAAATTTTTTTGAGAACAACTGATAATTTCATCAGGTCACGTTGATTACTGTCATCTAATTGTGATACTTCAGATTTTAGGTAGCTAATTAAAGCTGGATCTGAAATAATCTGTTCATACAATTTAGTTAAAGATAATTTAACAACTTTATCTTTATCATGAACATAAGTAGAGAAGATATCAATGTTTTCGCAGTATGTTTCGATTAATTTATTTAATCCAGTATCAATCTCAAAATTACCTTTCTTAATATTTGTTCTGATTGATGTCTTTTTTTGTTTGAGATAATTATCAAGATGTTTGATGATTAAATTTGTTGAATCAAAATTTTTCTTGAACCAAAAAATCTGAGATAGTAAATCTGGATGAATAACTTTTTCACCAGATACTAGTAAATTTTCGAAATAATTGTCAAGTAGTTCAGTTAATTCCTCATCAGAAATTTTACTAATATCATCATTAATAATTTTAAATTTATCTCGTAATGATAGATTTACAAAACCTCTGTTTGGGATATTTATATCTGACTGGCTTTTTCTATCCAATAGGGTTGACATTAATGGATTTTCAATTTAAGATAATTACATTATTTATCAATTTTTTTTATTAAAAAAAATTAGAATGATTTGTTATACCTGTTCGAATTTGTTAAACAAATTCTAATTAGGTATACAGACTTAATTAGAAAAATCTATAATTTTTCTAACAAGTCTAGATATTTCAATTTTTTTATTTTACTTTAATAAAATAGAAAAATAGTTATTAATAAATATTTTAATAATCATAAGGATTATATCTAGGAACATCGTAATTGTATAAGTTTACTTCAAAACTTCCTTTAGTTTTATCTAACCAATCAAGATCAATTGATTGTTTATCTTCAATCTCTCTATCACCTTTAACTTTTAATGGCATTTTATTAGGGAAACCATTAGCATCCATACCTGTTACATAATATTCATATTGATTAGAACCTGGATATTTTTGTCTCCCGAATAATTGTAAAATTTTTTCATCAGACTTTCTTACTAAAGTTCCAACCGAATGATAATTATCTGGCATACCTCTTGAAGGAATATTAATTAAATTTCTAACTTCTCTAGTTGGATAAGAATGTTCAGGGTCTCTTCTTTCAGGTGCTTTAAAATCATCTTCAACTGCTTGTCTGTCTCTTCTTTCAAGTAATAATCTTTTTTCTTGGTCAGGTGTTAATATTACTTTAGGCTTTTCAGATTTTTTCATAATTGCATCTAATTGTCGTGATTGATAATCAAGAGTACTTTTTAAATCTAATTTAAAATCTTTTTTATGGATACTATATAAATAAAATAATGTTAAAAAAGTTATTCCTGAAATGAATAAATAATAATGTTCCCTAGGTAAGGAAATTGAATCTGACATTATAATTTATTGTAGATATTATTTATTTTGGTCAAAAATAAAATCGTAAATTGTAAATGTAGATTCTACAACTGGTCTAACATTTTCAGTTATTTCACATTTTTCAAGACAATCTAATAATAACCAAATTTTTCTAAATATATTTTCAACATCTTTAGAATAGGTAATGTCATTACTATCGTTTGTCATTAAATGCAATTTTTGTTTTATTTTATTTTTAATACTATCAGTATTTTTTATTTCATTCTTGTTATATTTGATTAGTATATATGAAATTTTATTTACTAAGTATTTAATATTTGTGTAAGTAAATTTTTTTATTTCATGATTATAACCAAAAATATAAAAATCTAAATTCTCTAATAATTGATTAAATACATCATTTATTTCATTTTTATAAACTATATATTTATCATTAGAAGCTTCAATTAAAAAATTCACAAAGTCATCATATTCTAAACACAAAAATGATGTTTCATTATCGTAATTTAGCATAAAACGAAGCAAACCCGATTCAATATCATATTGAACAAATTTAAAATTAAATAAATATTTTTTATTATTTGAATTAAAATTAATCATATAATTATTATCGGTAGGCATAGCCATCTATTAAATCTTAGAAATTATTTAATAAACTAAATAATATACTATAATTGGTTTACCATTAATTTTTTCTTTTATTCTTGGATAAATAAATTTAGCTTTCTTTGAAATATATAATGATAATGATAGATGAATATCCAAAAAGATATTACTTTCAAAATATAAACGTGAATTTACTAAATGAGGTTTTATATAATAGTGAATCTTAGAATTAGTATTTGGTTCTAACATTAAACCATATTCTAAAATTTCTTTTGAGTCTTTAATTTCATCAAAACTAAATGTTGGAATAGCCCAAGCCCATAACCATAAATTTGTATTAGAATCGAATGCTCCTAATAAAGATGTTTTTGCTTTATATTCTGATTCACCTTTAAACTTTATGAAAACATCATTATCAGTTGGTGTAAATTCAACATTACCATTATTTATTAAATTTTCGTATTTGGCATTTGATTTATCTAAAAAATCTAATCTATCTTTGATAAAAGTTTTTAAATCTATATTATCTTCCATTAATATAAACATAGAATTTAATTAGTAAAAAAAAATGAAATTTTATTTTATTTAGTAATAATATATATTATATGGATGATTTTAAAAGGGATACATTTTTGTCTGGTATGATTTCTGGGTGTTTTCAAACTATTATCGGTCACCCGCTCGATACTTTGAAGGTTTATAAACAAACAAATATCAATCCTTCAGACATTTTTACTAAAAAGTTATTTAATGGTATGTCAATCCCTTTAATAACTAATTCTTTAATAACAGGATTACAATTCTATAGTTTCCAAAATTTTCCAATGTATATGGGTTTATTATCTGCAATTATAGTTACACCAATTGAATATTTTAAAACTCAAAAACAAGTTTTTGGATACTACCCTAAAAAAATTCCTACAGGATTTCCAGTTACTTTTATGAGAGAAAATATTGCACTAAATTGCTATTTTAATTCTTTCAATATATTAGAACCAAAATTAGGAACTTTTGTTGCTGGGGGTTTAGCTGGATCTTTATCTTGGCTTTTAAGTTACCCTTTTGACACAATTAAAAGTAGAGTTCAATCTAATATGAGTTATAAAGATGCTATTAATAAAAAGCAATTTTTTAATGGTATTGGATTAGCTTTAGGTCGTGGCTTTATTGTAAATGGATGTGGATTTTATTCTGCAAAGTTAATTAATCAATTTATTTATTCAGATAAAAAGGAAATGAGATAAATCATATTAAAGATAAAAGACAACTTTAGTTAATGTACCTATTATTATTCTTTGTTTTATTTGGTAACCTAATTCTTTTAGGTAGATTAACTTTATATCTACTCGAATTTTTAGTTGAAAGTGTTTTTATTCCTTTAATTAATTGGGGATATAAACTAAATAATAATCCTGTTAATTTAGAACTAAATAGAGTTAATACTTTAAGATATACTGTCGAACAAATGACAGATGAAAAAGAGAATACACAAACATCTGAAGAAAATAATTCAGATGTTGAAAAAGATTTAATTGAAACTGGTCCAACATTATTTGAAACTGTTCCTGAAAAAGAACAAAGTTATATAGACGATAAATTAGATTAAATAAAAATTACTTTAAAAAATAAAAAACACTATTAATTAGATGAGTAAAAAAGCATATTGTATAAATTGTGGTAAATTAGGGCATAACGTAAAAGAATGTTCAGAACCAATTTATTCATATGGAATTATTTGTATGAAGGTAGATGATGATGTATTACCTTCTCCTTATGTTGTAGAAAATTTTTTAATTAATAAAATTATTGATATTGATTCATTTAATTATTCCAATTTATCAAATATAAATAAAATAGATTATTACAAAGATAAAATTAAATTTTTATTAGTTCAAAGAAAACATAGTTTTTCATATGTAGAATTTATCAGAGGAAAATATGATGAAACTAATAAAGAAGAACTTTCAAAATTATTAAACTTAATGGCAGAAAATGAAATAGAAGATATAATAAATTCAGAATTTGAATTTTTATGGACAGATTTATGGCAAAAAACTTCAAAGAACAAAGCTTATCAAAAAGAGTTTGAATTATCAAACAAAAAATTTGATTACATAAAACAAACTTACAACATAGCTCATCTAATAGATTTTAAAAATCTTTATGATTCACCTGAATGGGGATTTCCAAAAGGTAGACGAGATAAAAACGAAAAGAACTTATCATGTGCAGTCAGAGAATTTGAAGAAGAAACTGGAATTGAACAATCAAAATATTTAATATTAAACAGATTAAATACAGTAGAAGAAACAGTAACTGGTTCACAAAATAACATATATAAACTAGTTTATTATTTAGGCTTATCATTTGACGAACATCAATTAAATATTATCAATGAATTTCAAAAGTATGAAATTGGTGATATGAAATGGTTAAGTTATGATGAGATAATTCCTAAAATAAGAGACTATTATGAAGAAAAAATAACTCTAATACATAAAGTATATTTTATGATGGTAAATCTGATAGAAAATATAAAAAAGTCAGAAATCCAATACATCGAATGAAAAATTTGAATGTTTATTCATTTAAAAATATACTTTATTTATTAACTAATGGAGATAAACTATTACTTGATTCTCAAGTATTTAGGGAATAAAAAGACTGAAGAAACTTTTTCATCCCTCAAAAATATGATGACAACTAGTGAAAAATTCCCGTCGGAATTTAGAGGCTTACTTGGTGATAAGTTTTATAAAATGGGCGTAACTTCTATGATCAATAATAAAAATGTTTCATTCTATACAAGTTTATTAACTTTACTAGATGATGAATTTATGACATTGGATGTTAATGAAGAAAAACATAAAGTATCTAATTTTATTGATGCATTATATAGTCTAAATGATATGCCTGATAATTTAAAAGAAATATCAAAAGGTGCTGTTAAAAAATATATTAAAGAATTTGATACTAATATTTGGATTATGGAATTAATTGCTCATAAATTTAAAACAAATATATTAATTTTTGATTTTGATACTATGAATATTTATACTGTATATCCTGGCCAAATAATGAATCCTTGGCGTCCATTTTTCTTGCTTGCTAAACATAATAATAATTGGGAACCTATACGTAACAATGAAAAAAAGACATTTTCACAAAATGATAACTTTATTAAGAAAATATTTAATTACGGATTAAGTTATTATGATGAAGCGATTATTAAAAAGGAATTTGTATTAGTTGATAATTTACAAGAAATTATTGAAGAATACAATAAAACTGATTCTGATAAAAATGATTCAGATAAAGAGAAAACATCAGATAATGCAAATGAATCAGATAGTATGAGTGACACTGATACAAATAATCAAACATTTATTAAAAAAGAACCTCAAATATTATCTGAATCCAAATTAAATAAAATGTCTAAACCAGAATTAATTAAATATATGAAAGACCTAAATATGAAACCTAATTCTAAATTAACCAAAAAAGATTTAATAAAATCAGTTTTACAAACTAGTTAATTTAGTGAGTTAAATGAATAATTATTTATTAATGGATTTTAATTATGCTGATAATTAAAATTATTACATTATTTTTATTTTCTGAATGGGTAGAAAATTATAAGGATTTAAAAAATTATAAACAAGAAACAAAATTTAATGTTTATCGTTCATTAATGTGCTTATATTTTTCTTTATACTCTTTAGAAATTACAGTTAATAATTTCACTGAAGCATACGGTAAACCATTTAGTTTTGTAAATGAAGAAATTCTAGACATTGAAGGTTGGTTTCAAGCATATATTATTTTAGATATAGAAAAAATGATTATTGCAAAAAATACAAGATGGGATTTATATTTACATCATATATGGTGTTTAATTTCTTTATGGATAGCCAAGTTATATGATAAAGTTGGTTACTTTCATACATTTTTAATGATAAATGAATGTATATCAATTGTTAGTGGCATAGATTCAATGTATTTAGATGATGGTAAAAAGTATGAATCAATGAAGTGTAAAAAAATTAGAAAAAATATAATCAAATTTATTCGTTTACCTATTTGGATTCTAGTGATGTTAACAAGTATACATCACCGTCATGATCTTCCATCTATTTTATTCTGGAATGGTTTAATATCTGCTGCTTTAATGATATTCTTAGATAAATATTGGGAAGGTAAATGTCAAAAGGTAATAGATGAATTTGAATAAATATTGTGTGAAAAAATTAATTTTTTAGTTTAACATAAATATTTTATAATTTATATTAATATGCAATTAGGACCTAATATATGGGGACCACATTTATGGAAAGCATTACACATGATTACTATGGGTTATTCTTTTACGCCAACAGAAGAGGAGAAAAAAAATTATAGAACTTTCTTTGAAAATTTTCACAATGTAATACCTTGTTCAATATGTGCAAATAATTACAAAAGACATTTAAAAGAAATTCCATTAACTGATAAAGTTTTTGAAAGTAGGGAGTTTTTATCTAAATGGGTAATAGATGTTCACAACCTAGTTAATAAAGAAAAAGGCAAAAAAGTTTTATCATATGATGAAGCATTTAAATTAATTTATGAAAACTTTGATAATACAGATGAACAAACTTCTATTCAAATAAATGATAATACAAAAAAGACCAAAGATTCTGATGATAATAAATTTTATCCTTTATGGGTTTTAATAGTAATACTAGTAATTCTAGTTATGATTGCGATTATTTACAAAAAGAATTAAAAATATTACATAAAAAGATATTATCCTTTTAATTAATGGAAGAAGAAGTTGTAAATCTACAAGAATTTTTAGATAAAAAAAGAAATGTTCAATTAATTAGAGATAAATTAAAAGAATATAGAAAAGAAGGTATCAAAGATAGTTTTGAATTGGAAATGAAACTAATGGAAGAATTACCTGAACAATACAGCGAGTTTCCTTGGTTAGTTAAAAGATTAACCAAATCTGAAGATGAAACATATCTCGATAAATTTTTAGAATCTCTTGAACGTGTAGTGACTGGAGATCAAAGTTTAGCATCTGCTGAATTAAACTTGGGTTTGGAATTAAAACAACAATTCATAGACCCTATATTAAATAAACAAGAAGAAGATAAAAATAAAGAAACTCCTAAAAATAAGAAAACAAAAAAATAATTAAATTAAACCTTCATTAAATTTTTCTAATTCAGATTTTAGTTTTTCTTGAGAAGATTTATACAACTTTTCAAGTTCATCTTTGTTTTTTTCATATAAATTTACAGATGGAGGATAAAAATTCTTTATCCACCATTTTGTGCTTTCGATTTGTTTATCTCTATATTCGTGATATTTATTTCCAAAATAGTTATTTTCTTTAATATATTTAACAATATCATTAATCATAATTTGTTGATGATTTACTAATTTGACATTAAGAAATTTCATAACTTGTAGATAATCCCTTGGGATAACTAATTCAGGGAAAATATCTGCCATGTATTTATTTTTTTCCATCAATTTACCTGCACTTTCTAAGCTTTTTACAACATCACTTGTTTTACTTGATTTGAAATTTTTCAAAATCAAATATTTTTCTGTATCTGAGTGACGAGATTGATAAGCTTTATACATATAAACTTCTTCAAAGAATGATTGTAAAACATATAAAATCTTAATTGTTGGAATAGTAAAAGTATCGTATATTTGTAATACTACATTACCTTTATTTTCCAAGTTTCCTAATATATCAATAACTTGTTTTAATAATGAAGAATAACTTTCTTGTTCTAAAAAGTTTTCATCTTCAGCTTTAGGTTTATGATGAGATATATAAACATCACATTTACCTTTCAGTTCTTTAACAAATTTATCTTTTCCTTTTGATTTACCTGTTTTTTCTTTAAACAATTCAACACATTCTTCTAACTCCTTATCACCATCAACAAAAACAGTTTCACCTGATGATTTCATCATATCAAATACAAATAATACTTCCCATAATTTATTAAAATTATTTGTATAATCTTGTTTGGTTTTTAAGTACAATTTATTAGAATTATTTAAATCATCTTCATAATTTGAAATTTTATTTTCGAAAGGATTTACTACATAGTAAAACTCTGTTTTTGATTGAAGTGTTCTAGTAATGTTCATTGCATTTCTCGTTCTATGAATGAATGAATGGAATCCTAATGTAAAAAGCGGATAAGTAGTAATATTTGTGAAAGTAACTTTTTCTTTATTGTCTAATGTTTTGGAATCTAAATTTACACTAGGCAATTTAAAAACAAATGGGTGTGTCATTATTTATAGATTAGAATAAATCTATAAATAATTTATATTCAGTTTTTTCTTAATTTAATTTTATTATTTTATGGTGAAATAACCAGGCAATGAGTCCAATTAAAGTATCTATAGCGATCACTATCCAAGCATAATTTACTTTTTGAATTGCTAAAATACCAAATATTAAATAGTTTAATCCATGAACTATCCTTAAATCATTCCACCAAACCTTTTTATCACCAGCCCATTCTAATTGTTTATCAGCTGATTCACTACCAAAAACAAATATATAAACAAAACTTATACCTATAACTAATCCTAAATAACCTAAATAAGGTAAATTATCAATATTGATTGTTTTTGAAACATATGCTAATAAACTTCTTGTTCCAATACAACCAATTAAGAACATTAAGAATCTTTTTGTTTTAACTTCCATTATATAATTATATAAAAAAAATTAAAATAATAAATTAATCCGATTATTTGTTTTATTAAACCTGGTGAGATACTTGACGGTAAGCAGATGCAGTTGCTGACATGATACCAGGAGTTCCTGCATTTTGAATTGCTACTCGTTTTACTGTCTCAAGAAGTTTATTGAATTTATCTACAATTTCTTTACGGTCAATTTCTTCATCGAGAAGTTTTACAACATATTCTACATAAGAACGTAGAGTTGCAAAATTAGAAGTATCGGATACATGTTTCTGAATTACTAAGTTCAGGAATTTTTCAACCAGTTCACGTGTAGGTTTTACTGTCTCTCCATCTGGATTAGTACTGACATAGTAATAACTATTATCACTTTCTACTGGAATGAAAGCTCCATTAGGTAGTTCTTCGTAAACACAATCTACACCATTTGAAATATCGGAACCGATTCCTTCTAGATCTTTATTATATTTGATAAAGCAGTTGAAACCACGATTCCCCGCGAATAGTGCACATGCTAATCCATCTGCATCAGAACCAATTGCAACTGATACAGGGTTTACACCATTTTCACGTGTGATATTTCCGAGTTTTCGAATAGCTTCATGTGCAACAGGAGTTTCTTCAGAAGGTAGACCATCTGACATGAATACTACGGAAAAATATTTGTGATCTGTTTTAAAGATTCTATCTAATTCAGGCACAAGAGGTGTGAAATAAGTTGCATTGTTAGGTTCTGGAACACCATCTAGTTTGCAAGCATCAAAGGGACGCGTGTTAAACACAACAATGTCATAATCATTGTCAGGACGAGAATCCTGAACAAGTTTAATTAATTTCTTAGCCATCACCATTTTAGAACATTCTCCTAGTTCATTGATGAATTCTCCCATTGAACCAGTGCCATCAAGAACATATAGAATTTTCTTGTCCTTAGTAGATGATTTGAGTTTATTACTTTGGCCAAAATTTAGTACATTAGGATAACTTCCAAATACAGGGAAGAGAACAGATTTTACTAGATCAGACTTTACCATTAAATATATTATTTATATATTTAATGAAAAATATTTCAATTTTTTAATTTGGTGTAATATAACTTCTATTTAATTGTTGTAATACATTAGTTTTTCTTATAACAGTTATATTTGATTGTTGTAAATCTTTATTATCATTAATAGAAGGGGTAGACACCATATTTTTAAGAGTTTTCTCATATGATGTTTCTTCACGAGGTTTATTTAATTCTTTAAATTTCTTTTGAACATTTTTCTCTACTTCTTCTTTTCTATCAACTAATCCATACCAGTAGATACCATCATTATATCTTTTCTTAGCTAATCCTAATTTCTTGAGATAATCAGCTAATTGAACATTAGATACTTTTTCAACAAAATTATTATTTACAATTCGAGATATTTCAGTGAATTTCATTTTATCTTCTAAATTGTTAGTGAATCTGAAGTAATCTTTAATGAATATTAAAATCTTATCTTCTTTTTCACGAGAAGATATTTCACTTAAACATCTATTGATAAATTCTTTCATATCTTCTATTTTATCAGATTCATCATAGCTATCAATTTGTTCGTTATAATATTTGATTAATTGTTTATATTCAAAATTAGATAAGGTTTTTACAAGTTCAAATTCTTTTAATTCATCGAAAAGATATCTGTTAAAATATTCTAACAAAACTAATCTACCAAAATATTTATTGTAAAGAACACAATTATCGCCACGCTCTGTTGATTCTTGTGTTAAATCGTCAATACTCTTTATTTCATTTCTTGAACTTTCCGGTATCATAGATATACCAGGTAAAGGTCTTAAATCATAATAATTTTGTAATGCTTTACTACGTTTTTGTAAAATACTGTCTTCTGCAATAAGAGGTACAAAAGAATTTTTGGAGTCATTATTTATTTCCACGAATAATTGGTCATTTGAGTCTGTTTCTAATGATAATTGTGGTACATTCTGAGTATCTTGTGATTTTTGTAATGTATCAAGTTGAACTGTTGATAATTTATACATAGATAATTCATTATGTTCATTAATTAATTTATTAAGTTCATCTGATAATTCAGAAATTTTTTTATTTTTCTCAACTATTAAACTAATGTTATCTATGATTTTACTATCTATTAAACAGTATTTATTTAATTTAATAATTAATTCATTATTTACTTCCATATCTTTATCAAAATCTTCTTGTTTCATATCACCTTCAAAATAATAACTATAATTAGTTGTTAAATCGATAAACTTATTCCAATTAGATTCTTCGTATGATTTATCATCTTTAAATTTTCCGAAAACAAATTTAGATTTTGATAAATCTATTTTTAAGTTAGGAAACATCAGTTTATATAATCTATATACATCTGAAAAATTTTTTGAAAAAGTATAACTAAAAAGGTATTTATATGATACATCATCTAATTTCAATACTATTAAACTTTTACTAGTTGAATCCATAAATTTCAATAAGTTATCTAAAAACTTTTTATTATCGAAACTTTCTTTTTCTGTTTCACTATAATTACGTTTGAAAGTTTTTCTTTCATTAAGCATTTCTTTTAATTTTTTTTCTATTTCATCTTTCAATTCAGAACCTTCTGATTTTTCTTTAGATTTGAGAGTTCTATAATGATTTTCTAAATTGACTTTATCCGTTAATGATAATTCATCATCTACAGCTGTGTAATCTAAAATAGTATCGATTAAACCATCTGGACCTGCTTCCTTAAAACTATCTTTGATGAGGGGGCGAAAGTGTATAGTATCTAAAAAGTGTTGGTTAATGTCTGTTTCCATGTATACACGGTTTATTACTATACACTTTTTAAAAAAATAATTTCAAACGCACTTAATTCAATCGTTTAAACTTGACTTTCTAAAATAATAAATAAAAATTGAAGTTTCGTATACTCACTCTAATTTTTATTAAAGTAATAAAAATTGATAAATATTATTTAAAAAAATTATATTAATATAATTAATGTCAGTTAGTGTAGAGTATTCAACAAAAGAAGTAAGTTCTATAGTTCTTACAAATGTTTTAAAAATGTGCAAAAGAAGAAATCTTATTGATGAAGTCGAAACTATTCTAGAAAAGAATAAAGATGATTTTGCTAACAAAGGTATTATCGAATTTAAAGATAAACACAATAAAAAAATGAGTGTAAACCTTTATACAGGTAAGATTGCTTCTATTGTTCAAGGTTCTCCTCTTGATGATTATCTTAAAAATAATACAGATGTTCATAAAATCATTGTAATGAAAGAGCCTTCTAAGAAAACTGCTAAACAAATCTCAACAGAATACCCAAATGCTGAATTTTTCTTCGAACACGAAATGATGGAAGATATCCCATCTAAAATGTTCATTCCTGAACATTACCTTTTAACACCTGATGAAAAGAAAGATTTTTTAGAAATTTTCAAGGAAAATGAACTTGCAAAAATGAACGATACTGATATGATGAGCAGATATTTTGCTGCTCAAGTAGGTGATGTATTTAAAATTGTTAGACCAAGTTTAACTGCAGGAAAAAACATTTTCTATCGTAAAGTTGTTTCTGGTAATATTAATCAATTATTTGATTACTAAAATTTATTTTAATTCTATTATAATATAATGTCAAATATAATAGAATTAATCAAAAATAAAAATATAAAAGAGTTAATTAATTTAATAAAAAAAGACAAAGATATTAATTTAAATGTGAAAGACAATAATTATAATTATTTCATTTATTATGTGTTGTTATACAATGAAGAAGAATTAATCAATTTGATATTAGAAAGAAATATCAGATTAGATATTCTTGATACTGATGGAAGAAATATATTATATGTCCCAATCAAATATAGTTATAACAATAGTCTTAAGAAAATTTTATCTGCTGATACTAAACATATTGGTATCCCTATTATTGATATTAAAGATAAATTAGGTCTTACTGCTTTACATTATGCCATAATTTTTAATAATTTTGAAGCATTTAAAATTCTTCTTGATAATGGCAGTAATATTTTTACAAATAATAATCAAAGTCTAAATGCTTTCCATATTTGTATTCAATATAATAGAAATGAATTTTTTATTGAATTAATTAACAAAGTAACTGAATTAAATGTGCATACAACTAATAATGAAAATTTATTACAATATGCAATTTCTTATGATAGATTTGATTTAGTTCCTATTATTTTAAGTAAAAAAATACAAATAAATAATCAAGAGCAATTAAATGGATTATCTGCATTACATCAAGTGATTATCAAAGGTCAACCCGATTTAGTCAAACCATTAATTAATTATGGTGCAAATATTAACTTACAAGATTTTTATGGTAATACTCCATTACATTACACTATTACTGAAGAAAATACAGATATATTAAATATTTTACTTGAATATAGTGTTAATTTAAATTTGACTAATATCGATGGAAATACACCATTACATTTATATTTATCTGGTAGTTACTTGGAAAAAGATAACCTTTCAAAACTATTAATAAAATCTGATCTAAATATTCAAAATAATTATGGAGAAACCTGTTTGAAAAAAATAGTAGAATTATACTTGACTGAAAATTATGCAGATATTTTAAAAAAGAAGGAATTAAACTTTTTCATTCAAGATAATAATAATGAAGATTTAGCTAATAGTTTAAATGATAAACATATTTTAGACATTGCTGTAGATTCCTATTATCATATGTTAAAAGAGAAAAAGGATGATTTAATTCTAGATTGGGAAAAGTGGTGTAGTTTAGATTTAATCGAAAAATTAAAAACACTTAAAATAGATAAATCTGAACCTATTCACATCTGTAAAGATAAAATTAAAGAAGTAATTTTAAAAGAAAAAAGAAGTTTACCAAAATATAGTAACTTTAATTTAATATTAGATAATGGTATTTTCGTTAATACATGTTATTACACTGGAGTTCCTTTAGATATACTCTCTGGATTATTATACTTACATAAAATATTTGCTAAAGATGGATTAGGATTAATCTTAGATTATCCATTAACTGTAAATCAACCTTTGGAAACTTATTATCAAAAGATTGGTATTGATTATCCATTCAAATTAGAATTTTCAAATTGTGAAATCTTATGGTCTTTCCAAAAAATATTTTATCCATCTTATTTTGAAAATGAATTAGAAAAAAAATTAAAGGATAACTTTATTAAATTCATAACTATTCCATTAGGTATTGAATTAACTTCTGGGTCTCATGCAAATATTTTATTTATAGATAAAAAAAATAATACAGTAGAACGTTTTGAACCTAATGGCGCTAATAATCCTATTGGTTTAAATTATAATCCTGATTTTCTTGATGATTTATTAGAAAATAAATTTTCTTCTTTTGATTTAAAATATATTAGACCCAGACAATTTTTACCAAGTGTTGGATTTCAAATGTTAGAAAATATGGATGAATCAAAATGTAAAAGATTAGGCGATCCAAATGGTTTTTGTGGTATTTGGTGCACCTGGTGGGTTTATCACAGAATAAAAAATAAACAAATGACAAATTCTGAATTAGCTATTCATTTAATTAAAACTATTAAACTAGAAAACAAAAGTTTCAAAAACTTGATTAGAAATTTTAGTTTTTATGTAACAGATTTAAGAGATAGTATATTAAAGAAATTCAATCTTGACATCAACGATTGGATGGTTAATTCAGTAACCCCTGAAATTATTGATAATTTAGAAAAAGAAATACTTAGATTAATTTCATAAATAAATCTAAATAATATTAAATTAAATAATGAAGTTTGATTCTTCACCAGCTTCTCCGGGTTGTTCTAATGTATCTGATTTAGTTATCTTAGAACCATAATATTTTTCTACTTCATCATCTGTTGCGAAATCGAGTAACTTACCCATTACTTTAATTTGAGAATCACCTTGATTGATTCTCTTGTCAACAATTTGAATTTTTACGTAATTTGAAACTCCTAATTTTTTGCTATTCTTTTTATGAGTAAAGTTTTCGGGAATATCCCAAATGTTAGTATCTACATAGTTTTTAGGAACGAAAATAAATAGTGGACCATTAATGGCTACAATTAAATCTGGATTTACCATTTTAATGTTTCCAATAATTGTTGTATTTTCAATTGGAATACATATTCTACAATGATAAGTAATATTATAAATTGCAGAACCATTTAAATTTTCGGGTATCATAATACCATCATTAAATTCTAATATCTTAAAAACTTCGTCGATAAATCCATTTTTATTACACTTTTTCTCAACCTTCTTTTTTAAAACTAATTTCATATTATTGCGAATATCGCTATTCATATGGTAAGGCTCCAGAGAAATACGGGTGTGTTGTTTAATATTTCTATAGGGTGAAACTATCTTGGACATTATTATATCAGAGATATTATCTTTCTAAAGTAATTATATCAATTTTTAATTTATTTCAAATTAAAGTTTCATAAATTAATTTATTATTTTTATTTAAATAGACGCTACTTGATTTTGACGACCATTCATTATAAAATGAATTTCAGGTAGAGTTACATCATCATCTGAAGATGCAATTGTAAATACTACAGAATTTGATAAATCAGCTTCTGCATTCTTTGATTTTACAATTGATTCAAGGGTCATATTAACATTGTTATCATCGTCACCCATGAAATCAGCATATAGAATTTGATTATCATAAACAATCATACTAATTGTAGTTTTAAAGACTCGTTCAAAGTATTCCTTGAATTTTTGGAGAGTTGAATTTTCATAGTATTCAAATCGAGTCCAGTTATTAAATTTAATTCCAGCTACTTCAGTTACTCCTGCAGGCATAGGATCTGCATAAACAAGAGTTGTATCAGCTAGATTTACATAAGTAGAACGGTATTTTTCAATCTTGTTCTCGACCAGTTTACTTTGACCAAGCATATACTTGAACATTTCGAGAACAATCAGACCAGAAACTACAGATGTTGTAGTAGCAATGGCTGGAATGATTCGACCTGCAATACCTTTAGTTTCTTGATAAGTTGCAGTTGGAATATTATAATTCAGAGCTCGTAGATTGGAAGCAGCAGTTACAAAACTTACATGCCAGTTAGTTGGGTCATCCTTTTCGAAATCTTGGGATACTAGTTTTAGATTTCTATATTCTGAATTACTAGGGAGAACGACATCTTGTTTTTCATGAGTTTCTTGTTTTAGTTCAGAATCTTTTGAAGCAATTTTCATTTTATCATCTGCTTTAAAATTGTCAGTATACTTGTAAGATGAAGATACATTTTTTACATATTCTCTGTCATAATCATCACCGATATTAAATACTCGCGCAAGTAGATGAGCTACAGCTTCAACATAATCTAGATGATGAGCATTATCTACTTCGTATTTATCAAATGGTTTAGGCATACGTTTACCATTTGACCAGAATAGATTACCTTCTTCTGTTTTAGAATCAGCTGGATAAGTAGTTAAGAGTTGGACAATATTATTTTTGTAATTTGTATAGAACATATCAACAGCACGTTGCACACAATTATCAAATGTTTTTAGATTCATTTGAATTAAATAGTTATACACATCTTCTTTTCCTTGAGTGTTTTCATTTGAAATTCCACTGTCAAAAACAGAACCATCTTTGACCCACTTCATAATATTATTAGGGACCCGATTGAAAATCTCAAAATAATCCATAGCCCAGTGAATCGTATGTTGAATTTCATTAGGGAAGTTCTTGATTGTACAGATAGGGAATGATTTTTCTTGAGGAGGATCTGCTGAGTTACTATATGTTTCAGTTAGGAAAGGAATTACTGGTTGTGTGTTTCCTTTAGTTCCTGTAGTTCCACTTTCAAAAAGAGGACGTTGTTTGTAGAAACATTGTTCGTCCATATATCTACGAGCGTGAACATTATCTAGAGCATTAAACACACCAGTTACATTCTTCATTACTGAATCAGTAAATGATTGGTTTTCTTTGCATACCTTTTCAGTAAAAGCAGTAATATTTAGTTTACGCATTTTGGTAATTACATCTGCTGCCATTTTACTCTTGGGATGACTAATGTGATGAGGTCTAAATAGGAATTGACGGTTTAGATTTGATTTTTCGATATTATCAGGATCAGTTAGATAGAGTCTTCCATTTCCAGTAGCAACTCCCATATATGCAAGGTTCTTGAGAAGTTCACAACCAATCGCACCTGAACCAACTACAAACCAAGATGAATTAGCCATTTGACTTTCAAAATTTGAACCATAAAGTCTTCCAATACTCGTTTCTAGATTCAGATTATCAGGTTTTTCAGTTACAATCATATTTGGATCATACCAACACCAGAATTGATTTACTGGCATATATTTGTTAGTAATTAATTTGATTGTCTCTGAAGCAGCTACTGAACCTACAAGAGAATAAACAGGTAAAAAGTCACAAGAAAAGGTTCTTGCTAGATTGGTATTTTCACCGAATAGTTCAAGTAGTTTATCATTATATCTGTCATCCCAAGGATTGGTTGTTTGAAGAGATGATTCATTATTAAACCATCCTGTTAGAGTCTTAAAAATCTTTTCTGAATCATCAAAACTCAGATTGAATGAAGGATTTACAACTTGTTCAGAAAATGGTTGGTGACTAATTTCTACAGGTTTCTTGATTAGAATAGCAGTGCCATTTGTTAGTTGAACATCTGAAAATTCAAAATCAGATACTAGAGAGAAACAAGTAGGTGAAATTACTTTAATCTTAAATTCAGCATCTTTTAGTTTTTCTACATTAGTTCCTTCTACATTTTCAAATTTAACGAAATCACCTGTTTGAAAATCATGAGAATGATGAGGAGCACATTGGACTTTTCCTGTATTATCAATTGAACCAATTTGAACAGGTTCAATATTTTCTCCCATAATATCTGTTACAACATGATTAGTTCCTGCATTTACAAAAACCATACCTGCTACACCTTTAGAAAATACAGCAACAGTGCGACTATTAAATTTATTCTCAAGACGTTCAACTTCTGATGTAGATTTATTTACAACAATAAGGATTGAATCTTGAGAAATTTCATCTTCACTATCGAGTTGATTTACAGTAACATAAGGATTCAGTTCTTGAATCTTTGGAATTAGAACTTGACTACGAACTTTTCCTACATCACTTTCAGAATAATAAAATCCAGTTTCTACATTTGATTGGGTGACAACATTATTATCAAAAAGATTAATTGTCTTTACACCACCAAGTGCAAGATTTTTTGCAATTTCAATTGAAAGACCATTTTCTAGTCCAACAATAGTAACTGAACTTGACGTGATTTTCTTTAAAGCATCAACGCCATAAGTTCTAATTTGACGATCATACAGACTTGTATCAATATCGGACATTAAAGTATTTATCTTTAAATTTTAGTAGTTTTATGTTCAATTTTTTAATGCTTAATATATTGCTAAATTCATTCATTTTTGAAAATTCCATTTATCTTATTTACGAATTTTGAAACAACTATTCGGTCTTTTTCAAGGAATTTATAATTAATTACATCATTATTAACTTTGTTAAAATTAATCTTATCTAATTCTTGGATTAAACAAAATCCTATTTGCTTCTCATTAAAACTATAAATAAAGTTTTTTAAAAAGCTTAATACAAAAAAATCTATTACATCCTCATTAGATTCGTCTATAACATAATAACTTGATAAAATATTATATATTATGTCTTCATAAAATAAATTAGGTGACATATCCATTAAATAAGATTATAAATTATTTTATAGGAAAAATTGAAATAATAAATGTCTAATGTGTGCTCAAAAAATGGTATGTCCACGCAGAGCAACTGTGTGAATGTTACTACTACTACTTCCCTTCCCAACTTTCCCAACCTTCACGACTACGACCTTGGCGACATCTACACCAACATCGCAGACGAGAAGCGCATCCCCCTCGCTGACATCAAGACCGGTTCCCGCTACCTCTGGGCGCGCGGCATCGGCTGCATCATGCGCGTCGTGGAGATCACCGAGGTGAACAAGGACGGCGTGTTGGTCTTCGGTGCACAGTTTCGCGACTGGCATGACAACTTCCTGACCACCACCGTCATCTTCGAGAAGGACGCGGTCTTCTACCCGCTCCCCGACCGCCTCGCCCCTCCTCCCCCACCTCCTGCTCATCCTATCCTCAAGCGCCAGAACGCCGTCTGCTACGAGGCGCCTAAGCGCAACATCCCCGAGACAGACGGCAAGCAGCCCGGCGACTTCTCCTTCATCAAGGACAACTCGACGCGCTTCTACCTCGAGGACGCCTACGACCGCATCACCGAGTTGGGCCTCTGGGACTTTCTCCGCGACAACAACCCACCCGCAGACAAGGGGTTCATGTTCTGGAACCACCCCCGCCTGAACGAGCTCGGACAGAAGCTGGACGGCGGGCACTCTGGTGCGTCGTATGGTTTCACCATGCGGACGATGCAGAGCCTTGCCCAGTCCTCCTGGCCTATCTGGGTGGCCAAGTACAAGGCCCTGGATGCCTCCTAGGTATCCAAGTGAACCTGACCACTTCTTTTAGTCCCTGCACAAAATGAAAAAAATCATTTTGTAAAAATTGAATATTATTTTTTTATATAATTATATAATATAATAATGTCATCTGATACTATTTTAGTTTCCAATGGTATTATTACTAATAAAGATTCATCAAATGATAATAAAGAAAATAGAAATCCTTCAGAAAAATCAACCATTCGACCAATACTAGAAGATTTTGATAAGTTACAAACAATAGAAAATTATGATGTTTCAAAATTTGATCTTAGTTACAATAATTTAGTTCCAAAAGTACAATTATTTGAATCATACATTTATCTATATTCGCCGAACATAGTTTATGTTGCTAGAGTATTAGATGAATTTATTGATATGTCAGGTTACCAACATGGAACAATTGAATTTATAGATAATCAAAAAAGGTATAACAAAGTATTTCTACCAAGAATAAATCAAAGAAATCTATATTATCTTCCGTCTTAATTATTTTATATTTTGTTATCAATTTTATACTTTGTCAAATAAAAAATTGAAAAATGTTTAATTTATGTGTAGATTTAGATTAGGTATGTCAGCATACAAGCTTCCTGCATTGGGCATGCGCCCTGTCTTTACTGCTCTTACTCAGGCATCTTTGCCAATCTCCGAATCACCCAAGAAGGTGGAACCAAAGGCTAACCCGGTCAATCTGCTCCTTCCTATTGCCGGACCGGTTCTTGCACACGCTGTCAACTACATTCCTGTAGTTGCGGCAGGTAAGCCATTTCCTGTTGTGCCTCTTGCACATCCTGTTGTTGTGCCTGTTGCACATCCGGTTGTGGTGGTCGGTAGTCAACCAAAGGTTATGGTCGTGGACCCATTGGTTCGACTTGTACCTAATCTAGTGCGCTTCTAGATAAATTCTTTTAATAGTATTCAGTCATTATAGGACCCATCATTCCCCAAGATTGACCTAATTCACGGTAATGAACATGTCTAGGGATTTCTCTTCCACTAGGTACTATGTAAGATGTTCCTTTGTTTACAGTTAATTTAGCAATACCTTTTTCATCAGATACTACAACACCTGAATTAGCATAATCACCATATGCTTCTTCTACTAAAGGAACTCCTTCTTTTTCAGTTTTAGAACTAGCCCAATAAGCTACTTTAGTATTAGGTTGAACTTTAACAGTAACTGTTGTATCACCTCTCATATTTTTTAATGGTACAAGTGTGGTAGGTAATACTGAATCACCTAAGAAAGGTAACCAAGTATCTCTTTTCATAGCTAATTTGATAGCAGCTAAAGCAACGACGATATAGATAACTTTATCCAAGTAAGTATCCATACCTACCAAGTTATTTACAAAAGAAGTTAACATTTCAACTAAGTTATAACCGAGTGCGGTTGTTCCCCAGTTAACGGCACCAACTAAAACAAGAGCTAATGATAAATGATACATTTTTACTCTCCAGTATTTTCTCTCTGAAGTATTCATTAATATAATCCATAAAAAAAAACTAAAATTTTTTATTTATTATATTCAAACAAATTTTAATGGTCCTAATTGGAAATTACCATAACTAAAATAAATAGAATCACCAACTTCTACTTTATTTCTAGGAGGGATTTCATGGACTACGTCATACTTACCATTTTCCCCTTTCTTTACTAATAAATATTTGTATAATTTATCTTCCATCTTATAATTTTTATATTCTTTTTCGTATAAAATGTAATATTGTTTGTAATAAGTGTTAGCAACTAAACCTTTGAATCTGTAATTTCGTAATCTCATAGGCACTTTAGATTTAATACTTTTAGCAGTAATTACAGTAGGAATCTTTACTGCAACAGGAAGATATTTAATTTTTTTAGCTTCATATGCTTCAAAATTAAAATTATCTTTCAATTTAAAATGACCATTTTTATATTTATAAATTGGTTTATTATCATTAGAATCTACACCTACTTCATACATATCATCTTCACTATGTCTTGCACGGGAACTACTTGCACCATAAACATTTGATAATCTCATTTTTTGTGCAAATCCTTCAACTCTAGGATAACAGAAATAAAAGGCGATTGCTACCAAAAATAAAATAACTAAAATTTTTTTATCCATTATATAAACATTAGATTAAAAATTGGAATCAAGGATTTTTAAATTCTGTTTATTTTGTGTATGATTACCCGCATTAAAAATTAATTCTAATTGAGTTTGTGGAAAGTTAATTGTTGCTTTCTTTAGTTGAACTTCAAAAGAGCCTATTTTATCCCCTTTATTATACAAATCATATTTATTTTCTCCATTTATTTTAACATCCCATTTTTTCTTTTCAAAGACATCCCCAATATGTGCTACTATTGAATAAATTTTTTTTGATTTATGTGGAAGCATTAAATCTTTAACTGTTTGTTTAACTTGAATAGATTCTGTCATAGTTGAATTAATATCATTTATTAAGGCTTTAACAGCTTCCTCTAATTCATATTGGTAGTCTCGTAAAGTTTTATGATAAGTATCTAATGAAGTATTAATAGATTTTTCGAGAATATAAAAGTGATCTCTCAATAGATAATTCTTTGCAGAAATTTCATTAACTTTGTTTAAACCTTCATAAATTTTCTTTTGAATCCAAGGGAATTTTTCAGGTTCATTAAACATATCCATTATTTTACGAATCATACTAAAAGCTAAATCTAATTTGCTCATGTTATTTGCAAGGTTAGAAACCATAATAGCAAAATATGGTTCAGTATTATGATTGAACGTATGAAAATCCATATCACGGAAACCTTGAATAGGTGCATTCAAACTTAAGAATAAAGCGAAACGTATATTATTATGTTTCATATCATTCTCCATTTTTTCGACTTCATTTTTATTAATTGTATTTGTATAATTCTTTGATTCAATTAAAATTTTTTTATTGTCTGGTAAATATAACCAAGCATCGCCTGAATGCGGAACGTGACTTTTATCTTCATATAATAGATCACCATAACGTGTAGTGAAAGCATATTGAATAATATTTTCACCTAATTCGCCTTTTTTGCAAGAAGCAGTTTGTAAACCTAATAATTTGGATAAACTGTCGTTAAGAGGTTCAATCTTTTCATTAATTTTAGAAACGATTATATCACCAATTTCAGTTAAATCTGAATCAGCAATTTCTTCTCTCAATGCAATGATAGAATTTCTAAGTTCTTCATACTCTTGCTTTTCCAAAGTTTTATCTTTGTTTGGGAAAAACATCATATATCCCGTCTTAAATATGTCCAAAAGTAATTTATCCATATCTTTTTTCTTCATGTTTAGAAGCATAGGAAAATCCTTGCCGGAAACTTTCAAAGTAAAATCTGAACTCATTTTTAACATAAAATATAATTTTTTATGAATTTTAATAATCAATTTTTATTGGATTTTTTATTAGACTTTCCTCTCTCTCTCCCGAGAAAAACATGGTTTAAACTAAGTTTAAACATTTTATAAAAAACATATAAGAAAATAAAATCTAATATATTTATATATTAGACATAAGTTTAATGGAATTTAAATGCGAACATTGTAATAAAATATTTAAAAGTTATCAATCTAGATGGAATCACATTAAAAAATGTCATACTGATACATCATCCAAAAATCATCCTAATATCACCCAAATATCATCCGAATATAATCCAAAAATCATCCAAAAATCATCCACTGAAAATATCGATGGTTACAAATGTAAATTTTGTGATAAAACATATAAATTTATTCAAGGTAGATGGAAACATGAACAGAAATGTAAAAAAGATACAAAAATAAATGATGATAAAATTATGATATTAGAAGGTCAAATTGAAGAATTAAAAGATTTATTACTTAAAGCGATGAAGATACATCCAAAAACTTTAAATAAAATTAATAAACAATTAAATAACAATGGTACTATAAATAACATAGGAAATCAAAATATAATAAATATTGTTCCATTAGGTCACGAGAATTTAAATGATATTTTATCAGATAAAGAAAAATTAAGAATATTAAATAAAAGAGGTAATGGACTAAAGGAGATTGTAGACCTAGTTCATGTATCAGATAAGTTTACACAATTTAAAAATGTGTATATAACAAATTTACAAAATACAATTGGTTATAAGTTTGACCAAAAAAATAACCAATTTATTGCTGTTAATAAAAGTGAATTGTTAGATGATTTAATTGATTGTAGAATGTATGATATTGAACAGTTTTATGATAATCTTGAAGAAAAGTTAGATCCAGAAACAAGTAAAATAGTCAAAAGGTTCATTGATAGAATGAATAATAATGATGATGAACTCAAAGGTTTAAAAAAAGAAGAAATCAAATTATATCTTTATAACAGCCGTGATAAAATAAAGAAAACATCAAACATTGAGATTTAAATAATAAAGTCTAAGTTATTAATACACGCTTTTGCTCTCATATTTTGTTCATCATTTACACCTTGTAAAATTAATGAACAAACTAGATATGGGTCAATGTTAGCTGCAGGACGTCTATCTTCAAAGTATCCACACCCATTATTGATTGTTTCATTTGGAATTCGAATTGATGCACCACGATTACCTCTTCCGGTAGTAAATCTGTGCATATTACTTGTTTCATGTTTACCAGATAATCTTTGATCATTATCTTTACCATAATGTTGCATATGCATATTATGATAAAATTCAAGATTACTAATTGCATGATTTATTTCTTCAATACCTTTTTCTTCTCTCATTTTCTTAGTGGAAAAATTTACATGGCAACCTGAACCATTCCAATCGGCATCTTTACCTAATGGTTTAGGATGGAAAGAAATACAATATCCATATTCTTCTGCAAGACGAACAAGAATATATCTTGCAATCATTAAATGATCACCAACATAAACTGTTGATAAAGGTCCAATTTGAAATTCCCATTGACCTGGAGCAACTTCTGCATTAATTCCAGAAATCTTCAGACCAGTTTTCAAACATAATTCAAGATGTTTTTCTGCAAATTTACGACCGAGTGCTCTACCAGTTCCAATACCACAATAATATTTTGCTTGAGGTTTAGGTTGATTATTTTTTGTAATAAATCCTAGAGGTAATCTAGTATCATTATCAAGTATGAAATATTCTTGTTCAAGTCCAAACCATGGTTCTTGTTCAGAATATTTTTCATGTATTTCCGTAGCGGTTTTACGATGGTTATTTAATGGTTTTCCAAATTTATCATAGGTTTCGCATAAAACTAGTAAATATATAATATTATCAACGTCATTACGAAAAGGATCACGAAAATGTGCGACCGGTTTTAAGAATATTTCAGAATCAGTTCCAGTAGCTTGACCAGTAGAGGAACCATCATAATTCCAAATAGGCGAGTCTTTTAATCTATCATCTGTATGGATTACTTTGGTTTTAGAACGGAATTCGTTATCTGAATCTAGCCAAATATATTCAAGAACGTACATTACCATAAAATATTATGTTTATTTAAATATTTTATGCAACTTTTCTAGACTTGTTAGAAATCTAATTTTTTATTTATTAAAATAAAAATTGAACTAAAGACTATATATATTTAAAAAATATAATATAATGGATAATTCTAATACGAAAAAACTCGTATGTCGTAAATGCGGTGGCGAGCACTTGACCATCAAATGTGGCAAGGAAGCTAAACCTTCAGTAATTGAGAATAAATTAGCTGAAGTTACTAAACCTGTTGAAAGTAATGATACTAATGGTAAAAAAGAATTTTTTAAAAAAGACTATGTAAAAAAAGAATTTGTAAAAACAGAATTTAAGAAATTTAAAAACAAAAACAAAGAAGGCTCAGATGAAGAACAAGAAGAAAGGAAACCTCGTGAACGTAGACCTCTTCACAAAGTTAAAATGTCTAATCTACCAAATGATATGACAGATGATGAACTACTTGAACTTTTATATGAATGGGGTAATGTTATCAGACTCCGTGTTCTAAATTATCAAGATAATTCTACAGCATACATTGAATTCAAAACTGAAGAAGAAGCAGATTATTTAGTAAAAGCTCTTGATAGAACTCCTTTTGAATATATTATGCTTGATGTATCTAGATTACATGAATAATTAATTCATACCTATATAATAGGAAGTTAAAGAAGGTAAATTATGAATGATTGGTTTAAAATTAAATGATACTTTTTTATTTTTATTTACGTTCTTCATTTTTTCTCTTTTATCTTTAGGATAGAAAATCATTAATAATATAACAACTATAACGAATACCCACCAGTATTCAGCAAACATTATATTATTTTACATTTTTTTTATTGAATTTCATAAAAATTGAAAATATATTGATTTTAATAATTAATATATTATCTATGCTCAGTTTTGATTACTTTCTTACGAGTATGTTATTTACTAACATCAATAAGATTGCTACAGGACATTGGTTATATGACCTAGTCCTTACAATGCTTCTTATGTCATTCATCGGTCTTCTAATGAATGAAAATTCTCGAGGAGACCTTTATCACAAATTATATGTCCTTTGGAATCGAATGGATAAGTATAACACTATCACTTTCAGTTCTTCGGACAAAGAAGTTTCTCAGCGATATCGTGCTCTAATGAATTACATTTCCCAAACTAATGACCCAACAGTAAAAGGATTGTTTGAAGTTGAAATGAAAAAGTATAACCCACGCACAGATTATGATGAATATCATTCTTCAGTATATCGTGTTTCTCAAAGCAAGCGTTTCAAGATTACCCCAGAAATTGATGGTCGTGTCTATTGGTCTTCCAAAGACAAAACTGAATACAATGGAAAGGTATCATATATAGAATATCAAAACCTAGAAATAGGTTCTAGCAAGAAAACCATGAAAGAACTAATCATGTGGGTAGACCATATTGAGAAAGAATATAAACAATATCTCAAGTCTAAGATGTTGGAAACTCAAACTTTAGTCCAAGTAAATTGGAATTCTAAAGAAGACTGCATTGAAGCGTTCTACACACCGTGGGAATCAAATGTAACATTTGCCAATCGTTTTTTCACTAACAAAAATGAAATTCTAGAGAAGATTAACTTTTTCCTAAATAATGAAGAATGGTATAAGGAAAGAGGAATCCCTTGGACTCTAGGTATTCTTCTTTGGGGAGAACCAGGTTGTGGTAAGACTGGTTTCATCAAAGCACTAATGAATCTAACAAAGCGTCATGGTGTTGATATCAAACTAAATACTAAGTTTGAAATGGAACGTCTAAAAGAAGTAATCTGTGATGACCAAATTGCAGAGGATATCATCATTCCTCAAAAGAACCGTATTTTACTTTTCGAAGACATTGATGCAATGGGAGAAGTAGTAAAAGATCGTGACCTTCCTAAGGATTCATCTGAAATTGACATTGAAAAGAAAATTTCAGAGGCTCTACAAAAATCTAACACCGGTAGACAAAGACGTAGAGGACGGCGCTCAGATGAAGATGATGATTATTGTTTCGTTGAGAAGAAAGGAAATTCTGACAATAACAATCTATCATATTTCCTGAATATTCTTGATGGACTAAATGAATGCCCTGGGCGAATCATCATCATGACAACCAACAAGCCAGAATATCTTGATAAGGCGCTTATCCGTCCTGGACGAATTGATTTCAAGATTCACATGACTAAAGCAACAGTTGTTGATATTAATGATATCCTAAACTTTTATTGGAAAACAGATAATAATTATGAGATTAATTCTGAATGGGAACAAAAGTTATCCCATGCGGAAGTAATTAGTTGCTGTAGACAAGCATCCAATCCACTAGACACAAACAAGAATATTGAAAAGTGGATTTATATTAAAGAAATGGAAAATATCAAGCTACCTAAAAGCGAAAGTGAAGATAAACTAGCGATTAGTCCTGAATCTAGTCCTAACTCATCTGAAGATGGTGAAGAAGAAAATTAAATTAATTTATAAACAATATTTTAAAGAATATAATAATAACTATATTAATTATAATGCCCGAAGGTCCAGAATGTAAATTATTAGCAGATAGTTTAAATAAAAAATTTAAAAAAGCTATCTTGAAAAATATAGAAATATATAGTGGTAGATACAAAACACATGGTCCACCAAAGAATTTTAAAAAACTAATAGATGCATTACCATTAAAAATATCATCTGTAAATGCGTATGGTAAATTTATTTGGTATGAATTTGAGAAAAGTGATTTGACATTATGGAATACATTAGGTATGACAGGTTGGTATCAAATGGAAGAAGAAAAACATAATAATGTTGGATTAATTTATGAAAAAAATGGTAAAACAAAAACGCTATACTTTAACGATTTTAGAAATTTTGGAACATTTATAATTGATACAAAAGAAAATTTAGGGAAAAAATTAGCTGGCTTTGGTTTAGATATTCTTGATACAAAAGATAATACCGACGAGTTTTTGAGACTAGTAAAAAAAAGTAGAAAGAGTATTTCTGAAACATTGTTGAATCAAAAAATAGTTGCTGGGAGTGGTAATTATCTTAGAGTGGATGCATTGTATTTAGCAAAAATAAATCCATTTTCAAAGGTCAAAGAAATATCTGATACCAAATTAAAAGATCTGTATGATTGTTTAAGACAATTAGCTTGGTATCATTACGACGAAGATAAAGGAAGAAAACTAGGAATTATTAAAAAAAATATTAATTTTGATATTATATCAGAAAGAATATTTTTCGTTTATTCACAAAAGACAGATCCAGCAGGTTACGATGTATTGAGGCAAGATTTAAATGGTAGAACAATACATTATAGCAAAGTGCAAATAGAATAAATATTTATTTTTTTATAATATATAGTAATGAGAACTTCAATACTCTTGATAGCATTATTATTACTAATTTTTGCATACATTTATTTTAGTAGACAAAAGTATATAGAAATAGTTGAAGAGAAAAAAGAACACTTTAAAAATATAATCATTCATAAGTATGAAAATCTAAACTTATAATAATTTCTCATTTATATTATTAAATGAAGATAAATGAGAAAATTATAGAAGATATTTTTAATCATAAAATTAAATTAAAGAAATCTACAGAAAAAGACGAATTGTCAAAATATATGGATATCATTCCAATGTATGATATTTATACTCAAAAAATATATCCTATAAAAAAAGAAAATGTTTATTTTAGATTAACTGAATCAAATTATAGATTTATAAATAATGAAGTTAAAAATTGGATTATTTTACAATATGAAAAAACTAATGATAAATTAAAAAAGGCATCAGGTGAAGAAAAAACACAATTAGAAAATTTAAAAAAAAGAATAAATGATATGATTTCAATTATTGAAAATTATAATATTGATATTTTAATTGATACTTCATACAAAGTTCTTTATAAATTTTCAGGTATTGGATTAACAATTAGTATATGTAAACGTAATAGTTTCCATCCATTTATTTATTACTTGAAACCTTATTATACTAAAAATGAATTAATCAAATTAGGTCAAAATATGAATCTGTTAAAAGAAGAAATTAAACCTGAAGATTTAATAGATGAAGGCAAACATTATGAAATATGTAAAAAAATTTCTAATAATGATTTTTCATTCGATGAAATAAAAAATGATACTATCACTATAATAAACAATAAAACAATAGCTGATATTTGTTTTTATACATTTATAGGTGCATCATTAATTAATAGATTTTTAAGAAATCAACAAGATTTTAAAATAGATAATTTTTTTTATGAAAGAATAAAAAATATAACAACTACAATAAAAAAGACAGAATCATTAGACAATGAATATCAAATCTATAGATTCATTTCAAATGATGATTTTTTAAAAAATTTAAAAGTTGGTGATGTATTTTCTGATTCAGCATTTTTATCAACAACAAGAGATCCTTTTTACAGTCCAGGATTAACTGGTAATTTCGGTTTAATATTAATCAAAATTAATTTGAAAAAGAACATGAAAGCTCAAGGTTTATTCATTGAACATTTTTCATTGTTTCCAAAAGAAGAAGAATATTTGTTACCTCCTAAAACTAAATTAAAATTAATATCAAAAGATGCTAAATTTAAATATTATCATACTAATTCTAATTTTGAAAAATTAATTTCAAAAAAATATGAATTTGATTTAATTGATAATGATTTTAATTGGGTAAATGATTTGCAAGTTACACATGAAGAAATACCAGTATTTAATGGAATGGATGTTAATTTTAAGAATCGTTTAGATGCATTTGTTAAATTCAAGTCTATGACAAATAGTTTTAATCAAATTGAAATTAATAATGTTGTTTTTACATTATATTTTTTTGATTCAAAAGGTTCTTATGAAAAATTTTATCATAATAAAGTAGAAAAAGGCTTATCATTAATTCATTTTGATAAAAATGGTTATCCATTAATTTTTATTGAATTAGCTAATGAATTAGTTGTAAATTACATAAATAAATTTTATTTTTATAATGAAAAAGAATTATTAGATGAAAAGAAGATAATTGAAATTGTATCAGAATTAGGTAAATTGTTTAGTTATAAGAAAGCAATTATATATCACGATTATCAAAACTTTACTTCATTTAAAAATAATTATTACAAAAGTCAAGAAATGTTTTTATATTTAAATCATTATGATGCTACTTTATACAATTATTTAAAAACAAATAAAAAACCTTATACATTTGAAACATTTTACAAATCAAATTTATATGACATAGATTTAATATTAAATCAAAATGGTAATTTGAAAGAAAGAGTAATTAATAGTATTGAAAAAGATTTTAATCAATATATTCAATTAGTAGAAGAGTATAATTTAGGTAAATTAAATTTTGGTGTATTAAATATTTATGAGAAATTATTAGCTGAAGGTAAAATTGACATTATGTATGAGCTCGATTACGATGATATTTCTAAACCTGATGAAATTTTAGATTTAATTTACAGACAACCTATCCGTAGAAGTTCAGATTAGTAGGAGTGCAGATTAGAATATATAAAGATTGTTTAATAATATAATTTTATGATTAATTTAGCGAGTAAAGCTCCAGCAACAACATCAGAAGGATAATGTACGCCTAAAATTACTCTACTCATACCTACCAAATAAGGTATTGCTTTCATTGTTGAATTTAGCAATACATTATTTTTACGTAAGAAATAAAATAATAAGAAAGCATTAAATGTGTGTCCAGAAGGGAAAGAATAATAATCCAAAGGCATCCATTCTCTATTAATTATAGTACTATTCACAAAAGGTCTATCTCTTTTTACCAAGTATTTAATAACCGCTATTAATATTTGACTTGATATTAACAAAAATATTTGTGATGGATTCAATAAGTTCTGATAATATAATACAATAACGATAATAGAAAAAAAGTTTAAATGAAAAGGTAAAGAAAAAAGATTAGAAATTAAATATACAAAATCTGGTAATTTTTGGAAATTATTTATAAAACCTTTTTCTATGTTCATAACACGTTAATAAAATACGCTAGATAAAAAATATAAACTTTAAATATTTTCTAAGGTATTTCAATGTTACGCCAACTTTTAATAGTTGTAATACTATATTTAGTCATTAATCAAATGATTTTATCCTTTGCTAGTGATAAAGTAAGTCCTTCCAATGAAGAAAAGGTAGAAGTTCCTAAGGAAGTTTCTAAAAAGAATCCTAGTGGAGTTATTCAAAAAATACCAATAGATATGTTCGGTAAACCCTACCAACACGAACCCGATAAATTTATCCTTTGGACTTTCTTACAACCTAGACCTTGGACCCAAATTATCTACACATACAATGAAGAATTCCCTTTCAGATTTTTTATTAAAGTAAGAGTACCTAGCTTAAATGATTACCAAGCTTGGAAACAAATCATACCTAACTTAGACTTTGACTCCAAGACTGGAGAAGTAATTATCCCATCAAAAGATGAAGCTGGTGCATTAGCCTTAGCCAATTTAATTGTATCTAATTTCGGAGGTCAATTAACTTTAGAAACCATTTTGGAAAAGAACTTAATTCCTGTTTCAATTGCTAAAGCTCAACAATATGAAATGGTAAGAAATAAATTAAGAGAACAAATTATAGAAGCTTTACAAGGTAAACAACATAGTGGAAGTAATGATTACGAACAAGATTTAGCCAAACAAACAACTATGGGTAAAACAACAGAATCTTTCCAAAATAATGAACCCGGTGCCTATGATGGTGGCGAATATTCATACTTATAAAATATACATCATAAATAATATCTAGATATTATTAATGAGTTATAGTCAAGTTCATTTATGGCATATGTTTTTAACAGGTCCATTAATTTCTTATATTGGGTTTAAACAAGATGAAACACCACAAATAGCTAGAAATATGTTATTGGCATTAGTCATCTCTTTATTATTTACAGTTAGATTACCATCTTCTAAAATGGATAAAAGAAATATAATATTATTGGTTCATTATTTAATTTGGTTCCCATTATTTTTATATATTGCTTTATCAAACAAAAATCCTAATTTTGTTTATCACATACTCAAAGTTTTAGGTATAGTTGCGGTATTATATCATTCTTTTAAACTTTATAATTTATATTTTAGTTAATTTATCCATTTTTGATAGGTAGTAAATGGTTCACCTTTCTTAGTAACTATAATCCATATTCCATTATTAAAAGAATGATACATATAATAATCCATTTCCTTCTTACCATAAAAATGAACATATTTACCGTAAGGATTTTCCATATTCATTAATTCATCTACTGCTAAATTTTCATATTGTGTATTAGGAGAATACATTAATGGTGGTGCTTGAGGTATATTATCAATTTCTGGCTTACCTAAATAAATAATTTCTTTTAAACTATCTATTTTGTGTTTTATCATTTCTTCAATAACTTCAATAGATAATAATATTTTATTTTCACGAAATATTTTTTTCCCTTCAATAGGTGAAATAAAATCCATCAAAAAATCAGTATCATCAGGTATTGGAGTTGGTGGTCTAGTAACAGGTTTTATTTTGTCAGGGTTTATTGTAATATTTAAATTTAACGGACTTGAATTGTTTTCATCCATTATATAATATATTTATAAATTAATCTTTATTTGGAAAATTTAAACCTTATTTTCGATAAAATACCAATCATAATAAGATGATAAATTTGCTGGTTCCCTAATTATCTTATCAATTAGGAAACTGTAGTCAAGCATTTTCTTTTCAATGTCTTTCTTTTCTACAAATTGTTCTGTTATTTCAGAAGTATGTGACCATGGGAACATATATTTAATTTTACCATTTTCATAATTCATATAAGCATCTTTTAGACTAAACATTTCTGTTTTTACTTTATCTGACACAACATTAAATACGATTTTAGTGTCAGGTTTGCATACTGATTTTAGACATTTCCAGAATTCGTCAGAATCAAATAGATGCATCATTGAATAATTTAGTATAATGTAATCGAATTTAATTTTCTCAATATTATACCATTTAGAATTTTCAAACCAATTTTCTCTTAGATTGCACTGACTTAATTTAACCCAATCATTTTCATCAATTTGACTGATATTTTTAAGTAGAACATTTTCATCAATGTCTAATCCTACGTATTTACGGGGGTTATACTTTTTAATCATGTTAATCAGTTTTCCTTTTCCGCATCCCAGATCAAGCCAATATCTGTTTGGTTCGGGTGCCAGAGATTCTATTCTCTTATTTAATACTTCAGTTTGATTTTCTAGTTCTTTAATATAAATTTTATCAAGTTGAACATTAGTCACTTGATAATATACTTTATTATCACCAGCATCTTTTGACCAATCGAATTTGAGAATAGATTGAATCATATTAATGATATCGAAATTGTTAGGATGTTTCTTATCGAAACGAATTTCTCTAGGTTGGAACTTGTTATCCTCTACTGGATAGCATCGGTATATTTTACCGTTTTTAGGTTTATTTCCCAGAGTTACAAGATGGTTATATTTATTCTTCTCTCTATCAAACCAGTTTGAACCATCATATAGAAGATCAATTGTCATCATTGATTTAGGTTTGATTTTGATATCTCTTTGAGCATTTCCAACAAGAGGTGATAAGATTAAACCATCGCAATTGTATTTTCCTTGACTATTGATATATTTTGCAAAAGCAGATTCTTCATCAACAATCATTTTTTGGACTAGTTCCTTTGTAAATTCATTTGAAGTATTGTTAACTAAAAATGCCACTTTAGGATACCATTTAATATTATGTTCGCTAGATTCTTCAATGAATTTATCAAAAATGACACGTTCAGATTCAATCATAGACATTAACTCATCGCATGTTGTAACCTCGTGAAGTCGAGTATGTTTAGTGTAAGGGTGGAGACTTCTTAGTTGTTCATAACGTTCAATAATAGATGTATTTGGAATATCAATGTCGAATACAAAGTATAGTTCCAATTCTTCAATGTATTCTGCCTTTACTTGGTTATTGATAAGATCATTACAAGCAGGATAGATATTTGTTGTAAGATTGTTAATCAGAATACCATCTGCCTTCTCCCTAATTAGGAATTTCTTATAAATACCAATTTCATAAGGAAGTAAATGTCTGGGAGGTAGGTGAGTGAATTTTTGTTTCTGGTTTTGCCATTGAATAGAACCATTTTTGAACACTGGTTTGTTACAAGGCTTGAAATTAATCAGTTCTTGCATAACTGGTGTATATTTAATCTTAAAGTTGATAATCTTAGATTTGGATTTTCTTTTGGCAACAACACGAAGAAAGCTTAGAATCTTATTTACAGAAAGTCCATTTATTTTAGTATATGGAACAAATCTAGTTAGAAACATTAATGGAACACCTAGTTCATTAAAAACATGCATCGAGTGTTTACTAGTTAAATCAGTTGTCATAATTTTATTGAAACAATATTTATGAATAATATCATGTTTATTTAGAAATTTAATTATTTCAGAAAACATATTTCTTCCATATTGGTCTACTTTATTATAAATATCTTCTAATGTTTTTGATGCGAAATCATTTTGATAACCTTCCATTGTCCAATAATTTAGTTCAGGTAAAATGGAATCCATATTTTCAATAATCACATGTTCATTGTAATTCTTTAGAGTAGAAAGATTACTAGGAAGATCCCAAGATACTCCAGATTTTAGAACACTTTGGATAATGTAGATAACTTTTTCAGTATCAGTCATCAGTAAATTATAAAAGTAGTTAACATCGTGATTATTTTCAACAATAGGAGAAGCTTGACAAATTCTAATTAAACCATCAATCATATCAAATGTAAGAGGATTCTTGTAGTAATGTTTGAATAGTTCTTTAGTTACTTCAACTTGAGGATATCCCTCAATCATTCTATTAAAATATGGAATTAGATTACAGTTTTGTGATAGAATCTTGATACGTTTTAGTTTGAACTTTGGAGGAATCTTTGATTGAAGCACTTCAGTAAGTAAACTTTCAATGAAATGAGATTTTTGTAACATCATCGATTTGTTCTCTTTAATTTTATCAAGAACCCATTTGAAGATTCGGTCATCAGAATTTCTAATACTTTTTGTTAAAAGCATATTGTTAGATTCTTTAAGGATATCTTCATTGAAGAAATTAATCCAAAACACAAATGTAGGGAATCCACCTCTGGATACTGCAAAATTAAGAATGATTTCTTTATGAATCATTTTTTGGTCCATGTATTTTTTAATTTTATTCAGATATTTGTGACCATGAATTGTTAAAGTTAGAACGTTATAAAGATTGTCTAAACTTTGAGTACTAAATAAGTCAGATACACTTGGATAGTTACAAATATTATCAATCATGTAAGAAATTAAATCTTCAAAATATGAAAGTTTATAATTCTTGTTTTCATTAATATGACCTTGTGACATCATAATTCTATCAAATACTGTTTTGACAAAAACTCCATAACAATTTACAGGTGTTTTTTGAATAAGTTCAATTTTAAATTCGTTTAATTTTTTTAAACCGAACTTACTTACTAGTTCATCTCCATATGTATTCATGTCATATTGGGAGATTTTATTTATCTCATTGGATACCTTATTTGCTTTGTGAGCCATTAATGTTTGGTCATTATAAAATAGTAATTAATAATATCAACTTTTTTATTTTCCCCGTAATAATAATATGGACATAACAAAAAAATATAAAAAATATAAAATAAAACAAACACAAGAAACCATGGAGGATTTTTGCACCCCGCAGAAATTCAAGTTACAACCACAACAAGCTTTTATAGCAGATTATTTTTCTTCAAAAGAAGGACCTCCTGGTATGTTATTATTCCATCAAATCGGTGCAGGTAAAACTTGTGCAGCTATTTCTGTAGCAGAGAAAATGAAGAATAAATATAATATTATGGTAGTATTACCAGCAGCATTAATTGGTAATTTTATGGATGAATTACGTTCCCCTTGTCCTGGTGAAAATGAATATATAACTTCTGCAGAAAAATCTAAATTATCAAAACTTCAAATTGGAGATCCAGAATACAATCAAATAATAAAGAAAACAGAAGAAAGAATAAAAAAATATTATACAATTTATTCTTACCATAAATTTGTTGAATTAGCACAAGATAAAAAAATCAAATTAAAAAACACATTATTAATTATCGACGAAGTTCAAAACATGGTTTCATTAACTGGTACTTTTTATAGAGTATTAAAAAATTTAATAGATAATTCTGATAATACATTAAAAATAATTATTCTTTCAGCTACACCAATGTTTGACAGACCAAGTGAAATTGGTCTAACATTAAATTTATTAAAACCTAAAAAAGAGTTTCCAATTGGTAGTGAATTTAATCAAGAATTTATGTCTGGCAATGGAATAAATTATAGAGCAGTTAATATGAAAAAATTTATTGAATTATCAAAAGGATTAGTATCATATTATCGCGGAGCACCACCTTATACTTATCCTGAAGAAATATTTAAGGTAGTAAAATGTAATATGTCAGATTTCCAATACAAATCATATTTGACAGCTTTATCTGCTGAGGGCGATTATGTAAAAGGTGCATTCAAAAATGTAGATATATTAAATTTGCCTCCTAACTTTTTCTTAGGACCAAGAATGGTTTCAAATATTGCTTTCCCAAATAAATGTATTGGTGAAATGGGTTTCTCATGTTTTAATAATGATTATTTACTTTTACAAAATGTAGGAGAATATTCAATTAAATTTTTGAAGATATTTAAAAAAATTAAAAAATCAGAAGGTCCTGTTTTCGTTTATTCCAATTTTAAAGATTTAGGTGGATTACGTTCATTTATTAAATTTATTGAATATCATGGGTATAAAAATTATAAAGTTTATGGGGAAGGTACTAATAGATATGCTGTTTGGTCTGGTGATGAACCTCATCATATGAAAGAAGAAATTAAACAAGTATTCAATCAAAAAGAAAATAAAGATGGTTCTAAAATTAGAATGATGTTAGGTTCACCTTCAGTTAAAGAAGGTGTTTCTTTCAAACGTGTAAGACAAGTTCATATACTTGAACCATATTGGAATATGTCTCGTGTTCTTCAAATTATAGGAAGAGCAATTAGATTTTGTTCACACAAAGATTTACCTAAAATGCAAAGAAATGTAGAAGTATTTTTATATTTAGCAACAAGAACTGGAGAAAATACAATAGATCAATATATTTGGTCTTTGGCTAAAGAAAAAAGTAAATTAATAGAATCATTTGAAACAGCATTAAAAGAATCAGCAGTAGATTGTGAATTATTTTACAATAGAAACGTTTATAAAACTGATGAATATAAACTCAAATGTAAGAATTAAACATTAAATTATATTTATAATTTAAAGATTAATTTAGGTTATATGGTAATAATGTTTGCTATCTATATCGATGGTGATAACATGAGCCCAAAAATGATGTCATTATTAAAGAGTAAAGTTAATGAACTTGGTGATATTGGAATATTAAAAGTTTATCGTGATTGGTCTCAAGAAGATTCTAAAAAATGGATAGAATTATATCCCACTTATAAGTTTGAAGCTGTTCAATGTTTTAGACAACCTAAGAAACAATCAACTGATGTTTACATGATTACTGATTTAATGAATGATGTTTATACCAATCCTTTTATATCACATGTTGTATTAGCAACGTGTGATTCTGATTTTGTTCATTTATGTCATCAGATTAAAAAAATAGGGAAGAAATTAATATTAATTGGTAAAGATAAAAATATGGAAAATCTATGTTATCAATTTTGGTATTATAATGATTTTTTAGTTGATTCTGAACCTAAAAAGAAAAAACAAAAAATTAATGTTATTGATAAAAAAACTCCTAATGAAAATAACGTGAAAAATGAAAATAACTTTAATGAAACGGAAGATAGTTTATATTTTTCATATTTAATGAATCCGGAAAAATCTATTGATAATTTAGATTTATTAAATGATGCCATAGATTATAAAAAGTTTATAGAGTCAAATAAATCAGAAATCTATTTTGAAGATGATACTAATAAGGAAGAAGAACCTGTTAAAAACAAAATTCCTATTGATGATAATGCATTATTAGATTTCTTAAAACTTGGAATGGATAATAATTATATTCTTCCTATTTCTGAACTAAAGAAGAATTTAAAGGCTCATGATGTTAACAAGGAGAAAGATATAAACTGGAGTAAGATAGAAACAGAATTGAAAAAATTTCCAAAACAATTTTTAGTTGTTAAAAAGAAAACTAAAATAATCGTATTAATGGTTCCAGAATTATTAAAGAAGAATGTTAGTAAGAATAAAATTATAGAAATAGTAAATCATAAATATTCTGATATTCTAAAAGAGATATCAATTGATTTACTATTTAAAAATATTTTTTAATTGCCATTAATTTCTAATACACAAGTTTTATCATTTTCGAATATAAATTGTCTTACAAAACCTACTAATGATTCCACAGTTACTTTATCTAATTGTTGAATTAATAATTTCTTTCTATTGAATAAATATTTTCTGCTTATTATTTCTGTAAAGAATCTATTAAATACATCACCAGTATTATTATCTTTTTCTTCGATATAATTTTTAGCACTAGTTTTCCATTCATCTAAGTTACATTTTTTAATAATATCTAATGCTCTTGAATTAAATTTTTGTATTTCTTTCTTAATTATATCACAGCTTTTATCTGATTGGACTTTTTGAATAAAGTAATAATTATTTCCCAAGTTATTCATTAAACATTTAACTAAATAACCCATTTGTTTTTTAGTTCTTAGTTCATCAAAAAAAGGTTGTTCGAGGATTAAATATGTCATAAATGTATGAATCCATCTTAGAGGTTCAAATGTTCCTATGCTATAAACGATTTCAACACAGTTACTTTTCTCTTCAGGGTTTGGATGTTTAATTGATAAACTTTTAGGTAATGTGACTGTTGGTAAACTATCTTGTTGATTAAATAATAATTTATTTACAGTATTATTATTAGGTAATTGGTCAGCTGTCATATTACCAACAAATAAAATGGATAATGATGATTCGCTAAAGATGCTAGCTATGTGTTGATTTAACATATTTACAGATTTTTGTTTTTCTATTTCATCTAATATTTTTAGTAAATTATCAAGATTGTATTCAGTAGATAATGAAAGTTGATTGAAATAATAATCTGCATATTGCCAAGGATTTTCTTTTTTAATATTACCCATGTTTTCTCTCATTGTTTTAATCTTTGAACTTATGATAACTTCAGGAATATTTGGATTAGTTAATAATTTTAATGTTAAATTAATAAATTGATTAAATTTAAAAGGGTCATTTGGACAAGAATAAGATAATACAATTGAATTATAAGAAGGTTTGGATAATACATCAATATTAAAATCTAAACTGAATATGTTGAATAATTCTTGATTTAAATAAAAGCTTAGACAACCTATTGCTAATTTTGTTAGTAAATAATTCTTTTCATTACTATATAACTTGGATGTATTGAAAATAAAGCCACCTTTAATTGTTGCTTCATTAAATTTACTTAAAGATGCAAACCAAACTTTATCACGAACATTAATAGGTGCAGATTCGATATCATCAACATTAATTAATTTAGGATTCATATCAATAAAATCATTATCTAAGTTTACTACAAAATCAAAATCAGTTTCAACACCATTTATATTTTCTATTTCACCATATAATGTTCCATAATTAGGATCTTTGGATTCATTTTTATATAATTTATTTTCTGAAACCAAAAGTTTAACACATCTATCAAAACTATCGAAAAAATCTTGGGGGACATTGTTTTCCATTTTTTTCATTAAATGAGGACCAGAATAAGCTTCATTCAAAGGATATCTATGAGAACTATTTGCAAGATAAATAGCAAGATTATTTGGTTCTTCTTTTTCAGTAAAATTAAAATTCAATTCAAATATTTTCTTATAGTAACTATTTATATCTTTAATTGAATCAGTTTTAAACATTTCAAATATTCTTTTCAATGCATATTTTAAATAACCATCAATTTCATTTAATTTAGTTAAACCATCTTTTGTTAATTGAAATATTACAGAAAATACTCCTAATTGTTCTTCAATGTTGATATACATAGATTCAATCAATCCTAATACTTTTAAATGATTATATAATGAATTTTTGTATGCTGAAACTAGAACCAAATTTAATACATTGAATAATTTATTTTCCATATATTTGGAACTAATACCAGTCTCCCAAATGTAAATTAATTGTTGTATATCAGATAAAGGCACCATTTGATAACTTTTACCAAAATTATTATAAATTGGTTTTTCAATAGTAATCGTTTCCATACTTTTCTTTTTAATCTCACCAAAAGTCTTAGCAACCATCTTCATTTGTGTTTTGATATTTAAATTTGATACTACAGTAATACTTATATTTTCTGAAACATAATATTTATTATAAAATTCTATCATTTTAGCACGTATTTGATTTTCATTCATAGTTTCTTTTGAACCAGTTGCAAATGAATTATAACTATTATTTTTAATAGCTATATTTTTCATCATTTGATATATCCTCCAATTGTCGTCATTAATATTTTTTAAATGTTCAGAATTTACAGCATTAATTTCACGAGATACTGAATCTTCATTGAATAAGGGGTCAATAAAGAATCTAGAAAATATATCTAGAACAAGTTCTACACCATTGTTGAAAACTGAAAAGTAATAAACTGTTTCAAATGTATCTGTGTAAGCATTTGATGACCCACCAAATTTTTTAACATTTACTTCGTAAAAATCTTCATCAGGATATTTTTTGGAACCCATAAATAACATATGTTCTAAGAAATGTGCTAAACCTTGAAATTCTTTAGGATTAGAATAAGAACCAACATTTACAGAAACAGCTACTGTAGTTTTATCGGTATCTTTATCTTCAACATAAATTGCCTTGATTCCATTACTTAGAATTTCGTGATTTATTTGTCTGTTTTCGGTTTTTGGAATAATCATTATTTATTAATTAGAATTTATTTTTAAACTAAAATCATTTGGATTAATTATATTTGGTATTTCTGAATCTCTTGAAGCACTATCCCATTCAGTTAAGAACTCTTTAACATCCACTTGATTATGTTTAAATTCATCGATGGATTTTTTATCAATCCATAAATTATTAACATCTAATGCTTTAACAGTTGTTTTTATAGTATTATCTTTAATATTATCAAGAGCTAAATATGGTGTAATAAATACATGATGATTTACTGAATTAAAATAATCATTATCTTTCAAATTATCTTCCTCAATATCTTTAATCCATTTTTTAACATCATCATTTTCATTTAGATATTTAATTATATCTTCAATTTTAGGAGTCTGATCATATTGATATGATGTTATGTTATTTGTATGATATGTTTCTAAATTACCAAAGAAAGATGTTGTAAGATGATAAATTTTTTTCATATAAGTATAACAAATATTTAAATCATAATCTTTATCTATTTGATTAAAAAAATCAGTTTTCGTTGTTTCATATAAAAATTTATTTTTATTATTAAGTTCTGTTACTGTAGATTCAGATAAAATATTATATAAATCTTGATAATTATCTTTAGTTTTCAAATAAGGTTTAACATACGTACTCAAACCAAAATTTTCCATATTTGTATAATCAAGATTTTCTAATAATTGATCTTTGATAGAATTTATTAAATCTTTTTGATGTTCAGAATATTTATTCCAAGTTAGTGTATGAGTTTTTAATATTGAAAATCTGATATCTGTTTCATCAAGTTTATCTTTTAATGGTACAGCATCATTGTAAAGTAAATTTTTAATTAATTCAATAATAGATTCATAATTCATATTTAATTTTTCAGAATCAGTCAATGTATTAATCACATTAAATGGTAATTTAAAATTTCTAACAATTAAAATTTTAGCAATTATTTGATTTATTTGTTTATTTAAATTATTAAAAAGATTTTTAACTGATTCCATATCTAATATAATTTTATCATCAACCAAATTTACAATATGATTTTTATTTTTTTTCAATAAATTAAAAATAAAATCAACACCTAATTCTGGTCCAAACTGTAATGATGAAGGTAAATGGTCATTCCCAAATAAAAATAATAAAAAACAAAAATCATAGATTAATCGATAATCATATTTATCCGTTTTACATAATTCATTATTAAGTTTTATCATACAATTAATCATACCAGGACCATCATAATAATTAATATTATCTTCATCTCTCGAAGTATGTTTTAATATTGAAATATTTATATCGACCCTTTTTAGTAAATAATATGTTTGTTGAACTAACATTAAATGAATTAAATCCGAATCAGTAGTATGTATGGCAACATCGCCATTTAATTTATTTTTTTGAATATATTGAAAAATTTTAATATCTGATTCACCATTATTTGCACCAGAATCTATAAATAATTTAATAGTTGGATAATTTTTGGTAAAGTAATTTTTAATTTCTATTTCAAGATTTTTAATAATTGGTGATATAGGACTGAATGATTTATCAAAAGAAAATCTTTTTTCAATCCATTTAAAATAATTAAATTTAATACCATCTTCTTCCATATATAAATTTTTAATATTACCAAAATATGTATTAAATTTTTCTTTCCTTGTTGTTGCTTCATAATAATTTTTAACTCTACGTCTTCTTTGTTCGAGAATTTTAGAATATGAAGGAATACCGTCAATAAAAACACCTATAGTTTGAATATTTTTCTTAATATGAAATTCATCAGTTATTTCTTCAATAGAATATATAATTCTATCAATAGTCATCAAGTCTAATTTACTTAAACCATTTTCTTGTCTCATTAAAATAAAATTAATGAATTTATTTAATATATCATCATCTAAATCGCCATCAAAAATAAATTCTATATTTTCACAATATTTTTTCCACCATGGTAATTCAAAATAATGTTGTAATTTTTCATCTGTTTTATTATTTGTTGTGTAACTAAATGGTAAGTTAAGAACAATTTTAATAATTTGATTTACTTCTTCTTCTAATTCAAACATTTGATTATAAATTAAGAAATTTAAATCAAAAAGAATGTGATTTCCTAAGAACTTTCTTTTTATGTCATCAATAATGAAATTATATTTATAGTTTAAATTTTTAACTATAAAATTTGATAATCTATCAAAACCCATATTTATTTATTAAAATAATATCTATTTTTTCTTTTTAATGATTTTCGCGTAAATATCTAATAATTTCCCAGAGACATTTACAGTCAATTTCATTATATTTTTCTATTTCTTTCATCAACGGAATATCTACTGATACTTGATTATTTTTAGAATATATGTTATGGGCAATTAACATTGCATTTAATCCATTGGCACATTGACTTGATGAATCCCAAATCGTATTAATAATCTTATGGTCAAATAGAGCTCTAGCTATGGATTTGAGAGAATAATTTAAAGCTCCTTTGATTACAACTGGTTCATCGATAAAAACTTGATATAAATCTACAAAATTCTTTTGAGGTAAATCTGGATGACGTAATCTAGTTTTATCATAAGATGTTCTTTCCGCTTGTGACCAATGAACGAAGACAGCATCTTTCTTTTGATAAACGTTTAATGTGTTATTAATATATTCCCAAAAATTAGTAAGCATTTCTTTTTCAGATTTTTTATTACTTTCTTTAACCACAAAACTTTTGTATTGCCATTGACCATTATTATCTTCATAACCAACACCAATCATAAATATTAGATTGAAATCTTCATAATCAACTTCATTTCTATCTACAATTATTTTACCAAAATTAGAATTCATAGTTTCATAGTCAAGATAAAATTCCATTTCATTAGATTTTCTTACTCTCCAATTAGGTTCATTACATTCTATTTTTTTAGGAGAAACTAGAACTTCATTTTGTCTGTTAATATTTAATATGCTATTGACTCTTTTTGAAATTTTACCTTCATTAAATCCTAGTGTTTCAGCATTACATTTTTCATCATTCCAACTAAAGACACCTTTATCAAAAGCATTTTTACGATTTTTTACCCCACAATAATATACGGAAGTAATCTCATGAATTTCTTCTGCTAATTGTTTCTTAAGTTTATTAAACATTCCATCTTTATCATTTTTCATATTAGGGAATAATTCTTCTTTAGTGGGTAAAGGTAAAAGTTTCCAGTTATTACCTTCTTTTCTAACTAGACGAAGCCATTCAACAGCTTTAATAAGTTTATCGACATAGTCTCTATCAAATCCATTATAATCGATAGTTCCAAGTTTATTCATAAAATCATGAATTTCCGTTGTGATTTTACCAACAGTATATTGGTATTTTTTACCAAGAATGAATGCTTTGGATACTTGTGTACCTTGAATATAATTCAAAGCCTGTGTATAAACAAGCAGTTGCCCTTTATATGCAGGGATACTTTCATCATTTCTAATGTGAATACTATCACTAGTTAGATTAATTTGTGAATGTTTGATATCAACAATTACATAATGCCAATCAACACCTAACTTGGGTGAGCCAAATGTTTCGTCATAAACATTATAACCTATGAACTTATTTAAATAATCATTTCTTATCATCAAGTCAGGAGCACCAAATGTTTTATTTTCATAATTATGTAAGATACCTTGATATATAATTGGTTCCCCTTTTTTCATAAGATCAATAGTTTTTTGATATAATATTTTATCTCTTGATTGATAAGATTCTGCTACTTTTACTATTCTATGTTTCTTTTCAATCAATTGAACAACTTGTTCCTCAAATTTACAACCTTGTTTCATAATAAATTTAGTAAATGGGTCATCAATTTGATATTTGATAGAACCATTTGAATTACCCTTTTTAGAAGGTATATCATTTATTGAAGTAATATTGTATTCCTTAACCCAATCAATAAATGGGTCATTAAGAAAATAATTTCTTGTTGATGAAGCAGAAATCATTTCAGACCAATCAATATCATCTTTTTTCATTCTTTTGACTCGTGAAATAGGATTTGGACTACTTTCTCTTCCTCTTTTTCCAGTTGTTGAATTTCTTTTTTCAAATATTGAATTACTTTGAGTTACTGAATTAATAGCTAATTCTTCTGTTTTGATATCTATAATTTTAAAATATTCTGGATGTTGTCCAGGTTCATAGATATTAATTGATTCAAATATATTACGTTTGTCGCATATTTGATTTCTTTTAAGAGTTTCAAGAAAGAATGTAATACTTGTATATGTATTTGTTTTTAATTCTTCAAGAATATTTTTGATGTTACATTTTTTAAATACATCTATTGAATTAATCTTTAAGTTAACTTGATAAATGTTACCTTTATTTTGGTCTATATACCATCCATTAGTATTGAATACATCATCTAAATTATATAGATTAACTAAATTATATCCAGTAAATTTGGAATACAATTTAATTAATTCGTTGGAAATTAAGTAAGTTCTTTTTGTAGGGATAGCAACCGAAGACCAAAGATTAATTATAGTATTTACGGACATTTTATTAATATATATAGTTTAAAAATAATATCATTAATTTTCAATATTTTAGTGAGTTTGAAATAGTATATTTTATATTATTAAATATATGGAGAAATCAGCACCTAGTGTTCCAAATACAGGTTCTAATTCTAATTCAGTTCCTGGAAGTTCATTACTTGAACAAGTTCTAAGTAATAAAACTTATCTTTACATTGTCTTAGCTGTAGTTGTATTAGCAGCAATTGGATTTTATTTATACAAAAAACAATTACTTGGAGGAAAAGAAGAAAAGAAAGAAGAACAACAAAAGAAAGCAGGAGCTAAAGAAATATTACAACCAACTAAAGAATATTATTTAGTAGATCCTAACGGCAATCCTATCTTAGTAAATAAATATTTCCAAAAAATTTTACAATCTGAAATGCAAGACCAAGCTCAAATGCAACACCAACAACAGGCTCATGGTTCTATAATGGTTAATAACCAAATTCCGTTACCTCCCCCACCTTCTAATTACCAAGTTCAAAGACCTGTTCAACAAAAACAAAGACCTAGATTATCTCACCCAGGAGAAGTAGAGATAGACAATGTAAATGTAACTGAAAGAGAAGATGAAAATGTAGCTACTCAAGACTTGACACAAACCGAAATAGATGAATTAAGAAAACAATTAGAAATGATGCAAAGAAAACAAGCAGCACCAATTACCGCTCAAAATGAAGGTAATGATGCAGAAGCTGAGTTTTAATATTAGAAGCTGAGTTTTAATATTAGAAGCTGAGTTTTAATATTAGAAGCTGAGTTTTAATATTAGAAGCTGAGTTTTAATATTAGAAACATAATTTTAAATTATCAAAATAAGTATAATTATATTTATTTTAATAAATTATTTTTTATTTTTACTTCCCTTAGAAATAACACATTTAGGATCCATTTTAAATGAAGTTAAACGGTCATCTCTAGGAACAATATTTAATACACATTTTGATTTAACACCATATAATGGTTCTGTGCATCCTTTTTCTTTTTCATTTGTTACTTCTACTTTTTTAGGTTTATTTTCTTCAGGATCTACTAAACAACGAGATCTAAAATGTTCGTATCTATCTCTAACATCTTCATAAGTTAAACCAGATTGTTTACCTAACATAGTATTTACAGTTTCATGCAATTCATAAACCCATCTAGATAAAGTATCTCTACTTTTCATTGTAGCTCTAGTAAGCTTATGTTTTTTAAGATTATTAGCCAAGTTTTCTCTACAATATCTACAAGGTAAAATATTAGACAAGTTTTTATAATATTTATAGTAATGTTTTTTTTGTTCTTCAGTTGGATTTACAGGATAATTAAAACTAACAGTATGAAGAATATGCCACATAGGAGGTCCCCATACAGAAGTCATCATACCATCGCCTGAATTATAATCTGCATCAGTGAATGGTGATTGATTTTTGTTCATTATATTATACTATAGAAAAATTTATATTTTATGTAAAAAATCCATTATTGAAAATATTAAAATTATTTCCTCCAAATTGTTTTTCAATATCAGAAGGAAGTTGTAAACAACCATTTGTTGCTCTATCATATTGTTCCATATTTGTTAAACCATCTTCATCTGTAATTTTAAATTTATACATATTTTGTAAAGCTTTAATTATATTTGTTGTGTGAGCTAAACCAGCGTGAATTATGATACTCTTTTTTCCTTCGATAATACTTTGATACATTTTAGCAATAACATACCATTCCATAATATAACTAATTATTTCATTTATCTTTTCTAAAACAAGGGAATTATTTTTTGATATTTCTTTAATGGTAGCATTCATATAGTTCTTATGTGTTTTGGTATATTGTTTAATGAATCTTTTAATTTTGACATAATGTAGACCAAGTAAGCTTTGTTTTAAATATTCTTTTGTATATATTCCTTTCAAATCTTTTACAAAAAAAGGTAATTTTAAATTGCAAAAGATATTCAAATAACTAAGATATTCTCTTAATGTTACATTGGGAACATCCTTATCAAAACTTAATTCCCAAGAAAATGGTATTAAAAAAGGTCTGATATCAACTCCTTGAATTACTTGACTGTTTGATAAATAAACATCTTTTAGTTTCTGTGTATGAGGTGATGAAGGCCATAATTCTTTTAATTTAGTTTCTGTTCTAGGGACTTCTTCAAGTAAAATTTTACTTTTAAATTTATTTTTAAGCCATTCACTAACAAAAATACCATCTTTATCACAATAAGGTAATTTAGAATGCATATCTGATAATACTAGAACTTTAATATCATTATTTATTAGCAATGTATATCCAATGCTTCCATTAATATTAATTTTTGACATTTTTATATTAAGTTATAAAATAATTTTTATTAAAATAATTTAGACAACGAGCTCTACACTTTCAGTGCCAGGTTGTAGACCATCTTCTGAATCGTTGTTTTCACTGTCCTCTTCATAGTCGGAAGCAACTTCATACTCTACTTCATCAAATTGATTAAATGGTTTCATGATAGGTGAACTCATGTGATATATCCACCAGATACGAGTGAGGAGCTTACCAAGTAGCTTGGAAAGGTTGATTAGCTTGTTGTGGAAGCAAAAGTGCTGGATAGCCATAACCTTTTCACCAAACTCGAATAGACGATTACGAAGTTTGTCAGCTTCACGCTCAGTGACACATTTTACAAGACGATTTACCTTGATGGATTCCCAGACACGACCGTCAATGTTGTTAGGAATTTCTAGTTGTAGATCCTCAAGATAACTGTAGATGTTAGAGAATGACTGTTGTTCGAACAGAGCACACTTGGGTAGAACATCATCAGGATTATCAGTAGTGTATTTGTTGATGAAATGTGCGAGGAACTGAGCAACAAGCACTTGATTGATTTCTACACTTGGATTGAGACCTTCAAATCCTTTACGGAGATAAGGAATTACAAAGGATGTAATGATAGGATCTTCAGAATCACGGAGAGTCCACATCATATGTAGATGGTTAACGTCTTCACTGATAGCAAAGCTCCATCCGTTTTCATAATTGGATTTGAGACCTTCAAGAAGTTCCATATTATCATCATCAGCATCACCATTGAGACAGTTCTTGAAAACCTTCTCCCAATCTTGTCCATTATCAGATTTCTTAGCAAGTGCAGATGCTTGAGGAATAACAAAGTTGAGATTACTTGCACCAGACACACGAGGAATGGCACAGATTGATAGTTCCTTAATACGGTCCCATTTGTATCCTGCAAAGATTACATTACCCTTCTTATCTAGACCACGACGACCAGCACGACCTGCCATTTGGTGGAAGAGCATTGCATCGAGATCATCTTCAACAAGTGAATCACGATAGATCACCACTGTGCGGAAAGGCATGGACACACCAAAGACTAGCGACATATCACTGAACACGATTGCTAGTTGTTTCTTGGTTGCAAGATTTTGAACAAGTCGGAGATAAGGGTCAGGAAGACCTTGAGCATATACTCCAACACCACGCCAGAGAAGCTTGAACATAAAATGATATTCTTCACCAGTAGAAGGGAAATACTTTTTGAGGTTGCTTACCCACTCTTCAATCTTACCTTCTGTGAAATACTGGTCGGGATTGAAATTGAAATCTTCGGTAGGTTCTTGGAGAGAAGTAGGAACAAAATCATCATCTGCCCCATCATCTTCTAGGAACTTCTTTTGTTCTTTCTTGCTATCAAATCCCTTGGTATCGGGTTTTACAGAACGTTCCTTTTGCTTGTCAAGTCGACGGGCCTTCTTTTGTTCCTTCATACGAAGAGCACGGAGACGAGGATACTTTTCATCTTCTAGTTCATCTACTGTCTTTGCAAACTGGCGAACAAGGCGTAGACAGGCAATCGTATTCTTTTGGAAAACAATAGCTGGTGTCTTGTCACCAGACTTCATTAGAAGAGCTAGCTTTACAAGGTCTACTTCATCATCTGATAGAGAAGTGTTTGCAAAACTATCAAGAATACGCTTAATCTTATCTTCATCAAAGTTATCAACCATATACTTGATGAGATCATTGAAATATTGATTTGCCTTAGATAGTTGGATACGCTCGCGGGCATCAAAATAAAGAGTATGGTCAAGAGCATCAATATCACCAAACTCTGCCTTTACCTTGAGATATAGGTTCCAGGTATCAAAGGGAGTAGGCTGAATGTTCTTGCTGGTAATACTTCCAGACCTGAATTCATCAACATCAACAAGAGAGAGAGGATTGAGTGCTTCAATCTCATTCTTTTGAGGATTATAGTAGAAACGTTGTAGATTGAAGAATCTCTTGTCGCAAACAATGTTCTGGACATTACGTTGAGGATTTAGTGACTTGAACCACTTTGTAAGTTCCTCTAGATTACCGATAGTTGCAGAAAGAGCTAGGAAAGGAACATCGTCATAAATCTTTGCAATCATTTCCATTGCTTTACCTTCTTGCTTTCCAATCATGTGGATTTCATCAAAGATAATCCAATCAAAACATTTTGTGAGATGAGGTAGAAAATTTACAATGGTTTGTGCAGTACCAACAATTGCTTCTGCTGTGTTGAGCCTTTCAATCATTAGGTCACGCTTAGGGATTGACTGATATGTCTTGGTAATAATTGGGATATCTGCATTGAGAATACCACCAACATAAGAAGCCATTTGCCAAGCAAGTGCATCTGTAGGAACAACAATAAGAGTGCGACCCTTAGTTGTTGCATAACCAGAGAGAACTGTCTTACCTGCAGATGTAGGTGCACTTACAATTGTAGAGACCTTATTATCAATGTTGCTTACGACATTAATTTGCCAAGGGTCAAACTTCTGGAATCCCTTGGTGTTGAGAGGAGGCATCTGATCGTGAAGCTTGGTAAATTGAAGTTCGACAAGGTCACGCTTAGAAACAGCATCTTCCATCTTTGTAAGAATCTTAGCATACTCCTTACGCATATCATCAGTAATTACAAACTGATCTTCCATAAGACGAAGGAAGATGTTACAGATGTTATCACTGTTGCCCTTAGAAATTTGATTCTGAAGGGTTAGAAGGAGAAGGCGAGTGCGACCTTCATTGGTAGTTGGCTTTGCATTAAGACCAAACTTTTGAAGCTGTTCAATATCTTCCTTGACAGCATCATCCTTCTTCTTCATATAATTATCATAGATAATTTTTTCACTCTTATTCAGTGTATGACCTTGCTCCTTCTTAATTACGAGCATCTCTTCCTTGGATGGTTGAGGGTCAATATACTGCTTGATTAGTTTGGGGTCGAAGCTATTTTCAGGCCTCATCCCAGTCTTAATCGCCTGTTCTTCGTTGGGAATGAACTTCTTTTGAAAGAAGCTAAATTCCCAATTACCGCGATTGTCTGTAGTATTAGTAAAAACATGGACGTTAGAAACTCCAGTGGACATACTCATCTAAATTATAGGAAAGAATCAATAAATTTCAATTTTTTTTATTAATGCTAATTAATCAAAAAAATTAGATGAAATCCTAAAATAAAACCAATTTTTTTATTAATGTTAATTAATCAAAAAATTAGATGAAATCTTTAATGAAACCAATTTTTTTTATATAAAATAAGGTTTTTATTAAGCTAATAGTATAGCTTTTTCACATAAGAGAGCTCGAAGAGTAAGATTTAGATGCCCATTAAAAGCTTCAAGAGCGTCAGTCAGGACTTCATCAGATTCTGTAATTCCCAGAGAACGGAGCATCATTATAGATTCACTATAATCTTTCTTTTCTCCAAGTATTGGAATATTAATATTAATTATATCACCATGTGAAACAAAACTTAGAAAAGTTTTAATCAATTCTGGTTTCGAATAATAAATTTTTACAAGATTACAAAAATCTTTATCAGCAAATAATTTAGATGTCTTTTTATTCATTTCATTAATTACTTCCTCAGATAATTCTGGTGTAACTTCAACTTCTTTATCAACAACTGGTTTTTGAAGTTCTTCATCAACAGTTTCTTCTTTCGTAAAACGATTTAGAACATTTGTATCTTGAACTGTTCCAATCAAAGGTCTTGTTGCAACAAGTGGTCCTTCAGATGATTCATGTGAAGGTTTCTCTTGAATGTTGGTGGCATTCTTTAAGAATACAACTGCTAGTTTCTCGCGAGTTTCTTTGTGTGCAGAGAAGACAAAAACAACTAGATTATCATCAGTTCCAACGGAGAAGAATTTATCATTATCTTTTAATGTTTCTGAATTTGCAACAAACCTAATTTGTTGAAAATCATCAGATGATAATCCATAGATTTCAAACATAGAAATAATATTTGATAACCGAACAATACCGGTTACATCTCGTTTGATTTCTAGTACTTTTGAGTTAACATTTCCTACTAACTTGAAAACGATAGGCATTACTGATGGATATATATCAAATAATATATTATTATCAATTTTTTTGCTACTAAAAATTGAAAAATATTACTGATATTAATATATAAAATAGGTATGGATTTCGATTATTTGAAAGATAAATTAATTGTAGGTTTACTATCAACATCACAACAAGTGAAATACGGTAAGACTTCTAATGGAAAACCAATTTATCAGGTTAAACCATTAGATAATAATTTACCTAATTTTTGGTTGACTTATGGTGGCTCATTAAAAGGAAAGATTATTGTTGTTTTCAAATTTAAACAGTATAAAGAAGGAACTTTACCTTTTGGTGAAATCTATAATATTATTGGTTTGGCAACTGATGAAAATTTAGCTAAGGCATTAATGTTTCACTATCAAATAAATAGAAAAGCTCTAAAATCAGTTGAATTAAAAACAAATTCTAGAGAAGTGACTATCACAAGAAAGGACCTAAAAAATCTATTTACTTTTTCCATTGACCCTAAAGGTTGTATTGATATTGATGATGCATTATCAATTGAGAAAACCGAAACAGGATATTCCATAGGAGTTCACATAGCACAACCAATTTATTTTCTAAGTAAAGAAGATATTCAGAAACGTGCAGAAGAAGCTTTTTCAACATTATATTTTGATTCAAATGAAGAACTATGGTCAAAAAATATAGTTGAAGCATCTAGCTTGACTCAAAACTTTGTAAAACCAGCTTATAGTATAATTTTTACAATTGAAGATTATAAAATAAAAAATGTAGAGTCTTTTCCAAGCTGGATAGAAAATAAACTGAATACAAATTATGATGAAATTAATAATCCAAATATCAAATTACTTAATGAAATTTCTAACACTATATTTTCAAAAGAATTAGATTCTCATGAACTAGTTTCCACATGGATGGTTCAAGCAAATAATTATATTGGCCAAACTTTTAAAAATATTCCATTTCGTGTTCAAAATAAAAATTCAAACAATATAGACGAATCAATCACAGAAGATATTAAAAAGGTTTTTTCAAATTTTGAAATGGAATCAGCAGAATATTCTTTTGATAAAGATTTTCACAGTAGTCTAGGGTTAAACAAATATACTCACTTTACATCACCAATTAGAAGAATCATTGATACAATTATTCATTACACAATTACGTATGAAGATATAATTGAAATTGATATAGAAAGAATTAATTTTCTTGATAAACAAACAAAAAAGTTTCATCGTCAAATCAAATTGAACGAAGTTATTAATCAATTAACTTTGCCCGATGAAGGAAAAGAAGTTGATGGGTGGATTTATAAAAAAAATAAAAATAAATGGTTAGTATATTTTGAAGAATTGGGATTAATGAAAGTCAGAATAGTTGATGATAAACTAAAATATCTGATTAAACCCGAACTGTCAGAAGATTATACTATTGGTCAAAAATATAGATTTAAAATATATAAAAAACCCGGTTTTCTACCAAAAGAAAAAATATTGATAGTTTCAACCTTTACTTTATTATGAATATATATAATGTCAAGTCCAAAAGGATTAAATAATGTAGGAAATACTTGTTATCTTAATTCTGGATTACAAATGTTAATTCAAAATCAAGATTTCTGTAAATTAATTTTGGATAATCAAAATAAATCCGAAAATCTAAAAGTTATGGCTGATTTCATCAAAGAATATTATACCTCATCTCAAAGAAGTGTAACACCATCAGATATCAAAAAAATGGTTGGTAATAAAAATAAAATTTTCAGGGGAAACAGTCAACAAGATTCAGCAGAATTTATAGTATACTTACTGGATATTTTAAACGATGATCTTAAAGGTGAACTGAATAAGTTATTCCAAATCAAATCAGAAACTATTATCAAATGCAAATTAAAACGTTGTCTAAAAACTTCAACAACTATCGAAAATAACAATTATCTAATTCTTCCAATTAATTCTTCCGATGAAACTCTAGATGATTGTTATCGTGGATATAAAGTTCACGAAAAATTAGAAGGTGATGACATGTATTATTGTGATGCTTGCAAAGCTAAAAGAATCGCATCAAAGCGACTCCAAGTTGTTGGATGGAGCGATAATTTAATAGTATGGCTCAAACGATTTGAAAACAATGGACATAGATTATCAAAAAATAATAAAGAAATCGAAATTCCATTTGATTGGAGGCATGATTATACGATTAAAGGTGCTGTAGTTCATATGGGAGGAATTGGTGGCGGACATTATATATATATTAGTCGTGATATCACTACCAATGTTTGGACGATATATGATGATTCATCAACATCACAATTAAGACCAGAACAAGTTCAAAAATATCTGAATCATGCTTATATTTTCAATTATGTTAAAAAATAATAATTTTAATTTAATAATTAGTTTGTTTATCATTACTTTAAGTGTAACTTATAATAATGATATTGACACCAAAACAATTTTATCTCAAAAATCATTTAGATTTAAACATTAATGTCCTTGAAGGGAGAGATGTCAATAGTATTGTTGGAGTAATACTTAATGTTCATGGTGTTGGTTCGCATTTTCAAAAAGTATATGATAGTTTAGATGAATTTGATAGAAGAGATGAATTATTTAGTAAATTTAATTACAAATCGTTTGCCTTTGAATTTCATGGTCACGGGAAAAGTGAAGGTAAAAGATGTTATATAAATAATTTCGATGATTTATTAGAAGATTTAGATTCAGTAATCAAATATATTGAAAAAAGATTTTCACAACCAATATATCTTTTTTGTGAATCAATGGGATGTGCAGTAGCTTTCAAATATTGTATAGTTAAAAAAAACAATGTTCGTGGAGTAATTTTTACAGCTCCGCTATGTGGTATAAGTTCAAAACTTAAACCAAATATAATTATTAGACAATTATTATTAAAATTATCAAATATTTTCCCAACATTACCTTTAGTTACAACAACTAGAAATATGGGTGCTCAATCAACTTTAAATCAAGAATATATTGATGCTAAGAAAAACAACGAATTCTTTTATAAAAAAAGTCATAGACTAGCTACTTGTCGCGAATTAGTATCGATATCTGAATGGATAGAAACTAATTGCCATTTATTTAATAAACCTATTTTAATGTTTCATGGTAAAGAAGATAATATTACAGAATATTCAAATACAGTGCGAGTATTTGATACAATAAAATCAACAAAAAAAGAATTACATTTATTAGAAAAAGGATATCATGTTTTATTAATTGATAATAAAAAAGATTCATTTTTACCAGAATATATTATGATTAAATCTATTAAATGGATTAATAAAAATTGAACTCAATTTATTCCCTTAATTTTTTATTAATAAATTAATAAAAATTGAAATTTTTAATCTAATTAGGTGGTTTAATATTTAGTATGCTAACGGAACTCTTTGTTGCGTTTATGTTTCTTACTATCCTGGCTGGCCTCGTGATTGAGGTAATGAGCATTTTCAGCCCCAAGCCACGAAAGACCGCGCTCATCATCGTCGACCCTCAGTATGACTTTTGTCAGGGAGGGTCGCTCGCTGTAGACGACGCGGCTGCCATCTTTCCGGAAATCAACGTCCTCCGGAAGAAGGTAAACTTTCACAAGGTTTTCATCACCCAGGACTGGCATCCTAACGAGCACGTATCTTTCGCGCCCACCCACAACAAGGAGCCTTTTACCAAGGTGACGAACACCATCAACTACAACATGAAGTCAATCACCTACGAACAGGACCTCTGGCCTATCCATTGCGTTGCCTACTCCAAGGGAGCACAGTTTCACCACGAGCTTGTAACCAACCCTTCGGACATTGTTATCCGCAAGGGCACGCTCAAGGGTGTTGACAGCTACAGTGGATTCGGTGATTCCTTCGGAAATCAGATTGAGAAGACAGACCTAGACTACTACCTCAAGTATGACGACATCACGGATGTGGTGGTTTGTGGACTTGCGACTGATTTCTGTGTCCAGGCAACTGCTCTGAATGCTCTGAAGTACAAGTTCAACGTGAGCGTCATCAAGTCCACTGTCCGGGGCGCCATGAAGGATACAACAGATGAGGCATTCCGTCGGATGCAGAATCGTGGGGTCCAACTCTTCGAGACTGTAACCGAGTACATCAACTACATCACACAGGTTGCTGACTTCTGCTAATTCTTTTATTCTGGTGCTTGACTGAAGAAAAATAAACTTAATTTATTCGCATAATTTTTATTTTAACAAATAAAAATTGAACTTACTTTATTCGTATAATTTTTATTTTAACAAATAAAAATTGAACTTACTTTATTCGTATAATTTTTATTTTAACAAATAAAAATTGAAAAAAGATAAAATTAATATAATTATATTAATTTTATGTCTTATTCAGTTATTCACTTGACTAATGAACCTTTTACTAATACTAAACCGACTGATTATCATCAGTTTAAATATGATTTAGACAACTTTCAACTTCATGGTTGTAAAGCTATTGACAACAATGAAAATGTTTTAATCACTGCACATACTGGTAGCGGTAAGACTGTTTTAGCATTATATGCTATTGCTCGTTGTTTCGCACTTGGAAAAAAAGTAATTTATACTTCACCTATTAAGACTCTATCAAATCAAAAATTTAAGGAGTTTTCAGAATCATTTCCTGATGTAGGGATTCTAACTGGTGATGTAAAAATTAATCCTACAGCTCAATGTCTTATTATGACAGCAGAAATCTTAAGAAACTCACTTTTACAGAAAAGGGATGAAACAGTTTATGACTGGAATTTCAATCCAGATGATGTAGCTTGTGTAATTCTGGATGAAGTTCATTTTATCAATAATAAAGAAAGAGGAAAAGTTTGGGAAGAAATTATTATTAATCTTTCACCAAAGATTCAACTAGTAATGCTTTCAGCAACTATTTCTGGTGCAAATGAAATGGTTGATTGGATTGGTAATCTTAAACAAGTTAAATGCCATCTTATTTCAACAGCAAAACGCCCAGTTCCTCTTACGCATTCTATCTATTGGGAAGATGAACTATACAAATATGAAGAAAATGAACAATGGATTCCTGATACTTGGAAAGATATAAAGAAAGATATTGATAAATATTATCTCAAAAATCGTTATACTAGTTATACTTTTCAAAAGTGTCTAGATTATCTTAAAAATAATAGTTTACTTCCTGCAACTGTATTTCTTCTAAATCGTGATGGTGTTGAAAAACAGGCAAAGAGTCTTCAACCATTTGTCGAGGATCATATGGAGGTAGCAGCTATTAAGAAAATCTGGGATAAAAATCTTCTTAAATACCGCGACATTTATCAACATACAGAACAATGGAATACTTTATATGATTTAGTTTGTAAAGGAATTGGTATTCATCATTCTGGTATGATTCCTGTTCTAAAAGAAGTTGTAGAAATTCTTTACAACGAAGGTCTAATCAAAGTCCTGTTAGCAACAGAAACTTTTGCACTTGGTGTAAATTCTCCAACCAAAACAGTTGTTTTCACTAACCTAACTAAATTTGATGGTTCAGGAAGACGTCTTTTACGCCCTGAAGAATATGGACAAATGGCAGGACGCGCAGGTCGTCGCGGTCTTGATACTTTTGGTAATGTAATTGTATTACCATTTCCTGATTTCATTTCAGAGAGTGAAGCGAAAGAAATTATTAAAGCACCTCCTCAAAAAATCAGCAGCAAGTTATCTTTAGATTATTCAATTATCCTGAAACTGCTTAATTATAAGGTAGATTCTGATAATCAAACTGATAATGATAAACATATTGACCCAGAAGAATTTATCTTTAATGTATTATCAAAGACACTATTCAATGGTCAAGATAGGAGAATGATTAATGGTCTACTTTCAGAAAAATCTGAAGTAGAAAGTAAGTTAGAAAATCTTATGAAAATGGCAGCTAAATTAATTAATGATAATTCTGAAAAATTTATGGAACTAGTTGAAATCAATCAAAAACTAAAACCTGATGGATTTTTTAGACTAGATAAAAAAGTCGAAAAGAAACTACTCCAACAAAAAAAGACTATTGAAATGGATATTCCTTCTTCAACAATCAAAACAATGGAATCTTGGTATTCTCTTAAGAATCAAATCGATAAGCTAGTAAAACAAATTAATTTTTCTGAAGCAAAACTTAGAATCCATATTCACGATATGATGACTTATCTATTTGAAAATGAAATGATAGACACATCAGGGCTTCTGACAATTAAAGGACGAATCGTATCTGAGGTTAATGAATGCAATCCACTACTTTTAGCCCAAATCATTGAATCAAAATGTTTTGATGATTTAGAATTCGAACAGATTGTATCAATTCTATCTATTTTTGTGGCAGATAAAAGTAGAAATGATGATGAAATTTACATTGATGATTTAGAAATATCAAATGAAGAAAAAGATACTATTAAAAAGATTGTTAAATGGAAAGAAGAATTAGAGAATAAAGAAACTAAATTAATGCAAGAAATTCCATTTACCTTTTCAAGCGAATGGTCAACATCATTAAGTATGTATGAAGTAACATCCGAATGGTGTAAAGGTAAAAATTGGTTTGAAGTAAGACATAAATTTGATAACTTTGAGGGTAATTTTATTAAAAATATCCTCAGATTAACTAATCTTGTAAGAAATATTCTTAGCATTGCTAAAATATTAAATAATGTTAAATTAATTAATAAATTAGATGGATATCAAGAAAAATTAGTAAGAGACATAGTAATTACAGATTCATTATATATTTGATAATGATAATTATTGTTTTATATTTTTATTCTCTTGTTTTATATTATATGTTTCTTCTTTGGGATTAGTTTTATTTTCTGAAGATATTTCAGCTTTCACTTCAGATAAAATACTAGGTGCTTTACCTAATATTCCAAAAATAAATTTTGATATAGAAGACAATGCGTCGGTCAATAACTTAGAATCAAGATTTAATAATCTTCTTCCATAACCTTTAACAGTTTCAGCAGTATCGGGATTAATATAAGTTAATACAATTAATAAAACAACAAGATAAAATGCTGATTTACCGATATCCCAAACAATAGTCCATAATTGACTTGAAATTAATATCAAAACAAATATTGTTAATAAAGTTTTTTCATCCATTATTAAATATTATAAAAAAAATCTATTCTAATTTATATGTCAGATCAAGATTTTTATTTAAAATATTTAAAATACAAGTCTAAATATTTTAATTTACAAAAAGCAATTGCAAATAGACAATCTGGTGGTGGTGATAAAATAGAAATTTATTTATTTAAAGCCGACTGGTGTGGCCATTGCAAAGGTTTCAAACCTACATGGGAAAAAATCAAGAAGGATTTAGGTAATAAATATAATTTTATTACAGTAGATGCAGATAAAGATAAACCTTTAATTGAAAAATGGAAAATTCAAGGTTTTCCTACCATCATTAAAAAAGTTGGTGATAAAGCTGAAGAATATGTAGGACCAAGAGATGAACAAAGTGTTGTTGACTTTATAAATCCTAATTAAATATTTTAATGCTAATTAAAAATATAAACTTTATATTTTTAGTTAGAAAAAATTTCAATGAAATCATCTGAATCAGAACTACTGATTAGATTATTAATTTTAATATTAGTTTTCTTATCTTCCGTGATATCAATAATTTTAATATCCATTGTTTTCTTATTTTTACCAGGATTCTTTGAATCCAGTTTATGTGACTTTGTTACACTACCTCCTTTCTGTTTATTTTTTTTATTTTCTGTATTAATTTTAACACTTCCTAAAGAAGCTAAATTTTGTAATTTTAAATAATTATCTTCATTATCTAATTTTTTTTTAAATTCTGATATAGTTTCTATTTCAGAGAGAAGTTTGTTATTTCTTTCTTTAATTTGTTGAATATCTAATTCATTGAAACCGTTGAATGAATCTTTGAATACCTTTATTTTTCTTTTTTGAACAGTATCTAAGTCTTTAATAATTTTATTTTTTTCTTTAACTTTCCAATTTGACTTTTCTTTTTTTAATATTGGAACCTGATTAAGCATTGTAAATTCTAAAACATTTTTACCAAAATTATCTTCATAAATATTATTTATAATTGGTTTATCAACATCTTTATAAAAATCAATAATTCTAACTTTAAATTCGGTGTCTTCCATTTATAATATTTAAGAAATAATTTTAATATTAATTTTAAATTAAACGCTACTAATAAAAAAATTTAATAATATTTAATTCCCAAAACTCCATCATAGTTTTTCTCGAATGTATTTACAAAATCACCTGATTTAAAACTTTTGACTAATTTAATTTCACAATTTGTAAATTTTATAAATCTAGAACTTTTTTCTGAGGTGCAATAAATAGTTTGAATTAACTCATTTTCTGCATGCTCTTCAATATCATTTCCAAAAACAAGTTTATGACCATCTTTAGGGTCTAACAGTTTTTCTAACCAAACTTCTAGTTCTTTGATATTATGTTTATATTTAGCTTCTTCAATCATATCAATCTGTTGTTCTAGTGTAAGTTCTTTATTATAACAACCAAGACAGTTTTTATTGTTGATTTCAAAATTCTTAAGTGCAACAGAAGAACCATGAATTAGAAATTTAGTATCTTTATCTATCTTTGAACTAATAATATCATTAATAACAAGCGATTTAATAGTGTCAGAATATACACCTAATTGTTTTGTCGATGTGACTTTAGAAATAGATACATCATTATTTTTAATCTTCAACACTAAAGTATAATCTCTATCAAGAAGAAACTTTTTTAGCCAGTCAATATCATAAGTCTTTCCATATTGATAACTAAAGTTTATCTTAAATTCTTTAAGAGTGTCAATGTAGTATTTTTCTAGAGTGATATATTTAATATCATCACTAACTAAAAATATTCCATTGACAATATCATTTTTATAACTATCAAAATATTTTTTAAAATTTGATATTCTTGCTTTTAAATAATTTTTCTTTTTTGCATCAGGAATACTATCTATAATTTTATTGATTTTATTTAACCTTTCATCTACTATTTCTTTAGATTGGTCATAGATGACAAAAACATATAACGATTCAAATTTGTCTTTGTCAGTAGTATACTTATTAAATGTATTGTTAAAAATACTTTCCATACAATATATATATAATTAATAATGTTCTTTTTTATTCAATTTTTTATTAAACGGAATTTAATAAAAAATTAAGAGTTTACAATGTGTTCAATTTTTATTAATTAAATTTATTTATTAATGATACCTAAATCTTTCAAATTTGAAATAATATTATCGAATTTATTCTTTTGAACACTATGTTCTTGAATAACTTTTTTAACATGAGCTTCAGAGTTTTTCTTTAGTTCATCAAAGTTCTCAATATGTTTATCAACAATTAAATCGTCAGGAATTGCTTTCAATTTAACTGGTTTTAAATCATATTCTTGTTTAGTACGTTCATTTTGTTTCTCTTTTATCATTTTTTTGATATCATTATTATTCAAACAATCATCTTTTTTAAGTTTTAAATCTTTAGCTGATTTAATAGTATCTGGTACAGCTTCATTAGTAACAGGATTATAAACTGTTTTACTAACTTGAAATTCTGTTTTCTTTCTTTCACCTGTTTTTTTTGATGCATTTTTAATAACGTCGGGATTAAATTTATTTTTCTTATCTTTGAAAAAAATATTGTTCTCCATTATATACATATATATAAAAACATTCTTATAAACGAATTTTCATAAAATAAAAATATAATATTATTAAATGGAAATAGAAGCTAGAGTTAAATATTATCTAGGAAATCTGTATCTATATCATTCTTTTAAAAAACGATTAGAATATAGTTTTGAAGATTATGAGAAAGATAAAATGATTTCATATCATAAAACACATTATATTGATAAAGATATTTTGCATTCAAACAATTATGATAATCAAATAAGACATTATATATCTGATTTAAGAAAAATTATAAATAATGCTGAACTTAATGATTATAAAATTTTAATTAAATTAGGAGACCTAAATTGTAAATTAGATAAATTTACATTTACAAAAACCAGACCAATTGATATGAAAAATAATTATAATATTTTGTTAAATCTTAATACACCAAGACATTGGGGATGTTTATGGGAAGTAGATAAATATGATATACCTTTTACAAGTAAACAAAATAAAATTATTTGGAGAGGAACTAATACAGGGGATAAAGATAGTCAATTAAATTTAAGATATCAGTTGATATCTAAATATCAGAATTATCCTAATAAAAATATAGATGTACGATTTAGTCATTTGAGTCAATACAATGATTCTTCACAAAATTTTATTTTTGATAAAATGTCTATTAAAGATCTATTGCAAAATAAATTTTTGATTTCAGTAGAAGGGAATGATGTTGCTACAAATTTAAAATGGATAATGTATTCAAATTCTGTGGTAATAATGCCCAAACCTAAAATAGCAAGTTGGTTCATGGAAGATACATTAATTCCAGATTATCATTATATAGAAGTTAAATCAGATTTTTCAGACTTGGAAGAAAAATTTACTTGGTGTTGTAAAAATTTAGACAAATGTGAAAAGATAACTAAAAATGCGAAATTATACGTTGGACAATTTTTAAATGAAGATAAAGAAAAAGAAATCGAAAAAAAAATAATAGATATTTATACAAATATTATTGATATAAAATTAATAAATTCTATAAAGAGATAAATACATTTTATATAATGAGTTTATATGAAATTTTGGAAATAAAACCAACAGCATCCGAATACGAAATTAAAAAAGCTTATCATATATTATCAAAAAAATATCATCCAGATAAATGTAAAGATGTTGACGCAACTGAAAAATTTCAACAAATTAATTCAGCTTATCAAATTTTAATGGATGATAAAGTAAGAGAAAAATATCAAAAAATGAATAAAGAAGAAAAAAATAATTTTCAGAAAATACTAGAAAAACTGTTTAATAATCAATTAAATGTTGAAGAATTAAAAGCAGTAGGTATTAATTTATCAAAAAAAGATTGGGAGCATTTACAGAGTAATTTTAAGGATATTATGAATTCTTTAAATTTCAAAGAGTTATTTAATTTGTTTTTAAATGGAACAGTTCCCGTAAAGAAAACTAATTTAAATATGAATTGTTCAGATTCTGATGTAAATTGTTGGTATGAACATCAAGCAGAATATTATTATGATTTACCTATAAATTATCAAAGACAAAATAAATTAGATATTAGATTAAGTATTAATGTAACATTAAATGATATATTAGAACAGAATAAAAGAAAAATAAAAATAAAAAGAAAGTATGAAGATGAAGAACTAACAACATCATTTATTTTTACCCCAAGTAAACCATTTATTGTATTTGGTTCTGGTGGAGATATGGATGACGGTGATTATGGTAATTTAATAATTCAATTAAATCTTTCCGCAAATTTCTATTGGAAAGAAAATTTAATAATTTATGATTATCCTATTTCATTATATCAAACTGTTTATGGATTAGATATTAATTTAGATGTAGGTAAAAAATTAGAATTTAAAAATTGGGTTCCAAGTAGAGATGGCTTTTTAATTACTGTTGATACAATAAATATCAAAAACCATTTCTTTGCGATTAAATTAAGTTTAAATTATGAACATACAGAAGATAAAGAAGATGTATTAAAATTAATGTTTAATTAATCAATTATAAAATAATCTACTGTTTTATAAATGATTAAATTTGATGAATTTACAAAAAAATATATTAAAAATTTTTTTGATAAGAGGGATAAACAAATTAAATTCGATTTTATTAATAAAGAGAAAAACAATATATTATCAAAGTTTGATAAAAATATACAATTTAAAATAGAACCATTTGATGTTAAACTTGAAAAAATACGTAAATTATTTGACACAGAATGGGTTTATACAGAAGCCATTAATAATTTGAATACTTTAACAGCTAATTATAAAATAACTTGGAAGCATAATGTTATGCATACAATTTATTTCAAAGGAACAGAAACTAAGTTTAAAGAATTTAAACAACGTATGGTAACTCTTATAAATATGTTAAATTATTTATATGATAAAAAAAATACAAGAAAAGAGAGTGCGATATCAATGTATTTGATATTAACTCCTTTAAAGAAAACATTAGAAGATACAGAAGTAATAGGTCCAAGAAATATAAATTCTGGTTATACTGATTTTATTACAAATGAAATCTTATGTTGGAGAGAAGAAGAATTTGAAAAAGTTATATTTCATGAAATGATACACTATATGAATTTAGATGTAAGAAATATGGCTTTTGATGACAAAGATTTACCACATGAAATTGACGGGTATAAAAGTTATTTCGAAGCATTTACTGATTTTTGGGGTATATTATATCATATTATTTATATTTCATTAATATTAAAAAAATCACCAAATAGCTTATTACAAATAGAATTTGAATTTATTAAGAATCAAGCAAATTTAATGAATAAATTTTTTGATCTTGATGATTGGACTACAAAAAAATACTTGAAACAAAAAAGTCCAGCTTTTACATATTTTATATTAAAGTATTTGTTATTTAAAAGAATTATATATTCAAATGATATTTCATTATTAGATAAACCAAGAGAATTACTATCGGAACTTATGTCACAAAAGTTTAATGTTGAAGATTTTATCAATTTACCTCCAAGAATGTCATTACTACAATTAGCATAAAAATGACTCAGCAAATTAGCTTCTAGTAGAATTGCTTCTACACGAGCTCGTTTCATTACAGCATAATATGCTTATCGAAGAACACAACATTGTTTGTGTAATTGATAATTATATTATGGTGTAGACTTCTTATGTAACTATGATCAATAAAATATATTTATTAACCCTTTAAGAAGTTAAAGTAAATACTTTAATTAATATTGAGGCAAATTGTTCATCTTTCAATAAAAACTATTTATTTAAAGTTCAACAGTGTTTCCGTTAGGGAAAGCTTCTTCGTAAAATTCTTTGAGGAAAGATTGGAAAGCAGTGAATTCAATTACACGACCTTTTTCTTTTCCAAGAGCTTTAGCTGTATCTTTATCAAGGGTGGTAGTTTGACCATTTTTGAGTCCATCAGATTTGAATTTCTCATTGAGTAAACTCATTACTTTAGGACGAGCCATGTGAACACCATCATCTAGACCAAGATATTTTACCAGTTTAGGAGGAACAGGAGTTTCTTTGTTGAAACCACCATCTTTGTTTCCTTTACGTTTGGGTTTTTCTTTAGCAGCTTTATTTACTTCTTCAACGTGAGATTTGGACATTTGAGCATAAAGACGATTGCGTTGACGTTCAAATTCATTACGTTGTTTTTCGTTCGTGCGAACTTTTTCTAAAAGAGATTTATGTTCAGTTTCATTTTCTTTGATACTTGCAGAAACTTTTTCCCATTCAGTGGCAAGGTCTTGCCAACTCATTTTGGGTTTCTTTTCTTTTTCAGATTTACCACCGGCTTGTTTTTCATCGCCAGTTTCAGAACCAGAATCAGATACATCATCGTCATCATCGCTATCATCATCTGAATCTACATCTTTGACAAGAACTTTCTTACTAGGTTGCTCTTCTTTCTTGGGAGGAGTTTTCTTAGGTTCTTCTACTACTTTAGTAACAGTTTTTGAAACTTTTGCAGATACAGGTTCTTTGACTTCATTGGTTTCAACCTTAGATTTAGTATCTTTAGAATCTTTGGTATCTTTAGAAACAGCAGAACTTTGTTCTTTCTCGGATTTCTTATTAACAGGCATTAATATAAGGAACATTAGGCCAAGAACTGATTTCATCAATTTTTTTAATTATTTGATGAACTCATTCAAAAGATACTACTATTTTAACGGTTTTTTTATCTATATTATTAGTTATTAGCATAGGCTTTTTATGGATTTCTGTGGGTATTTTATCCTTTATTCTGATTTGTTTAGAAATCTTATTTACCACCTTTTTCTCATTTTTATTCTTTTTATTCATGTCTTCAAAAACTTCATCTTTTTTCTCTACTAAATAATCATATATTTTTCTAGAGATAAACCACTTGAAAAAGTTAAGTTGACCAATTGTCGTTATAATGCAAGTCTGACCCATGAAAAAAGGAATTCTATCTCCTCTACTAAATGGGTCAAAATGAGTTTTTTGAAAATGTTTTAATTGGTTTTTATAATCAAAATAAACATTAAATGCAACCTCTTTATCATTATCATCTAATTTGTAACTACATTTATTATATTTTGAAAATTTTGTTACAAAATGATCAATTAAACGTATTGATATTTGTGATTCTCCTGAAATTATATTTACAAATTTTTTACAATTTTCACTATTATCATAAAATTCTTCATTCCCCTTTAGTTTTAAAAGTTCTTGTGAGGTGAGTTGTATAATTTTAAACATCTCAATATTTTTCTGACGGCTTTCGCTTATAATTTTTTCTTCTGATGAATTACTAAAATTCATTTATATTTATAAATAGTTAAAGAAGCTTTATGATGATTTTAATTCTAAAGTTATTCACAATTTGGACAATAATTAGTTGTCTCGTTGACAAAATCATTGATATTTATTTTTTGTTTAAATAATTTATCAAAACATTTTTTATGAAAAGTATGATTACAATTTTTGTAAATTCTAATTAATTGATTAGTTTTAATTTTATTTTTACAAATTGAACAATTAATATTATTAGTATTTGCATTTGTTAAAAAAGTTATTTCATTTAAAAAATCATCTACTGAAACTTTAGTTTGTGAAATTTCAATTTCTAATTGTTTATCTTTATCCCCTAAAATAATGAAATTATTTATTTCATTAAGAATATCATCAGATAGTTTAATTGGTAATGTCCCTGACATTTTAAATATAATGATATATAATTATATTTAAACGATCATTAATTACAATTTATATGCGTTTAGTTTACTTGATAATTTAGTTGTTTCTTCATCTGAACTACTATCTAATTTTTTTAATTCAGAATCTGATGAGGAAGAAGATGTTAGTTTAACCTTCTCTTCAAACTCAAAATTATTTTCAGATAATACTAATGCCCTATTATTATCTTTTATATCACTTTCGGATTCTGAATCAGATAATCTTTCCAATTTATTAAAATGTTCATCTTCTTCCTCACTATTTTCATCTAATTTTTTATTTTCGGATGGTGATAATTCTTCATCTTGGGATGTTGATAATTTTCTATTTTCTGAACTAGTTGATTCAGAACTGAAATTATTAGATGCTTCTACTTGAAGTATATTTAAATTTTTGACATTAATTTGACTACTTGTATCATTTTTATCAGAATGGGATACATTTTGTTTCATAAAAATATTATTAACATCGCTATCAGGAACATCATCTTCTGTTGAACTAGATTCTTCTAAAAATTTATAATTATATTTTATAGATTCTTTCTCTTTAAATGATAAAGCAATTGGACGTAAAAATAAATAAAAAGATTTAGATTCTGTATTTATTACAACGGAATATATTTCTAATAACATTTTGACCCATGAATTTTGTGGTACATCCCTAATATTAATTTTCTTTTTATTATCTAATAATAACATAGTTTCAAAAGTAGGTGTTTTAATAATTTTGATTTTTAAAAGTCCGTAAGGATATTTTTCTGATTCCTTTACTAAAGTTTTTAAAGTATATGTTTTTTCATTTTCATCAAACCAAATTTTAGCATTTCTTATAGCATCTTCTCTAATTTTTTTATCCAAAGAATTTATGAATTCTACTAATTTATCTTGTTTTGAATTTTCTTGAGTAATTAAAGGAACTTCCATTTCATAATATTCACTTGTTATTTTTTTAGGAAGATTTTCATTTAATAAAGGCGGACATTGAAATACTAAAGGTTTACCATCACACTTGATATAAACTATTTTTTTATTATCATTCTTTTTATTTTTTACTTTGGTATAACTAATATTATTTAGATTAACTTGTTGAATTCTTAATGGTTCAAGTGAATTCATATATAAATATATTTATAAATGAATATTCGGCTTTAAATCAATATATGAGTTTAATAAGTATTAATTATATCTTTAATAAATTAATTGAACTTATTTAGAATAAGTTATTTAAGCATGAACTGACTTGCCTCCTTTTCCACCACGAGTAGGTTTGGCTGCAGGTTTCTTGGCAGGAGCTTTAGTTTCTTGTTCACTTTCACTTTCACTATCGTCATCAGATTCTACTTGAGCAGTTACTTTCTTTCCACTTGTAGCAACTTTGACAGGAGCTTTAGTTTCTTGTTCGCTTTCGCTGTCATCGTCAGATTCTACGGGAGCAACTACTTTCTTTGCAGGAACAGATTTTACGGGAGCTTTAGTTTCTTGTTCACTTTCGCTATCGTCTGATTCTACATTCGCAACTTGTTTAGTTACAACAGGTTTGGATTGTTTTCCAGATTCTTCGTCAGAATCGAGGAAAGCATCAGAGTTCATGTAATCCTTGTAAAGACTGTTTCCTTTAGAAGAGGGTTCTACTTCAGTTTTTACAATTTTGAGTGTAGCACCCCAAGTAGGGTCTTTCTTGGTGAGGGGTTGAGCCCAGAATTTTACAAGACGAACGATAGGACGGAAGTTAGATTGGAAAGAAACAACACGAGCAAAATCATCAAGTGTAGCCATATCAGTTACTTCAGTGCGTTGACGTTTATCGTTTACCATTTCAGAACGGAAAACTTTGGTCTTGATTGCACCAGAACCATATTCAGTATCTACTTTGAGTTTTAGATAAGGAAATTTAGGAAGAGTTGATTTCTTTTTGCTTTTACCTTCATCATCAGAATCATCATCTTGAGTTACAGTTGATTCACGATAGATAGGTTGGTAAGTGTATTTATTCCATTTCTTACCGAGAAGTTTAGATGCAAATTCTTCAGAAGAAAAGTAAGCATCGATTTCCTTGATTTTTTCTACAAGTGATTGTACTTCAGGAACAGAAGTGTTCAGAGGTACTTTTACAAAGGCACGGTCAGAATCATTTTTGTAATATTCGCCAGCACGAGGCACGCCATAAGTTTCAAGACGAATCCAAGGAAATTGTACCATTAATGCTTGATTAGGACCAAGAGTAGGGTGATCGTATCTGGGGTAAGCAATCTTTTGACCCTTGGATCTTTCGTTTTCTTCAAGATCGGTAGATGACATACGAGCTACTTCTACATCGCTGTAGTTAACGGTTAGTTCTTTAGCTTTATTATTGGACATTAATAAATGAATGGTTTAATTCAAGATGTATATATATCAATTTTTTTTTAATATTATATATACTATATATGTATTATACATCTAAATAAGAGACTTTTGAAGGTTCTTGGTTATATTCATAAAAGTCGCAATTTGGTCTATTACAATTAACCAAGTATTTTTGACTAATAAAAGTTATTGCAGTTTGGAATCTAATTGTAGGATTATTTGTATTGAATAACATTTTCCCCTCATCATCCAGAGGAATATCAAAAGGTGAATTTTTATTTTTTATTTCTAAACTTAACCCACTTTTAATTAAAATAGCTTCTTTAAGATTATCAATGCTATATAATTGATTAGAAGATAGATTCAACCATTTTAAAATATATGGCGAAAATTTTGCTTTGGTTTTGTAAAACATTATCATTACATTGTTTAAACTAATAACTATTTTTATCAATTTTTGTAAATCTTTTAAATTTGATTAAAATAACAGTTAAAATTGATTAATAAATGGTTTAAAGACAATAAAGATTATCTAATAAGTATGGAACACACAAGTTTTGAAGGATTAAATTTAAAAGAAACACTTTTAAAAGGTGTTTATCTTTATGGTTTTACAAAACCATCACCAATTCAAATAAAAGGTATTCAATCAATTGGAACCGGAAAAGATTGTTTATTACAATCGCAATCTGGAACTGGTAAAACAGCAACTTATCTTCTTGGAGTATTAAATAGATTAGAAGAAAATGACAAAAATCAGTGCATCATTTTATCACCAACAAGAGAACTAGCAGGACAAATTTATGAAGTCGCAACACAATTATCAAAAGAAACAAAATTTAAAATAGAGAACTGTTGTGGTGGAACTAGTATTAAAGATTCAAAAGATTCTTTAAAAAAAGCAAATCTAATTATTGGAACACTTGGAAGATTAAAACATATGATTGAAGACAAAGTTATTAATATGCATACAATTAAATTATTTGTTATGGATGAAGCAGACGATGTGTTAACAGATGGTGTAAATGATAAATTAAATTTTATTTTCCAAAAAATGCCTACAGGTATTCAAACTATATTAATATCAGCAACTATGAATCCTAATGTTTTTACAGTAACAAAAAAATTCTTACATGACCCTATTAAGATTTTACTTAAAAACTCTGAAGTAGCTGTCGATTTAATTAGTCAATTCTATATTGAAATTGAAACAGAAGAACTTAAATTTGATACTTTATTAGATTTATATGGTATAGCATCTACTACACAAACAATTATTTTTTGTAACACAATTAGAAAGGTAGAATGGCTCAAAGAAAATCTAGAAAAGAATAATTTTACTATAACATGTATTCACAGTAAAATGACACAAGATGAAAGAAATGAAGTTGTAACTGAATTTAGAGAGGGTAAGACTCGTTTACTTTTAACAACAGATTTATTAGCAAGAGGTATCGACATTCCACAAGTAAATTTAGTTGTAAATTATGACTTACCTCAATCTAAAGAAACATACATTCATCGTATTGGAAGATGTGGTAGATTTGGTAAAAAGGGTGTAGCTATTTCAATGGTTAAAACAGATGACCAATCTGATATCAAAACTCTTCAAAAAATGAAACAAATTTATAAAGTTGATATAAGAGAAATGCCAAATGATATCGATAAATATTTAGTGTAAACTAAATGTTTTGAGATAATTTATTTAGTTTATAAATAATAATATGTTAAAAATAATATATTATTAATTATTCAATTCCTAAAAATTAATTTCATTAACTAAATGATTTCCTTGAATATCACTATTAAAATTCACTCGTGAATAATATAAGTGTGGTAAATAATCAAACATTTTTAATTTATTATAAGAATTAGTATAGATATAATCTACAGCTTCAAATTTGATTAATCCATATTCTTTTTTAAGAAATCCAACTTTAATACAATCAACAAGGTCTTGACATTTAGATTTTTTTATTACAAATGAAAAAGCTCCTCTATCCCAATTAAAATTTCTGTATAACATATTTTTTCTTTGAACTATATTTTGATGAGACGTTTTTTCAAACATTTTATCAAAGTCTGGTGCATTTCTACAATCGAAATCTGGTCCAAATCTTCCACCTAAATAAATAACATCAATATCATATGCATTTAAATTAATCTTTTTAAATTCTTGATATCTTTTATCAAAGTTAGAAGAAAAACAAAAGTCTTCTTCGTAAATTCCTACATAATCATCATTCTGTATATCTGGATTTTTAATAATTTCCATAAGAACTAACATATGAGACATTAAACATCCAAACACACCTTTTGGAACAGAAAGATGAAATTTTTTTAATGCTTTAACGATAATATGATTTTCCATATCAAATCTTTTTAATTCAGTTTCATAATTCATTCCATCAAATGCATTAAATCTAATAAAAGTTTCATTTTTTAAACATGTAGAATTTTTATTTTTAAGAAAATCATCCCATCTATCTTTTCTTCTTTCTAAATTTATCACATAATTACATTTAATCATTAATATGTTATAAAGCATTTTTTTAAATAGATAATAATATGGCTTTCAAAAAAGTTATGATAACTTATAAACCAAATGAGAAAAGGATGAAAAACTTTTCTGAAATACAAAAGAAAATCCCTGATTTAGAAATGTTTAGTGCATATGATTCAATAAATTGTTTTTCAGTATCTAAGTTAGAAGCAAAAAAGAAAAATTTATGTACTGATAGTTATATTAAATTATGTGATACTACTTTTAAAGGTAATTTAGGTAGATGTTTATCTCATTTATTAATACTTAAACAATTTGTGCTTGATAAAAATTTTGAATGGTTGGTGATACTTGAAGATGATGTTGGTTTAAGAGCATACAAAGATAAAATAATATCTGATTTAATTGAAAAGGCTATTATAAATGAAAGTATGTTTGTTCAATTATATACTAATCCACAATTTATTTTACCACAAATTTTAAATACAAAATTAGAAACTAATTTATATCAAATGGTACCTCAAATTGGTTCCAGTTCATATTTAATAAGTAAAGAAGGAGCAAAAATTGTATTATCTAAATTACCATTAAATGAAAATATAGATAGTTTTTATAATAAATTAATAAAAGAATTAAATGCTTTATGTTTCATTAATAATACATTTTTAAATTATGGCGCTTTGTCATCTGATGATAAATTTTCTAAATTTGGAAGTATAATTTTTGATGTAACTTCAATAAAATAATTATTTATAACTTATTTAAACTGAAGTAGGTATGAAGAAATTAGCTTGATTGATACCATATTTCAATATATCTTTTAAGATTGAATCTTCTTCTAATGGTGCAAATGTAATTCTACCACCAGTTTCATCTGATGTATATTCTGAATTTTCCAATTTATTTGTATCTAACATTAAATCGAATGAACCAGTCCCACCGGGAATTACTTTACCCAACATTACATTTGAGGATATTGATTTCATGGTATCTTTTTCATTGAAAATAGCAGCATTTATAAAATGATCCATTGTTTGTTCGAATGAAGCTCTTGCACAAGGGTCTGATTCTAATTTACTTAAACCATGTCTGTCAATTGATGTAGTTTCGCCATTATGTGTCATCATATCAACTAATAATGATAAGTGAGTGCTATTTAATTTATCACCTAATACTTTGAAGTATTCAATCATTAAAATTTGTCTTGTAGCTTCAATACCATAGTTTCTGTAAATAGTAAAAATATCATTTACACTTACTCTATTTAAATTTACACCTTTCATATATTTTAATCTTTCCAAGTTAATACCACTAGTTGTCACTACAAATTCTTTTTCAACTTGTGTGGCACCAGTTTCCTTGTTAAAGTTTAATACACGTTGTTCTTCCATGTTAATATCTGAAATACCATCAATACCTTTAAGAGTAATATTTTCTAAGACAACATTTAAGAAGTCTACAAGGATTTGATAGTTGAATGAAGACATAGAGAATCTAATATGGATTATTTGTTCTTTATCAGCGGTAGTGTTACTTAAGATAGCACATCTACTGATTTTGCTGAAAATATCTTTTTCATTCTTTTTCATAGTTTTAGTATTAGTAAAGTTCTTATACCAATAGGCTACAAACTTAGTCTTGATATCAAGTAAAGTTGTTTCTTTATCCAACATCTTTTCCAAATTCATTTTTAATCTGAAAACAAAAGGTAATGATGTTAATTCGGCTTTTTGATTGTTTACGAAGAATGGTGTGGATACATTATCTTGAGTTAATTTTTTCTCTGTTCCAACATCATAGTAAATTTCAGCTGAATCTATTAATTGTTTTATTGATAAGAATTTAAAGTATGATGCAATTTTATTAACTGAATTTTTATCACTTCTAATATTATCATCAAAATATACCGCCATTTGAGGTGTCTTGATATCTTTGCTGAATGAAAGTAATTCAATTAAACGAGGTACACCTGAAGCTGCACCGGATTTAGAAGCTACACCTGCAAAGTGCTTGGTGTTCAAGTTGAGCTGAGTTGTAGGTTCACCAATAGATTGTGCAGCTAATACACCAACCATTTCACCGGGTTCAGCCATAGATTTGATAAAGCTTAATGTAATTTCTTTCCAGATTTCTTTTAATTTAGTTTTACTTAAACCATATTCAAAGATGCATTTGTTAGGAGATAAGTATTCATGTAATGCTATTTCTAAGATGAATTTTAATGATTTATCATCTTCAATTAATCTCTTATTACCCTTATTTGCACCAGGTAAGAGTTTTGTTTCAGATGATTCTAAAAATTCTTCAATACTATCTAATACATCTTTAGGAGTTAAATCTAAGTTTTCTCCTTTAGCAGAATAATCTTGAGTAATTCTAAATAAGTTTACAGGAACCATGAATTTTTCTTCCATAGTTTTGAAATTCATTAATGCTTTTTGTTGAATATTTCTCATTTCATCTCTATATTTCTTCATTTTATTTACATACATTTCATTAAATTTCTTCAAATCTTTCATAGCTATTTTATGTTTCTTTTCAAGTTTTTTCAATTGTTCATCAGTGAAAGCAAATACTGATTCTAATTTAGCATTATCCATTTCCATGATACCTAATTTAATTTCAGTTTGACTTGCTTGGTTAATACCATTTTCACCATATACATATTGAATGATAATACCACGAGAGTTTCTGTTAGTCCCATCATATTTAATGCTTAAGTCTTCTAAACCTTTGACGAGTTTTCTTTGAATGTAACCAGTTTGAGCCGTATCTCTAACTTGAAGACCATTTGCTAATCCAAAGTTTAGTGTTGAAGGTATTGTTAAATCATACACTTTAGGATGTAGAGATACATCGACTAGATTGATTTCAGTAATAGGGTCTAATACAACATCATTATGAAATTTGAATTTTTGATGAATCTTAGCCCAATTTTTATTTTTCATCTTGAAATTTTTATTTTCTTCAAGTAATGTTATTTCCTTTGAAAATTTATCTGCCCATTGAGCCGATATTCTAATTCTGTAAGATGGTTTAATATTTTCTGTTCCAAGATTATTGTTTTTAACTTCAGTTTTATATGTCTTACAGAAAATTCCAAGTCTTGAACATAACATTGAAATACCTTCTGTTAATCTTTGAGAAGCAGAAGTTGAATCAATTGAATTTTTAGTAATACAACCGTCTCCAGAAAAATAACCATTTATTAAACCTTTAATGAATTCTTTAGGTGCAACAAAAGCTTCAGAAGGTATAAATTTATTTTCTGCGCCTTGTCCAACTAATTTATCAAGGAATTGTGATAATACTCCAGAAAATCCTCTAATTGAACTGGTTCTTCCACCAATATGATTAATTCTATCTTCTTCATCATAATTTATTGATTGTTTATCAAACCAATTTCTTACAAAGTTTTTAATATTATTATTAGTATTAGTAATTCTTACTGCACAATTATTAGTATTGCCTTCAGCTAAAAATAAACCTAAAAAGATACCATTCTCTTCATTAAGTTCGAATTTATCAGATACTAAAGTATTTTCTCTTTTCGCATCATAAGGATATACATAACCATCTTTAATGTTTTCTTGGTTAGATCTCTTAGTACATCTTTGAAGGGATGATTTTTTGGTATAAGGTAAACTGAATTCCTTACCATTATTATTTTTCCACCATCCACTTTCAATATGTTTTTTATTTTCCATTGAATTTTTCATCATTCTAACTGCTGTATTATAATCGCTACCATAAACATATTCAGATTTAGATAAATAATCAGACAATTCAATATATTTTTTAATTATAGTAGGTTCGGATAATTCCGCAGTTACTGGCAAGAAATCACCAATTTTAATTTCAGGTGTAAGAATTTCTTCAAACATCTTTTTATCATCTTTCCATATTAATAATGATTTGCTTTCAGTTACAATAACTTTACGACCACCATATGTCTTAATTTCATATAATTCTTTACCGGGATCATGTCTAGTTACAGCTGTTACTTCACCCCAAGATACTTGACCTTGTTCATTCATAGTTGGAATAAAAATACCTCTTGTATCTAATAATTCCATATCACGATCTGTGTAATGTTTAACATTTACTTTATTATCTTCTAATTTAGAATCGATCCATTTCCCTATTTCAGTATATTTAGGTTGATTATTTTCAATTATAACTATAGGAGTTTCCCATGTTACTGATTTAATAGCAGTATCGATAAGACCTTCACGACCTGCAGCAGTGAAAATGAAAGCTTCATAACCTTTAAGACCATCTAATAGGGAAGAACGAGTAAAGCCTCTGGCTTCAGGAGTATCATCGTCTTTATGAAAAAATACGAGTGAACGTCCTTCTACTTTCTTATTGATACGTTTACCTTCAATAGCTTGTTGTCCGATACAACCCATCATTTGTTGTAAGTTAGTTTCTGAACCTTTAGCACCTGATGTCACAAGGGCCCAGAAATAGTTATTTGTATTTAAATTCTTTTTAAGTGTAGCACCAACATCACTACCAATTGCATTCATTTGAGAGTATAAACTGCCTTCAATGATAGCTGGTGAAATTTGGTCTTCTTCATTTTCATATTGTGTCAACATATATTTATTTTCAAGAACAGCATTATCTAAAACCTTTTTAATTTGTTCTTCAAATTTAGATTCTAAGAATGCATCTTTATAACTGATACTCATACCTTTTTGTAATAAAAAGTTCAAGACTAGTTTTTGAACATCATCAATGAATCTTCTTGTTTTATTAGGACCATATTTATCCCATACGAAATGGATGATAGAGTTTTTAGCTGTGGATAATGAAGATTTATCCAAAATACCTGTTAAAAGATTACCGTCTTTAATTTGGAAAGTAACTTCTCCTTTATCGTTTTTCTTCAAAGTGTTAATTCCGGAAGGTATAATATGTGTGAATACTTCTTGACCAGTATATTCTTTATCTTTATCTATTTCATATTTAGTTTCAGAAGATGTATTTGATAAAATATTAGCGGCATCACTACCTTTAATTTTTACATCTTTTTGAGTCAATAAAAATGCGCCAGATAATGCATCTTGTTGGCAACCAATGATAGGGTTTGAATCCTTAACACCGATAATTTGATGTTTTACGTTTGCAATACGTTTAAGTTCATTTCTAGCTTGAATAGATTGAGCCAAGTGAATGTTCATTTCATCACCATCGAAGTCAGCACCATAAGGTTTGCAAGCAGATACATTTACTCTGAAAGTATTTGCATCGTCTCTATCTAATACGTGAATTTGGTGAGCCATCATAGATGGTTTGTGGAGAGTAGGTTGACGGTTAAAGAGCACATAATCTCCATTGATAGCGTGTCTTTCAACAATATCACCAATATTTAATCTAATAGCTTTCTTACGATATTTTAAATCGATTTTTTGGACTTCTGATTTACCATCTCTATAATTTACTCTTAATACAAAGTTAGCACCAGGATATATGTCTCTACCATTTTTAACTAAACCAGTTAAGTATTTGATGTTATAAGGTGTAACTTCTTCAGGAATTGTTAATTCCATAGCAATCTTTTTAGGAACCCCTAATTGATCGATATTGATATAAGGGTCAGGAGTAATTACGGAACGACCAGAAAAGTCTACACGTTTACCCATCAAGTTGCTTCTTACACGACCTGCCTTACCTTTAACTCTGTCAGAAATACTTTTAGTAGGATTACCGGTTTTAAATTCAGATCTAGGTAAAGATATAGATTCATTATCAAAGAAAGTAGCTACTTGATATTGAAGTAATGCATGAGCTGTATTTGAATAATTTTGAATATCATTTTCTATAGTTTCTTTGTCTAATTGAGCTCTTAGTCTTTGATTTGCTGTTACAATATCAGAAATTTTTAATGTTAATGAATCTTCCATAGTAGACGAAGCTAAAAAGTCTATTTTTGATGTAGGACGAATGATAACAGGAGGAACTGGAAAGCGACTGATAATTAAATCTTCAGGTCTTGCAGCTTTAGGGTTAAAACCTAATAAAGAGCAATCAGTATCAGATACATTACGAAGAATATTGTAGCAATCACGAGGTGTTAAAACTTCGGTGATTTTTTTCATGCTTTCAACTACTTCTCCAGTTTTTTCATCTTGTAATTGTGAACCTACTTCTCTCTCAAGTATTAAACTGATAGATATTTTGCTAGCATTAATTTCTTTTCTGATTTTAGGAACGGGTGTGCCACAATTCCAGCAGAAATTTGCATTTTTTGTTAGGTTTCTTATTTCTTTGAATCTTGCTTCAGAACGTTTGGTCATAACTTTTTTAAATTGTGAATCATTTTTTTCAATTAATATATTTGAACATTTAGTACAAACACATTGTAATAAAGATTTAAGATGATCAAGGAATCCATAATGAAAGACAGGTTCTGCTAATTCAATGTGACCAAAATGCCCAGGGCATTCTAAATAATTCAAACCACATGTAGTACAATTAAGATAAGGGTCACAAGTACCCATTCTTAAATCTACAAGACCGCCTTTTTTAGGTTCATAATTTTCGTATGATTCAGATAAGTTAATACCGAAAGGGTCAGAACTTACTGCTGAATAATTTTTAATCTCTTTGTTTGTAAAGATATTAAACTCTATTTTACTAATCTTCTTGATCTCTTCACTGTAGTATTTTGATTCTGCAGACATTTATTGATATATCAGAGATATCTTTATATGAAAATTTTAAATCAATTTTTTATTTTAAAATTGTTAAAAAAAAATAAATATTTTAAAAATCTAAATCTAGATATATGGACAATGATAGTATGTATAAAGCAATCGGTGAAGCCATCATATTCGGTTCTATTCAATTTTCAATCGGTTCTGTTGAAATGAGTTCTAAATTTTCTGTTATGAATTTTGCTAAAGATCAAGAAACATTACAAAATGCAGCTTATGCTTTATCTGATTACTTAAAAATAGCTTTATTATGGACTGTTGGTACAAGTTTAATTATGTATTCTAACTTCCATAAATTTGGTTTATATATAAACTTAGTTGTTAATGCAATTATAGTAGGTTGGATTTACTACAGTTATCATATTTGCTTCCAAAAAGCAGCTGAAAAGAACGGTCTAAAATATCCTAAAATATTTAGTTAAAAATAAATTAAATTGTTATTTCACCTTCATATTTTTTGACAATTACTTGACCTAGTGTTTTTGTTTTTGTGATGTTTTTTACTTGAGTATAAACAACTTTAACTTTTTTGTTGTTTTTTAATTTAGAATATTCTTTAACTAAAGAACTTGCAAAAATAATCATCTCTTTATCTACAGTAGACGAATCAATAATGCAATGCCCAGAAGGTTCATCAGATAGATGGAACCACCAATCTTCTGGGTCAGCATCATCAATAAGTTCAAAGTTCTCCTTGGCATTTCTACCAAGTCTATATTTAACATCATTGTTAGTTATAATCAACATAATTATTATTACTATATTATATAAATAATAATTATCAATTTTTTTATTAAGTTTATATTTTTATAATTTCTATAAATTATTAATGATAGATAAATTAATAAAAGATTTAATAAAAAAAAGTATTGAAGAATTTAAAAAAGAAGAAAATAAAGATTTAATAGAAAAAGACCTAGTCAATCCTATTTTAAAAAACTTTAGTGATAGAATTTATCCATATGTTTCACTATTATTCATTATGTATTCATTAAATTTACTTTTAATTATAATTATTTTAGTTTTAATAATTATGTTTCATAATAAAAAAAATATCTAACAAAAATAAAATTCTAATTTAATCTAATGAATAAATTAGTAAATTTAGTAATTATTTTCTTAACTTTACAATACTTAGTTCCTTTAGCATCTAATTTTGAAATTCTACAACAAAGTCAATTATATTTAAATCTTTTTGCAGCAGTAGTAGTTGGTTTAATTCAATTTGTTTATAATTATGGCATGGAATTTAGTAAAAGAAAACAAATGACTTTTAAAGAAAATGCTATCGATTCATTATTCAAAATGATGATAGTTTTCGGAGGTTTCTATATTTTCCAAGATATTGAAACCAGTGAAAATCCTCTCGCTAACGCATTAAAATCAAGCAGCTTCTTTGAATCAATGTTTATTACATTATTAATAACTTTTTTCATTTTAATAAAATGTTTAATAACTCCTTAAAATAAATTTAAATTTATTTTTCTAACATAAATTATAATGAAAACAGTTTTCACTTTAAAAGATTTAGTTAAATACACTATTTTTATTGGTGTTGTTTATGCTTTATTCAAGTTAATCCCTTCTCAACAATTTAGTCAAAGAGATTTAATATTAATCGTTGCGGTAATTGGTATTGGTTTTGTATTTATTGATTGTTATTCATCCAAAGAAGGATTTGCTGATGTAACTAATCAAGCTCCTATTAATTCAATTAAATCAGATACAGATGTTAAAATGGAAAATGTAACCAAAGTAAATTCAGTTATAAAACAAGAAGAAGACGATGAAGATGAAGAAGGAGAAGAAGACGCTGAAGCAGAACAAGAAGATGAACAAGAAGCTGATGAAGAACAAGAAGATGAAGAACAAGAAGATGACGAAGAAGAACCTAAACAAACTAATGATTTACTCAGATATAATGCTTTAGTAGAAAAAAGTAGAATGAAAGCAGATAAAAAGATAGCGAACATTCTTTCATCTAATAACGAAAAAAGAAGATTCCAAGGTGGTAATGTATTACCTTCAAATACTGATAAACCCGCTGCTGGATGTGGTGTCGAAATAGAAAAACTCAAGAGACAAGTATCTCAACATATCAATCAATTAGAAGACAAAATTAAAGTTCTTGAAAATCAACCAGTTGATGAAACTATGGAAAAATACAAAAACTTTTTAATGAAAGATTTGAAAGAAGCTGGTGTAATGGATGAAATGGATGTACAAAACATGAATGCTAAAGTAGAAAATAAAGTAATGTCTATGACTGAAGCTATTGAAAAATTAGAAAAATTAAAATTATCAGCTAAACCTAAAATGAGAAAAGGTAAAGCTAAAAATGAATATGATTACAGCGAATTACCTAATGACTTCTATACACCATTAGGGGACCCTGAATTATCTAAATGGGATACAGCATTCCATATGTTAAATACAACTAAATGGCAAGTACCTATGCCTAGACCCCCTGTTTGCATAAACACATCACCTTGCAAAGTATGTCCTACAGCAGATCAAGGTGGTTATCCTTTAAAATTAACTGATTGGGATGCATCAAGAAAAGTTATGAATATGACAGTTAATAAACAATGGGCCAATGACCAAATGGATGTTAACACTGCAAATGAATTAAATGTTTCTAGTAAAATAAATGAAGAACAAGAAGAAGTAGAAGCTGAAGAAGAAGGAGAATTTAACAATATTCATCCTCCTGTCCAAAAAGGAGGTTTCGTTGACACAGCTAGCTCTATCCCCCAACCTCAAATGAATCAACAAATGCCTGTAATGCAACCTCCTGCCAATCTTGCAATGCCTCCTATGGCTCCTATTCCTCAAGTTCAATCATTTAGAAAAGTTGCTAAACCTATGAATAAAAAGAAAGTTTCTAAATTTTAAAAATACTTTATAGATATTTTTTAATCATATGATACACCATTGGTTGATATCTGCATTTTTTATATTTAACACTATAAAAAATTTTAGATAACTTATAAGCTTCCTTCCATGGAACATTATCTTTTTCCAATTTTTTCAATAATTCTTTCCTTTCTTCAAATTGTTCTTTTGATTCACATAAATATTGTGTTATCAATTCCTCTTTATTCAAATAATTTATAGTATGTATTTGAGTTTCCATTAATTATAAAATTAATAGTAAATTTAATTTTATAACAATTTTTTCTTAAATTAATAAAAAATTAAGAGAATAAATATGACTTCTTTTTTAATAGTTAGTTTACTTTATTATTTATATATTTTATATAATTAATGTCAGAGTTAAAATCTGTAGTTTTTGGTATTGATTTAGGAACAACTAATACGGTAATTTCATATTTCGAGGAAAATAAAGCTAAAGTTCTAAATGATGGTGCTTTTAGACTAATACCTTCAAAAATCTATATCTCTCCAGAAAATAAAATATATTGTGGTAATTATATTCCTTTAGGAGCAAAAGATATAATAAATTCTTTCAAAGTTGAAATTGGTAAAGATTATAAAGTTACAAGAAATGATAAAGATTATAATATTAGTGATATTTTAAACATATTTGTAAATCATATCAAGCATTTAATTCATAAAAAATTTCCTGGATTATTAGAAATTGAAACAGTTATAACTGTTCCATCAAATTTTTCTGATAACCAAAGAGAAATTATTAGACAATCATTTATTAATAATAATTTTTCTGTTCTAAGAATTATAAATGAACCTTCTGCTGCTGCTTTATCATATGGTCTAAATCAATCAGGTGAAAAGAAAATAATGGTAATAGATACTGGTGGAGGGACTATGGATATAACCATATTACAAAAAGACGATAATTTTTTTGAAGTAGTTCATAGTGTTGGATTAAATGATTTGGGTGGAAATAACTTTACTAATATAATTGTAAATGATATTAAACACAAAGCTAATATTGAAGATGAAAATATAGTTAATAATTTATTTTATGTAGCCCAAAGAATCAAAGAAAAATTATCATATTTGGATAATTTTACAGTTAATTTAAAACAATTCGGTATTGATTACAATTATGAACTTTCTTACACGGCATTTAATAAATTATGTCACAGATTATTAACCCGTGTTGATGAATTATTATCTGAAATTTTACAATCTTTTCCTTATGTTGAATACTTTGTTTTGGTTGGTGGCTCAAGTAAAATGAAAATTTTACAAGAAAAGATTTATGATATAACAAGAAAGAAACCTTGGTGTCATCCAAATTTAGAAAGTGTGGTAGCAGAAGGTGCCAGTTTATATGCTGGAATTATTAAAGGTTATTATTCATCTGAAGAAGATGTATTATTAGTTGATGTTGTGCCATTATCTTTAGGTATAGAAACTGCTGATGGTAATTTCTCTATTATTATTCCAAAAAATACACCATTACCTGCTAAAAGAACACAAAAATACACAACCGATACTCCTGGTGAATCTGTTGTAAAAGTCAAAATATTTCAAGGAGAACGTAAAATAGCAAATAAAAATAATTTAATTGGTGAATATGAATTTGATAAAGTATCATTAAGTGGTATGCCAATAATTGAAATTTCTTTCAGAGTAGATTTAAATGGTATCATTAATGTGGTAATTACTGATAAAAAATCAATGAGTGAAAAGTCTATTTTAATAAAAGATATACCCAAATATGATCCTGAAATTTTAGCAAAGATTTTAGAAGATGCAGAATTAAATAATGAATCAGATGATGAAATGGTTACGAAATTTCAAAGAATATATATTATTAAAACTAAAATAGAAAATGCATTAGCTAATTTATCTGTTAATGAATTACTATCAGAAGAAACTAAAAAAGAAATTCAAGATGAATTAAATAATTTTGAAGAAGGATTAGATGATAAAACAAATGTTGAATTATTGGACATAATACAAAAAATAGATGAAAAATATTCTGGATTGACAAATTCTGGTGCATTCACTGATAACGAAGAAACTCAAGATAAAAAAATGGACGATTTAGAATCAGTTTTAGTTAATGAAGTCAAAGGAGATATTATGAGAAGAGCCAATTTACTTTTAGCTCAAAATCCGGATTGGTCTGAATTTATCAAGCCTTTACTAGAAGAATTAGAAATAACAAATTTAACTATGGACTATTTACAAGATAAATTGTCTATATTAAAGGAATTACAAGATGATGATGAAGATAACGATGAAAGAGATTTTAAAGAAGAACTTAAAAATATGTGTATTTATCTTAAAAATGAAATTGAAGAAAATCAAATAGAGTTAGAAGAAGATAAGAAAACAGTTTTAGTATCAATAATTACAGATTATTTGGCCGAATTAGAAAATGAAAATGAGGAAATTAACTGGGAAGATAAATTGAAAGAATTTAATGAATCATGTGAAAAATTATATCTAAATTAATATAATTAAATAATAATGGCTTCTGATTTATCCGAATTATGGGGAATAAATAATGAATTTTTAATGTTTCTAGCGCATGGAGAAAGACCACAAACTAAATTAGATGATAGAGGTTCTAAGCATGAAGATTATTTTACAATTGACAATTCAGATAATAATATTTATTTAACATTTAGTGATATTGGAACTTCGTTGTATCAATTACCAATAAATATAATATTAACTTCTTTATCGTCTTCATATACAAAAGTTCTATTCAAAACTATACTCAATAGGAACATTTTGTCAGCTAGTAAATATGATGAAAATCAAATATTATTAAAAGGGTTAATATATAATGCATTTGTTAAAAATTTATTAAATATTATCAAGTCAGAAAAAACAGTAACTGAGAATATTTATGGTGATTGGGATAATTATAATTATAGGGAAAATATAATGAATTCAAGTTTATCAGATTTAATGGAAATAGATTATAAGACTAAATTTGAAACCAATACTTTTGCTGATATCAAAGTAAGTTGTCATGAAAATTTACAAAAATATTACGATTCATTAATTACTTCTTTGAAAATAAATGATTTTATCACAAGTATTAAAAATAAAGAGACACCATCTAATCCTCTTTTTATTAAATTATTATTTGGTGAAAAAATTCCAGATTTTAATACAATTCAGTGTATATTATGCATTTACAAACTTATCATCTTGAATATTTGTTCTATGATGAAAGAATTAGACGATTTAACGATGTATACTGATGATACATTTTACTATATATTATCACAAAATTTTATAAAAGATTTTCTTCTAAATAATAAAAATACTAGTTTTATAAAAGTATTATCTAAGTTCGAAACAATTTATAATAGATATTTAATTGAAAAATATAAGTTAGTTTTAAAAATGTATTACAAAAATAAATCTACTCCTAATTTTAATTATTATATAAATGGTTATTTTTTAGAAAGCACCCAACATATTGTTCAAGTAGGTTTGCATAAATTAGAAGATTATATAAAATATGTTAAAAATTCTATTTATCATCCAGAATATTTAGAAGATCAAAAATTTTCAAAACAAATAATACCATTAAATAAAAAATGTTTTGCTAAAAATAAAAATTATATAGATGATAAAAAGAGACCTGTTGGACAGACATTTTCAATTACAAATGACAATGATGCATTAGATTATATAAATAATAACTGGAATTTTATGATTGGAAAATCGTTGTATCCTGGTTTAAGACCAAGAGAATTTGAACCAAAAGTTTATACAGATTCATTTGGTGAAGAAAGAATAGAATTTACTAAAGGATTAATTCGAACATTAGAAACATTAATTACTAAAAGAAGAATATTTGGAAATGATAATATAATATTATTATTTAGTTGTGCATCAAGTGATGAAAAAAATGTATGGAATTTAAGAACAGCCCGTCGGTTATCTATTGCGGAACAAAATAAATTAAAATATTTAAAATACAAACAAAAATATTTAGCACTTAAAAAATATCTCAATAATATATAATGGCTGAACAAGAACCTAATTTTTTAATGTTTTTAGCTCATGGTGAAAGACCTATGTTAACCGATATTGAATTAGCAAGACTAAATGATGACCTACCAACTGATTTATCTCCTTTAGAAAGAAAAAAATTGAGAGCAATTAAAAACAGAGAAAAAAAATTAGGCAAAAAAACACAAGAACCACCTAAATACGATGAAAATAAATATTTTGTTATTCCGGAATCTGATGATAATATATACGTTACATTTTCTAGAATTAATCAGTCTTTATATTCAGCATCAATAAATTTAATTTCATCTGCTTTTAATAGTGAAATTGTTTTAACTGAATCAGGAGATGAAAGCAAAAATATTGTAAAAATATTATTTAATCACCACATAAAAGAAATAATTCGTACTGGTGCAGTAAATGCAACTGATATTCCAAGATATGATAGATATTTTAATATTTTACAAGGAATATTAATTTATGGTTTCATTCGAAATTTGGTTAATATTGGTAGAAAATATTTGAAATTTAGAGACTATGATATAAGTGGAACAATTTTAATAAATAAAACCCTTGATGTTAATGATATGTTTAAATGTACATTTGATGAACTTGTAGATATAGATTTTACAAAACATTTTTATGAAAGAACATTTCATAAAATTAAAATAGATTTTGGTGATGCAAAAATAAATGAAATTTATAATGAAGTTATATCAGATTTTAATATTGATAATTTATTATGTCAAGTCGCTGAAAATGTTGATATGAATAATGTTTTATTAAGTGAATTGTTGTTCGGTATTAATGAGGGAGTTGATATTTCATATTTATATCTTTGTTTGTATAAAATTTTAATAATAATGACATGCTCACTTATGAAATCAAGTGTTATTAATAAATCACGCTCATTATTTTATTCAATATTAAATTTTAGAGTATTAGCTCAAATTTTTATTAATCCAACTGGTCAATTTATGATAAATGGTGTTAATGCCAAATATAATCTATTTAGTGCATTAAATGGTTCTACCTTCTTTTTAAGAACTATAAATAACTTTTTAATCCATCGATATAATTTACAATTGAAAGTATATTACAAAAATAAATATATACCTAATTACAATTATCACATTTATGGTTATTTTTCAGATTACTCTATACATATTTCAAAAGTGGGATTAAGACCACTTGAACAATATATATCATACATACGTAATGATATTTTCGATCCCGATATTTCACCAATTCCTAATAAATTTACTACTTATACAGATCCTTTAATTGATTTCTGCATACGAGATGAAAAATGGGGAGATGAATATGACATATCTGATAATACAAGGTTAACATTTAATCCATATTCTATTGTTGATATTAGTAACACAACTATTAATGCTATGGATTATTTAAATTACAATCATTATTTCATGTTTAATGATGCATTATATCCAAGGGATTTAGATTATTACCCGAGACGACCATCACCTAATCCTCCTTATGGATTTTACGTTGATAGTGATGAAGATAGAATAGGTTTTATTAAAGGAAATATAAGATCTTTAAAACAGTTAATGTTTGATGAAAAAATATTTGGTAATTCAAATATTGTCTTTTTAATGAGTTGTGCTGTAGATTACAACAACAGTTCTACAATTGAAGAAGTTAGTTTAGCTGAAATTGTTAGTGATGATGAACAAGAACGTAAGAAATATTTAAAATATAAGAAAAAGTATTTGGCTTTGAAGAAAAAAATAAATTTGTAAATTAGTTTTAATTTATTAATTATAACTAATTTAATGAGTAATTAAATATTATATATTTTTTAAGTTAATTTATATTTTAAGCAGAAGCTACTTTAGTTTCAGCTTTCTTTACTTTGGTGAGTTTGTTTTTGTATTCCTTTACGATTTCACGGACAGCACCATCGTTACCTTTGATAGAGTATTTGACGGGGGCAGTGAGTTTTTCACGTTTACCGTTGTAGGTGTAAGTGGATCTCTTGCTACCACGAGTGGATTCAACGATGGAGAAGGTGATTTCGCTTTTGGCAGCTTTGTTTTCACGGAAGTATTTGCTGAGGGCTTTGTTAGCAGCTTGGTAAGGAGTTAGACCAGTGAAGCGACCAGTGAATTCTTCAGTGCCAGGGAGTTTGACCTTGAAAGAACGGACACCTTTTTCGCCTTCTTCACCATCTTCTTCTACTACTTTCTTAGCTACTTTGGCGGGCTTGGCGGCAGGTTTAGCAGCGGCTTTCTTGGCACCAGCAGCTTTAGCGCCACCTTTTTGTTTAGGAGCAGCAGCAGCAGGGGCAGGGGCAGCAGCTACGGCTTTTTTGGCTACTTTCTTAGGAGCAGCGGCTTCTACTACAGGGGCAGGAGCGACGACAGCGGCTTCTACTTTAGGGGCGGCTTTACCACCTTTTTGTTTAGGAGCTACGGCTACAGGAGCAGGAGCAGGAGCAGGAGCAGGAGCAGCTTCTACTACAGGTTCGGCTTTAGCAGCGGGGGCTTTTTTGGCGGGTTTAGCTTCTACTACAGGGGCAGGAGCAGGGACGGCTTGTTTAGGAGTTTTAGCAGGCATTATATACTTTATTATAATATTATTTTTTTAAATCAAACACACCTCAACTTTTTTTATGTGCGTTTATTATTTCCTTAAGTATGTTTTGTTCCACCAATGATAATTTGTATTTTTTTCTCAAACGAACATTAAAAATATATATTTTATTTAAAATCTATTATAATTTAATGTCTGACAATATCAAGAAAATAAAGCTTTCTCTACTTCAAAATTTTTACAAAGAAATGTCTTTAACATTAATTAAGCTTGATAATCACATCCACTTTTTGTACGATAATTTTTTCATAGACTTTAGTTTTAGACAAAATATGCTAATTAAACTAAATGAAATAAATAAAAATATCAACACAAGTTATAACACTTTTATTGTTGAAAAATTAGAAAAAATAACTGATTTTGATTTATTATTTAATAATTTAAATGTTGAATTAACTGAAGATAATCTAAAAGATATAATTCAATTTAATAAATTTACTGATGTAAATGATTTACCATTATCAAAACAAATATTAGAAATTGGACAAATAATGGGCTCTCTTGGATTTAATAGTTTACATGATATGTTAAGATTTTTTGTAGGTAACAATTATAAATTATTCATTGACCAATCTACGATAAAATTATTAAATGAAATAGAAAATATATTTATCCCTTTATCTCTTGAATTTTTTGATGTAAATAAAGATGAACCTCATTATTGGAGAAATCCACAAACTTATGATGAAAATGATCTATTACAATTATCTAGAGAACTTTGGATTAAATTTAATAAAAAATATGTTAAAGTAACTGGGATTTTTAGAAATGATTCATTAGGTGTAATTTTTAAAACAGCCCAATTAAATTATTCTACATTATTTAATAATAAAAATATTATTGAAGAAGAACTTGATAAATATTCTATTGATAAAAAGTTTTCTAAAAAATTTATTCGTCATGATTATATTGGTAATTTTTACACTTTTACTCCTGCAGAATATTTAATGAATATGGAAAAATATTACCAAAAATATCTTGAATTATCTTCATCTACTTTTCTAACAATTATGAAAGAATTTATTGCAGAAAGTTCAGATCTTAAGAAAATGTATGATATCATATTTTTATTATTATTAGGAAACGACGAAACAACCGACATTGCTAGTTTACTTTTGGGATTAACTAAAGAGAAAAAAAGCAATTCCCCAAATATCTATAATATTATAAGTAATAATTTAGGTTTCAGTTTACAAATTAAATTGAAGAAAAACCAAAGTAATATTAAACAAGAATTAGGAAGAATTAAAAGTTTAACATCCGAAGATATAGATTACAAAAAACAATTAGTTTCTAACAAAAATATACCCGATCCTGTTAAATCATTAACTCTAGAGAAAATCCAAGAAATGAAACTATATAATAATGAATATTATAAACAATTAACTTTTGTTAAAAATATTATGAATTTCCCTTGGCCTTCTTCAAATGATGATTTATTTTATGAAAGTTTAAAATATGAACCTAAAAAATCAATCGAATATTTAACTAAAGTTGAAGATAAATTAAAGAAATCTTCATATGGTCACGATGAAGCAAAGAAAACTTTATTACAAATTATAGGTAAATGGATTTCAAATCCATCAAGTCAAGGAACATGTTTTGGATTAGTTGGACCTCCTGGTGTAGGTAAAACATTATTAGCTAAAAGTGTAAGTAAATCATTAGATATTCCATTTGCTCAAATTACTTTAGGTGGACAAAATGATGGTGAACTATTACATGGTCACGGTTATACTTATTCTGGTTCTCAACCTGGTTTAATCATTAAAAAAATGGTTGAAGCTGGTAAATCAAGATGTATTTTATATTTTGATGAATTAGATAAAGCATCATCTAAACATGGTAGTATAAATGAAATTACCAGTATTTTAATCCATTTAACAGATCCAAATATGAATAAATCTTTTCAAGATAGATTTTTCCAAGGGGTTGAATTTCCTCTTGATAAAGTAATTATGATTTTCTCATATAATGATTCATCATTAGTAGATCCCATTTTATTAGACAGATTGAAAGAAATTCAAGTAAAAGCTTATACAACAACAGAAAAGATTAAAATAGCTAGAGAATTTATAATTCCTGAAATGGTTGAATCTATTGGTTTACAAGGTGAACAATGGACACAATTAACTGATGAAGTAATTGATTATATTATCGAAAATTATACTAATGAAGCTGGTGTTAGAGATATCAAAAGATATATTGAAAAAGTATTTTTAACATTAAACTTGGACAAAATATACAAAAGAGGCCATTTTGAAAATGAACTAAAAACTTTAACAAAAGAAATTATAAATGAAATTTTAGAAAAACCGAATAATGATATTACTAAAATCCATGGTAAATCTTCAGTAGGTATTATTAATGGTTTATACGCTACAAATAATGGTGATGGTGGTATAATTCCCATTCAAATATTCAACCATTTTAATTCAACAAATAATTCTTATGAAATTAAATTAACTGGTAAACAAGGTGATGTAATGAAAGAATCAGTCCATTGTTCATTAACAACTGCTATTGATTATATAAGAAGAAATAAAGATAAATATCCTTTTATTAATAATGTTGACGAGTATTTAACTACAAATTTTAAACATGGTTTCCACGTTCATGCTCCTTCAACATCTACACCAAAAGATGGTCCTAGCGCTGGTTGTGCATTTACTTCAGCTTTTATATCAAGAATATTAAATAAACCTATTAAAAATGATGTTGCAATGACAGGGGAAATAGAATTAACAGGTAGAGTAACAAAGATTGGCGGATTAAATTTCAAATTAATAGGTGCTAAAAAAGCTGGTGTTAAATTAGTATTTGTTCCTAAAGAAAATGAAAAAGATTTGGAAGATATAAAACAAAAGTATCCTAAATTAATTGATGATACTTTCGAAGTTAAAATATTTGAAAATATTGATGATATAATCGAATATATTTTAGAATAAATTATCTAGTACATTTTAGAATGGCTAAATCAACTTGTTATTTAGTTAATAGTTCTAAAAAACAATTTGTTAAAATTATTGCTTTCAGTCAAGAATCAATTTCTAAATATCTTCTTTTGATGGAGAGTAATCAAAGATGGAATTTAGGAAAAGATTATATTTGGATTCAACAAGACAATAAAGATGGAACATTTAAAAAAGAATTTATTGATGGTAAATTAACTTTTATAGATTTAAATTTCTAAATTCTTCTTTTTTCTACCTCTAGTTTTCTTTACTATTTTTTCTGGTTCGACTTCTGTTTCAGTTTCTTCTTTTTCAGATTCATCCGATGATTCATCAATAGATTCTTCATCAGATTCACAATCTTCAATATCTTCCAATAATTCTTTTTTCAATTGTTCTTTGAGAACTAAATTATTTTCGGATATTTCACCTTTATCAGGATTATACAAATTATTTTTCTTTTGTAAAATTAAATCTGTTACTTTATTATTTAAAATTATTTTATAATAAGGATGGATTTTTCTGTATGTTTTTGAAATGGTAACATCAGAGATATCAAATATTTCTGAAATTTGCTTTTTTGATATGTTAACATTGTATGTATTAGCTACAAGTAGAATACATCCTGCAGCAACAGAAGGAGGTTCGTGAGTAGATGCAATATCTAATTTGTGAATATTATTGCACACATCTTTAGAAATATCGATATATTTTTTATCTATATCGAGTTTCTTTGCTAATCTTTCAATAAAATCAGCAGCTTGAGAATTTCTAATTTGGTAAAAAGTAGAATTCAAATCAATGTAATCTAAGATTTTTCTGCATCCACGATGAACATGTTTAATTTCAAGTTCATAAATATCTGCAATTTCTTTTGGACTTCTTGGTTCTTTTTGCATTTTACATGCATAGAAAACACAAGCAGCTATCATTGACCTTCTGTTAATACATCTCATAATCATATTTTTACCTTTTCTTTTTCCTCTGATATGTTTGCAATCACTTACCTTTTTGTATAAAATTTTTGCTGAATCTATAATTGTTTGAGTAATACCATATTTTTTACATTTAGATTGAATTCTTTCTAATACTTCTAATAAACTTTTCTCACGATATGGCATTTGGCCTTGTCTTTGTAAAGCAGAAACTTTATTGTAACCTTTTGATGCTATTTTTGTTCCTAAAGCTGATTTCGGGAAGAAATAATTTGAAGGACATCCGTATCTCGACGCTCCATTACCATTATTTTCCTCATCATGAGTAAATTCTGGATTCTCATCCAAAAATTCTTGGTTTATTACCGCACAATCTGCACAAACCAAATACCCTTTAATATTATCGACAACTAATTTGTCAGATTTACATGATTTACAGACTTTCTTTTTTACTTCCGACTTTTTATTCAAGTCAACGCCGAGAAGTAAATTGTCAATTTGATCGTCTGTCATGTCCAAGTAATTATCAAATTCTGAGTTCATAACCTATTTATAGAGATATTATCTTTTTAAATAGTTTTTATTATCAATTTTTTGTAAAAATAAAAATATGAAAATAAAAAATAAATAAAGAATTATCAGTACTTTTTATAATGCAAAAATATTATTTTACAGGTGAATTTGGTATTTTTAATATATTTGTTCTACCTGAACTAGAAAAATATAATGGTCCAAAAATATCTATTAGAACTTATCCAGATTATTGTCATATTATTCAAAATCTTTTTAATGATAAATATCAATTAGAAGAAATTCCTTTATTTAATTTAAGATGTGGTCATTTAAGTTTTGATGATAAATTAAATAAGGAAAATACTATTGAAAAATATAAAAATGATGCTAAAAATTTATCAGTTTTATTTCCATATATTGGAGACCATCCTAATTTTAACTTGATAACAAAATATGAGTATATTTCAAAACAAATTACTACAGACTATAAAGATGATTCAAAAAACTTTGTATGTTATTTACCAAGATTTAGAAATCCTAAATATAATAACGAATTTAATGGACATTGGAATCACAGAAATTCAAATCAGAAAGAATTTGACACAATAGTTAGTACTTTTGGAAAAAATCATAAAATATTTGTATTAGGAAAAGAAACAATAAATTTAAGTTCATTACCATCAAATGTAGAAAAAGTAGAAGATATAAATAAAATGATTTTTTATCTAAAAAATTGTGAATTTCTGATTTCAAATGATAGTGGTTTTGTAGACTTTGCTAAAAATTGTGGGTGTAAAAAAATAGTTATAATCAGACCATTGGAAAAATATCATTTTATATTTAATCCATTCAATTCTAATATGGGTATAATATCAGATGAACAATTAAATAAACTATCTTATTTAAATCAAAAAATAAAAGAAAAACAATTAAATTAATTACCAAATTATAGGTTCTTTATCATTTTCTTCTAAATAATCATTTATCTTTTTAAAAACATTACATCCGAAAAATCCATTATGCGCGCTTAATGGAGAAGGATGAACTGTTTTAAAAACTTTATGTTTTTTAGTATCAACTAAATCTGCTTTTTTCTGAGCAAATGCTCCCATTAATAAAAATACACATTCCGGATTTTTATCTGATATGAATTTTATTATTTTATCAGTAAATTTAGCCCAGATATCTGCATGACTATTTGATTTACCGGCAGTTACAGTTAAAGCCGAATTTAGTAATAAAATTTTTTCAGCACGAGCCCATCTTTTTAATAGACCATGTTTTGGAATATTAAATTCTGGATAACTGTTCTTAATTTCTTTGAATATATTTTGTAAAGAAGGCGGGATTTTTTTATGTTTTTTAGGAACAGAAAATGATAACCCCATAGCTTGTGGTAAACCATTTTCCTCATTTATATATGGATCTTGTCCAAGTAAAAATAATTTGATGTCTTCAGGTTTATGATAATATAGAGCACGAAACAAATCTTTTTCTTTTGGATAAATTACTCCTCCAATCTCATTAACTTTTTTCAAGATTCTTTCTAATTCTTCTTTATTTTCTTCAAAAAAAGGCAACCAATGAGAATTTATTTTTTTAGTAACATTATCATAATTATACATTAATGATTAATTTATTAACAAAATAAATTAATAATCAATTTTTACAATTATAAATATCTTTTTCCAGTTATTTTTTTAGTATTATCATTCCCTCCTTTTTGAATTTTATTTACCCATTTAATTTTATAACCATCGTCTGTTGGAATATGTACATCTGCACCATAATTTATTAATTGTTGAGCACATTTTTGATTTTTATTTAAGATAGCACAATGTAAAGGTGTATAACCTTCAAAGTTCTTTTCATTAATTAAACTTTTTAATTCACCATTTTTTAAAAGTTTCTCTAATTCTTTTTCTAATTTTTCATGATTGTAATTATTTATATTTTTATGAATTATATTTTCATCATTATTCATTATAAGTTTGTAGATAAAAATTTATTCTTAATATTATAATGAGTAAAAAATATGAGAAAATATCTGTAAAAATTAAAGAGTTAATAATTGAAGAAGATAAGCTAATTATACAAACTGATAAAAATAATTATTATGCTGATATTAAAAAGGGAAGTATATGTTGTGATATTTTAACTGTTGATAAAAGAAAAGTTTTACCTTTATCATATTTAGAAATAGATGACTTAATAATTTTAAAAACTTCTGGAAATAAGATAAAAAAAATTTATATTAATTTAAAATATTCATTTATTTCAGACTCTGAAGATGATGATTATTTATAAGATAAAAATTTTTAAATTATTAGTTAGAAAAGATATAAATAAAAACTTTAAATTTTTTTTCTAAGATAAAATATATCGGAATGCTTAAAGATATGAAATTATCTACAATTTTATTGTTAGCTGTTGTCGGCTTTTTAGTTTATTGTTTAATGAAACCAGCTAAAGAAGGATTCGCCGATGAAAAAGCGGAAACTGAATCAGAAACAGCTTCTGATGCTGGCTCTGATGCTGGCTCTGAAGCCGAATCTGAAGATGAAGTAAGACCTGTTAGTGCCTTAGCTGAATTATCAAGAGTTGGTGCCGAAGCTGAAGTATCACCTGAAATGGTCAACCAAATCTTAGCTGAATCTGAAGGTAGAATGAGAGCTCCTACAACAGTTGTTCCCGAAGCTGATTCATATGGTTATGAAGCTAATGATGAAGATGTTGGTGTCGGTGCTTCTTTAGATTCTGCTTTTGAAAAGCCTGTTCCTGAAGGTTTTAAAACCGATGTTGTAGACTTAAACAGAAACAATGTAAAGAACTACAATGCCAAAGATTATTTACCCAAAGAAGTTAACGATGACTGGTTCAACACTGACTTCTCCCAAGCCAAATACAAAATGAACGATGATAAATTAATCAACACTGAAAGATACGTAGTTGGTATCAACACTGTTGGTCAATCACTCAAGAATGCCTCCTATGACATCAGAGGTGCTATCAACGTTCCTAAATATTCTGTATCTCCTTGGAACAACAGCACAACTGAACCCGACTACAACCTCAAACCTTTATGCTAAATTTATAAAAATAAAAAATTGAATTATATTTAACCTTAGGGTAATAATTCAATTTCATGCAATATCTTTTTCCTAGTGATAATGATACTATTACTCTTGAGGCAAACCCTCACTACTATGATTACATTCATCGGATTTCACTCCGTAAGTCTAATAATTCATTTGAACTTTGCGACGGCGGTGGTCAGATGATTAATGTAATTTATCAAGGATATTTTGAAGATAAAGATAATCAGTTAACACTAAACTTCAAATATATGATTGACCCATATGAAAAATATAAACATCAAAAAAATATCAATAAAGAAATGGATATGGAGCAGTCACCATATGATAATCAAGTTTATGGTCTTACTCCAATTGATTATACTCTTGTTGTAAACTATCGTGTTTATGATACTGAAAAGGATCATTTTAATGGATATACTATTCAAGTATCTCAAAGAACTGTTGAATTTGACCGTTCACCTTTCCTTCTTCGTGATGAAGTAGAAAAGATAGATATTCCTATTGAAAGTCGTAAGATGAATCTTTTCAACATGTTTGAAAATGATTCTTATCCTACAACATTCTATACACACATTACAACAGTAGAAGGAGCAAATATTAAGTTTCTTCGTATGAAACGAGATTATGAAGACCTTCTCAAACATATTAAGGATTCGCCTGATATTCCAATTGTTTTTAAGGTAAAAGCAATGGATAGTAATACAAGCCATCTTCTAGAAACTTACTCTGACAAAATGGAAGCCTATAATAATCCTCGATTTAATCATTCTGTTCTCTTTTATGCAGGTGATTTTGAATATGCCTTTACAATTGATCTAGAAACACTAGTATATATCAATGTTCTTGATAAAACTGTATCAGTTTATGCATCTTCAAGAGATTACCAAAATAAAGATATCGCAAATACTCTAAAAAATTATCATTTTGAGACCGATTTTGTCGAAATTAACAAAAGAGTTTTCAATGCTGATTATGTAACAAAGAAAACCGATCTTCATAAATATCTAGGACTTGTGAATTATTTCTAAATTTAATTATATGAGTGACGAATTATTTTATAAAAAATATTTAAAATATAAAAATAAATATTTGGAATTGAAAAATCAAATAGGTCAAGGTTTACTTGTTTCACCGGATA